>Ga0207707_10000649_pt1 | contig 34391 bp, 30 predicted proteins | sample KBSC83BmetaG_FD_184336 | JGI IMG/M metagenome (GOLD analysis project Ga0207707, IMG submission 184336) | Corn rhizosphere microbial communities from Kellogg Biological Station, Michigan, USA - KBS C8-3B metaG (SPAdes) (version 2) | ecosystem: Host-associated > Plants > Roots > Rhizosphere ... | reverse complement strand
CGACCAGATAAAGGCGTTCCAGTCCCTGCTGCAAGAAATCTAAGGCGCCGATCGAGCTGGCCGGAGAAAGACCGGCCACAAATCGGCAGAGCCAAGGCAGCACGCGCGGCTGTGGTGAGCCGATTCACCGGCACGAACACCGGCTTTGTTACCGTCTTGTGGGACGGCAGCGAAGCTGGTGTTCGTGCCGGTTGACTGTCGTGTGCCGGTTGCGCATTTGCTGGTCGCGTTACGACAGCCGCCGATTGACCGAGCCCGGTCGGCGCCGACGCTGCCAAATCCCTTTTTCCGGCGGCGACGAGCCTATGTGACCTTGCTCACTTTTTTCCGGTGGCAACGAGGCTACCTTGTGGGTGTCTGGCCCGCAATGTGAGGCCTGACGTACACAGCAAACTCAACCCAAACCCAAAGGAGAATGATCATGGGTCCGGATACTCAAGGCGCAACCGATGCAATGAGGGCGCAATCGAAGCAGGACGCCCTGGAGAACGCGCAGCAGCAGGCAGAGGACAAGAAAGCGGGCGACCAGATAAAGGCGTTCCAGTCCCTGCTGCAAGAAATCTAAGGCGCCGATCGAGCTGGCCGGAGAAAGACCGGCCACAAATCGGCAGAGCCAAGGCAGCACGCGCGGCTGTGGTGAGCCGATTCAACCGGCACGAACACCGGCTTTGTTACCGTCTTGTGGGACGGCAGCGAAGCTGGTGCTCGCGCCGGTCGCTCATTTTTAGGTCCCATGAGGGCGCATGACATCCGGTAACGGCGTGCTTGCGCCGGGCGCGCGCACCTATTGCCGGTGGATGGCAGCATCACAGGATCTTGATGGCGGCGACGCGAGGCTTGGTCGCACGGTGACGTCACTCACGTGAGCCGAAGCGGCGCTGTGGCTTTCCGGGTCAAGACAAGACCAAGCGCCTGCGAACAGGTCTTGACCGCGAGCGCCGCGATGTCAGTATCCTGCGGGCGCTCGCGCGGCCAGATCGACGACAGGCACCAGCATGGCTAACGACGAATCGGAAGAAAAAAACCTTCCGGCATCGCAAAAGAAGCTCAAAGACGCACGCCGCAAGGGACAGACCTCCAACAGCAAGGACCTCGTGTCGGGGTTCACAATGCTCGCCGCCGTGCTCTATTTGCTGTACCGGTGGCCCATGATGCGCGATCGTCTGGTGGAGCTCATCGACGTCGTTTCCACCGCCACCGAGCGGCCGTTCGCCGAAGCTATGCAACGCGCAGTGTACGGCACCGTCGAGGTGCTGCTGATGACCACCGTGCCGCTCCTTGTCGTGGTTTTCGCCGTTGCCGTGGTGATGGGAATGGCGGCGACGGGCGGCCCGGTATTCTCGTTCGAGACCGTGAAACTGCAATTCGACCACATCAGCCCGATGAAGGGCGCGAAACGCATTTTCTCGTCAAAGAACGTGATCGAGTTCGCCAAGAGTCTCGTCAAAGTCGTCGTCGTGGCCGTCGCCTTCTGGACCGTCCTGCGCGGCTACATCCCGCCGCTGTTTCAGACACCTTCCTGCGGCGAAGGCTGTCTCGGGCAGATGGTGATTTCCACCTTGCAGCCGCTTGCCGTGACCGCGGTGATCGCCTTCGTCGTCATCGGCATACTCGACATGCCGTTGCAGCGTCATCTCTTTCTAAAAGAAATGCGCATGAGCCTGACCGAGAAGAAGCGCGAGCTCAAGGAGCAAGATGGTAATCCGCTGATCAAAGCCCAGCGCCGGCGCCTCCAGTTCATGTTCGCCAAAAAGAAGGTGCGCAAAGGCGTGCGCCATGCCGCTTTTGTCGTCGTACAAGAAGATCGTGTCGTCGGGCTCCTGTACCACCGCGAAGAAGCGCCGGTGCCGCTGATCGTCAGCAAGGGTCGCGGCCAGGCCGGCGATGAGATGGTCGCCGAAGCGCGACGCCTCGGAATCCCGGTTGTCGAGGATGGGGCGTTGGTCGATCGGCTCATCGGCCACGCGATCGGCAAGAGTATCCCGCAAGATGCCTTCACGGATGTTGCCCGCCTCCTTGTCCGGTTCGGGATCTGACTCTCTTTAACGCCTGGCGGAGCGTGCCGCAGGCTCTTCACTCTAAGCCGGCGCCTCTCCGGCTGGCGCGCTTTTCAAGCCGACAGCGGGGCGCCGGCGTTCGCGCACTGCAATGACCCGGACACCCGTGCGATTGCCGATCCGCATCAAGGTGCCACGGCCGATCGGCTGTCCGTCGACCACGATATCGACCGTCTGGTCGTGCGGTGGCTCCAACGGCAACAGGAAGCTCGGCGCGAGCTGCTTGACCTGGCTGGCCGGCAGCTCGAAGCGTCCGATCTCGAACAGGACATGCAGCGACCGGTTGTCGGTTTCGGCGTCCGCCTTCCACGCGCCGGCCATGGCATCGGTCGGCATGCTCCACGCCCAGGATGAAGTGGCTCCCGGTATCGGATGCGTGGCAAGGCGGGGGCCCTCCGGGGCGAGCGTCACCGGCGCAACAAGCCGCTCGCCGATGACGGCGATCACCGCATCGCCCGGCTCGCAGGAAGCGTCAACCAGCACGACGTCGTCGGGTGACAGGCGTTCAATCTCGGCGGCCGCGAGGTTGGCAGCAGCGACGCGCAGGCACACCGGGATTGGCAGGTCGAGAACGGGAGGACTGATCCCGGCATACCGGTCAAGCCCTTCCGCAAGCCTGAGCGCGTAATCCGGGGAAATCCGCAATTCGCAGCCGGTGGTCACGAGCCCCTCGATCACAAGGGTAAAAAACAGTGGCAGCTGTCCATCGTTCTCCGGCCGCTCGACCTGGCCCGAAAATGAATCGACGGCAAGCTTGCAGCCGAGATTCATCTCGACCGCCGCGAGGACGCTGTCGAGGGCGAATTCGAGAATGATGGCGGCCCGATCCGGCCCCAGGCGATCGAGCGACAGCGCCGGATCCACACTGCCGACCAGGATATCGAGCAGAGATTGCGGCAACCACAACTCGCCGGACTCGCCGTCGAGGCGCAGCGCCACCCGATGGCTCACATCGGGACGCCGATCGGGCGGCGGCCACGCGGCGACGATGCTTGTTTGTTGTCCGCCAATCGTCGCCGCCAAGGCCGGGCGTCGACGATACACGGCGTTGAGCGCTTGCACATGCGACGGTGCGATCAGCGGGAAAGAAAGCTCGCGCTCCGGAGGCTGAGCGATTTCGGCTCCGTGAGCGGGAACGGACCAGTTTGACGTGTCGGCACTGCCGCGCAAAGTCGTGTCAATGGCGCCACCCGGGCCGACGCTCAGCGGGGCATCGAGGATGGATCGAAGAGCGGCCTCGGTCGGCTCGACCGTGGCGTCGGTGGGGGCCGCGACCGTCTCGGCTGTCGCGCCAGCGGTGTCGGCTGGCTCCCCGGCAGAGTCGGCCGGGGTTGCAGCGGCGTCGGGTGGCTCCTCGGTGAGGCTGGCTGGCTCCGCTGGGGTGTCGGTCAGTGCTCCCACTGTCGCGGCTGGCGCTGAGGCGGGCGCGGCTGTCTCGGTTGGTGCCAATGCGGTGCCGATCGGCTCGACCGCGGTGTCGGCTGGCTCCACGGCAGAGTCGGCCAGCGCCGCAGCGGATCGAAGCGACTCAAACGCAACAGCGATTTCACCGACGCTCTGCCCGCCGTCTCGTGTTTCCGATCGAGGAAACAAGAACCAGGCCAGCGCAGCGAGCTGTAATGCGATCGGCACCATGAACGCCATCGCATAGGCGGTCGCTGACCCTTGACCTGATGCCTCATGCGGCCATATCGCGACGAGGCTACCAACGGCCAACTGAATGAAAAGGGTGGCAACATACTGCAATACGCCGACGCTCGCGCACGCTCGAGCCGCATAGGCTTGGGGAAAATGCGTCAACAGGACCACGAAGGGCAGCGTGGCTGCGGCACCAGCCACCAACGCGCCCCAGACGATAGAAGTGGGCAATGCGATTCCGCCGACCGCGGCGACTTGGAGGCAGACGCAGAGCGCAACGGCGACGACAAAGACGCTTGCAGCCGATAGCCCCTTTCGGACAGCCCAGTCGGCGAGCATCCCCCAGACGAGCGCACCAGCGGTCTGGCCAACCGCTATGAGGCTGATGTAGGTGATAATGTCGGTGAGCTTGAGCCCATTCATAGCGGCAAGCCAACCTGCAACCCATTGGCCCTGGATCGCCCATACCGTCCCGACCACAATCGCAGCGAGCGGCGCAAACCGTCGAAAGATCGGGTCGTGCAGGACGAAGGGCAGGCCGTGGTCTTGATCCGGCACATCGCCAGTGACGGTTGCTGGTGTGGGAACCAGCAGCACGGCCAGGATAGCGCAGAGCGTCGCCAGAGCGGCCAACAGGATAAACAGCGCCCGCCATCCGTACGCGCGCACGAAGAGTGCCGCCGGATCGGCCATCGCGAGCGCGCCGAGCCCTGCGACCGTTATGAGGCCCCCCGTCACCAGGCCGAAACGTTCACGCGGAAACCACGTGACCACCGCTTTCATTCCCGCGAGGAGCGCCGAGGCCGTGCCCACACCGAGCAGCGCGCGGCCAATCAAAAGGCCGAAGGGTCCTGTGGACAGGCCAAATATCAAGGCGCCGAGGGCCGTCACACCCATCATCGCCGACTGGACGGTACGCGGCCCAAATCGATCGATCGCGATGCCGGACGGCAGCAGGAAGGCCGCGAAAGCCAGCGGAAATGCCGCAGTCAGTACCCCTAGCGTGCCCGTACCGATCTCCAAATCGGTCATCAGATCATCGGCAACGAGCGAATCTATTCCCTGAAACAGAACAGACAAAAAGTATCCGAAAGCGAGTGGAAGAAATCCCACCATAATCCGGAGAAAAGAAATGCGATTGCCTTTGATTTCAACCCATGTTGCCATGCAATATTAGCTTCCAAGACGGCCAGAACCTCATCATGAGGGCGCATTCCGGTGAAGGCGACCATGGATTCCGACGCATGGCGGCCATTTGATCCGGTCGATGACGACCAGGGCGGCGCATGAGCGAGAGGGCGCCGCTGGATGCGGGTTTTGATCTCAGTATTCGTGGTTTCGGTCAAGCGCCAGGTGGAGCCCGAGGGCGGCGCGGCAACAACTGGCAGGGTTTCGTCGAGCAGTCGTTGGACGAGGACGACGTCGACGACGATGGTGAGGACTGCGATTCCGACGGCGATTTCGATTCCGGCGAAAGCGATTACGTTTGGCTGGAGCGTGATGACTTTTCTTCGAGTCCATCACGCTCAAAATCCACGCTGGAGCATGATCGTTGCGAGAACCGGTTCCCGCTTCTCGGGATCGTGACTCCCGCGCGGCTTGGCACCGGGATGCCGTGGACCGCTGGCGCCGGTAGACCCGCTCTTGCGCGCAGGTCAACTCATAATCGTGCCGAGTGCCTTGGCACGCGCCCTGGCATCGCTGATGGCACGAATCGCAGTCGCGCGCGCGAGCAATTTCTTCACTTCGGCTGCCGATAATCCCTTGGGCGCTGCGGCACGCCCTTCGTCCGTCCGCCCAAGCAGGCCGTACACGATCATCAGATTCCGCCGATGTCGTGCCTCCGCCCCCGGTGACGTGACCACGGCGCGCGCGGCCTCTATCGCCTTGGTTTCCTGCCCCTCAAGCGCAGCGGCGAGGGCGAGATTGGTGCGGATGTCGAGGTCGTCAGGGGCGAGAGCGCTCGCAGCCTCGAATGATTGGTGCGCTTGCGCGAACTGGCCCGTGAGCGTCTGCGCGACGCCCAACCGATTGTAGGCCGTCATCGTATTGACGATCGGGGCAACTTTCGCCAGCGCCACGACTGCACCGTCGGCGTCGCCAGCCTTGACCTCGGCCGAGCCGAGTCCGAGCAACGCATCGGGATTATCAGGGGCCACGGCGAGCGCGGCCCGGTAGGCCTGGATCGCCTGATCGGTCTTGCCGGCGCGCGTATAGGCGTCGCCGAGACGCACTTGCGCCGTGGCATCGCCCGACGCGGCAGCCGCCGCTCGCTCATAGATCGGCAGCGCGGCTGCTGTCTGTCCCTGGGCTTCGATATCGGAGGCAACACGCATCAGCCCGTCCTGATCCGGCTTCTCGGTGCTGGCCGCGGCGTCCAGCCAAGATTGGGTCGCGCACCCGGCGAGCAGAAGGCCGAGGAGGGTCGGCACAGCGCAGGATGCGACACGAAACCCGATGCTCATCGCCCTTTCCTCAGTGCGGGTGATGCAGCATCAGCGCTGCACCGCAAAATAGAGGTGCCCCGGCCGCCCCCAAGCCGGTCTAGCCACGTTCACCTCGTCGCAGGGGGCTTCTCCGTTTCGCTCTGAGCCCCGGCCCCCTGCGGCACGGTGCCCGCCGAACGCGGAAGGCCACCCCCCAAGGTGCCTGGCAGGGTGCCCTTGGTGCCATAGATGTATTCCTGCGCCGCTCGCGCCGTCGGTGCCGCGGGAGCGGCGCCGAGCGGGCGGCCGCGAACCAGGTCGGCCTTGCGCTCGGCCATGCGCTGAAGGTTGTGTGCGTTGGCGCAGCCCGGTGGCAAATGAGGTCCCAGGAACGGAGGCTCCGTCGGGTCCGCTACAAGGCAGGATTTCGGGACGAGCACATAGCGTGTGCGGCCATTCGGGGCGACCACGGGCACGGAGGCATAGTCCGGCGAATAATCCGGCGGCTGCTCCGGAAAAGTGCCCCAGTAGACCGAGGGACTCGGATAGGGCGGGGCCACCGCACAGCCGGCGAGGGCCGACGCCGCTACGGCGAGGCAAAGGTAGACGGCGGACATACGCGGCATCGTGCACCCTCGATGGATCATTTGAACACAAAGCCGGAATTGGGCTCGGGTAGCTGCCTGGCCTTGACGAAAGCCGGCCCGGGCGGCGGCGGTGGTGCGGGCCTGTCGAGGGGGGTAGCGAGGCCGCGGTCGCGCACGGGTTTGACGAGGACTGGCGTGATGAGAATTACGAGCTCGGTCTCGTCGCGACGGTATCGGGCAGAGCGAAACAATGGACCGAGAATCGGAAGGTCGGCAACTTCGGGGGTTTCTTCGTAATCCGTTGACATCTGTCGCTGGAACAAACCAGCGATCGCAAACGTCTGGCCGCTCGCCACCTCCACCGTCGTATCGGCCCGCCGGACCATCAGGCTCGGCAGGTCGACGCCGTTGGCCCTGACAGCCCCTACCCGCGACAGCGAACTCACTTCCGGTTTCACCCGCAGAGCGATTCGATTTGTTCTTATCAGGGTCGGCGTGAACTCGAGCGAGACCCCGAACGGCTTGTACTGGACGGTGATCTGCCCTGCCTGGTTTCCGGGAGTTGGAATCGGAATCTCGCCTCCCGCCAGGAAGCTCGCGGGCCGCCCGCTTGACGCCGTCAAGTTCGGCTCGGCCAGGATCGTCATCATCCCGTTGCGTTGCAGCGCTCCTACGAGGGCATCCACCTCACCGCCACTGCCGCCAAACGCAATTCCACCTGACGACCCGATGCCCAGGCGCTGGACGTCATTGCGCGACACCTCGGCAAAACGTACCCGGATATTGATCTGTTGTGAGCCGTTAATTGTGGTGTCGTTGATCGGCGGCTGCTCGGGCGGAGAGAAGGTGTCCGCAGCGTTCTGCACGTCGACCGCTTCCTCGACGGAGCCCGTGCGGCCGACCGCGCCCACCCGATTGCCGAACAGCTTCAGGCTGGTGTGAGTCGTCGGCTGAAGGTCGCGGGCCGCCTTGTTGGCGAAGCCAGGGTCGGCGACCACGCGAAACGCCACATTGGCGCGCTGCTTATGTTCTGCCGAGATCGCGATCAGATTCGTGCTGCCGATCCTCCTGCCATAAACATAGACGACGTCCGGCGCGACGATACGCAGATCGGCGATCGTCGTGTCGGCCACAAAGACCGATTCGGCCGGCTCATCAAGTTGCAGGACGCGACCCTGGCCCACCATCAGTTCGATCGATTCTCGAGACGAGGAAGAGTTTGCCCGCGTCTGGCCTGCAACCGGTGGCGCGAGCAGGAGAGCGAGCAGGAATGCGCCCGCCTTCAGCTTCCATGCGGCCCTCATATACGATCTCACCAGGGTCGCTCCCTCAACAGCCCTTGTAATGGGCATAATCAAACACCGATTGATAGCAATCAAGACGACGAAGCTGATGCCCGCTTTTACGGTAAGTTAATACGATTTCAAATGTCGAACCGGCAACGTAAGGGCGAAAAACTGCTCTTGATGCCATTCGGCCACAGTCCGCCCCGCGGCCTGCCTCATACCGGCACATGTAGCATAGGGGTCTGTCGGAGGCCCGAATTGCTTTGCACCGGCCGAGGGCAGGCGCAACCTGCAAGGCTTCATCCCGCCTTGGCCCCCAGCTTCAACCGTCCTGCAGATTGGCCGAGGCTATCAAGCCCCTCCTTTTCCGCCTGGTTGTCCTTGGTCAGAGCGCCGAGGGGCTGGACGTTAAATTCAGGCGCCAGCTCCTGATAGGACATGACCGGCACGAAGATATTGCTGCGCGTGAGCAAGTGTCGTGTCACCCGCCGCACGTCCATCGAGGTGAGCACGACCGGCTTCGCATCCGGAGCCGCTTCCGCCAGGGCCCGGGCGATTTCATTGATCATCGGCTGGGTCGCCTCGTCTGTCAGGTTCATGTAGGTCCCGGCCGCGGTCTGGCGCTGGGCGGAGCGAAGCATGTCCTCGACCGAGCGCTCGAGCATATAGGCCGCGATCAACCGGTCGCGGTCGGCAGCCCGGAAGCAGATCTGGCGGCCAAGGGCCACGCGCACGTATTCCACCAGCAGCACCACGTTCTGTTCGCGCTGTCCCCATTCGATCACGGCCTCGAGAATGGCGCGCATGTTGCGGACGGGTACGTTTTCATCGACCAGACGCCGCAGAATTTCAGCCAGCTTCTGCAGAGGCGCGATCTTCTCGGCCTCCTTCACCAGGTCGGCATAGTTCGATTGGATTTTGGTGAGGAGCTTCCGCGTCTCCTGAATACCGACAAAACTGCCGGCCCGCCGGTACAACATCTGCGTCAGGCATCTGGCCAGAATCTGGGCCGGCAGCGCAAAGGCGACACCAGCATTCGACAAGGTTTCCGCGTGCGAGCGCTCGACCCACAGCGCGGGGCGATAGTTGACGAGCGGGCGTTCCTGACGGTAGGGGATCTCGAGCAGGTCGAGGTGAGCCGGATCGTCGTCGACGTGCAGGCCCTGCGGCGGAACCGTTCCTTCAATGACCGGCGTGCCCTCGAGGTCAATCCGGAAGCGATCCGACGCGAGGGTCGGGTCGACATCAAGCGCGACCGTCGGGATCTCGATGCCGAGATCGCTGAGCAGTTCTGCGCGCGTTTGCGTCGTCAACTCGGCGAAGCCCGCCGGCGGTACGGCCGATGCAAGCTCGCTGCTTACCCAAACGACGATGGCGGCATCAGATGCCGGCGGGCCTGCCAGCTTTGCCGAATCTTGAGCGGTCACACCTGGTTGCGACGGTTGGGCGGCCGTTCCTGCCGCTCGCTTCACCGGAGCCGCCGCCTCGCGAGCCGCCTTCCGGCGACCGGCGAAGTACCCGGTCACGCCCAGGATTGCCGAGAGAAGCAGAAAGGCCACCGTCGGGAAGCCCGGAAGAAATGCCATTGCGGCCAGGATCACCGAGCCCATTATCAGCGCACGCGGCTCGACGAACAACTGTCCGGCCACTTCGGTGCCCAGGTCGCTTTCCCCCGACACCCGCGTCACCAGCGTTCCGGCCGCGACAGAAATGAAAAGCGAGGGGATCTGGGCCACCAGCCCGTCGCCGACGGAGAGCAGCGAATACGTCTCGGCGGCGGTTCCCATCGTCATGCCGTGTTTCAGGCTGCCGACGATGATGCCGCCGATCAGATTGACGAGGATGACGAGGATGCTGGCGATGGCGTCACCCTTGACGAACTTGAGCGCGCCATCCATGGAGCCGAACAAATGGCTCTCGCGCTCGAGCCCCCGGCGGAGCCGACTGGCCTCCGCCTGATCGATGTCGCCGGAGCGCATGTCGTTGTCGATCGCCATCTGCTTGCCCGGCATGGCGTCGAGGGTAAATCGGGCGGCGACCTCGGCGACGCGCTCGCCACCTTTGGTGATCACCACGAATTGCGCGATCGTGATGATCAGGAAGACGACCATACCGACGGCAATATCGCCGCCGACCACGAAGTTGCCGAACGCGCTGACGATTTCACCGGCATCGGCCTGAAGCAGGATGAGCCGCGCCGTGGTGATGGTGATCGCGAGCCGAAACAATGTGAGGATGAGGATGACCGACGGGAAGGACGAAAACTCGACCGGCTTCTCGATATAGAAGACGACCAGCAGCACGAGCATGCTGAGCATGATATTGACGGCAATGAGCAAATCCACCAGCCAGGTCGGCAGCGGAATGATGATCATGGCGATCGCGACCAGCATCAGGATCGCCACGATGAGATCGGTGCGACCGGACAGGAAGATGAGCGCGCGTGCCAGCTTGTCGACCATGATCAGGCCCGTTCACGATATTCGAGGAATTTGCGAAACGTGCGCTTCGCCTCGCTGTCTTTGCCGGCGAGCCAGAGCGCGCGACTGCGCAGCAGATCGAGCATGGGCTGGTTCGCGCCACCAAGGGCTTGCAGCCGGTCGATGACCTCCCCGGCAGCCTGCGGCGAGCCGCTGCGCAGGAACGCTTCGGCAAGCGTGCGCAGCACGCCCTCGTCGTTGGGCGCAAGGCGAGCGGCGATCAGCAGCAGGACGAGCCCGCGTTTCACCTGGCTGTGACGCGCATAGAGATGGCCGAGCGCGTGCAGCAATTCCACCGACTGGTCGCGTCCCGGCGTCATGTCGCGGTATCCTCAAGACAGCGCACGCGCAAAACCTTGCGCTGCTCGATCTCTTCACCCAGCACGGTGCTTGCCAGGCGATTGAATTCTTCGCTCTCCTTGAGCTGCGGCAGGACCGCGGTCAGCAACTGCTCGAGGATCGCAATCGCGCGGTCAGTGGACAGGATCTGGGGATCGGCGACGACCGGCTTGACGAACTCGGTGATAAGCTCATGAAGAACGGCCTTGCCGACCGTGCCGTGGCGCTCGTGCAGCGCCGCAGCGATCTGCCGCGCGAACTCCGGGGGATCGACGGCCCTGCCCTTGAGGGGGTCGGACAGACCCTGCGGTGCACGCGTCTCAGTCCGGTCGAGCTGCGCGCGATCTATGCGACGGTCGTTCATCCCAGACCATCTGTCCTTTCCGCGCGCACTTCACTGACGATAGACCAGCGCCATGGTCTCGCCGTCCTTCGTAAGGAGGATGCGGCCGTCAGCAATATCCTTGATCGTCCAGCCATTGTCGAGGAAGGCACCCTTGTAGTAGCGATTGCCCTCGGCCGTAATGATATAGGGGCGCTCGCCGAACCACACGGCCTGCACATTAACCACCGGCGTTGGTTTTTTGGCGTCGGTGAGGGTCACGTTTGCGACGAGAACCAACCGCCCGCGATATGCCGCATCAAACCATTGTTGCGCTCCCGTCCAGGCGCCAGTCTGTTGCTTCATGATGCTGCCAGTGACGACGACCTGTCCACCCCCCGCGTTAACCCGAAGACCGGAGAGGCCCGACGCATCTAGGTGCTCGGCGAACTTGCGCCCGGCGTCTTCAGCGTTGAGCGCGGGTCCGGGGTTCGGTGGCGTCGGTCGGTCGCCGCAGCCATTGAGCTCCGCAATCGCATCGCGCACCGAAATCCCGGGCCGCGTCGACAAGCAATGCTCAATAAACTTCCGATCGGCCGCGGGGAGATCGGCCATGAGCTTCGATGCGGCTGGCAGGGATAGAGTTTCGTTACCCGATGCCTCGGCCGTCCGAGCGACGCTGGTCAGGTCGTTCGCCTTCGCGGCAGGGCGCATGGCGGCCATCCCCAGCGCCGGAACCCCGAGCAACAGCGCGCCGGCGATCATAATGGCCACGGAGATGCGTGGCCGGGCGGGGGCATTACCAGGCTCGGCAGGGGTCGGCGCGGGGGCCTGATTGCGCTCGATGGAGATCCGCAATTGCGCCTCTCCGATCGTCAGATCGATAGGCGCTTGCAGCGCGCAGCCATAGCCATTCGCTATGATCTCCTCACCGACGCGGACTTCTCCGCCGATCGCGTGAAGGTCGATGGACCGGCGTCCGACCCGCAGGATGGCATGCTCAGCCGCGATGCCGGCGTCCCGCAAGACGATGTCGGCGCCTGGCGTGGAGCCGATACGGACATCGCCCGGTTCAAGCTCAAGGCGCACGCCGCGATGAAAGCCGGCCGTGCTCTCGAGAACGAACGTCGACGGCGACGACGAGACGGCGGCGGAGAGCCAAGTCGTGAAGGAAGAAATCATCCCGGTAGCGGCCATTTTGGACCCCACATTCTTAGGTTCGACGTCCACAAGGTAGCTCGTCGCCACCTGAAGAACTGTGAGAGACGTCACAAAGGCTCGTCGTCACCGGAAAGACTAGATATTGGCGCCGTCGACCGGGGCCGGTCAATGGGCGCCCTTGGTTCTGCTTCATGACGCCGGCTTCCCTGGGGCGCCGCAGCTTCACCCGCACCTGCCTTGTGTCGGCGCGGTGACAGAGGTTCAGATTGGGTAGCTCTTTTGACGCACCCGGGCGTATCGGACGTTCCTATGCTTGATATTGCATATATCTGCTCGCGGGAGCGCGTTTGGCGCGAACTCCAGCCTGTCCCTCAAACACGGATTACCCCGGCGGCGCCGCCCGCGTTATCGGCCGTGTCGCTGACTGGAGTGACTTCCGTCACATCCTTTCGCGGCCGGCGATGCGGCTGCATCAGACGTGGTGCAGTCGCGTCTGTCGACGATGGGAATTGCGGCGACAGCGCTCAAGCTTCGGCCGAGAGTGATGTGCACAATCACCGTATTTCAGTCCGTGCTCGCGTAGCACAACACCGCATGTGCACTAAGTCACAGTCCCCGAGCGGGCAGGAGTGCTGAAGATCTGCGCGCCGTCGGCATGAAGCTGGCGCAAGATTTCACGCTGTGGCTCGTACGCCCTGTGGGTCTTCGTGAACCTGAGGGCGTTGGCAACATAGAAAGGCAGAGGCAAATGACAGTCGGGTCCGCTGGTAATAACACGAACGTTTCACCGCAGAACTACGGTGGCGTTCCGCCGAAACAGGAACAGGCTGGGGAATTCAAGGCGGCGCTCAACAATGCGACCACCTCAACCGGTGCTTCACCATCTTCAAAAGGCGCGGAGCAGTCGCAGGATACGTCAAAGTCGCTCCCCATCATTCTTGCGAACCGGCCGCCGATCAACCTTGGCAACCAGATCGGCCAGCAGGGTGCGCCGTCGTCGGCGGGCGCTCCGCCTGCAGCTGCACCTGCGCCCGCCGCTACAAAAACCGTGCCCGGTACCAGCACTCCCCTGCCCAAAGACGCTGTTGTCGATAATAAAACTAAAGAAGCTACCGTGCAGAGCGGCGATTTCACTGTGAAAGTAAAACCTGACAGGAAAGCAGGCAAAGGAGAAGACGTAAGAGCGGACGGTGCCGTTACCCATGGTGACATCAAGTGGTCCACTCAATTCAAGACGCAAAATGGTAAAGTAACCAGCGTTACCGTCAACAAGGAGCTTGACGTTCAAACCACCTACGGTTCAAAGGCAGATCCCGCCGCAGACTCCGCTTATGGCCGGGGGCATATCAAGACAGATAAAGATGCGGGCAATGGCTCCCTCCGATTTCATGAGGGAAACCACGGGAAGGATTACATCGACTATGTAAAAACCCATCCCTTCCCCACGGTCGAGATCGACAAGCCGATCACGAAGCAAGAATTCGATAAGAAGATGTCTGAATTCAAGAAGCAAGCCGAGCAATACCAGAAGGATATGGAAGCCCAGAGCAAGGAGCATACAGACGACGTAACAGATCCCCCGGCTGCAACAACACCGGCAGCGGCGAAATAATTACATCGTCATTACGGTGACAGTGCACTCAATCGGGCGTGAGTTTCGCGCACTGTCACCGTAATTCCCGCAGGCTACGGCTTGGCGAGAGCTTGGCTGCAAAATTGTGTCGGCGAGACGCGGCGCCTCTCTCGTCGAGTGCGCGACCCTCCATCTCAGCTTCGGGCTTTCAGGTACCAGCGCCGAACGCGGCGTGTGTACAGCGAATCCAGATCCCATTCTGTGGCCAGGCGCAATCCATCCGGGGTTAGAGATGCCCAGCCAGATTCGAGGAACGCAAGGCCGGCGTTCACCAGCTCGCAGCGGCCAGCTTTACTTGTGACGTTATCGTCCAACGTTCAAACGCTTGCCCAACAAAACCGCGGTTCGCCAACAAGTTTGAATCGCAAAATTCTTGGTGTGTTTTCAAGGGGCAAAAATTCGACCCGGACAGGACTCGAACTATTTCACGACGAAGGCTGCGTTTTTGATGTGAGCGCTGCTATTGGCGGCTGAGCCCGCTCCAGTGATGAGCACTGCATAATGTCCTCACGCGTCCATTCCCTTAGCACCAGGAAGAAGCCCAACACGTTAGTAGCTATCTCCTGTGCGTCTTCGCGTGTGAGTGTACGTTTGGAATACGGTTGCCAAACTTTAATCGTCTGATCGAGGTAATCTTCGGATCGAGGCTGTTTGCCAACCGAATGCAGTGAGTGAGGTTTTGGGGCCATGAAGAGAAGCACAGCCTCACTAACCTAGCTCGTCAACATGGCGCTTGGCATTCGCGATAACTTCCTCGCGCGTACGTCCGTCAATCACGGCATTGCCACCAATTTTAGTGAACAGGCGACGATCGTTCGACGACAGGTTGATTGTCCATTTGTTGGAAAACATCGGGATCTTGGGAAACCTTCCTTCATATCCCTTGTAGTGCAATACGAAGTCTTTGCCGTCTTCACTGATGATGCCGTCCTCCTGGATGAGCGGGTATCGATCGAATACGCTTACAGCAAAAGCAAAGCCAGAAACGATGGCATCCGGCGCGCGGGTGCCAAGCTCGCGAAACTTTGCGAAAACATTCTCGATAGCGACTTGGTCACGCACGATCGCTGCGAGACCGCTACCGGCGAATTGGTCGAGAAGATCGGCCTGAGCGACGATGGCTTTCTTGCGCGTATCGATTTCAGAAGGGCTTGGAGCTCTCGGCCCACTGCGGGCAAAGTTAGCCGCATCGTCACGTACAATCTTGGCGACCTTACGCAGCAAGTTGGAGAGCGTCGGTGCGGCGTTATCTTCGCCCTTGATTACCCGCTCCAGTTCCGGTGCATTCCAAAGCGGTTTGTGGTCAGCCTCGATGACGAACGGATTGTAGAAACCCGATTCAGCAGCGAGGTGCTGCACACGAGCGAGAACCGCGGCGTTGGTCGGAAACGGCTCCTGCTGCATCATCGCCGGCCGGCGGCGCGGACCATACGGATCGACGATGCTAACTTTCTTATCATTTCAAGATCGTTAATTTTTCAAATGCGGTGAATAGCTAACATATTCTCCGCATATTTTGCGGCGAAATAAGTTCCTTGGCGGAGATTATGGGCTATATTCTCCGCAGAGGATGCGGTGAATGGCGACGTATATCCACGAACTGAAAGATTGGCCCCATTTCCAATGGGCTGCAGCACAGGTTGCCGGAAAGCTGGCGGCTGTCCGCAACCGCCAAGGGCGCTTGACCGGCCGCATGGAGGAGCTTGGTCTTAAACTGCAGTCTGAAGCCAATCTAGAGGCCCTAACGGAAGAAGTTACCAAGTCGAGCGAGATTGAGGGCGAAATTCTCAGCCGCGAGCAGGTGCGTTCATCGCTCGCGCGCCGTCTTGGTGTCGATATCGGTGCGCTGACGCCGGCCGAGCGCAACGTTGAAGGCATCGTCGAGATGATGCTCGATGCAGCAGGCAAGTACGCCGCTCCCCTAACGTCGGAACGGCTATTTGGCTGGCATGCGGCTCTGTTCCCGACAGGACGCAGCGGCATGAACAAAATCACCGTCGGTGCCTGGCGCCTTGAAGAAGCGGGGCCGATGCAGGTGGTCTCAGGGCCGATTGGGCGCGAGAAGGTCCATTACGAAGCCCCCAAAGCTGCGTTACTTGCCGGTGAGATGAAAGTTTTCATCGACTGGTTTAACGGCACGCAAGAGATTGATCCTGTGCTTAAAGCTGCGATCGCACATCTTTGGTTTGTCACTATCCATCCCTTTGAGGACGGCAACGGACGTATCGCGCGCGCGATAGCCGATATGGCGCTCGCACGTTCGGAGAAAAGTCCGCAGCGCTTCTACAGCATGTCGGCCCAGATCCGGCAGGAGCGTAATGCCTATTACAATATTCTGGAAGCTACCCAGAAAGGCGATCTCGATATTACCGAATGGCTCGCATGGTTTCTCGATTGTCTGGACCGCGCCTTTGGTCGTGCCGATACTATTCTCGCTTCGGTTCTCCGCAAGGCGCGCTTTTGGAAGAAGCACGCCCATCAGAAGTTCAATGACCGCCAGCACGCGATGATCGAGCGAGTATTCGAGGGTTTTGAAGGCAAGCTCACCTCCTCGAAATGGGCGCAAATCACTAAAAGCTCCCAAGACACCGCCCTGCGCGACATCGATGACCTCGTCACCAAGGGCATCCTCGCAAAGGACGAAGCTGGCGGGCGCAGCACCAGCTATTCGCTCATCATGGAGGTTCAGACCGATCAACAGGCTTAGCATTTGCAGTCCGTTCGAGAGCGGACTGCTACATTTGCTCGGCAGTGAACGAGTGCCTGCCTATCCGAATCTGTTCGAAAATTTCCCTGACTTCCCTAGTTCGTACGACGCATAACGTTCGATACGTATGCAAAAAGGCCCACCAACAGCAAGAAGTCAAACTTGCGCTTTTTGAGGTCATTCCGGATGGGAGGAATAGTTCGCGCGGGACGGTGCAACGCCGGATGGCGGTACATCCAGGCGTACCGCCACACCTTCAAGTTCGGGGCTGGGAGACGGATAGAGCTTCATGACCAGCGGATCGTGTCCGGGCACGATGTGGCTCTCATCCGGCGCCAGCGCGAGAAGCCTGTCAAAACCCTCGAGCATTTCCCCGATATGGAAGGCCGTCGTGAACGGCCGGCTGCTTGCCATGTTCTCGTAAAAATGAGTCACGTCGGAGGCAAGCACGACAAATCCGCGGCGGGTCTTGACCCGAACGAACTGAAGCCCCGCGGAGTGGCCGCCCACCGCATGCACCGTCAGACCGGGCGCAAGCTCGGCGTCACCATCGTAGAACATCACGCGGCTTGCATAATTGAGCCGCACGATCCCGCAGACGTCCTCGACCTCGAACGAATGCGACAGGCGCGGATAGCGCATGTATCGTCCGGTGGCATAGGTCAGTTCACGCTCCTGCAGGTGAAACCGCGCCTTCGGAAACCGGTCGAAATTCCCGACATGGTCGTAGTGCAGATGGGTCAGGATGACATCCTCGACCGTGTCGGGATCGATACCGAGCGCGGTCAGTGTCTGTACCGGGCAGCGCAGGAACGTTCGCTTGCGCCTTTCCGACACCTCGGCGTTGAAGCCGGTATCGACGACAAAGGTCCGGCCACCGCCCCGCGCCACCCAGACGAAGTAATCCATCGGCATCGGTCCATCGTGCGGATCGCCGCCGATGAAATGCGCGGCGCGGCGCGCGTCACGGGTGGCGTAGCGGATGGCAAAGAGCTCGTAATCGACGTCAGTCATGATGTCCCCTGCTTCACGTCGGCGGACGGCGGTTCGGACGCCATGCCGAGATAGGCGTCCTTCAATTGGGGCGAAGCCGCGAGATCCTTTGGATCTCCCTCGAGCACCACCGACCCTCGCATCAGTACATAGGCGCGGGCCGCCACGGAGAGCGCGACTGCAACGTTCTGCTCGACCAGGATGCCGCCGATACCCATCTCGCGACGAATCCGTTCAATCGCCTGGTGCACGCTCTCGACGACGAGCGGCGCGAGACCGAGCGAGGGTTCGTCCATCAGGATGTAGCTCGGACGCGACATCAGGGCGCGGCCGATCGCAAGCATCTGCTGCTCGCCGCCCGAGAGCGTGCCGCCGAACTGGCGGCGGCGTTCGCCCAATCTCGGAAACAGCGCATAAACGTCGGCAAGTTGCTCACGCACCTCGGCACCGCCGCGCACCACGCCGCCGACCAGCAGATTTTCCTCGACCGTCATCTTCTTGAAGATTTTCCGGCCCTCTGGAACGAGCGCAATGCCGGCACGGACGGCGAGATGCGCGGCCTGTCCCGACAGATCGCCCCCATCGAGCAGGATTCGGCCGGAAGACGGCTTCACCAGCCCCACGATCGCCTTGATAGCCGTGCTTTTGCCGGCGCCGTTCGCCCCGAGCAGCGCGATGATCTCGCCTTTCTCGACCACGAGGTTGATGCCGTGCAGCACCTCGATCTCGCCATAGGCGGCGTGGAGATTCTCAACGGCGAGCGTCATCTGCGCCTCCGCCGATGAGCTGATTCATGCCGAGATAGGCCCGCACCACCTCCGGCTCCGTCTGCGCCGCTGCCGGAGTACCAGTGAAGACGTGATGTCCCTGATTGATGACGATCACGCGATGGCAAAGGCGCCCGACCAGCTCGAGATCGTGCTCAACGAGGATCTGGGCGCAGCCTTCCGCCGCAATGGACTTTACCAGCGCAGCGAGGCGCTCGCGTTCGCGCTCCGTCAGACCGGTCGCAGGCTCGTCCAGCAACAAAAGGCCGGGCTCGGATACCAGCGCGCGTGCGATTTCGACAAAGTGACGCCGGCCAAACGGCAACGACCTCACGATCGCGCCGGAGACGTCGCCGAGCCCGACCTGCTCCAGCGTGCGGTTCACGGCCTGTGCGACGGCTGGCGCCGACAATGGCCGGAACGCGATCATCCACCCGTTCGCGCGTCCGAACCACTGGCTCGCAAGCCCGGCTGCAACATTTTCGTAGACGGTCAGCTGATCCGCGAGCCGCACCTTCTGGAACGTGCGCGCTATGCCGCGACGCGCCCTTTGGTGCGGCGGCAAGGCGTGGATATCGCGATCGCCAAAGCGGATGGCACCGCCGTCGATGCGGAGCACGCCCGTGATGCAGGAGACAAGCGTCGACTTGCCGGCGCCGTTGGGGCCGATCAGGCCAAGCACTTCCCCCGAGGAGACCGACAGGCTGATCTCGCTCAGCGCCTGCAGACCGCCGAAACGCTTGGACACGCCGGATAGCTCAAGCACGCTCATCTGCGCTGCCGCTCGATGAGACCACCGATGCCGGAGGGCAGGAACCACAGCACAAAGAGCACCATCGTTCCGTACACGAGCAGGCGATAATTGTCTTCACCCAGCGCCCGCAGGCCCTCGGGAATCATGGTGAGGATCAGGCTCGCGGCAAACCCGCCCAGCGGACTGCCGATCCCGCCGACAACCGCCATCATCATGTAGCGAAACGACTCCTGCTCATTGAACAGGTCCGGCGTCAGGAAGCGCACATAGGCGGCAAACAGGACGCCGGACAATCCGGCAAAACCCGCCGAAACCGTGAACGCGATCAACTTGACGGCGAAGATATTGATGCCGCTGGCCTGTGCCGCGATCTCGTCGTGCCGCACCATTTTCAGAATGACGCCGAGAGAGCTGTAACGGTCGATATAGGCCAGCGCAGCCAGCACCGCCAGGCAGACGCAGAGCATGACGAGATACCATGTCTGCTTGTCGATGCCCCCGGTCGGGATGCCGATCAGGCCCATGGGCCCGCGCGTAATGTCGACCGAGTTGGTGAGGAGCTGGTAGATCAGAATGCCGAAACCGAGCGTGCCGATCGCGAGATAATGCCCCTTCAGACGCGCGGCCGGCAACCCAAGCAGGAAGCCGCACAGCATGGCGAGCAAGACGCCGTAGAGGCCCGCGAGCAGCGGCGGCGTGCCCTGCTTTGCCATCACACCCAGCGTGTAGGCGCCGATGCCGACGAAGCCGGCCTGCCCGAACGACAACAGGCCGGTGAGGCCGGTCAGGAGATTGATGCTGAAGACCGCGAGGCTGAAGATCAGCGCAGTGATCACCATGTTGATCCAGAATGCGCCAAAGGTGAGCGGCAACGCTGCGAGGGCGGCGACGGCTGCGATCAGCAGGATGCGCCTAGACATTCTCGTCGACCCTTTCGGGCACGAGACCGCGCGGGAAGAACACGAGCGTCAATACCAGCAGGCCGAACGAGATGGAGGTCGAATAGGCGTTCGAAATGTAGACTGCGCCGATACTTTGAATCATCCCGATGAGCAGCGCGCCCAGGATCGTGCCGTTAACATTGCCGAAGCCGCCCAGAATGATCGCGGCGAATGCATTCAGCATTTCGGTGCGGCCCATGTCGGGCGCGATCATGTTCACGGGGCCTGCGAGCGCGCCGGCCGCGGCCGCCATCATCGACCCGATGACGAGCGCGAGCCGCGACACCTGGTTGACGTCGATGCCCATGGCGGACGCGGTTTCGTGATCCTCGGACACCGCGCGGAATTTGCGGCCGAGGCTCGTGTATTGGACGAGCCACCACAGGCCAAGGAGGATCGCTGCGCTCGCAACAACGCAGATCAGGCGCTGCACGCTGACGCCGACGGTCCCGAAATTGATCGAAGTCTCATTGTAGATCGTCTCGAACGGACGCGGGGTCGTGCCCCAGACGAGCTCGGCCAGGTTCACCAGGACGATCGACATGCCCATCGAGGCGATCAGGCCGTTGAGCTCGACGCCGCGAAATGGACGGAACGCGGTGCGCTCAAGGATGATTCCGAGCACGGCGTTCACCGCCATGGCGGCTGCGATCGCGCCGACATAGCCGACATAGGGCACGGCCGTGTAGGCGACGAACGCGCCGATCATCACGGACTGGCCTTCGGCGAAATTGACCATGCGCATGACGCCGAAGGTCAAGGTGAGGCCGACGGCCACAAGGGCGTAGCCGCCGGACAACACCAGACCGTTGACGAGAATCTGGCCGAACATCCTATTGAACGACTTCGATGCTGCCGTCCGGCCTGGTGCGGATGAAGACGAAGGTCAAACCGTCGGGTTTCGAACCGCGCTTTTCGTCGAACTCATAGTGCCCCAGCACCAGATCGATCTTCGTCGCCGCCATCGCTTTCAGGTAATCGGCTGCCTTCGGCCCGCCGCGCTTGACCGCATCGGCCACCAGCCGCACCGCGTCGTAACTCGCCACGTCCCAATAGGTCACGTCGTGGGTCTCGTTCAGCTCCTTCTGAACGCGCGCCTCGAGCTTGGCGACGAAATCCTTTTGCGCCGGGCTGTTGGTGTCGCTCTTCACGAAGAAGGCCGCGCGCACCAGGCCGATTTTGCCAGCCTGCGCGCCCACCTGACGCTCGAAGATGCGCGGCGGCGGCGGATAGTCGGAGAACAGCGGTATGGTAATGCCCGCCTCGGCATACTGCTTGACGAAGTTCGCCGCCTGGACCGCCGAGATCGACACGATCACAAGGTCCGGCTTCGACGCCGGGATGCGCGTGATGGTCGCATACCAGTTGGTATCGTTGCGATCCTGCGTGACGTCGAGCACGATCTTCTTGCCGGCCTTTTGCATGAGCGCGACCATGTTCTTGCGGAACGTCAGGCCGAAATCGTTGTTCTCGACGATGATCGCGACCGAGTCGAACTTGAAGTCCTTCTGCAGCAGTGCCGCCTCCCGCTCCTGCAAGTAGCGGTTCTGCATGGAGCTCTGGAAGGCGTAGGGTCCGGAGTCGCCCGCGATCTGGTCCGCGGTGGAGATATTGACCAATAGCGGCACCTTCTCGTCGTTCGCGACCTGCGCGACCGCGACGGACGCGCTGGAGCACCATTCCCCGATCAAGAGCTGCACTTTTTCCTGGCTGATCAACCGCTCGGCCTGATCGTGCGCCGCCCGCGGCTCGCATTGGCTGTCACCGATCACGAGTTCGAGCTTGTAGCCACCCGCGAGATCGTGCGCATTCACTTCCTCGGCCGCGATGGCGGCGGCGATGCGATTGGTCTTCCCCGCCCACGCCGTGTTGCCCGTAAGCGGCAGCAACACGCCGACCTTGACGACGCCCTTGCTGCCGGCCTCGGCCAAAGCCGCGGACGGCACGGCAAGCAGCAGCACGCCGGCGAGCGCCGCAAAATGGCTTTTCATATGGATCCTCCCCTATCGCCGCTGTTTCCAGCTCAGCTCATGACACGCACCTTGCCCGGCTTCGCCGGGAATTTTTCTTCTGCCGCCCACGCCACCATGGATGCATCGCGGATCGCGGTGAGGAAATCGCCGGGAACGCTGTTGCAGTCCCCCACTGCGACCCATGGAACGCCGGCCTCGTCGGCCAGCCGCGAAACGTCACGCAGCGGACGCGCGCCGACCGCAAGGACGATCCGGTCGCCTGCGGGATGACGCACGATGTCCTGGCCACGGCGGCACAAGATCTCGTCCCGCTCGATCGACATGACAGGCGCTCCGGTCACGATCTCTGCCTTGGCGTCGCGCAGGCGCAACAGCACGTCCCACCGGTTGTTGCGCGCCATCTCCCTGGCAACGACGCCCTGGCCTTCGAGGATCGTGACCTGCCGCGCCCGTTTGGCGATGCACTCGGCCGTCTCGATGCCGACCATGCCGCCGCCGACCACGGTGACGCTCGAGCCTTCGGGGATCAGTTCCGGCCTGCGCAGCACGTCCCACGCCTGGAGCATCGGGACGTTGGTATCGGTGGGGAAAGGAGGATCGCGCGGTGCGGAGCCGGTCGCAATCACGATCAGGTCCGGTGCGTAGGTGCGGATGCGGTCGACGGTCGGCTCGACGCCGGTGCGGATCGGCACATTGAACTGATCCAGCGAAGCCGTGCGATATGTCCACACACCCGACACGTCGTCCTTGTCGGGCGCCGCGAGCGCGAGATCCATCTGACCACCGGCCTGATGCTTGTGCTCCCACACCTCGACCTGGTGGCCGTTGGTCGCGAATACGCGCGCGGCTTCGAGGCCGGCGACGCCGCCGCCGATGACGAGCACGCGGGAATTCTGCTTCCTCACACCCTCGAGCCCCGGCTCGAGCTTCGCAAGCGTCTCGAACTCGGTGCCGACAAGCGGGTTCTGGACGCAGGCGACATCGAGCTCGAGCGTCAGCCGCTCGAAGCAGACGTTGCAGGAGATGCAGGGGCGGATCGGCCGCTTCACTTCGCCGAAGGCCTTCAGGCACCAGTGCGGATCGGCGACCAGGGCACGGCAGAGCGCGATGTAGTCCGCGCTGCCGGCTTGCAGCACGCCTTCCGCATCCTCCGGCGTCAACATGCGGCCGGCCATGATGACCGGGACGGTCACCGCATCCTTGATCGGCCGTGCATAGGGTTCGAGGAAGCGGCGGGGGAATGACGGCGGCTGGATGCAATAGCGCGAAAGTTCCGGCGTTTCATTGGTGCCGCCGGACAGATCGATCGCGATCACGCCTGCGGCTTCGAGCGCCTTCGACAGCGTCACGATGTCGTCCTGCGAATAGCCGCCATCCACATATTCGGTCGCCGACAACCGCACCATCATGGGGAAATCCGGCAGCTCGGAACGGACCAGCCGCACGGTCTCCATCAGCAGGCGCATGCGGTTCTCGACCGAACCGCCGTAATCGTCCTCGCGCTTGTTGTGGCGCGGCGTGAAGAATTGCTGGAACAGGTAGCCGTTGGCGGCATGCAGCTCGATCGCATCGTAGCCGGCGCGGTAGAGCCTGACGGCGCTCGTCAGGAACTGCTCCTGAATCCCGGCGATGTCGTGCCTGGTCAGTGCGCGAACCTCATCGCCGGTCGCCGGATTTTTTCCCGGCGACGGGCCGACCGGCTCCATGCCGAGAACCGAGCGGCGCAGCAGCATGCCGCGATGATTGAGCTGGCCGCAGACCAGCGCACCGGCCTGGTGAATCGCTTTCGTAAGGTCAGCGAGGCCCGGGATGAAGCGATCGTCGAAAATACAGAGCGAGGCGCGATGATTGCGCGCATTGCCGGAGACCACCATGGCCTCGGTGATGATCATCGCGGCGCCGCCGCGCGCGCGCTCGGCGTAGTAGATCTTGTCGCGCTCGGTCGAGAAACCGTCGGTGGTGCCGAAGTTCGTCCCCATCGGCCCCATCACGACGCGATTCTTCAGCCGCAGCGGCCCCATCCGGCCCGGCTGTTGCAGCAGCATCGACGGCTTGCTGTCGCGTGCCAGCATCAGCCCGACTTCGCGCGTTCCACCGCCTGTTTCACGCGCTCCGGGTCAGCCGCGATCTTGACACCCGCGCGCTCCTGCTCGAGCAGCATGACGGCGCGCGAGTCCCGCCCTTCCCAGCCGCGGTTGCACGCCTCCCTCATCTCGGCATAAGCGAGATTGCACATGCGCATCGGCACGCCGAGCTCGCGTCCCAATTCCGTCGCGAGCTTGACGTCCTTGGTGGCGAGCTTGAGCGCGAAATCCGGCGGATCATATTTGCCGGGCAGGAACTGATTGAGCAGGCCGTCGAAGGTAAGACGACGGCCACCCACGCCCTGGCGCACGGCTTCCCACAGCGCCACGGGGTCCATGCCGGCTTTCACGCCCATGGTAAACGTCTCGGCGAGCGCGCAGGTGATCGCATAGCCCGACATGTTGTGCACGAGCTTGGCAACCGTCGCGGTACCGATCGGCCCGATATAGGCCGCGCGGTCGCCCATAGCATCGAGGACCGCCTTGTGCTTGTCATAGGCGGCCTTGTCGCCGCCGACCCAGATCGCCATCTTGCGCGATTCGGCGCCGGAAGGTCCGCCGCTCACCGGCGCATCGAGCATGTGCGCGCCCTTGGCAGCAAAGGCCTCGTGAATTTTCTTCACGACACCTTGAGAATTTGTCGACAGATCGAAATAGGCCGCGCCTTTTTTGACGCCTTCGACCAAACCATCGACGCCCAGTGCGACACGCTCGACATCCGCCGGCTCGGGCAGCGAGGTGAAGATGACGTCGGACTTTTCTGCCAGCGTGCGCGGCGTATCCGCCCATTCGGCGCCCGCCTGCAGATGATGACCTGCCGACTGCCGCTGCAGGTCGTGCACCACGACCTTGAATCCGGCCTTGAGAATGTTGGTGGCCATCTTGCCACCCATGGTGCCGAGCCCGACGAAGCCGACGACAGTGTCATTGGCCATCGTCACTCTCCCTTGCCTTCGACCAGCACCGTGTAGGCGACCTGCGCAGCCGACATCGCGGCGGGCCAGCCCGCGTAGAAGGCCATGTGGGTGATGACCTCGGTGATCTCTTCCTGGGTGACGCCATTGCCGATCGCACGCGACAGATGCGACACGAGCTGCTCGGGCCGGTAGGTCGCGACCAGCGCCGCCACCGTGATGAGACTTCGATCGCGCTTCGAGAGACCCTTGCGCTCCCAGAGGTCGCCGTAGACAACGTCGTTGGTGTAATCGACCAGCGCAGGCGTGAAAGCCTTGATGCGGTCGCGTTTGGCGGAAGGCGGTGCCTTGGCCATGAGTCTCTCCCTTGTTTATTCTTGCGGCCCGCCTCGAGGCGCAGTTCTGTTTGACGTTGAAGCGAAGATCAGCGGTTCATTATCATCGGCAAACAGAGGTGTCGACCAGCGCAAATCGCCGAGCAGACGCGCGCGAAATCGCTAACACGGAAGCGACGATGCACGAGTTGCGAATGCCCTGTGTCCAGGATTCTCGCGGAACGAGAGCATCGGTCCTCAGGGATTTTCGACTTCCTTGAACGCCTCGCGCGCATTGCGGAACGCATCGATCCCGGAAGGGATGCCGCAATAAACGGCAACCTGAAGCAGGATCTCCTTGATCTCCTCTTTCGTGAGGCCGTTCTTCAGCGCGCCCTTGACGTGCAGCTTCAATTCATGCGGCCGGTTGAGCGCGCCGAGCATTGCAAGATTGACGATACTGCGGGTGCGGCGGTCGAGGCCCGGCCGCGTCCACAGCGCGCCCCAGCAAAACTCCGTCGACCACTCCGCCATGGTCCGCGTGAACTCGTCCGCGCCGGCGATCGACTTGTTGACGTAGTCCTCCCCGAGCACTTCCTTGCGCACCTTCAGGCCTTTTTCGAACATCGGGCTCTGGCTCATCGTCGGTTTCTCCGTTTTGCGTTCCCCGCAAATCCTACGCCGTCCCGCTGCGACATGTCGACACCAATGTTATGCTTGACAGATTGACTGACAATCGGGACAGTCGCGAAAAATTTGGACCGGCCCCGGCGGCGCCGGCAACAAGCGCGCCGCCTGGCGCGGCAGGGAGCGAGCGCATGGCGAAACACACGATCGGTTTCATCGGAACGGGCCGTATGGGCGGGCCGATGGCCGGACGGCTGCTGGACGCCGGCCATGCGCTTTCGGTCTACGATACGCAAAGCGAGGCGACCGAGCCGCTGGTCGCGCGCGGTGCGCGTCTCGCGAGCTCGCCGGCCGAGGTCGCATCCGCGTCCGATATCGTGCTGGCGAGCCTGCCGACCCCCGACATCGTCAAGACCGTCGCACTCGGGCCCAACGGAATTTCTTCCGGCAATCGCGCCCGCATCGTGATCGATCTTTCGACGTCCGGTCCCGGCACGGCCAAGCTGATCGCACAGGAATTCAAGGCGAGAAACCTGACACTGGTGGATGCCCCCGTCTCCGGTGGCATCAAGGGCGCCGTCAACGGTACGCTCGCCGTCATGGTGTCCTGTCCGAAGGCGACCTATGAGATCGTCGAGCCGATCCTGAAGAATTTCGGCAAGCTGTTCTATACCGGCGAGAAGCCCGGCACAGCCCAGACCGCAAAACTGGCGAACAATCTGATGGCGGCGGCGGCGCTCGTGATCACCTCGGAAGCGGTCGCGATGGGCGTCAAGGGCGGCGTCGATGCCAGGGTGCTGATCGACATCATCAACGCCTCCAGCGGCCGCAACAGCGCGTCTGAAGACAAATTTCCCCGAGCCGTGCTGCCCGGCACCTTCGATTTCGGCTTCACCACCGGCCTCTCCTACAAGGACGTGCGGCTCTGCGTCGACGAGGCCGAGGCCATGGGCGTTCCGATGGTCTGCGGTTCGGTGGTCCGGCAGATGCTCGCCATCACCAATGCCAAATACGGCGCGTCGTCCGATTTCACATCGATTGCGAAAGTCCTTGAGGAATGGGCCGGCGTGCAGATGCGCGGCTAGAAGACCACCGAGGATCGATGTCGACACTGTCAGGCAAATGGGCGCTTGTAACCGGTGCGACGGCCGGGCTGGGGCTTGCGATCGCAGAGAGTCTCGCGGCCGCCGGCGCGAGCCTCGTCGTGCACGACCTTGCCGCGCCGCGCGACGTAGCAGACGATCTTAAATCCCGCTTCGGCGTCGATACGATCAGCGTCGCAGCCGACCTGTCGCGGCGCTCCGACATCGAAGCCATGATGGGCGATCTGCTGACGCGCCACGACGGGATCGACATCCTCGTCAACAATGCCGTGGTCCGGCATTTTTCGCTCGTGGAAAATTTCTCGCCGGAAGGATGGGACGAAGCGCTGGCGGTCAATCTGTCCGCGCCCTTCCACCTCGCGCGTCTGGTGTTGCCTGCCATGAAGCGGCGTGGCTTTGGCCGTATCATCAACCTGGGCTCGATCTATTCGACGCGGGCGGTCGCGGAACGGATCGACTACGTCACCACGAAAACCGCGATCATCGGCATGACGCGCGCCATTGCCATCGAAACAGCAGCGACAAATATCACCTGCAATGCGCTGTGCCCGGGTACGCTGCCGACGCCGGCCATCCAGTCGAAGATCGCGACAGCGGCTGCACAGGATGGCCGCTCCATCGACGAGGCCACGCGAAAATATCTGGCGACGCGGCAGCCGAGCGGGCGATTCGTCGCAACCGAAGGCGTCGGCGCCATGACCGTTTTCCTTTGCGGTCCCGCCGGGCGCGACATCACCGGCGCAGCCCTTCCGATCGACGGGGGATGGTCTATCGCATGACAGGAACGCGAAACGGGCTATGTTCGGGTCTCGGATGCGCTTCTGGCGGATCGCCGCGGCACCGGCACGCGACGCTATTGAAACGCTCCGACACCAGAGAGGTCGAAGCGACAGACCATGGATAAAAGCTCCGTATTGCAATCCTCCCTGCGGATCGAGGACGTCCCTACCGTCCGCGCGATGGTGGCGCGGAAGCTGCGCGAGGCGATCATGTCCGGCACCTTGAAGCCGGGCCAGCGCCTGGTCGAGCGCGAGCTCTGCGAGTTGACCGGCGTGAGCCGGCCCTCCATCCGCGAGGCGCTCCGGCTGTTGGAGGCGGATGGGCTTGTCAACACGGTTCCGCATCGCGGTCCCATGGTCAGCACGATAAGCCTGGAGGAAGCAAAGCAGCTTTATGCGGCGCGCGCCGTGCTCGAGGGCTTTGCCGGCCGCGAATGCGCGCGCCTGCGCGATCCCGTGGTCGTGCGCGGGATCGGGGATGCGCTGACCAGGCTGAAAGCGGCTTTCGCCAAAGCCGACATGATAGCAGCCCTCGAGGCCAAGACCGACTTCTACGCGGCGCTGATCGGCGGCTGCCGCAACAGCTTCATTGAACGGATGCTCAAGCCCCTGCACGACCGGATCACACTGCTCCGGATCACGTCGATGTCGCATCCGAAGCGGATCAACAAGAGCCTGCGCGAGGTGACCGCGATCTGGCGCGCGATCCAGAACGGGGACGAGGATCTCGCAGAACGATGCTGTGTCGATCATGTCAAGGCGGCGGCGGTGGCCGCGCTCGACATGATCGAGCGGTCGGCCAAGGAGAAGATGCCTTCCGACGAGTAGACGACGGTTGGTGAAACTGGAGTTATCGCTGATGTTTCTGGCACGATTGCTGATCCTGCTTCTGCTGCTGTCACCGTGCACCGCGGCGCTGGCGCAGGACTATCCGTCCCGGCCCATTGCAATGATCGTTCCCTTCTCGGCTGGCGGTCCCGGCGACGTGATCGCGCGGATTCTCGGCAGTGCGATGAGCGCTACGCTGAAGCAGTCGATCGTGATCGAGAACGTCGTCGGCGCCGGCGGTACGCTCGGCACCAACCGCGTCGCCAAAGCCGCGCCCGACGGTTACACGCTGCTCCTCATGCATGTCGGCCAGGCAACCGCGCCGGCGCTCTATGCCAAATTGCCGTTCGATCCGGTCGGCGACTTCGCCATGATCGGTCTCGTCACCGACGTACCGATGATTCTGGTCGCGCGTCCGAACTTCCCGGCGAAGGACCTCAAGGAGCTGGTTGGGCGCCTGCGCAGCGACGGTGAAAAAATCAGCTTCGGCAATGTCGGCCTTGGCTCCGCCTCGCAGCTCTGCGGCCTGATGTTCATGAGCGTCACCGACACCAAACTGACGCCGGTCTACTACAAGGGCGGCGGACCGGCGCTGAACGATGTCATCGCAGGTCACATCGATGTCTATTGCGATCCCGCCACGGGTCCGACGCCTTACATCCAGGCCGGCACCATCAAGGGCTATGCGATCACCAGCAAGCAGCGGGTCGCGACGCTGCCGGACACCCCGACATCGGCGGAAGGCGGCATTCCCGCGTTCGATGTGACCACCTGGTATGGCCTCTATGCGCCACACGGCACGCCGAAGCCCGTGGTCGACCTGCTGGTCGCTTCCCTTCAGACGGCACTGAAAGACCCGGCGCTCGTCAGCCGCTTCGCCGAATTGAGCATGGCACCGGTCGAGGCCGAGCGCGCGACACCCGAGGCACTCGAAGCCTTCCTGAAGGCGGAAGTCATCAAGTGGGGACGGATCATCAAGGCCGCGGGGATCGAGCCGCAGTAGGCGGCGCGCATTCAATTCTCAGTGACGAGCGGCAACTCCAGCACAGAGGCGTTATCGCCGCCCCAAGCCATTTTCAGCAGCGGCGGCCGGCCGTGCGGGACCTGCCCGCAATGGTCATCATCGGCGCCCGCGATCGAGAGGCGGATGCGGCTGCCGGCTGAAAAGCGCCACGCCACCGGCAACAGCGGGATACGGATGCGCTCGACCTGCCCCGGCACCAGCGGCGCAGCATCGGCACGCGTAAAGCTCCGGAACGGCCATGTCGTGCGATAGCTTTCGGGCGCCGGCCTTTCCCTGCGATGCAAGGCGCGCAGCAATCCTTCGGTGACGTAACGCTCGGTGCCGCCGGCCTCGACCTCCGTCAGATAGACGAACAGCGCGAGATCGCGCTCGCTGCCCGCGAGCCACAGATCGGCGAGGCCGTGACCGGCAAGCTCCACGGCGCCCCTGAGCGGCTCCGACGTATAGTTCAGCATCCTCGCGGTGCGTCCCTGCCAGTCGGCATAATAGTTGCGGCTGTCGATACCGGCGATGCGCTCGTAGCGGGTCTCGGCGCCGGTGCCGATCGTGAAGTCGACTTGATAATTGTCCTCGCCCGCCGGCGCAGCGGCATTGGCAAGCCGGTTCTCGCTCGCCAGGAAAAAACGCGTTGTCGTCTCGATCGGCGGCCAGCTTTGCGCGGCGCGCCATTCTTCGGCATGGACGGAGAAATAATGAATCGGCGCCTCGTCGCGCAGACCGGTGTCGAGGCCCATCAGATAGGTATCGAAGAAACGCAGCACCTCGCCGAGCAGCGGAAAATCCGGCTCGACCGCACGCCGCCAGGGCGAGATATCGATCCGCGCGCCGTGATCCCAGGGGCCGAGCAGGAGATGGCGCGGATTGTCCTTTTTGGTCAGGTAGCGCGAGATCGCGCCGTTCATATAGCCCGCGCCGTCGAGCCAACCCGAGACCGAGAGGATGGCGACGTCCGGCCTGATGCCGTGCGCGACCGAATACGGGCTGATCGAGGCGGAAGAAAATTCCGGATCGTAGGGCAGCCCCTCCTCGCGGAACCTGAGCTCCGCCATGAAGTCGGTCTGACGGAAATTGCCGAGATGCTGGCGCACGGCCTGGCTCAGCAAAACCCCGTCCGCATCCTCGTCGACCGGCCGCGGCCCCTCGAAGTCGGGATTGTTGAAGTAGGAAAACTGCGCGAGGACATCGCGGCGGTCGTGATCGAGCCCGATCATCAGCTCGTCATAGACCTTGGTCAGCGACTTCAGCTGAATGCCGCCGGGAAAATAATTGTCGGCATAGGTGTCCCAGACTGACGAGAGCGGCGCGATGGCCTTCACCGCGGGATGGCCGGTAGAGGCCAGGAAATCGGCGGCGGCACCGACATAGGAAATGCCGGTCGCCCCCAGCGCACCGTTCGACCAGGGTTGCGCCACGATCCAGTCTGCGATCTCGCTCGTGTCGTCGCGCTCGCGCGGCGAACGGAAACTGTCGCGCGTCCCGAAACTCGCGCCGGTACCGCGCACGTCAACGATCACCACCGCATAACCGCGCGGCACGAAGAAGTCGCGGAATTTCCCGGTGTTGGGATTGACCTCGCCCGAGCCGCCCGGCCGCAACTTGAAACGGCGGTAATAGGGCGTGAAAAACACGATCGCCGGGAAGGTCTTCGCGGCCGTCGCATCGTCCGATTCCGGAACATAGGAATCGACCGCCAGCCGGCAGCCATCGCGCATCGTAACATATTGCGAAGTCGGTTGACCGATCTGAAAGGTCGCGGGCCGCTTGGCGAGATATGTTCCCGGCGGCACGCGCCAGGCGCGGTCCACGTTGGCGTTGCCGCTCATGCGATCACACGACCCATTCGGCCTTGATGGCGCGGCGATCGTCCCGCGTCAGCGCATCGGCCGGCTTTTTCCAGGATGAGAATTGAAAGAGACCGACTGGGGCGATCGGCTCGAGCTCCGCCTCGTCCACGTCGCGGGCGATGATGACGAGGAAGGACGCTGGCGGCGCGGTATCCGCCTTCAGCGGGCGCGGCGGCGAGAACATCGTGCCGACGCTTTCGATCAGCAGCGGTGGCTTGCTTTCCGTCACGCGCACCAGCCCCTTGATCCTCAGCAACCGCTCGCCGACAGCGCCGGCAAGATTGTCGAGCCAGGCCGCGAGATCGGCAAATGCCACTTCGCCTGCCGGCTTTGCAAGGCAGAGCGCGACGCGCGGATGCACACGGGCAGGATCGGGGTCGATCTCGCGCAAGGGCGGCGCCGATGCGAGCGGCGCGAAGGCCGCCAGCACCGCGCCGCCGCGATTCGCACCGGCGATCACCTCGGCGAGCGGATTGACGGCCGCGATCGCCGAGGGCGCGGCGGCAAAATCGCCCGGCGAAACAAGATCGGCTTTCGTCGCGACGATCCGGTGCGCGGCCGCCCATTGGGCCACCGCTTCATCGAAGCCGGCTACCTCGGTGCCGCGGGTGAGATCGAAGGTGCCGATCACCGCCACCCGCATCCGATGCTCGGCGAGCGTCGCCAGCGTCCGCAGTACCGGCCCGGGCATGGAGAGCCCGCTCGTCTCCAGGATGATCCGGCGCAAAGGCCCGGCGCCGTCCGGACGCGGGGTCACGATCAGCCGGTCGATGGTGAAGGCGAGATCGCTGCCGATCTGGCAGCAGACGCAACCGTTCGACAGCGTCGCCATCGGCAGATCGCCGCCGCCCTCGCGCAAAACCACACCATCAAGCCCGATCTCGCCGACCTCGTTGACGATGACGGCCGTGTCGGCCGCCTCGGGGCGTTCGAGGAAGTCACGCAGCAGCGTGGTCTTCCCCGAGCCCAGAAATCCCGTCAGCACGAAGAAATCGAGCGCGCCCTCGCTCATTCCGCGGCGTCTCGGTATTTTTCGGGAACGTCGCTCTCCCAGCTCGCCTTCACGAGCGCGCGCACATCGGCGAGCAGCTCCTCGGTATCGTAGATGATGCCGTCCTTGATGGTGTATTTCAGGCCGCGATGCCACTCGACGGCGTTGGTCGCGTCGTTGAAACGCATTGCGCCGGTACCATACAGGAGCTTGAAATCGGTCAGCGGATTATGCTCGTGCACGAGCAGGTCGGCGCGCATGCCGATGTCGATGGTACCGACCTCGTCCTGGATGCCGCAGAGGGCTGCGCCTTGCGAAGTCGCGGAACGAATCACTTCCAGCGGATGGAAGCCGGCCTCCTGCAACAGCTCGAGCTCGCGGATATAGCCGAAACCGAAGATCTGGTAGATGAAGCCGGAATCGCTGCCGGTGCAGACGCGTCCGCCGCGATTCTTGTATTCGTTGATGAACGCCATCCAGAGCCGATACTGCTCCTTCCACTCGATCTCGTTCTGCGTGGACCAGCGATACCAGTAGGAGCCGTGCCCGCCGCGCTGCGGCGTGAAATAGTCCCACATGGATTTCCAGGTGTAGTCCTTGTGCCAATAGGCCTGCCGCGCGCGCATCAGGTCGCGGTTGGCGTCATAGATCGTGAACGTCGGCACGAAGGTGAAGCCGATCTCGAGGAATTTCTCCAGCGTCTCTTCCCATTTGCGCGAGCCGGGCTTGGCGGCCTGTCCGAACATCTGGCCGGAGACGGAGAAGCGGAAATATTCGTCGGTGTAGTTGTAGTCGAGCGGGAAATTCTGGACGACGCGATCCTCATAGAGCGCCTCGGGCAGGCCGTAATAATGCTCCGCGCTGGTCAACCCCCAGCGCGCGGTGGTGAGCGCGTTCATCCGCGTCACCGCCATCTGTGCGTGGTGGCAGCCGGAGCGCAGGCCGAGCTTCTTGCACTCGTCGAGTGCCGCTTCCATGATGGCGGGCGGCGCGCCAAAAAACTTGATGCCGTCGGCGCCGCGCTCCTTCACCTTGCGCAGCCATTCCCTGCCCTGCTCCGGCGTGTAGATGGTCTTGATCATGTCGTTGACTGCCGGGAAATAGGCATAGGCGAGCAGCCGCGGTGCCGCGATCGTGTTCTCCTTCGAACGCTGCTTCTGGTCGATCACCCAGCCGAGGCCGTTCATCGAGCCCATCTCGCGGGCGGTGGTGACGCCATGCGCGAGCCAGAGCTTGTAGACATAGTCGACCGGGGGCACCCAGCCATTGGCGGAGTGATAGGCAACGCCGGCATGGGCATGGCAATCGACAAAGCCTGGCGTCACCCATTTGCCGCGGCAATCGATCTCGTGATCGGCGGGCTCGCTCGGCCCCGCGCCATAGCCCGCGACTTTCTTCAGGCTGACGATGCGGCCGTTCTCGACCATGATGTCGATCGGCCCGATCGGCGGCGCGCCGGTGCCGTCGATGATGGTGGCGCTGCGGAGCGCCAGCCGCTTGAACGGCCCGACGCCGCGGTCGCGCGAGGTCGCTTTCGCGACGACCGGCACCTCGCCCTTGTTGCGGATGCGTGCCAGCTCATCTCCCGGGGGGACTTCCGTCTTTGCCTGATCCATCATGACGTTTCCTCTTGTTCTCAAGCAGTTCTCTGCAGCTCTATCTCACGCGGTAGCGCCGCGCGAAAACCATGCTGCCGAAGATCGTGAAGCTCATGGTCACCGCCAGCAGCATGAAGGCGAGTGCCGCGCCCATCGGCCAGTTGTTGCCGCGCACGAACTGGTCGAAGATCGCCGGCGCCATCATCTTGAAACGTGGCCCG
>Ga0207707_10000645_pt1 | contig 34467 bp, 40 predicted proteins | sample KBSC83BmetaG_FD_184336 | JGI IMG/M metagenome (GOLD analysis project Ga0207707, IMG submission 184336) | Corn rhizosphere microbial communities from Kellogg Biological Station, Michigan, USA - KBS C8-3B metaG (SPAdes) (version 2) | ecosystem: Host-associated > Plants > Roots > Rhizosphere ... | reverse complement strand
ATTACCGGCGTCGAGGGGATGGGAGGCGGCGATATCAAGCTCCTCGCCATGATTGGCGCCTTTTTGGGCTGGCCTTCGGTGCCGGTGACGCTTTTCTTCGCCTCTCTGGTGGGATCGGTGGTCGGTTTGGCCTGTATGTTTGCAACCGGAGCCGGACGCCGCCTTGCCTTGCCCTTCGCGCCCTTCCTCTGCTCGGGCGCAGTTTTGTTTATCTTTTTCGGCGAGGATTTGATCCGGCTTTATTTACCGCCCGGTTAAAATTCGAACCTACGCTCCTAACAAATTTCGTCACCATGACGCTTAGTGGCATGGATAGCGAAATTTAATCCTGCACATTTTCAGTAAGTCCTCTGCCCAAACTACGCCAATCTGGAAGTTCTGGGATGCTATCAAAGCGCATCAGGCTTGGTGCGTGAATTGCTCTACACCTGCTCTGTTTGTGTGGCTCCAAACTTTAGGAAAATAGCGAGTTAAAGATGTTTTCTTTCCGCTCAAAACGGGTGATCGCAGATAGCCGCGGCTTCAGCCTAGCCGAAGTGATCGTGGCAATCGCGGTATTCGCGATCCTCGCAGCCATCGCCATTCCTCAATTCGTCGCCTTCCGGCCGAAAAATCGTCTCAACGGTGCGGCGCGGCAGATTTACAGTGAGTTAATGTGGGCGCGGTCCAAGGCAGTCAACGATAACAGCTCCTATGTGGTGACCTTCCCGACCAATCAAACGATGCAAATTGCTGGCTCCACAACGAAAACGGTTAACATTCAAACGGAATACTCGGATGTAACGTTAAGCTCCACCGCGGCGACGATCACGTTTTCCTCGCGGGGAACGACTGATGTGGCGCCGACGATCACGTTAACGAACCCCGGTGGAACTAAATCGGTCACGATTAGAATTACCGGAACGGTGAGTATCAGCTAATGGGGAAACTGATGCTCAATTCAGCGGCCTCGATAATTGTTGACAACCAGAAGGGTTTCACTCTGATCGAGATTTTTATTGCGATCGTGTTGCTTACGGTCGGACTGATGGGGACGGCCGTTCTCACGACCGGCGTGGTTCGCGGCAACTTGGGGAGCAGAAACATGACGACTGCGACGGCGATCGCGCAGTCTTGTTTAGAAGAAAATCGACGTGTGGGCTTTACCAATGCCGGCGCCGGTTCCAGTACTTGTCTATCGGGCAGCGTCAATGTTACCCAAGGCTCAGTCATTTTCGCGCGGGCGCTTACGGTGACCCCCACACCCGCCATCAATTCTACGATTAAAACGCTTACCGTCACGGTGACATGGTCCGAAGGTGCCGTGGGCTCTAAATCGTTGACTTTGACCACCATTATCGCGGCGTCATGATCGACCTATCGGAGCACAAATTTAGGAGCGCGGTGGGTTTTACGCTCATGGAACTGTTGGTGGCCATGACCATAGGACTTGTTGTCCTGGGCGGGATCGCCAAGACGTTTACCGCCCAGAGCCGACAAAACACTGCCGAAGAACAGATTGGTCAGATGCAGCAAAACGTGCGCGGAGCGCTGGACTTGATGTTGCGCGAGATCCAAATGGCGGGATACAAGCCGGTAGGTGGAACATTCAATGGTATTCAAACTTCGACATCAACAACGCTGCGCATAAAGCTTGATTTGGATTCCAGCGGCGTTGCCACGGACGGAACAACGGATGACATTTCTTATGCCTTTGATAATTCTACCGGTTTAGTTACGAGGACTCTCAATAATAGCGGGGCAAGTGCCACGGTTGCCGACAATATCACGGCATTCACGTTTACGTACTTGGACGCCAATGGCGCGTCAACCACCACGAACACATCCGTCAGAAGGATTACCATTAACATTACGGCCCGGACTGCTAAACCAGACCCTAGTTATACGAGCAATGGTGGCTACAGGACCTATCAGATAAGCGCTGATGTGACTCCGCCGAATCTAGCGCTGTGACGAGGAATGTTTATGAAGTTCGATGGACAAACCCGACGCCCTACAGGCATCAGCTTATTAGCGAACGAGAGGGGTATTGTTCTGATCGCTGTTCTCTGTTTGATTGCGACTCTTGTCTTGGTCGGCACCACTGCCTACATCGTATCTTCCACCGACGTTAAGATCGGTGGCAATTTCAGAACCAATCAAACTGCGCTGCAAGTTGCGATGGCGGGCGCGGAACAAGCGCGCCAAACTTTGCGGGCTGCCAATGCGTCGAGCTCCAACTCGACGAATTTCAGCGAAGAACTACTTGCACGAGTCGGTGCCAACGGGGTTTTGAACGGCTACACTTCTTCCACTGACGACTCCGCATTAGCAAGCTCGAGCACTCTGGTAAGCGGCTATACATACAATGCCTATTTGACCAATGATTCGAGCGAAGGAGCTAGTAGTACCACCGATTCCAACAGTAAAGTAGTGATCACTTCCGTAGCCACGGGTCCGAACAATGCGAAAGCCGTTGTTATCACAACCGTCCAACTTTATACTTTCTCGGCCAGCAGTCCCGCGGTTCTTTACTCTAAAGACAACACGACGCTGAACGGCTCGTCGATCAACATCAGCGGCAACGACGCGGGAACTTGCGGCGGGTCGAATCTTTCGGCGGTCTACGTCTACAGCGATCCAAGCACCAACAACACTCATACTATCACGCAAAACGGCGGTCCGACGCTGACGGGAAATCCCGCCACCCAAACCGGCACGAGCAGCCTCGATTTACAGTCCTACGTTGACAGCTTGAAGGGCGGTGCCACAGTGACGTTAACAGAAGACGTATCTGCAGGGGGAAATGACACAACCGGCTATGGCAGCTCGACCAATTACGTGACCGTTTATTCCGACGCCACGCAGCAAGCTGACGGCGAATTGAGACTGAACAACGTTACCGGCTACGGTATTCTGCTCGTCAAAGGAAATTTGCAGCTTGCCGGTAATATCGATTGGCACGGCATTATCATCGCCACCGGAGTCGTCACTGCGAGCGGCGGCGGCAGCAATTCGAAAAACATCCAGGGCCAAGTCTACTCGGGCGCTTCTTCGCTCGGCGACACGACTGTTAGCGGCAGTGTGACCATTGGCTACAACAGCTGTGACGTTAAGAAGGCGTTGTCGAGTCAACCGTTGAAGGTTGTTGATTGGAAACAGAGTTACTGAGTTCTCGAACGCAGAGCAGTTTCCGCGATGTTGCCGAGTTCTTGGAGATCATTGAATTCCCGCCCATACTGAACGAAAGCTTTGCTATCTTTGGCCAGTTTAGTCTTGAAGGCGGTTATCTGATTCAGCAGTTCGCGGATTTCGCTGGTTAACATCCCGTCGACCTCCGCTGTCTTTTCCTTCAACCGATTGAATTCCCCAACGATCGGATCGTTCGGATCCCGATCTTTTTTGACTGCTTCCTCACCTTTCGCCGGCGGCTGCGTTTCATTCCCGTCGCTTTTTGGCGAAATGCTTCGCGACTCCGCCGGCGGTTCCTGTTCCAATGCCCTGGCTACTCTGACGACTTTCTCGGTCTTCTCGATTTTAGCGATAAAACTCTTTTCAATGCCGAAAATCCCATCATAGGTGTCGAAACATACTTGCCCGCCTTCTTGCCAATATCGCGCGGTGACGTACTCGTTGCCGTTCTTGAGCTTGATCAGGTAGGCTGCGTCCGCGCTTGTCGCAGCCGCGTAACTGACAAGGAAAAAGAGTCCATACGTTAGAGCTTTACGCATTGCAGGAGCCGTCCTGAGACCTAGATTATTCTACCATCGGGTCGCGCGATCGGCTAAAGAATTCTGGGCTGGCGTGCCAGATTGTCCACTCTTGACACTTCTTGGCGGACAGCAGTATTGTCCGCGGTCTTGGAGGACGAATGGGGAGCGCGCAGAAAATCAGCGGTTTCTCGACCATTGAACTTATCATCGCTCTGAGCATTATGGGTGCTCTTGCCGCGATCGCCCTGCCGCGCTGGACTAGCCTGATCCCCAACTACGCGCTCAACAGCGCGACGCGCCAGGTTCAATCGGAACTGCATCAGATCAAAATGCGCGCTGCGGCGGAGAACGTCGGCTTCCAGTTGTCATATCTGCAAGGGGCCGGCGCGTATACTATTCAGCGCGATTCGAAAGCCGTCGCGACCAAACCGATTGCCGAGGGAGCGACGATCACCAAGGACGGCGTGATTTCGTTTTCGCCGCGCGGCACCGCGGGCGCCAATCGGGTGCGTTTGCGCAGCGCCGCCGGACTCTGCAAACAAGTTGTCGTCGGCCCGACCGGGCGTATTCGCGTCTGCGCGCCTAATAGCTGCGCCGAAGATTGTTAGGAGAAGAATCTTGCATCGCGCGATCTTGATTCGGCAGGATGGCTTTACGTTCAACGAAGTCCTTGCCGCGCTGACCATCGCGGTGCTGACGGTCATGAGCTATTCCCTGAGCAGTGTTCAACTCATTCAGCGTCAGACCGCAAGCGGCAACTCGACCGCCGCCATTCATCTGGCGCAGGACAAGCTCGAAGAATTGCAGGCCCGGAGAAATCCCGCCGACGTCGATCTTTGTCCCGGTGCGGGCGATCACGCCATTTCGGCGAAGTCCGGCGCCGCGGGCATTTTCGATCGCTGCTGGCGCGTCGCGCCCTCACCCCTGGGAACGGGATTGAGGCAGGTCGACGTCACGGTTTCCTGGCGCGACACGGAGCCGCGCGAGATTACGCTTTCGACGCTGATTTACACGGGTGATGGCGCATGAGCGAATGGCTCGGAAACCGCGGCGCGACTTTGATCGAGCAGTTGATGGCGCTGTTGATCGGCGCGGGCCTGATCGTTGCGCTTTACAGCTATTTCCGCGTCGAGCTTTATCAAGCGCTGGTTCTGGAAACGCGCACCGCGACCTTGGAAGACGGGCGCGCCGCGCTGGACATCATGGTCCGCGACCTGAAGGAATCCGGTTCCTGGGGCACTGGCAGCGCTCCTGCGGAACTCGGCGGCGCCGACGATCCGAACTCCGATGCCGATACGGTTTGCAACCGAATTTACGCCGCCGGCGCGAGCGTCGTGCACGTCCAGATGGATTTGAACGGCAACGGCAACTGCGCCGACACCGAGCCGCGTGAGAACATCCGTTATGAATTGGCCGGGCCGACATCGACCTGCGCCGGCCCGAACACGATTCGGCGCAACGGCGATTGTCTGATTGCCAACATCGTGCCGCTGGCGGCGGGCAAAATATTTACTTTCTACGACGCGAATGGCGCTGACCTCGGCAACACGCCGGCTCTGGAGGCGATCAAACGGATCAAGATCGGCTTCAATATCCAGGTGAAACATCCCGACCCCCACATCGGCGGCAACATGAGCGCTGCGCTTTCCACCAGCGTCGAGCTGCGCAACTGATCGATGCAAAGCCTGGGAAAAATGCTCCGCGATTGCCGCGGCATGGTGCTTATGAGCTGTCTCACGATTCTCGCCGTGATGCTGGCCGTGGGACTCGGCACGCGCGTGATGGTCAAAAATGATTACCAGGCGCTGGCCAACCTGCGCGTTGGCACCGAGGTATTTTATTACTCAGCCGCGGGGATCGAATGGAGCAAAAACGAGGTTGCCCGGACCACAACGTTTCCGCCCAACCCGGCGAATCAAACGAAAATCTTTGCTGGCGGCAGTTTCACCGTGTCGTTTTCGTCCGCCGCGGTAAGCGGGCCGCTGTCGGCGCGGATCGTGGCGCGCTCTCTGGGCGCCGCCGGCACCTCCTCGCAGACGATTCAGGCGTTGCTTAGGAAAAATTATGATCTTGCCGACGGCGCGCTGGCGCTGCGCGGACCTGCAGCGCGAGTGAATCTCAGCGGCAGCGGTTTGTTCATTTCCGGCGCTGACCACGACCCCGCCAATGGAAATATTCTGGGCGCCGGCAAACCGCGCAGCGCGGTTTCGCTGCCCGACTCGGCGTTGTATGGCCTGGTTACGGGAGCCTTTGGTAGCCCGCCGCAAATCGGCCTCATCGATCCGGCCAGCTCCAATCCGCCGATCGCGCTGAGCGATTATCTCAGCGGAAGCGCGATCGCGCAGTTGGCCAACGATCTTTGCGCTGCCGCCGGCGCCACGGTGCACGCTCTGAACGGCGCGGCGACTCTGGTCTTCGACAATCAGTCCTGGGGAACTGCCGGCGCGCCGGCGATTCACTGCATCGAGGGCAACGCGGGCGCCGGCGACTCGGTCAGCTTCACCGGCGCAAGCGCCGGGGCCGGCATTCTGATTGTGAAAAATGCCGATCTCGTTCTCGACGGGGCTTTTCGCTGGGAAGGCCTGGTGATTGTTTTGGGGCAGGAAGTTGGGTTAAAAGCTCTCGGCTCGAGTAACAAAGATGTGCTCGGCGCGGTGGTGGTCAACGAAACGGGCGCCCCCGGAAGCGGCACGGCAATCTTCGATGTCCAGGGGAATTTGCGGTTGCTTTTCAGCCGCCAGGCGCTGAACCGGGCTGCGTTGTTGGTGCCGAGCGCGTCCCTCAATTCGCTTTATCCGATGCTGCCCGCCTATGTTTCCCAAGACTATTGGCGCAGCGTCAATCCCTAAGATCCGCGCCGCTACTTTTAATTTACAATGACCCCACAAGATGTTAAATTCCTAATCTACAACGATTTGGCGGCCAACAATCCCTGTGAATCGGGCGCTTTGAGGCAGACGGCGGCCCGGGTCTGGACGGCACCCGGCAAGGTGGGTTACTGACGAGGCGATTATGGAACAGGCGGGAGAGGGAGTTAGCATGGACACAAAAAAGACCATAATGGTGGTCGACGATAACCCCGACATCATCACCATCGTCAAGACTATTTTGGAAGGCCGCGGCTATACCGTTTTCAGTGCGTCCAGTGGTCCCGAGCTGTTAAGCATGCTGCCGAACCAGAAGCCCGACCTGATCATTCTCGATATCATGATGCCGGAGATGGACGGCCTGGAAGTGCTCACCCGACTCAAGGGCAAGGCCGAAAGCGCCACAATTCCTGTAATTCTCCTGACCGCCAAAGTTCAATACGAGGACGTTTTGGGCGGCTACAAGCTCGGCGCCGATTATTACATCACCAAACCGTTTACCAGCACTCAGTTGGTTAACGGCATCAACCTGCTCCTGGGCGAAGGCAAAGCCTAAGCCGTCGTTCTTTTCTTCCAACAGTTTTCTGTAGATCGGGTAGTGCGGGTTTGCATCTTCCCGGGGTTTTCTCCATTCTGTTTGTTGATGGTTCGTCTGATCACGTTCGAGGGCGGTGACGGGACGGGCAAAAGCACGCAAATCCGCGCGCTGGAAAATTATTTACGCCAGGCGGGGCGCTCGTGCTTGACGACCTGCGAGCCGGGCGGAACCGGCCTTGGAGTTTTGATTCGCAAGCTCTTGCTCGAGGTGGGCGAGTATCAGATCGCCTCCGGCACCGAGCTTTTTCTTTATCTGGCCGATCGCGCGCAGCATGTCAGTGAAATCATTTTGCCGGCGCTGAGCGCGGGGAAGATCGTCTTGTGCGACCGTTTTACGGATTCGACTCTGGCTTATCAGGGATACGGTCGCGGGCTCGATCTCCAGCAGCTCCGCCAACTGAATTCCATCGCCAGCGCTGAAGCGCAGCCCGATCTGACTTTTTTGCTCGATTGCCCGGTGGAGTGCGGTTTAGCGCGCACGGCGCGCCGGAGCTCGGAGCAGCCGAGCGGCCGGGAGGACCGTTTCGAGCGGGAGGAAATCGAGTTCCACGAAAGAGTGCGCGCCGGGTTCCTCGAGATGGCGCGGGCCGAGCCGGAACGGTTCCGCGTGATCGACGCGAGCCGCTCCATCGAAAGCATCACGGCGGATATCCGGCGCATCATCGATCAGGAAGTTCTCGCATGAGCTTTGCCGATATCATCGGACATCAGAAACAACTCGGTATCCTGCGCGCCGGTCTGGCGAGTGAACGGCTGCATCACGCCTATTTATTCGTCGGGCCGGAAGGCGTGGGGAAGCGGACGATCGCGACCGCGCTGGCAAAGGCGATTCATTGCCAGAGTCGGACGGCAGATTTTTGCGGCCAATGTCTGAACTGCGCGCGCATCGCCGGCGGCAATCATCCCGACGTGCGCGCCGTCCTGCCGCTGTCGGACAAGAAAGAAATCGGCATCCCGCAGATCCGCGAAATCGAGCGCGACCTCGGCTATCGATCGTTCACCGGCAAGCGCAAGATCATGATCATCGATCCGGCCACGTTGCTCAATGTTGCTGCGCAAAACGCGCTGCTGAAAACCCTCGAAGAACCGCCGCAGGAATCTTTGATTATTTTGCTCGCGACCAGCGTGGGCACGCTGCTGCCGACCTTGCGCTCACGCTGTCTGCGCTTGACCTTCGCGCCGTTGTCGCGCCGGGAAGTTGCCGATCATCTGCAAAAGGCCCATGGAAAATCTCCCGACGAGGCGGATTTCCTTGCCGCGATCAGTTTAGGCAGTATCGGCGCCGCCCTCGGTTTGGACACAGCCGCGCTGACGGAAAGAAGTCGGACCTGGATCGACATGCTGGGCGCGGTCCAAGGCGGGAATGTTTACGCGGCTATGGCCGCGGCTGACGAGCTGTCGGCGAAACGCGACGAGGCGCTGCGCTTTTTCAAGTGGGCCGAGAGCTGGTATCGCGATCTTATGATTTACCGCGCGACGGGCGCGGCCGAGGAGTTGATCAATTTAGACATGCGAGCGGAAGTCGAGCGGCAGGCGGCGCGCCGGAGCACCGAGGAGATTGCCCAGACAGTGGCCGACGCGCTCGAAGGAGGGGCGGCTATCCAGCGGAACTTAAATAGACGCATGGTGTTGGAAAAATTTCTCTTCAGCGCGGCGGGGGAGCGCCGATGAATCGAATTTACATCACCACGCCAATTTACTACGTGAACGCCGAGCCGCATCTGGGCCATACGTATACGACCGTCGTGGCGGATACGCTCAAGCGCTACTACCGCTCGATCGGCTATGACGCCTTTTTGCTGACCGGCACGGACGAGCACGGCGACAAAATCGCCCAGGCTGCTGCCGCCAATGGTACCACTCCCAAAGATTACGCGGACCGCATCAGTGGGATATTTCGCTCGACCTGGGATACTTGCGGCATTGCCTACGATCATTTCATTCGCACCACCGACGACTATCATCGAGACTACGTGCGCCGGGTGCTGCAAAAGATCTACGACGCCGGCGATATCTACTTCGGCGAGTACGGCGGCTTTTACTGCTACGGCTGCGAGCGCTTTTACACCGAAAAGGAACTGGTAGACGGCAAATGTCCCGACCATCAAACGGTGCCGGACTACATCAGCGAGAAAAATTATTTTTTCCGCATGAGCAGGTACCAGCAGCCGCTGATCGATGCGATTCAACACAAACCCGATCTCATCCGGCCGGAGCGCTATCGCGCCGAGGTGCTGGCATTCCTGCGCGAGCCCCTCGAAGATCTGTGTATTTCGCGCCCGACCAGCCGCCTGCAGTGGGGCATCCCGATGCCCTTCGACGACAAATACGTGACCTACGTCTGGTTCGATGCCTTGCTCAATTACGTGAGCGCGCTCGATCATCGTGGCGATAATGCGGTCGCGGCTTTCTGGCCGGTGGCGCAGCATCTGATCGCCAAGGATATTCTGAAGACGCACGCGATCTATTGGCCGACCATGCTGATGGCCGCGGGACTGCCGCTTTACGATCATCTCAACGTGCACGGCTACTGGGTGATGGATTCCGGCAAAATGTCGAAAAGCCTGGGCAACGTGATCCGGCCGTTGGAGATGAAAGCGCGCTTCGGGATGGACGCGTTTCGCTATTTTCTGCTGCGCGAAATGGCTTTCGGCCAGGACGCAAGATTCTCCGAGGAGGCGCTGATCACGCGCATCAACGCCGACCTGGCGAACAACCTCGGCAATCTGGTGAGCCGCGTGCTCGCCATGCAGCAGAAATATTTCGATGGCAAAGTTCAGTCTTTGCCGACAAATTGGCCGGCGGAAGATGTCGAGCTGCGCGACAAGTTCGCGCAAGCCGAAAAAGAATTTCATGGCTATATTGCCGAGCTGCAATTCCATCGCGCGCTCGAGTCCGTGTGGTCGGCGCTCGATCACGCCAACCGCTACGTCGTCCAAACAGCGCCTTTTACGTTGATCAAGGATCCGAGCAAGCAGGAACGGGTCGGCGCCGTGCTGCATCATTTGCTCGAAGCGGTGCGGACGCTGGCGCGTTTGCTCGCGCCGTTTCTGCCGGACACGGCGCGCGAGCTCGGCGCATTGCTCGCGGTTAACGGCGAAGCGCTTCGAGCGCCGTGGGGCGAAGGTTTTGCCGCCGGACACCAGGTCAATCCTCCCAAAGTGCTTTTCCCGCGCATCGAAACCGACGCGAAGAAGTAATCGGCCGCGCCATGTTGATCGACAGCCACGCCCATATTCAGGGCAAAGAATACGCCGGCGAGGCCGAAGCGGTAATCGAACGAGCGCGCGCCGTGGGCGTCGAGACGATCATCGCCGTGGGCGGCGCCGGCGATATGTCGAGCAACAGCGAAGCGGTGGCGCTGGCGGAACGCTTCGCCAACGTGTTCGCCACGGTCGGCATGCATCCTCATGACGCCAAGGATGTCGGCGCCGATGAGATCGAGGCACTGCGGCGGCTTGCCACGCATCCCAAGGTCGTCGCCATCGGCGAGACCGGCCTCGATTATTACTACAATCACTCGCCGCGCGACGTGCAGCGGCGCGTCTTCAGCGGTTTCATTCACATGGCCGTGGAAACCGAACTACCCATCGTCGTGCACGAACGGGACGCGGCCCAAGAGGTGGGGGAGCTTTTGCGCAGCGAAGGAGGAGCGGATCTCCGCGGCGTCATTCACTGCTTCACCGGTGATTACGCCGCCGCGCAAAATTATCTCGACCTGGGTTTTTATCTTTCGTTTACCGGTATCGTAACTTTCAAGAACGCCGGCGCGCTGCGCGAAGTGGCGAAGCGCGTGCCGTTGGAGCGCATCTTCGTCGAGACCGATTCGCCGTATTTGACGCCGGTGCCGCACCGCGGTAAGCGCAACGAGCCGGCCTACGCGCGCCTGGTCGCGGAAACTATCGCTCAGGTGAAGAACCTCTCGCTGGAAGAAGTCGCGCACATGACCACGGCGAACGTGCGGAAGCTATTTCGCATTTGACCGCGCCGGCGCAGCCGTACCATGATTGCGAACGAACTATCAGCGGTTGGACGGATTTTTCTTTGTCCTCGCGCGGTGGGATGCTGCTGTCGGTAAGCGCACGGCGTCTTGAAGCGATCGAGCAATCCGCCGGTTTTCTCGCGAATATCATCGATCCATTCGCCGAAGTAGGCGCGTGCCGGTCCGTCGCCTTCACGTTCCAGCCAGACGAAGTGCGCGTGGGCGGCATCGATCAAACCGAGGATAAAAAGCGCAATGCCGGTCCATCGCAACATGGCAGCCTCCTTTTTCTACGCCGATGCGGCAAAGCTCTGCCGCTGAAAATGGCCCAGGACACCGTCCATCCACGCCGCCGCTGCGGCATCGTAGTCGGCGTCGCAATCGACGCGCGGGTAGAATCGCGCGGCGCCATGGCGTTCCAGCGCGGCGTCGAAGTCGCGGCCGCACTTGCAGAAATGATCGTAAGTCGTATTGCCCAGGGCGAGCACGGAAAATCTCACACCGCTCAGGTCGAGATCGTTGCCGCGCACCACCGCGTCCCAGAACGGCGCGGCATCCTCCGGCGGCTCGCCGTCGCCGTAGGTGCTGGCGATCACCAGAACGTAGTTCACTAGCGCAAGAATGCTCGGCTCGCAATGGGCCATGTCGCAGACCCGCGCGGTCAATCCCTTCAGGTGCAGCCGCTTGGCAAGCCTGCTTGCCAGCATCTCCGAGTTGCCCGTGACCGTGCCATAAAGAATCAGCACCGAAGCGCCGTTGATGGCGGAAGGAGTGTAAAGATTCGAGGGATCCAATGCCAGAGGAGCTGGGCCGTGTCCGTTAATGGCGACTTCAGGGGCGGTGGGCGCTGCGCTCAGCGATTGTAGTAGCGCACCGTTGTCGGCGTGGCCTTCGCTCGGGTGTGGATATGATGCGGTCATGTTGCTGGCATTGACATTCATCATGGACTCCTCGGAAATTGAATTTTCAGATTCACGGCGCCAGGAACGAAGTCGGCGCCAGGCCATGGCCAAACCGGTCCAGACGAGAAAGCAGCTGCCGAGGGATGCGATTCCCGCGACAGTCTGGCCGGCAAAGCCAAACGCTTCGCCGGTGTGGAGCGCGCGCACCCAAATGCGGAGCTTGCGCCCGGCGCTGTTGTTCGCGTAGGGCTCCCATTTGAGTACGTCGCCGCTGGCTCGATGCAGCGTGAGCTGCGAACGTTGAAATGGATGAAAAGCATCGGGGCCCTGGATCAGCGCAGTCACCGGTCCGTCACCGCGCGGCGGTAGGCGCAGCATGATCGTGACCCATCCGGCGACCCGCTCCTGGGCTTGGGCCAAGAGCAAGTCGAAGCTCGCCGCGGATGCGGTCGCCTGTCCATCTCCACGTGCTTTTCGTGCGCGCGGTGTTTGCTCGGCGCTGGCGGGTCCTTCGGTCCGACGCGGCGGCTCGCTGCCGGTCAGGGTGTAAAGCAGATCGTTGGCCCAGGGATAGGACATGACCGAGGCGGTGACGGTCAGCACGATTAGTACCGTCGAGCACCAGAAGCCGATAACGTTGTGCCAGTTCCAATCGCGCGCTTTGCCGCGCAAGCGTGTATTGAAGACAAGGCTGGTCTTCAATGCGCGCCAGTGCCAACTGCGCGGCCACCAGAGATAAACTCCGGTGAGAGCGAGCCAAAGAAAGGCCAGATTGCAGGCGCCGGTAATCGAGCGGGCAGTCGCGCGCCCTTCGCCTTCGGTGCCAAGCCAGCGGTGCCAATCGACCACGCGGCGCATGAATTCGCGAGTCGCCGAAGATCCACCCAGAAGCTCTCCCGAATAGGGATTCACGAAAACCGTATTGTCGCGCCCAAGGTTGACGGCCACCGATGCCGCGGGATCCGATTTGACCAGAATCATCGCCGGCCGCGCTTCAGGATTGGCCGCACGGACCTTGGTGACTAGCTCATCGTAAGTCAGCCGTTTATTATCGGGCGATGGCTTGACCCGGCGCACGTTGCGCTCGATGTATTCGGTGATCTGCGGCTCGTACATGAGCACGACGCCGGTGAAGGACATGCTGAAGATCACCAAGCCGGCGCTGACACCCGCCATTAGGTGGCTCCAAAAAATTATTTTGTGTAGCAATTTCACAATCACTATGTCCCCGGACTAACCGACGGTGTGGCCCTGGCGCGGTTATTTGAAACCTTCATGTGTCACACCTCCGCAAACCGCCTGAGCAGGTTGTGATAACAGTTGGTAAGTTCCACCACGCCGCCGTGATTGGGAACTGTGTGGTTGATTTTGTCGATGGCCATGTCGAGGTCGAAGAGAAGCGTGCGCTCGCCATCGTCCCGCACCATACTCTGCACCCAGAAAAACGACGCGAAGCGCACGCCGCGGCTGACCGGATTTACGTGGTGCAGACTGCTCGCCGGGTAAACGACCATGTCCCCGGCCGGCAGCTTGGCCGCGTGGGCTCCGTAGATGTCTTCGATGACCAGTTCGCCGCCGTCGTACTCTTCCGGCGCGCTCAAAAAGAGCGTCGCCGAAATGTCGGTGCGAATACGATACGGCGTACCGGAAATCTGTCGGATGGAATTGTCCAAATGCGCGCCGAAAGATTCGCCGCCTTCATAGCGATTGAACAGCGGCGGAAAGACCCGGAGCGGCAGCGCCGCGGTGATGAACAGCGGGCTGCGCTCCAGGGCGGCCACGATCATGTCGCCCAGCTCGCGCGCCTCCGCGCTGTTCTCCGGCAATTGGCGATTGTCCTTTACTGTCGCGGACTGATGGCCCGCCGTTACTCGGCCGTCGATCCAGCTCGCACGATTCATCACCTCGCGGCAATGCGCGATCTGCTGGAAGTTCAAAACGTTCGGGACCTGAACGATCATTCGCTCGCTTTCCTAAAATTTGAAACTGACGCTGCCGACAAACGTGCGACCGGCGGCGGGCACGGCTTTTGATCCCGAGATACTGTCGAAATAGAGCTGGTTCGTAAGGTTGATTGCATTGAGCCGTAACTGAATATTCTTGTGGATTTGATAAGCGATCGTTGAATCCCAGCGGACGAATCCAGGCACGCGGTTGACATTCGCGTTGTTCGAATATCGGCTGCCGACGTAGGTCGGACCGCCGCCGATTTGCCACTTTTCCAGGAAATCGTACGTAGTCCAAAGCGTAGCGCTGTGTCGGGGAACATTGGCGATTTCCTTGCCAACGTTAGCGGCGGTGTTGTCTTTGAGAATCTCAGTGTCGAGAAACGTATATCCCCCAAACACATTCAGTCCGGGAAGCACGCGGCCGGTCACACCAATTTCAAAACCTTGGGAACGTTGCTTGCCGGTGATGACGTTGGGTAGCGTGGGATCCAGCGGGTTCACTGACCGTGCGTTGCTCTTGTCAATTCGAAATACCGCGCTCTGCAGATTGAGCGCTCCTTCGAAAAATTCAATCTTAGCGCCAACCTCGAAGATGCGATTTTTTTCCGGCGGCGTGCCGTTTGTAGTCGGGGTGAGAGCGATGCCTTCTGCTGACGGATTGAAGGATGTGCCGTAGGAAAAATAGTAGCTTTGCGAAGGCGTTGGATGAAATACCAAACCACCGCGATAGCTCCACATCTTGTCTAGTTGATGGCGCTTGTCGTTAAGAAAATCGTCATCTATCTCCGCATCGAAATAATCCCATCGCACGCCGCCAATGATGTCGAAGTAGCGATTTAACTTGATCTGATCCGCCGCGTAGAAGCCAAAGCCGACGGCACTGGTATCGGAATCCGCAGCCAGTGTTTTCGGCGAAGGTGGCAGGTGACTATTGGGATTGTGGATCGTCGTGTTGGGTCCGGTGCTGGCCCAGCGAACTAAGTCAAAGGTTTCGCGCGAAACTTCGACACCCGTGGTGGCCGTGTGCCCGATCCCGAAAGTATCGAACTTCGCTGTCAGATCCGTTTGATTGCTGAGAATGCTTTCTTGCGTGTCGCGCTGCGGACGGCTGCGGTTTAGCCTGTTTGGAATAATCGGATCTACAGTGGCGTTGGTGACTGCAGAATCGCGATCAACGTGGCTGTAGCGGAATGTATTGCGCACGTTAAATACATTGTTAAAGCGGTGATCCAACTTTAGAGTGCCGATATTGACCAAGGTTCTTTCATGGTCTTCGTCATTGAGGCCGTAGAAGGTACCGCGGTCGACGCGCACTGGAGCGTGGTGAAAATAGGGAAAGCCATAGTCCGGAATGTTGTCTTCGTGCTGTAGCAGATAACTCAAGGTAATTTGCGTTGGTGTGCCAAGGCCAAACGAGATAGAGGGCGCAAATCCTTGTCTGGTGATGTCCGTCTTCTCCCGACCGACAACCCCATCTTTGTGTGCCATTAAATTCAAGCGAATCGCCGCATTGGGCAGCACCTGAGGAATGGGTTGATTGACGTCGAGGGTGCCGCGAAAGAGCGGACCTGCGCCGGCGCTGAAAATACCTTCATAGCTGGGGTCGAGTCGGGGAAGTTTGCTGACCTGATTGATGATGCCGCCGGTGGAGCCGCGGCCAAAGAAGGTTGAAGAAGGACCCTTCAGAACTTCGACGGATTCGAAGTTAAATGAATCGCGAAAATAAGAGCCGGAGTCGCGCACGCCATCGATGAACATATCGTTGCGAGCGTTGAAACCGCGCAACACGAAAACGTCGGCCTGCGCTCCGCCGCCTTCTCCCGCGGTAGCGGTAATGCCCGGTACGTTGCGCAGCGCGTCGCGCAACGTAGTGCCCGCCTGTTCCTGCATGAGTTTTTGCGGCACGATGGTGATCGATTGGGGCGTGGCCTTGAGCGGCACGGGAAACTTGGACAGCGATGATTCGGACACCACGTAGGGGCTGTTCTGATCCTGCACGACGACCGGCGGTAACTCGAAGGTTTCTTCTTTCTTCGATTCCGCGGCCATTGCATTGGTCGCTAAGGCAAAACTGAAAGCGACCGCGCGGCCTACGCCTTCACCGGCCGCCAGACTGATTTTTCGGAGCGCCTTTCTCACACGTCTGTCGCTGGCGCGTTTTTCTTGTCGACTCATGATTCCTCCAGGTTGGTTTTTCCGCTGGCTGGCATGAGTCGTCTCATACTCTGGCTGGCTGGTTAATTTTTCACTTGGTCAAAATGAGCTTGCCGTTTTTGGTGATGCGCAAGCTGTACTCTTCTTCGTGGTGCACGATCACGATCTCGCTGTTACCCTGAAATAGCCGCTGGCTCTCGATGCGCGGTTTGCGAGCGGCGGTCGATGCTGACGCATGGGTCGGCGCTTGTGGCGGGAAATTCATTCGGCTCTCTGCCATCAGATTCTCAATGCAGCTCGAACTTCACCGGCAGTATCACCCAGACTGAAACCGCGTCTTTGCCCCGCCGCGCCGGCTCGAAAAGCCATTTCTTGACCGCTTCGATGGCGGCCAGATCGAGATCGCGAAAACCGGCCGACTGTTCGACCTGCACTTCGCCGACTCGACCGTTTTCGAGCACGCGCACCCGTAGTGTGGTCACTCCTTGCGCGCCGACGTGCCGGGCCGACTCAGGGTAGCGCGGCTTGACTTGATAACCGCCGAGCGGGCGCGCTGTCCCGGAAACCGCTTCGCCGTTTCCGAGGGCGCCGCCGGTGCCGTCCCCCTTCGTGCCGCGGCCCAGGCCGCGCGTGCCGCTTCCGCCGCCGCCACCTTCGACACCGCTGCCGCCGACCACGCCCATGTCGCCCTTGCCAAAAAGATTGCCGGCGCCGGCCGCGCTGCCTTCTGCTTCGGCCGCTTCCGTGCCTGAGTTCCAACCGGCACTGGCTGCGTCGCTTTTCTCCGGCAACGACGCAAGCGGCAGCGGTTGTTCCACAGGTTTTTCTTTGATCTCTTCCTTGGTGTTGCCGGTGGGCGGCAGCGGACTGGTCTCGATCAGCGGCTTGGACAAAAGCTTCGGTTCGGTAGTTTTTTTCGGTTTTGGCGTCGGTGGAGGAGGAAGTGGCGGGGCGACTTCAACTTTTTTCGGTTCGTCTACACGGGGCACATCGATCAGCTCGATCGGCACCGTAACCGGTTTGATCGGTTTCGCATGCATCATCAAAGCCGCGATCGGAATCAGTCCCAGATGGATCAGCGATGACGCCGTGAATGACGAGACCAGCCAACGATCGTTCATTTTCTCGATTCCTTGGGTTTGACTGCGATCGCCATCTTGATGACGTTGACGCTGCGCGCGATGTCCATGACTTCCACCACGCGGCCGTGTTCGACGCCGTCGTCGGCGTTGATGACCACCAGCAGATCGGGATTTTTGGCGAGCTGCGCGCGCAAAAGATCAGCGAGGCCGGTTTGATCGACCGGCTGTTTATCGAGAAAAACCCGATTGGTTTTGTCGATCGTGATCGCCACGCTCTCGGCGGGCGCCTGCTGGCCGGAGACGGCCTTCGGCAGATTCACCGCCATGCCTTTGAAGCGCGACATGGACAGGGTCGAGATCATGAAAAAAACCAGCAGAAAAAAGATCGTGTCGATCATCGGGATGATTTCGATGCGCGCCTTTTTCATGCTCCGGCGTTGGATGCGCATCAGTGTTTTCCTGCCTGGACATTCAGCTCCAGTTCGAGTGAAGAGCTGAAGTGCTCCATCTGGTCCATTTCGCGCTCCGCGCGCGCGGTGAAGTAGTTGTAGGAAATGAGGGTCAAGATCGCGATCAGCAATCCCGTGGCGGTGGCGATGAGCGCTTCGGCGACGCCGCCGGTGACGGCATGGGGCTGGCCCATGCCGACATCCGCCATCACGTCGAAAGAGCCGATCATGCCGACCACCGTTCCGAGGAGACCGAGCAGTGGCGCGAGGGTGACGATCGTATCCAGCACGCCGAGACGCCGCTTCAGCACGGGAATCTCGGCTTGGGCCGCCGCTTCCATCGCTTTTGCTGGCGCCGGATCGCGGTGCGCGATGCCCGCGGCCATCACGCGCGCGATCGGTTGTTGTGAACCCTTGCCAAGCTTCAGAGCCTGGTTGAACTCGCCCTTCTCGACGTGAGTCAAGATTTCATGGAATACTTCGCGGGATTTGAGCTTGCTCCAGAACAATATCCGCTCGATGGTGAGAGCGAGCGAGATCAAAGAACAAACCATCAGCGGTATCATGACGATACCGCCTTTGACGACAACGCTGATAACCTGCGTCATGGCTAGTGCATCGGTCCTTTCTTCACTTCGGTTTCGAGCCGCTCGACGTTGTCCGCCACGCTTTGCAGCGCCGACCCGAGGGCGCGCAGGTTATCGAGCGAGATGTGCAGCTCGCAATTGCCACAATGAACGTGGACGGCGTCCCGGCGCAGTTGCAGAGAGAAACTGACCATCTGCGTGCGCTCGACTTGATTCCGTACATCTGACCTCCCAATAAAAAAGCCCAACGCTCGCCGGTTGTCAGGACGCGCGTCGGGCTCTGGATTCTAGACCGCTGGCCGCTGATAGGTTTCGTATATGAAAATAGAAATAGTTTGTCAAGCCTAACAAATTGAATTAGGCGAGACTAACTAAACAACCGGCGTCAGTCCGTGGGCTTCGAGAGCGCCGGCGGCTCGACGGTCAGGGCTCTGACCCAGCGCCGCTTGCAACGGCGGCACTTGATCTCGAGGCTTTTTGTTACCCAGCGGGCGAGAAGGCTGCCGCACGAACAGCGAAGCGGTTCACCGGGCGCCTTCTTGGCAGAGGAAAGATTCATCGTGAAGAAAACTTATTGTCTATTTTGCGCTCCGTCGGGTCGGTGTCATGCGCGGTGGTGCCGCGCCGCGCCGGCGCGCCGCTTAGAATCCTTGCGTAGATCCGTCGGTTGCTCGGTGTTCAGCAGCCTGGCGGTCCAGCTACGGCCGGCGAGAATATGAGCGCAGAGAAGCGGCAGGGCCAGCACGCCGATTATCCAATGAATCTTGCTGCTCCACTCACGCGCGATATCGTCGCTCACGTAATAAAGAAGCCAGCCGGAGAGCGCCAACACAATATTCAAAGCGATGGTGGCGAAGCCGGACAGGCGATTCGCTTTGAGCGCGTTGCCGCGTCGAATGTGGGTCATCAAGGTGCCGAGCAGCCCGAGATAAACCAGCATTACCGCGCCGTGAACCTTCATGCTGGCTGTCTGGAGCAAGGTGCGCGCCGCGCCGAGCTCCGGATCTTTGAACCATTCGTTCAGCAGCCACAGACCGCCACTGCCCCACAAAATGCCGAAGGCGACGTAAAAAACTCGCCGGTGCCACGGCTCGAGCCGGACTTTTTCCTGAAGCAGTCCGACGATTCTCGTGGTGCGGTCGCTCACTCTGTCACTCATGTTTCGGCTCCGATCATGCGATCCGCATGCGCTTCGCCGACCGCCGCGGCTAGGCGGCGCGCACCGCGCCGGTCGATCACGATCGCTTCCGCGCCAAGCTCCGGCAGAATCCTTGCTGCTCGCCGCGGTGCGATCCGCACGATTTTCGTCAGCGCGTCGGCGACCACGCACCGTGACGCGATGACTGTAACGCTTTGCTGCCAACGAAGCGCCGTTTTGTGTCGCGGGTCAACCAGCGGGTCGGGCTGATCGCCGGCTTCGCTTTGTTCGATGAAGCAGCCGCTGGAGCTCGCAATCGCGGTATCCGACAACGGACCAAGGAAAAGAAGGCGCGCCGGGTCTTCGGGATGGCGCAGATGGATCGGCTGGGGCGCGCCGAACACGCGAAGATCGCCGCCGGCGTTCACGACGCCGTCCTCGACGCCGTTGCGCTTAAGTGCTTCGATCGCGCGGTCCACCGCGTAGCCTTTGGCGATCCCGCCGAGATCGATCCAGACGCGGCTGCAGAGCGATACCCGATGCTCGGGCAGCAAGCGCACGTCGCGAAAGCTTGTGTCGCCGCCAGATGGCCCTTCGGCATTCGGCGCGGGCAAGAAGCCCAGGGCGACGAGTTTGGCGCCGACCGTAACGTCGAAAGCCCCCCCGGATAGTGCGCTCATGCGCTGTGCCCACGAGAGAACTTCATAGGTTCGTGGATCGACCTCGAGAGGAGTGGCGAGCGGCGCGCGGTTAAGACGCGATACGTCGCTCTCAGCTTCATGAAAGCTCATCAACCGATGCACGGCGGCGATTTCGTCGAACGCCGCGTCAATTGCCGGCGCTGCGTTCTCGCCCGCGGCGCCGATTTCGACCAAAGTGCCGAGGAGCGGCCGCGCGCGGCGCATTTCACTTGAGCGCGACTTCATAGGTTGCCAGCACCCGTTTGACGCCGTCGGCGATGTGGCGGCAGGACAGGGTCGCGCCGCTGATGTTTTTGATGTCCCTATCGAGCTTGAGCGGCGCCGCGGCGTTTTTGCCGACGAACTGCGCGCGCCAGTCGGCATTGCGCACTTCGTAGCCGTAGCTTTCGCGATAGGTCATGATCTCGATCTGTTTGACCGTACCGTCGGCGTTCAAGCCGACGGCGTAGGTGATGAATTCATGCTTGCCGAGCACTTCGTCGACGATAAAAAAACCGCCGCCGTTCACTTTCCACAGGCGAATTTCTTTTTTCCGCACGTTGACGGCGCTGCGTCGTTCGATCTCTCGCGCCTGCTCGCTCGTCAGCGTGATATTCGCCGCGGTGAGCTTTTGCCCGGGAAAAATCGTCTGCTGCGCCTGCTCGACCGTCAGATAAGTCGCTGCATAGGCCGGCACCGCGATCGCGGGCACCGGAACGCAGATGATCGGCAGCCAAGTCCATTGCGCGAGTCGCATGTGCGATCCTCAGAACGTGAAACCCCTGTGAAGCACTGTCCAGCTCCTTCGCTTAAAAATTAAAAGCGATCTTGAAGCGGTATTCGTAACGCTCGTACTCATGGAGGTGCAGTCCGTCGCTGTCGCGTCCTGAGATGCGCGGACTACCCGTGATCTGCGGCAAAAAGGTGAAGGTGAACCACCAGCGCTCGGCGGCGTAATGGATGTTAGGGCCGAGGAAGAAAGCATTGCCTTCACGGTGTTTAAATTCTGGGTAAACCGATGCGTAGCGGCCTTCGATGCCGGCGAACCAGTGCGGCAAAAAGCGGTAAGAGGCACCCACCGACTGCTCGAATTCCAGCTCCTTTTCACGTTCCTTACTGGCTTTGAACTTGTTCCATTCCGGCTCGAGGGTCAGGTTGTAGGCGAGGGCGAGCTGATCGTCGAAAAAATTCTTTTGCAAAATCAGCTTGGATTCCAAGGCGAACCCATTCATGCGCTCGCCGGAAATTTTGTCGATGCGCTGGTACTCCGGCTCGATGTACAGAGATAGGCCGAAGAGATCTTTATAAACGCTCAGCAAGTTGTACTTGAGCTCCAGGTTGACGCCGTTCCACTCAAGACCGCGATGGAGCTTTCTGTCCGGGTCTTCGTCCAAGGCGCCGCCGCTGATCTGGTGCGAACGGCCGTTCAGGTAGAGTGACGCCTGAAAGCGATCGGTGAAACCGTGCTCGAACTCGAGCTGCGTATCCCAGGCGCGGTAATTTCCTTTGCCCTTCTGATTGCGCGAGGTCGTCCATAGATAAATTTCGTTCCGGCCCGCTGGCAATGTGTCCGTGCCGTAAACGTAGCCCCAGAGATTTTCATCGGCCTCGGCCCGGGTCGCGCCGAGCGGCGCGAGAAGCAAAAGCGCGGCTGCGAGCGCCAGAAATATGGTTGATCGGGGATGCATGCTAGCTCCTTCCCAAAAACAAAAGTTCATTCGTTTCCGTCCGTCAGTTGGCGAGACTCCAAGAATTTCGAAGCCGATTTCGCGGCGATCGCTGCGCGAAAAACGGGCTCTGGATTCTTGACCTCTGGCCGCTCGAACGAATTGGGCGAAGCTCGCGCTTACAAGTTAATTTTTACCGTTCCTTTGGCGTCGCGCGGCACGATCACGCGGCGCTTGCAGCGCCGGCATTTGATCTCCACGCCTTCGGCGACGATGCGCGCGAGCAGGTTGCCGCAGCCGCAGCGCAGCCCGTTCTCCGCCGACCCGGTCGCGGCCCGGTTATCGTCGCGATGTTGCGAGCCCGATTCCATCTACGCCTGCTTGCTCTCCTTGGCGAGCCACCAGGTGGTCGCCACGAAGGCGAAAATCATCACCGCCTGCGCCGCCAGGGTTTCTACGGTCGGATAGACGCCGAGCAGCGGCGCCTGCGGCGGAAATCGCAGCGGCGTCGTCGACACCCAGCCGGCGGCCTGCAATTCCTTGATGCCGTTGCCCGCAAACACAAAAGCGACGATGTAAAGCAGGGTGCCGGTGGCGCCGAAGAAATACTTGAGCGGCACCCTGACCCCGAGCTTCAAAATTCCGAAGGTGAGTACGACCAGAAGCGCCAGTCCGGCGCCGAAGCCGGAAATAATTAGGTGATGCTCGTTCTCGTTCTGAAGCCACAGCGCCTGGTAGAAAAGCACGACCTCGAAGGCCTCGCGGTAAACCGCAAAAAACGAAATGCCGACGAGACCGAGAAGTTTCTTTCCGTCGAGCACATCCTGCACCTTGCCGCGAATGAACGCCTGCCAGCGCTTCGCTTCGGACTTGGTGTGCAGCCAATAGCCGACGTAAAAAAGCGCCACCGCGGCGAACACCGAGATGAAACCTTCCATACTTTCGCGGTGCTGGCCGCTAAACGTCAGAACGGTCTGGGTGGCAAGCCAGGTGAGACCGCCGGCGACCAGCGCGAGAATCCAGCCGAGATGGATGTAACGGACCGCGTCGGTCGCACCCATGACTTTGAGCATCGCCAGGATCGCGGCCAGCACCAGGGTCGCTTCCAGCCCTTCGCGCACGATGATCATCGCGGCGTTCAAAAAGAAATAAATTCCCGAATAATCGTCGCTGCTGGCGAGAATTTTCCCGGCGCGATCGAGGCCCGCCTCGATTTCGTTTCGCTGCTTGTCGATCTCGTCCGCGCCGACGCCCTGTTTCATGGAGTTTCGGTATTGAGTGAAAAGCCCCTCCAGATTGCGGCCGAAGGACGCGTCTTTGGCGAAGAGCGCGGGCTCGGCGAGTTCGTAGCCATCGATATAGGCGTCGACTGCCGTCTGGTAGGCTTTCTCCTTTTCGCCGGCGGCATAAAGCGCGGCGCTTTCGCGCACGAGATTGCGGGTCACGGCGAGCGGGTCGGGTTTCTGCTCGAGCATGCCACGGCGGAAGTAGGCGAGCACGTCGCGCGCTTGAGCTTCGTCGGGGAAATATTTCTTCAGATCGTCGGTTAACTGTTCATCGGAGTGGGTCGCGAGGTTGGCGACGGAAGTCAAATCCGGCGGCAATTTTCTCTCCCGCGCCAGCGCTGCGCCGCGCGCAACTTCTTCGGGCGTGAAGCGCAGCGACATCACATAGAACGCGACTTGCCAGCGCTGTTCCTCGCTGAACGCGGCGAACGAAGCCATCGCCGTCCCTTCGACGCCGAAGCTGGCGGTGTTGAATGCTTTGAAGGGCGACAAACCGGCCATGCGCTCGGGATCGGTGAAATTGGCCGGCGGCGGGGATTTTGGATTCATCGATGCGATTCCGGGTCCGTCTCCTTTGCCGGTGGCGCCGTGACACTGCGCGCAATTTTCGGCGTACAGTTGCTGGCCCGCTTCCCGCGGCGGAATTTGCTTGGGATACGGCACGATTTTGTAGGCGGCGATCAGTTTTTCTTTGGCGCTCTGGGCGAGATCGGCGATGGCCTTGGGCTCGGCCTTTCTATCGATCCCGGCGGCGAGCGATTTGACTGTTGGCTCGACACCGGCTTTATCCGCTTTGTCGGCTTCCTTGAGCTTGTTCAGTAATTCCTGGCTCCGCCTGGAGAACTCCTGCATCTCGCCGTATTCGTCCTGACTGAGAATTTTGCCGTCTTTGACCGCGTTTTTGTAATCGCTGCCAAGGTAATCGAGCAAAGACACAAGCCGTTTCGCGTCGTCCTGAGCAAAGGCCCCGGGCGGCGCAAGTAGCAGGGCCAGCACGCATAAAATCGTCAGTCCGAAAAATTGTCTGAGGGTGATTAGCCGCCGATAGCAGCCGATGCGATTCATGGCGATATCCAATCTGCCTGGTTCACGATACTTTGGTTTTTCCGCCGAGCCCTTTTTCCAGAAACCGCTGGAGCGGCTTCGATTTGTTCAAGATCTCGTCGCTTGCGACGGTCTGCTGGATGGCGATCACCCGCTTGTTCTGCGCCCGGCTCGCGCCCGGCGCGAAGGACAAGCTGACAAAGGTTGTGAGAATCAGGAAGCGGGAAAAACTGTGAAGCATGGCCCGGCTCCTTTGGTGCTTGATCTCCCACGGCGACTTTACTATAAGGCGGGTGTGTGATTGTTTATACATTAGCAATTCAATAGTTTTCTTATGGCAAAGTCAAAAGTTCGTATAGGCGAAACAAAAAAGTTTGTCAAGACGACGGAAGGGCCGCAGGTGAGCCATGCGCTGGAGGATTATCTGAAGGCGATCTACCAGCTCGGCGAGGAGTCCGAGCCGGTGATCGCGGCGCGCATCGCGGCGGAAACCGGGGTTTCGCCGTCGACGATTTTTACCACCTTGCAGCGGCTTGCCCGGGAGGGCTACGTCACCATCAATGGTCACAAGGAAATCCATCTCACCGCCGACGGCAAAACGGTTGCGGAGAAGATCGTGCGGCGGCATTTTTTGACCGAGCGATTTCTTACCGACCTGCTCGGTCTCGACTGGGTGAGGGCGCACCAGGAGGCGCACCGGTTGGAGCACGCGATCTCTCAGGATGTCGAAGAGCGGCTGGCGACCTTACTCAGCAATCCGACCACCTGCCCGCACGGGAATCCGATTCCCGGCGCGCTTCCCGGGCCGTCGCAGAAAACGATGCCGCTCAATGAAGCTTCCAATGGGCAGGAAGTCGAGTTGGCTTTCATCACGGAGGCCGGCGAGCGGGATGTGCGCCTGTTGAGTTTCTTGCAAGAACACGGCATGAGGCCCGGCGCTCAAGTCCACGTGATGGACGTCGCGCCGTCGCTCGGCATGATGACGTTAAAAGTCGGCGCCGAGGCGTTTTCTCTGGGGATCGAGGCGGCGAAGAAAATCCGCGTTCACTAGAAAAATCGGAAAACTATTCTTCAGCGGTGGGAGCGGCAGGGGGCGGCTCTGTGTCGGTCTTGTGCTCGGCCAATTCGCTCGCGAGAAATTCGATTTGATCGCTGAGACGGGCGTCGCGATCGAGCAAGATCACTTCCCGTCCGTGCACCCGGCATCGCCCGCTCTTGGCACGATAGCCGGCCTCGCGCAAAAGTTTCTCAGTGCGCACCTGAATATTTCTGCTCTTGGCGCTGAGGATGAGTTCCTGCAGACGGGCTTCCTGCTTGTTCTTGGGACCAGCCATGATGCTGGAATTATCCACGAAATCAGCGCGATTGTAAATTCCCTCCAACTGTTTTTACTTGCAAAAAGACGTTTGCTTGTTATCGTGGTTTCAGATCGGGGGAGGTCGACTGAAACGGTTTCCAACCTCGGGAGGTCGGCATGATCAAAAATATTCTGGTGCCTCTGGATGGCTCGGAGCATTCCAAGGCAGCGCTCGACTACGCGATCTGGATCACCGGCAAGTTCGACGGCACCCTCTTCGGCCAGCACATCATCGACACGATCTCGATCGAAGGGACGTTCTTCCACGATATCTCGGGCTCTCTCGGCTTCGAGCCCTATTTGGATTTCTCGAGCAAGATGCGCGAAATTCTCGAGGAGCGCGGCCGGACCATTCTCGAGGACTTCGCCGCGCGCTGCGAAAAATCGGGGATCCGCTACACGATCTTGCTCGACATGGGGCTGATCGCCAACGAGATCTGCGAGCGCTCCAAGACCGCCGATCTCGTGATCATCGGTCACCGCGGCGTCAATGAAGAATTTTCCACGGGGCTTCTGGGCACCACCGCCGAGTCTATCACGCGCAAGTGCCCGCGGCCGGTGTTCGTGTCGACGCGCCAGTTCAAGCCGATCGAAAAACCGCTCCTCGCCTACGACGGCAGCCAGCGTGCCAGCTCGGCGATGGAATCGGCGGCGGAATTCTGCTCGGTGCTGCGTTTGCCGCTGACGGTCGTGACGGTTGCACGCGAGGACTCCGTGGGCCAGGCCAACTTGCAGCAGGCGCGCGCCTATCTCGGCTCCTACTCGGTCGATGCCAAATACGAGCTGGGCCGCGGCTACCCGGAACAGAAAATCATCGAGTACCTGGTCAACCGCGATCACGATCTTCTCTTCATCGGCGCCTACGGCCACCGCCGCATCATCAACATGGTTCTCGGCAGCACGACGGAATACGTGCTGCGCAATGCGCCCTGTCCGGTGTTTCTGAATCGGTAGTTGAAGGCCACTCGATCGATGAAATTTCGCGCTGCAGCCGTGCAGATGGTCGCCGCCGACGACAAGGCGGCCAATCTGAAGGAAGCGGAGCGCTGGGTGCGCGAGGCCGTGGTTGAAGGCGCGCGGGTGGTCGCGCTGCCCGAGGTTTTCATCTGGCGCGGCAACAAACAGTTCGAGCGGGAGTTCGCCGAAGCGATACCCGGCCCGACATCGACAAGAATGGCCGGTCTGGCGCGCGAGCTGGAGATTTACCTGCTTGCCGGATCGATTCTGGAAGCGATCCCGGAGAGCGCCAAGATCTACAACACGAGCCTGCTGTTCGATCCGTCGGGAAAGCTCCTGGCGCAGTATCGGAAGATTCATCTGTTCGATGTCGATCTCGCCAACGGCACCTCGCTCCGAGAATCGGCCACGCGGGAGTTTGGCGATGAAATAGCGGCGGCGGATCTTGGTTTTTGCAAGGCCGGTTTGTCAGTCTGCTACGATCTCCGCTTCCCCGAGCTTTATCGCCGGCTGGCGAACGCCGGCGTCGATTTGATTTTTGTGCCTTCGGCGTTCACCGCCTACACCGGCCAGGCGCACTGGGAAGCGCTGCTGCGCGCCCGCGCGATCGAGAACCAGGTCTATCTCATCGCGCCCGACCAGTTCGGCAAGAGCGCCAAAAGCTTCGAGACTTACGGCCACAGCATGATCGTCGACCCGTGGGGCAAGGTATTGGCGGAACGCTCCGACGGCGCCGGCATCATCAGCGCCGAAATCGATTTGGACTACCTCGCGCGAATTCGCGCCGAGTTGCCGGCGCTCAAGCACCGCCGGCTCTGATCCGCAAGCCCTTGCCTGTAGCGGTTCATCTGCTTCAATAAAACACGGGGTGCAGCGGGTGGCTGTACCAGCGCTCGCTGTGCGGACCCACGAGAATGCCGCGGCGCTGAACCGTTAAATATTTTTTCATGTCGGCATGAAGCGCGGTGCCCGGGAAAAGGTCACGTCGCTGAGGAGGAATATTGATCGCAGTCGCAGTTTAGAGATTGCCGGACGCGGCTGACTTTACCGTTTTACCTGGAAAAAATGGATAGCGCTTGTCCGGCCGGTTCGGTTCCGGTCCGGTCGGCGGCGATAAAATCGATCAATTCGGCGAGGATCTTGGTGTACGCGCGCCGCGGCCCGTCTCCATGGAAAATATATTGCGCCGGCAGCTCGAAATGAAGACTACTTTTCGCCAGCCTTAAAATACCATGATCCTTTGCAGCCCAGGCGCCGATCGACACTTGTTCCACGGGCTCGATGCGCAGGTCGACTCGAGTGATCTGGGGCAGGGTGCGCAATACGCGGTCGCGGATCTCAGTGTAGGTTCTTTTGATCCGAGCGGCGCGATCCCTTGATATTCCCAGGGTTGCTACTTCGATAGTGGGTTCGCTGGTGTTCTGATGCATGTCGATGTATCGATCCAACGGCCCACTGGAAGCTTCGAGAATGCTTTCCTTGTATTGGCGGTACGCTTCTTTCGCCCGTTCGGTGGTTCGCTCCAAGGTGTCGTCTGGATAACGGCGCTCGGTGGGACGATTGACGTCGATGCGCCAGCCGTCGCACTCCGTGGGAGTGAAGCCGCGGGTAACGACGCTCGCGAGCGCGGTTCGATAACTCAACTCTTCGACCAGCTCTCTCGTATTCCAATCGAAGCTTCCGTGTGGCGCGCCGATGACGAAGCCGCGGATATTTTTTCGGCTGGTAATTACATCGATGCGACCGTAGGCTGAAATTTTCGTTTTTACGTAGGCCTGTCCTTTTGTTTGCCGCGCTACGGTGGAAGCTCGAAGCACCCATCGGGCAATGATCTCACGATAAATGGATTCCGCTTGCCCTCGTGTGAAAATCTTCGGCAATCGCAGCACCAATCCCTTTTCGGCGAGCATCAAGATGCCGTGATTTTTTACCCCGAAAGCATTCCAGGAGATGTCGTCCAGCGGATCGAGCGCCAGTTCCAAGCGCAGGGCCGAGTCTTTAATGCGGTGGTCGCGAATCGTGGCATAGTCGCGCTTCAAGGCGGCCAGCTGCTCGAAACTAAATCCCGCGGAAGCGACCTCGATGCGGACGGCCGGCTGAACCGTATCGGCTACCCGGACGCCGACATAAAATTCCAGCGGCCCGTCGACCTCAGCGCGAAGAAATTTTTTAAATTCCGAATAGACGCTCGCCGGACCGCCTGAATTGGTTACAGTTCGGGCAATCGGGCTTTGATGGAGGAGCGGCTGCGCTACGGGAATTTGCTTGGTCCCAAAACCGTAAGCGATGACCACCCCGGCGCCGCTCGCCTCGTTGATGCTTTGGGCGTACTCGATGGCGTCCGGTTCGGCATTGCCGTGGGTAACGCCGATGACAAAACCGTCACTGCGGACTCCGGCGCTGCGAAATTCGAAGCGGCCGAAGTCGCCGATGCTTTGCTCCTGAAAGGCTGCCGAAGATGCGCAAGCGCCGGCAAGTAGCAAACAGAAAATAAAAGCGGAGTATCGCACTTGGAATCTCGCGCGAAAGTACACAAAGATTTCAGTCTGCATAAAGCAACCGGAATGCCATTTCTGCTCAGGTCGAAAGAGTGCGGAATGTTCAGGGTTTTCCAAAAAAGCCGATTCAGGAAACGTGGGCGGATTTTACACGCTTGAAATCGTGTAATTGGGTTCGGTGTGCGGAAAGTTCACAGTGCGGTCATGGGCGCAGCTTAACGGTTTCAATCCGATCCACCCGTCGTTTTCACTTTGTATTAGTGGTCGGCCTCAGACTCTTCACCGGTCTCGATCGAGACGGATAATAAAACTTTGCGCGCTATAACGTTGGCTTGCAAAAAGTGGGGTCGAGAATAGACTGATTAGCCAGCAGCGAGGCCAATTTTCATTCTGCGCCGCTATTCACTCGACCGGGCGATCTACACGGTGGCTTCCCCCGGCGTTGTCGCGAATGAAGACTCGCGATGCCAAGTGGTGAACAACTTTTCGCTGGAGCGCGGCCCGTCGGGAGGAGCGATTCATGGCAGCCGAATCCAATCAGTCAAACGGTATTGCACGGGTGGGCATCGTCGTCGGCGGCGGGCCGGCGCCGGGGATCAACGGCACCATCGGCGCGGTGACGCTAGAAGCCGGCAACCGGGGTCACGAAGTCGTCGGCATCTACGACGGCTTTTCTCATTTGATGGCGGGACGCGTCGATCGAGTCAAAGTGCTCGCTCACGACGAAGTGTCACGCATTCATTTCGAAGGTGGCTCGATTCTCGGCACGTCGCGCGCCAATCCGACCAAAAAAGCGGCTGATATCGAGCGGGTGATCGGAGTGCTCAAAACCATCGGCATACGTCACCTCGTCACCATTGGCGGCGACGACACGATGTACGCTGCGAGCCAGGTGGCCAAAGCATCGGCGGGGCAAATCCGCGTCTGCCACGTACCCAAAACCATCGATAACGATCTGCCGCTGCCGGGCGAGACGCCCACGTTTGGTTTTGAAACCGCGCGTCAGTACGGTTTCGAAATTGTCCATAATCTGATGGAAGACTCGCGCACCACCGGCCGCTGGTACTTCGTCGTGGTCATGGGTCGCACCGCGGGTCATCTCGCTCTCGGTGTGGGCAAGGCCGCGGGTGCGACGTTGTCGGTCATTCCCGAAGAATTTCCGGGCCCGGTGCATCTGGAAACCATCGGCGATATTCTCGAAGGCGCGATTCTCAAACGGCAGGCGCTCTGGGAGCGCAACGACGGCGTCGCGCTGATCGCCGAGGGCTTGCTTGAGCGCATGCCGTCGGAGGAGCTGACCGCTATTCAAGGCGTGCAAATCCAGCACGACAGCTACGGCCACCTGCGCATGGCCGAGTTGGATCTCGCCTATATTTTGAAAACCTTGGTCGAGCGCCGCTTCGCCGCGCGCGGGCAGAACCTCACGATCGTCCACAAGACGATCGGCTACGAGCTGCGCTGCGCGCCGCCGGTGGCGTTCGATTGCGAATACGTGAAAACGTTGGGCTACGGCGCGGTGGAGTTTCTTTTGAATCCAAACCCGACGGCGGCAGCTATCGAGGGCGCGCTGGTCTGCATTGTCAATGGAGAATTCCGGTACCTAAAGTTCGAAGACCTCCTCGACGCCAGGACCAAAAAAACCGCGGTGCGGACGGTCGACATGACCAAGCCGTCCTACAAAGTCGCGCGCGAATACATGATTCGTTTGGAACGAGAGGATTTCGACGATCCCGCCAAGCTGGAAAAGCTCGCCAGCACGGCGTCAAGCCGGCAGAAAACCGTTTCGCCGCAAGGGTTCAGAGAAAAATTCGAACACGTCGCCCGCGAACTTCGCGGCGGTCTGTGAAGGTGATCGGGGATTGTTAATTTGTCTATTATCCGTGGCCAGGTCCAAAGGTGGAGCAGCGAAAAGAGAATGTATGATTGCAAGCCTTGAGCCCGATCCGCGATCCGAAGAGATCGGCAAAGCGGTTGGACTCGATAAAACATCTTCGGTAAGCATCGGCCTATTTACTGATCAAGGAGCGAGTGGCGAAAGAGAAAGAACTTCTCCACATAGTAGGAAGAATTGAAGAGGCTGTCGTAGAAAGCAAAAAGCAGACTTGAACATACCACGCCACCACGCGTGACCCCATACCAACGCGCATCTGATCAGCCGCTCTGGAGAAAATCTTCTTTAGCAACACCGACCGTCAGTTGTTTTTGATACCCTTGCCGCCGTGGCCTCCCGGTACGGCTGGAGTCAAGCCTTACACCAGCATTGGGTCACAATGAGCTGACCCGAACGTGTGCCTCTCCGAACGATTTACAAAAGTCCAAACCAGAGCAACACCGCCGTGCCGGTCATGATGATCAGTCCAAGGGGGATTCCTAGCTTTGCCCATTCGGTGCTCTTAATGTGCAATGCGTGAGCGGCAATGATGTTGGGAATGTTGCCGGGAATCAGCATGCCGCCGGAAATCAACAATCCCAGCAACGCACTTTTGATCTGCGCCGTGCTGAGGGAGGGGCCGATCTCCGCCGCCGCCAAGGTCGCGTTATCGAGGATTGCCGATACCATGTTCACCCAGAACAGAACCTGCGAGGAGAGCTTCAGCAGATAGGTGTCGATCAGCGGCTTAAAGCCGGCGCCAAGAAAAATCAAAGCCATCACGAAAATGTAGATCTTGCCAGCCCGGATGAACACATCCCTGAGTTTTTCTTTCTCTTCTTCGGCCGCTAACGATTCCGCTGTATCCTCGGGCTTTTTTTGGACGACGAAAGTTCCGAACAATCCGAGGACTACCACCGCAGGAACGACGTAACCGGCGAGAAGGTGAAATAGGTAGTAGAAACTTGCGTGATAGGGCTCGCCGCTCAGTTTTGACACGACGATCGTCGATAGCGGCTCACCCAGAGGGGTGAGCGCAGCACCAAGGCCAATGGCGAAGCAGGCGATGATCGTGAGCTTCACTTCGGCCTGCCGGTGCAACGGCAGCACGGTGATAAATTCGACGAGCAGCAAAGCGGCAATGATCGCTGAAATAATGCTCGAAAGTAGACCCAGAATCACAATACCGACGCAAACGATCACGGCCAGCGGGACGGTAACCAGCACGCGGCGCATGATGTGATCGATGTACTTTCTCACATAGTGAAACACCACGCCGGCGCCAAGCACGGCAAGAGTGATATTGATCGGCGCGATAAATCCTTCGTGAATGACTTCTGATCTCCAAGCATTCGACAAGGTCGCGCTCACCACGCCCATGAAGAACAGAAAGGCCTCCAGGTTCGATTCGATCCTCTTGTTTACGAAGGGACCGATCAATACAACTAAGAAAATGACTAAGAGTCCGGCGATAATCATGTTGTTTTCCACATTTAGATTATATGGTGTGGCGCGCCGTGAGAGACCGAGTTAACAGGAAGAATTGTTCTTCCGATGCTTTGCCACGCTAGCGATCCGCTCTTAGAAAACTTTTGAGTGCTCACTGGTCGCGTTGATGGAAGTGTACCAAAGGAAAATTTGCGCATCGGGTCATCTAATAAACGAAGCCTCGCGACACGGATTGCTCCTTCGCCGTGGCGCGTTGACCGCATTCCGCGATGAAAGTAACCTTTGCCACGCCGGGCGGAATGGATCAAATGTCTGGCTCGCAGAGACGCTGATCAAAGTCGAGACAACAGTTTTCCGAAAATTTAGTCGCACGCCAATGGATCGGGCAGAGAACCGGCATGATTTGCGCCGGTGCGCGATCGCGACGGGCAGCTTTGTGCCTCAAAGACAATTTACGCTGCCCATCCAGTCTCCTACGTGATCGAGAACCGGCACATCTTGAAACGCACTTTTCGGCAAGTGTTCGAAGCCTTGCGGGTGCGGCCCATGGACGAATATCCGAGCCGTTTGCTCGCGACGTTACGGTCGCTTTTTCCCGCGGCGATGGAATCGCCCAAGGTGGCGGTGCTGACGCCGGGCATCTTCAATTCTGCTTGCTACGAACATACTTTTCTCACGCAGCCGATGGGCGTCGAGCTGGTCGAAGGCCATGATCTGGTCGCCGCCAACGGCCGCATCATGATGCGCACGACCAAGGGATTCGAGCCTGTGGATGTTTTATACCGCGGGATCGGTGACGATTTCTCGATCCGCAAGTCTTTCGCCCCGAATCGTTTTTGGGCGTGCCCGGGCTGATGGAAATTTATAAAAGGGCTCGGGTCGCGCTAGCCAATGCGCCGGGACCCGGCATCGCCGATGACAAATGTATTTACACCCTCGTGCCGAAGATTATCGAGTACTGTCTCGGCGAGAAACTGATCATCCCAATGTGCCGGCTTACATCTGCGCCGAATCCAAGGAACTCGATCACGTCATAGCCAATTTGAACAAGCGGGTGGGCAGTCCAACGGAGCTTAACGTCTATCGCCCTTATCTTTACGCTCCGCTGGTCATTTCTTTCTCAAAAGCTTCGATGCTTGTTACTTCACTTGCTGCAATCAGCAATTGATCTCCACCTTCGAGTCGCGACGAACCGCGCGGGAGTTGAATCTGCTGCTTGCGGATGATTGCGACGACAAGTAGCTCAGGAAACTGATCGAAAACTTCTGCTATACTCCGGCCAGCGAGCTGGGAGTCGTCCGGCATATTTACCGGCATCAAAATACCTTGCCCGCCGTGAATGGGAATAGGCGTGCCGTGGCGCAGCAAAGAGGCTAAATGCGGCAACGTGACGTTTCTGAGATCCACAAGCGGGCCACGCTCGAGGACCGCGAACGTTGCCCGAAGCATGCTTTCCAGGTGCGTCGGCGAATCGGATCTTATCTCGACCTGCGCCTCATAGAGCCGAGGATATTTGAAACCCGACGATACAGTTCGTTCTACAACGAAGGCTATCGTTGTCGCGAGCATCGATGGAACGATCAGTCCGTAACCGCCGGTCATCTCGGCGACCATGATTAGCGTGGCGATGGGAACGCGCGCCGTCCCGGCGAAAACGGCGGCCATGCCGACCACCGCGAAGGCGGCGGTATTGAAGCCGGCGCCAGGGATGAATCGGTCCGCGACAAATGCGACCCACGCGCCTACCATACCACCGATGTAAACGTTGGGGCCGAATACTCCGCCCGAACCGCCCGACGAGATCGTTAGCGACATAGCCACGATCTTTGCGAGGGCAAGAAAAATGAGCGACCAGCCGATGTAATCGCCGGTCATTGCTTTCTGAACCCAACCGTATCCGGTGGAGATCGTTTCGGGGAAAATGAGGGCGAGCAATCCCATCAACAGCCCTCCAATCGCGGGCTTTATGTGATTGGGGATTTTCATTGCGCGAAACAGATCTCTGATCCCGTAGAAGATCGGCGGTTCAATGGCGCCGACAATGCCTGCCGTCACTCCGAGTATAGCGTAACCAACGAGCGCAATCGGCTGAGTAAAATGAACGGTCTGAGGAAGCAGAAATATCGGCGACCATCCGACAAACAAGCCGTTCACCGCGTATGCCACGACCGATGCGACGACCGTATAGATGAGGGCTTCGGTCTCGAAAGCCATGCCCGAATAAAGAATTTCCACCGAAAAGATCGCCATTCCCAAAGGG
>Ga0207707_10000643_pt1 | contig 34484 bp, 48 predicted proteins | sample KBSC83BmetaG_FD_184336 | JGI IMG/M metagenome (GOLD analysis project Ga0207707, IMG submission 184336) | Corn rhizosphere microbial communities from Kellogg Biological Station, Michigan, USA - KBS C8-3B metaG (SPAdes) (version 2) | ecosystem: Host-associated > Plants > Roots > Rhizosphere ... | reverse complement strand
GCCGGAAGCTGGACAAGTGGATGGGGCGCGGCGCCATCACGGGCGCAATCGGCCTCACCGCGTTCGGTGAGTACTCCCTCGCCCGGCTCGCCCACTTCCCGCAACAGGTGGCGTGGCTGCTGCCGTTCGTCATCGACCTGTACGTCATCCAGGCGTTCCGCCGGCACCGCGACACCCGCCTGGCCATCGCTCTCACCGTCGCCGTGAACGTCATCTACCACCTCGCCGCGGCGGGGATGTTCGGCGTGACGACCGACGCCAACGGCAAGCACCTCGCCACCTGGTGGCTGATCGCGATGGTGTCGTCCATCGCCTCCGTGATCCTGTGGCGAATGCACGTCATCACCGAACCGGTCGCGGAGAAGAAGCGGCCCCGCGCGGTCATCGCCGAGGCGCCGTATGAGAGTGAGAGTGCACCGGTCGCCGTTGCTCTCACGACGCCTGAGAGTGCCCCTGCTGCCGCGCCCGTTGAGAGCGTGAGAGTGGCAGGTGAGCGCACGGATGAGAGCACCCGTGAGAGTGCCGTTGAGAGCGCGTCTGAGAGTGCCGTTGAGAGCACCGATGAGAGTGCGGGTGAGAGTGCCCCCAACTCTCACGAGGACGACACCACCGACTCTCACCCGGCCCCCCGTGAGAGTGCACCAGGCCGCTCTCACCGCCGCCCGAACCGGCGCCGTGAGAGTGCCGAGAAGGTGTCAGCGATCAGCACGCCTGAGAGTGAAGTGGACGCCCTCGTCGCTCTCATGCGAGAGCGTGGCGGTGCCGACGCGGTGACTCTCAACGACGCCAAGCGCATCGCCGCCGGCCGTTCCGAGGCCACGGCCGCCCGACGCCTTCAGGCAGCCCGAACCCAGTACGCCAAGTAACCCACGGAGATCCCCATGAAGTGCAGCGTCCGAGACTGCGACAACGACGCCAGCATGACCAGCCCGTTGCCCCTGTGCACCACCGACGCCTACCGCGTCGTGGGTGCCTACTACAGGGCGATCGACCCCGACACCCCTATGACCAGGCTGATGGCGCTCACTGAGGTGCACTCCGCACCGCAGGCCACGGACGCCGAGCTGGCCGCGCGTACCGGCTGGCCGGTGGACTGGGTGCGCACCCACCGGGCGGCATCCACCACCTGACGACGATGACGACGACGCCCGCAGGTCACCAGACCCGCGGGCGTCGTTGCGTTCACGGAAAGTGACCGATGGGGTCCACCTACTCCCTACTTCCTTCCTTCCTCATTCACTCCCGAGAGCCCGATTCGGGGCCCTGAGACCCCCAAATCCGCGTTCTCGTCGGGAGGTGGGAAGTAGGTAGGAATGAGGAACCATCAGTTTCCGCAGGTCACAGCGTTTTGGACGTTCACGCGGTTCCCGGTGACTTCCCAAGATCAAACGAGGGTGTGAAGTCACGCTGTGTATATGGGAGTAAGAGGCGGGAGCCACCTCCCACCCACCTCCCACCACCCGGCGGAACGGACGCCGAGCCGCGCGTGGCAGGTCGGATGGTCCGTCCTTGGGGTGGTGGGAGGTGGGTGGGAGCTCCCGGCGGGGCGGGGCGGGGCGGAAGCCATAGAGGCTCAGGAAGCCCTCTGCCGGGCATTCAGCCGGGTCTCGCCACCGCCCCGCCCCGCCCCGCCGCCGGGATCAGTCCTCGTACAGCGCACCACTCAGGATGTCCTCAACGATGCGTCCGATCAGGTCCCGGCGGGGCGGGTCACTGTCGGCGGGCGCCGGGTAGTCCGAGGGCAGACCTCGTTCCACGGCGTCCACGGCGTCCTCCACCTCGAACTGGATGCCGGTGTCCGCCGACAGACTGCCGATCCTCCTGACGGCCTTCTCCGTGCGGGAGATGAGATCCACCGCAAGGTCCTCGTAGGGGTCGGTCACGGGGCGGTCCCTTCCGTCGCGCGTCAGAACTTCCATGATGGCGGCCCCGACGGACGGGCGACACGGACGCGGAGAGTTCTTGCTGCTTGCCTGCTTCCTGCCGAGAGAGTCCTGCCGTCGGCAAATCCCCGCTCGAGGGCCCGTGATCCGGTGTCTTGTGGTCGGCAGCAGGCAGGCAGCAACTACACCGCGTCACGAAAGTCATCATCATAATGACCACGCAGAAGGTGATGAGCGGGCCCCAACGTGCGCGCGCGACGCGCACGCGCGAGGGGAGCACACACGGTGACTGTCCGTCAAGGCGTAGACGACGAAAGGCCCCCACCTCGAGGGCGGGGGCCAGGCGTCACGGGTACTGGCGGCGGGCGGGATCCATACCGAGCGTCAGCGGGCTGTTGCCGGGGTCGTCGTCCGGCGGCGGCGCGCCGTCCCGTCGGCACACCAGGGCATCGGGGTCGTCCGCCGGCGGCTGGAGGGAGTAGCCATCCGGGCACGTCTGGCCGTCTCTCCCGTCCGTTCCGGGCTCGCCCTGGGGTCCGGCCGGTCCCGGCTCTCCCTGGGCCCCTGGCGGGCCTGCTGGGCCGGTCACGGACTCGCCGTCCGTGCCGTTCGTTCCCGGCTCGCCTGGTGCCCCTGTGGCGCCGTCCTGGCCGTCCTGGCCGTCCTTCCCCGGCTTGCCCGTGGCGTCGTCTCCTGGCACCCCTGACGGCCCCGCAGGACCAGGCGGGCCCGACGGGCCAACGATGGACTCCCCGGGCTCCCCACGGGATCCTGGCGGCCCTGCTACCGGGGTCTGCCCGAGTGACTGCACCTGAGCGGCGAGAGCGTCCCGGGCCCGGTTCGCTTCCCGCAGGTCGTTGGAGAGGGTGACGACCTGGATGGCGAGCCACCCGAGGAACAACACGACCATCAGGCCGGTGAAGGCGACCAGCCACTCGGCGCGCGGCGGCCGCCGCAGACGTCTCCTTCGGTCTGTGCTCATGTACCCACCGCCGTCCAGACTGCGATCACCGCAGCGAGCAGGGCGAGCAGGATCGGCACGACCGCCTGGTACAGGCGGCGCTGCCGGTCGGCCTCCCGCCGGTCCCGTTCGGATATCTGGTACCGCTCGAAGTCGTCCTCGAGCTTGTCGGCGGCGTCCTTGCACTGCTGGATGTCCGTTCCGAGTTGGGCCAGCCTCTGTTCGACGTGGCCCGACTGGATCGCGTAGACGTCCTGCGACACCACTTTGTCCAGGCGGCTGTTCAGCTCCGCGAACCGGGTGGAGATCAGCCGCTGTAGCGATTCGATCTGTCGGCCCAGTTCGCCGTTGGACAACTCTTCGCCCATCGGCGCGGGTCCTCACATGAAAGGGGCCCCGGCCGACGGCGCGGGGCGGACGGGCGGAGCGCGGAGTCAGCCGGTGGGCGTGATCGGCTCGGCGTAGCTGTACGACCGGGACGCGGACATCAGCCGGAACTTCGGCGAGGCCGCGACCATGTCGACGAACTGCTGGACGATGTCGGCCACACCCGGGGCGTCCGGGTTGTCGGTCGTTGCCACCGCGGTGAACGTGACGGGGTAGTCGCCCGCGCTGTCGACGCTGTTGACGGTGACCTTCCACGTGCTCGCGGTGGGTCCTTCCGGGGTGCCGAGCGGCATGGTTACGGCTCCTTGTTGAAGACGATGTGCAGGCGGAGGTTGCGGCCGGAGGTGATGTTGCTGGAGGCGGTCCGCAGGGAGCAGATGCCATCGGTGCCGATGACCCATCCACCGGTCGCGGTGCCGTCGTCCCACGTGCCGTTGATGGTGGACGCGGAGTTTGGCCGCCACCCCGAGGGCACGGTGCCCACGGCCGAGTCGGAGATGTTGCCGCTGGTTGCGGTGATGTCCGCGCCGGAGCGGTTGACGTAGAGGTTCATCTCCACCGTGGCGCCCTGGCGGTTGGCCCAGAAGTTGTTCAGGGTCCAGCCGGAGGCGATGGTGAAGCCGGACGTCGTTTCGTCGTCCAGGGAGTAGTCGTTGAGCCGGTCGGCTGTGATGAGCATGCCGGCGAGCCACAAGGTCACAGTCGCCTCCTACATCGCCGCGTAGACGGGTCGGGCCAGGCTGATTGCCTGACCGCTCGAATGGGACTTGGTGACGCCGTTGACGGAGCGCGTCACGGTGAGCGTCTGCGGGTTGAGCAGCGCGAAGTTGTCGAACGACACCGTGACCGGAAGCGTGTTGGTGTTCCCCGAGGCCAGGATGGAGCGCACGCCCACCGAGCCGGCCGCGGTCAGGTCGCTGTCGGTGGTGGACGTCTGCCACACCACCGGTTCCGGGTCGGCCACCGGCCAGGCCTTGGCGCGCAGCGTCGTTCCGATCACCTGAAGGCGGACCTTGAAGAAGGTGCCCGCGGCGTGCGTGCCCGGCACGGTGACCGTGGTGAGGTCGGTCTGGGCGCCGGCCACCCGCTTCTGGAGGACCAGGGTGAGCGTCTGGGTGGTGTTGAACGCCAGTCGGGCGTAGTAGGTGTTGTTGCCGTCCAGGTAGCGGGCCACGGGGCCCGCGAACTGTGAGCCGCCCGTGGCCAGGGCCGAGCTGGCCACGCTGACGACCAGGTCGACGTCCGCCGAGGGGGACGGGGTCACGCTGTAGCGGGAGACGTTGACGGACGTCAGGGTGTGCGTGCCGACGCTGCCGGTGACGTCGAAGTCCGAGGCCGCGCCGCCCGTGTTCGTCCACGCCGAGCCCACGGTGGGCGTGCCCCACCCGTCGGTGACCGAGCGGGTGAAGGTGTCCCGGATGGCACTGTCGGCGGCGGTCACCCGCAGCACCTCGCCCCCGGTCCTCACGTCGAACGGGAACTCCGAGGCGTAGGTGGGCGAGTCGATCCACCGGGCGACGGCCGTGGTGAACACGTCCACCGCGGTCTCCGAGGCGTCCAGCGCTTCCTTCAGCTCACAGCCGGCCGTGTCCGCCCGCCCGTAGGTGGTGGATCCGACCACGCCCGCCGTCCACGGTTCGCCGGGCACGCAGTTGAAGGTGATGCGCCAGACGTCCGGGCCGACCTCTTCGGTGTAGCCGATGACCAGGACGTCGACGTCGTCCGGGCCGTGGTCGTCCGGCACGCGCGTCAGCCGCAGCTTGTCCCCGATGTCGATGCGCAGGATGTCATCGATCATCTGGAAGACGCGCGGATTGGCCAGGTCCAGCGTGATCCGGGTGTAGCGCACCCCGTCATAGGTGCCGAGGTGCACGCGCATCCCGGCGACCTGGCGGGCCTGCGCGTCGGTCTGGACGCTGTAGGTGTAGGCCTTGTCGTAGCGGCCCACGCCGCCGTCCTCGGGATCCAGGACGGACAGCTTGCCGTCCTCCCGTACCTCCCGGGCCGGGACGGAGCCGTACTCCCGCTTGATGCTGACGTCGTTCTCGGTCAGCTTGTCGTCGTCGACCGGCTTGAACGGGGCACTGATCAGCCCCGCCTTGAAGTCGAGCGTCACCGCCGGGGGCTGGTTCCACAGCGTCGACTGCCCGCGGTGGATGACCTCGGTTCGGTCCCGCGCATCGAGCAGGTAGCCGAAGTTCGTGCGCGCGCTGTCGTTCATCAGCTCGAGCAGCTTCTTCGACCCCTGGATGCCCATGCGCTGCTGGAACACCGTCTCCCCGGCGACCGACGCGGTGTAGCCCGCCTCGGTTGCCAGGCGCACCACGCGGTCCCCGGCGCGCTCGCCCTGGAAGCCGGTGAACGCGTCGTACATCTCCCCGGCCGTGGGCCCGTTGCCGTCCCAGTAGGTGATGAACCCCACCGACTGGTCGGCGGTGGTGATGCCGCCGCCGGTGACCAGCCCCCAGTTGAACCGGATGTCCCGGGCGGCCTTGAAGACGATGCCGGACATGTTGCCGCTGAGGCGCTGCACGCCGTCGATGTAGACGTAGAAGTCGGTGGTGGTGGCGAGCGGGTCGATGGTCACCCGGATGTGGTGGCCGCGACCGTCGTTGAAGTTCGCGTTGCTGATCGTGCCGAGAAAGGCGCCCGAGGACGCGGTCTCGCCGAAGGCGCCCCGGTAGCAAGAGATCTCGTTGGTGCTGCCGAAGAAGGCGACCTGGAAGCGGTAGCGGTTGTCGCTGTCGGTGCCCGCGCCCCGGTCGTTGATCTCGAGCGTGCCGGACGCGCCGTCACCGCCCCCGGCGATGAAGAAGTCCACCGACCAGGACGACGCGGCCGCGGTGCTGTTGGGCACGCCACCGGACAGCACGCCCACGGTCTCCGCCTTGAACAGGAAGACGTCCTCAATCCAGTCCTTCAGCTTGCCGCCCTGGAACACGGGCAGGTCCTGACCGAAGCCGGGGTCGAGGGCGTAGAACATGTCGCGGCCGCCGACCAGCGAGGCCCCGCCGAGGGAGTCGACGCCGTCGGTCAGCGGCCAGCACTCGATGGGGTTGCTGGCCCGGATGAACCGCAGCAGCGCGGAGTCGGTGGGCTTGTTGCCCGCGTCCATGCGCCGCGTGACCCCGGCCGGCGTGATGCTGACGTAGTTGTCGTTGCCGGACCGGTCCCGGGTGGGCGGCCAGGCGGGCACCTCGCCGGCCATGCGGATGTGCCGGTTGGTCAGGATGGCACCGCCGCCGCGCGACCAGGTCAGGCCGGTGGAGTCGGTGAACGTGGTGCCGCCCGGGGCGGCGGACCGGGTGTTCATGTCGACCTTGACGGTGGTGCCGTCCAGCAGCTTCAGGGCGTACGCCTTGCCGCGCATGCGGTTCAGGACGCCGCCCGCCGGGGTGGTGTTGAAGGTGAAGCCGGCGCCGAACTCCATGTACGCGGTCCCGGCGAACACGTTGGTGGTGGCCCCGCCGACGATCGGGTCGCCGATCAGGTGCCATTCCTCGTCATCGACGGTGCGGCCGGTGTAGAACCGCAGTTCGTAGCCGCCCGCCCCGTTGTTGATGTCGAGGGTGACGCGCAACGCCATGCGCTGCCCGTTGTAGCCCTTGACCGCCTCGGTCGCGGACTGCGTGATGCGGCTGGCGAACGTGCCGTCGGGCGACCACAGGAACGTCAGGACGCCGTCCAGGATCTCCAGGGCCCAGCAGTCGTTCGAGCTCGGCACGTACCGCAGGGCGAGCATCTGCGACTCCGCCCAGTCCTCGAGGGCCAGGTCCAGGCGCAGGTCGAAGTCCCCTGTCACGTCCAGGGCGGCGGTGTCGTTGACGAACAGGGAGTTGTAGTTCAGGCCTCCGGGGAGCTCCGCCCACGGGGCGCCGACGTTGTAGCCGAACCGGAACGGGGTGTTGCGCCCGATCAGGTCGTACAGCGGGGACTGCGGGGCGCGGGGCGCGTACTTGTAGCCCCGGCTGTCCAGCACGCACTCGCAGGACGTCGGCTCCGCCGCGGAGGACGACTCCGAGGACAGGCCGCGGGTGACGGTCAGCGTCTGCGTGGTGCGCACGTCGCGGCTGATGTCGTTGAACGCTCCGCTATAGAACAGTTCGGCCCAGATGGGCGGGGGCAGGCTCGGCATCAGCCACCTCCCGCGTACTTGACGATGTCGCCGCCGGACGTGACCCGGACGTTCTCCTGAAGGAACTCACGGAAGCCGCCGCCGTTGATCTGGAGCACGATCGGGCGCCCGCCGTCTCCCTGCATGTTCAGCAGGCCCTGAAGCTTGCTCAGGGGAAGCACGGCTTCCTGCTCACGGCCTTCACCGATCATGGCCAGGGTGGGGCCGGTGGTGACGCCGCCCTCGGCGAGGTAGGGGATGTACGGAATGAACGGGATGTCGACGCCCGGGATGCTGTTGGCCCCGGCGATCAGCTTGTTCACGCCGTAGATGCCGTCGTTCAGCAGGCCGATGATTCCGTTGAGCGCCCACTTCAGGCCGTCGGTGACGCCGTCCCACATGCCGCCGAAGAAGCCCTTGATCCTGTCGACCCAGCCGGAGATCGTCCGTCCGATGTTGCTCCACTGAGTGGAGATCCAGCCGGTGATCGCACCCCAGTTCTTGATGATGATGCCGAGCGGGGTGAAGTTGAAGAAGATCGTCTTCACCATACCGACGGCCCAGTTGAAGATGCCGACGATGTCGTCCCACAGGTCCTTCAGCCAGTCCCAGACCGCGCTGAAGATCTTGATGGTCCACGCCTTGATCGTGTCCCAGTTCTTGATGATGACGACTGCCAGGCCGACGACAGCGGCGATGATCAGGGCAATCGGCCAGATGGACAGCAGCCACGCGGCCGCCATCGTGATCGCGCTCACGGTGGCGGAGGCGGCCATGGCGATCCAGGAACCCACCCAAGCCGCCGCCGTGGCGATGGCCGAGCCGACAGCGGTTGCAGCGGTAGCGACGGTCCCCGCCCCGAACAGGGCGAAGGTGCCGATGAGACCGAACAGCGCGGTACCGATCTGCGAGATCGTGCCGACCCAGCTGCCCATGACGCCCGCGCCGACCTGGTTGCGCTGGGCCTCGTTGAGGTCGATCTGCGCACCCTTGGCGTCGATGGCCGCCTGCTTGCCGTCGAGCTGGGCCTGGTTGTAGTCCTCGGTCGCCTGCTTGCCGTCGAGCTTGGCCTGCTTGGCATCCGCGTCCGCCTGGGTCAGGTCGATCTGAGCCTGCTGAGCCTCAAGGGAGTTGGGGCCGAACTCCTTGACCGCGTCGTTGTAGTCCTTCTGGGCAACCTTCTGGTCGAGCAGGGCCTGCTTGAGGTCGATGCCGGACTGGACGCCGTCCACCTGCGCCTGGTTGGCATCGATCTGGGACTGCTTCATGTCCTGGTTGGCTTGCTTGACGTCGAGCGCGGCCTGGGCGACGTCGTTCTGCGCGCGGGCGAGGTCGTCGGCCCGCTGCTCTCCCGTGTTCCATAGGTCGACGGCGCCGTTGACGATGTCGCCCATGCTGGCGAACGCGCCGGCGGCCCCGAGTGCTCCGGCGCCGACCGCTTCAATGCGGCTGGTGAGACCGTTGGCCTCGCTGTCCGCCTGGGCGAGGTCACCGCTGGCAGAGCTGGCCGCGTCGCCCAGTCCGTCGATGCTGGTGGTTGCGTCGTCGATCGTTGCGGACGTGCTGCCGATGTCCGCGGCGATCTCAACTGTCACGTCGGACATGCTCGTCACCCCCCATCGACTTGTTGATGCCGCGGATGGCCGCCAGCAGTTCCTGCGGGCCCTTCCGTTCGGTTCCGTAGGGCAGTAGGAAGTCCTGCGGTGTGAATCGCTTGCTGCCCTTGCCCCGGTTGGCGTTGGCGACGGTGGCGGCGATGGTGGCCGCCTGGATGTCGTTCCGGCGCCTGCCGAGTGGGCCGGTGATTTTCTCGAAGGCCATCCACTCGGTCAGTTCGGACGAACCCAGCCGGGAGTCCAGGTCGGCCACCGTCATCCCGAGGTGCTCCGCTAGTCGGAAACGGAAGAGCCGCTCTGGGCGGCGTCGGAGTTTCCCTCTGCTTCCTTCACGGCGAACCGGCCCATGCGTGAGAGCTCCTGGACCTTGCCTGCCAGCCGCTCGATGACTGCGCCGGACTTCTTGCTCAGCTCGCCGATCTCCTTGTTGGAGTAGAGCCGCTCGAAGTTCTCGTCCACCAGTCCGAAGGCGACGAGCTTCTCCCGGTACGTCTTGAGCGACTCGATCCGCAGCTGCGGGCTCTGGCCGTTGGCGACGACGCTGCCGGCCTCGATGTATCCCCGGTCGGCGGCCGTCAGCTCCATGAGCCGGACCATCGCGCCCTCGCCCCACTCGGGCACGGGCACGTCCTCCCACGTCCGGTCGACGGCGGAGTTGATCTGTGCCTTCGTCAGTAGTGCCATGGTGCGTTGTTCCCCGTTCTCGTCAGGCGCCGGTCGCGGTCAGGACGGGCTTGCCGGAGATCTTGAACGTGGCCGTCCGCTCCATCTTGTCGTCGTGCGGGAACTCGTCTCCGAGGCTGGTGATCAGCGCGGAGAACTCCCAGGTGTGCTCGTCCGCCTTCCCCGGGAGGACCACGACCTGGTAGTCGCGCAGGTCGTCCTCTTCGAAGTCGTCGTCGAGGGCCTGGTGGGTCGTGTCGCCGGGGTCGTAGTTGATGGTGATCTCGACTTCCCCGCCGTCCTTGAGGCCCTTGACGAACTCCCGGTACTTGTCGGGGGAGTCGTGGGCGGTGACCTCGATGGCCTCCCGCGACCTCGAGGGACCGGAAACGTCCGAGACGTTGGCGACGGCCACGAAGGTGCCGGCGCCGTTGGAGTCACGCTTGAGCTGGGTACCGAATGCGTCAAGACCGGCCATGGTCTCCGCCCTTCTGGGTTGGTCCGGCGCTTGCGGCCGGTCGTTGATCGAGCGATTACGCGGGGGCGACCTCAGTGCCGATCCGGAACGTCATCGGTACGTGCCGGATGTCGCCCGGGGGCTCGGGGTCCTTGAGCGTCTGAAGGGACACGAACCGCGTCCACCGGTGGACGTGGCCCTCGATGGTCAGCGGGGTGTGGTCCAGGACCTGGAGCACACGGGCCGCGATCGTGAGGCTTGTGGCGAAGCCGCGGTTCTGGTCCCAGATGTGCAAGGTCTCCAGCACCTCGGAGCCGTACCGGTCGTGCGCGTTGGACGGGGTCTCTACCGCCTCACCGATGACGATGTACGGGTACGGCTGCTTCTCGTTGACCCAGTCGAAGACGCCCTTGATGAGGTCCATGAGCGGCGCGTCGGCCAGCAGCGCGTTACGCACGCCGTCCTGGGTGGGCAGCGCGGCCAGCCCCGGGGTGGGGCTGCTCACCGCAGGGCCCGCCGTACTTCTTCCGTCAGCCGGGAGGCAAAGCGGCCCCGCTCCCGTTCCAGCGCCGGATACAGCGACGGCTGCGCGGGGCGCCTGCGGGTACCGAACTCGACATAGGTGGCGTAGGAGTTCTCGGGGCCGAACCAGCCGACATCGGCGACCAGGCCGCCCTCGCGGAACCGGATGTCGACGGCGTCCTTGAGGTGGTGGCTGTCGCCACCCCTGGTGTCGACCGGCACGTTGCGCTTGACGTCGTCGCGCACCGCCTCAGCCGACTCCTTCACGGCCTCCACCACGGAATCCCTGATCCGGTCGGGCAGGCCCTCAAGGCGTTGCTTTGTCCGGGCGATGCCGGAGACCCGTACCCCGCTGCGCGCCATCGCCGTCACCTCCTGCTGAGCTGCTTGCGGATGATGTGCAGTTCGCCGGCGACGGCGAGCAGACCCCAGGCCAGCGCGCGCGGCAGGTCGACCGTGCCGCCGCTCTCGCCGAGGTGCGTCTCAGCGCGGCGGCGGGCTTCGTGCGGCTCCACCTGGGGAAGCCGGGGCGGGCGTTCGTCCGCCATCAGGCGCCCAGTTCGAACGGGCGGACCGTGACCGTGGTGGCAGAGCTGTAGGTGATGGCCGCCCGCCCGTTCGCCCCGCGGAAGATGTTGGCGAGCGGGATGATGGCGTGCTTCCCGGCCGCGACCACGTAGGTCGGGTCGGCGATGCCCACGCCGGAGACGGTGCCCGGGGTGGCGATGGTGACGGTGATGGGCGATGCCGCACCGTTGTTGACGTACAGGAACCGTCCCGGTCCGACCGGGGCGGTGTCCCCTCCGCCCGCGGCTGCGGTCGCGGCGGCTGCGACGTCGAGGGTGCCGGCTGCGACGGACACGGTGGTAAGGCTGAGGTCAGCCACTGGGTTCTCCTTCTCCCTGGGTCAGCTCAACAAAGGCCTTGGCGTAGACCGGGGTGGACGGGTGGACGATCGACTCCACCCGGAAGACCTGCATGGTGCCGAGCGCGTCGGCGCCCCGCAGTTCGTCACCGCGGCGCACGATCGTCCGGGGCGAGAGGTAGATGTTGTGCGAGTGACTGGACTCCGCCTGAGCGGCCATCAGCCGCTCGGTGGGGGAGGGCTGATCGACCTTGCCGCGCACCGTGCCGACCTGGACCAGGGTGGTCGTCTGCCCGCCGTGTCCGTCGTCGGACGTCTGGGGGCGGTACACCGTCAGGGTGCGGTTCAGCGTGTGGCCGATGCCCCTCATCGGGTCACCAGCATGTCGATGCCGCCGCCGAACCGGGCCCGTAGCCGGTCCCGCCAGTACTGCGGTAGGTCCATCTCGGTGATGCGTCCGTCGGCCCCGTAGGTCACCGCCCAGTCACCGAGCCGTTCGGAGGTGATCTCCTTGGTACCGGCCAGGCCCGTGCCGTCGTCCTCGCGGACGGCGACGATGGCGGATGCGGCCATGCGACAAACCAGGTCGACGATGTCCTCGGGCGCCTCGAGTAGGCCGTGCGTCATGGTGACTTCGACCTCGGACGGCTCGCAGCCGGTCCAGCCGCACGCCCGCCACAGCCGCTCTGAGCGCAGCCGCCAGTCGGTGACCGCGTCGCCGTCGATGCTGACGGAGGCGACGGACACGATGGGCGGGGCGGGCAGCCGTAGCCACTGCCCGCGCATGCCCTCGAGGGTGATGGTGGAGGTGACGCGGGTGATGGGCACCCCCGCCGCCTCCCGTACGGCCGCCGAGGCGATGCCCAGGTAGACGCCGGCGATGCTCGTCTCGGAGGCTTCCACGGTGAAGCCGCGGGCCTCGAGGTCAGCAACCGTTGCCAGTGGATCCAGTGCCACGGCGGCCCCCTCCCTGTCAGCTGACCATGTCGATCAGGTCGGCCTTGGTGTAGTTGGCGGCGTCCTCGCGGGACATGTGCTGGGTGCGGGCCACGTAGACGACCCAGTCCGCCTTGGGCGCGTTCAGCGCGGGGCGGTCCGGGTCGGGCTCCGCCTCGGCGGCGGGCTCGTCCACGGGGGTGTCCTGCTCGCCGTCGGCAGCAGGCTCGTCCGTGTCCGTCTCGGGGGCTGGCTCCAGGACATCGCCCGGCCAGGTCCACTCACCCGAGTCCAGACGGCGCTGGATCTCCTTCTCCGTGAACGGCTGGCCGACGGTCACCATGAACGGTGCGCCGGCCGAGCCGATCAGACGGAGTTCGTCACCGGTCCTCACTAGGAGACGATGACGTCGGCGGCCGCCAGGCCGGTCGGGCGGATGACCTTGGCGCCGTACAGGTGCAGGCCCTTCACGATGTCCGCGAAGCCCTTCTCCTTGCGCGCCGCCTCGGTCTTGTTGATCTGCTCCGCGTAGGTGACCGCGCCGCCGTACCCGGCGAGGATCAGCCGTCCGGCACCCGCGCCCGGACCTGCCGGGTGGTTGTTGGACTTGCGGATGGTGAAGCCCGCAGCCTCGCCGACCATGCCGTTGGTGCGGGTCGCTGCGGACGCGGCGTCACCGGCGGCGACGAACCGCGAGTCCTTCTGAAGCAGACCGTGGAACGCCGGCGTGACGACCACCCAGCGACCTTCCGTCGGGACGTTGTCGACGTCCAGGATGACGCCCATGTCCACAAGCAGGTCGTAGGCCTCGGACGGGGTGGCCAGGGTCTGCTCGGCGACCAGGTTGCCCGCGTCGACACCGGCCGCCATGAGGCCGGCCACGTACTGGTCCGCGACGTCGCGCAGCTTGTACGCGGCCTTACGGGCCTGCTCGGTCAGGATCTTGCCGCCGTTGAACGCCTGCCGCTTCTCCACGTCGTCGACCTCGAACGCGAAGTACTTCGCCTGGTCGATGAGCAGCGTGAGGTCGGCGTCGTCGACATCCTCGATGGTGATGTCGGTGTGCGGGGTGTACGTGCCGACCGTCGGGTCGGCGAGCGAGGTGATGTGGACGGTGTCGCCGTAGTTGGAGATGTCGCCCTCGTACTCGCGGTTCACGACGCCGGGCGCCGCGTACACCAGGGACTTTTCCAGGGCGACCAGAAGGTTGGCGTTCCACACTTCCGGCTTGAAGGCGCTGATGGCCATGGGGTTCTCCTCGGGGGGTTACCGGTTGAGGCCGAGGTAGTCGTCGAGGCGGCCCTCGTTCTGGGCCTTGACGATCTCGGCGTGGTTGCCCGCCGCTGACAGACGCTTGACGTCCGCCTCGGTGAGCTGGGTGGGCCGGGCATTCCCCTTGCGGGCGCCGGAATCCGCGGTCCCTTGGAACCGCGGCTTGGTGGGGGTGCCGCCTTGCGCGGCCAGGTAGGGCTTGGACTTGATCAGGTCCTCGATCGCGTCGGAGACCTCGTCGGCGTCGACGTTGCCGTCGTCGTCGACCTCGAACTGGGACAGGTCCAGGAAGCGGTAGGCGTCGGCGGGGTCGGCCAGTTTCCCGGCCGCTGCCGCGCGTACCTCCGCGCGCACGATGCGCTCGTTCACGCGGACCATGGCGGTCTGCTCGGCCTGCCGTACCAGGGCGTCCTGGTCGGGCTGGACACCGTCGGCCGGCTTGTCGCGCTCGGCGAGAGCGGCCTCGAGGGCGCGGCGCTTCTCGCGCTCCGCCTTGAGCTTGCCCTTCATGGTGTCCAGGGCCTTCTTGCCCGGGTCGCCCAGGGCTTCCGCGCCCTCCGGGTCGTCGGTCTCCTCGGCGGCCTCTACGGCCTCGGGGTCGTCGACGGCAGCCGGGTCGACCTCGGGAGTCTCCTCGGTCGGGACGTCCTCGGTCGTGGGCTCGGCAGGGGTGGATGTGGTCATCGTGCGCTCCCATTGCGGGGGTTGGGCCCAGGCGTTGCGCGCGGGCGGGGAAAGGAAGGTCAGGCGATGTAGCCGTTCCGGCGCAGCAGCTGCACGGCGTGCTCGCGGTTGTCGGCCGTGCGGTAGATCTCTTCGGGCATCAGCCGCGCCACGGTCGGGCGGAAGCCGCGGATGGACTGCGAGCGGGGGATGGCTCCGGCCTGCTGGAGGCGGCGGAACTCCTGGCGGCGGAACTCGCCGCGCGCCGTGCCCTCGGTCGTCGTGACGGGCCGGCCGCCGAGGGCGGAGGCGCTGGCCATGCCGCGGCGGGCGTTGACCAGCTGGCCCAGGTCGGCGCCGTCGTTGAGGGCCTTGGTTCCGGCCTGCCCGAACGTCTTGCGCTTCTCTTCCTCGGACATCTGCGCCACCAGCTCATCCGGCGACGCAGGCCGGGGGCGGTGCTGGCGGGTGACGGGCTCCATGCCGCACTTGCAGCGCGGGTGCCGCAGGAACGCCTTGTCCGTCTGGTACTCGTTCCCGGCGAGGACGATGCAGCGCGAGCAGGCGCCGCCCTCCACCACGCGGATGTAGCCGGTGACGGCCGGCCGTGCGGTCATGGCGACCGAGTCGGCTGCCCGCCCGACGTCCGCCACGGCGGTCTGGGCGATGGCGTCCAGCGTTGCCCGCCCGGCAACCAGGGCCTGGACGATGGGGCGTCCGGCGGTGACCATCCGAAGCGCGGTCCAGATCGGCGCCATCAGGATCCCGGCGAGGGGGCGGCCTGCGCCGTCGAACCCGGCGAACGCGGACGGGATGACCCCGCCGGCGCCGGGCCGGTCGTCGTTCTGCGGTCCGAGTAGGCGGTTCAGCCACGGCCCGGTCATCTGTGCGGCCGCCGTCTGCCCGCCCATGATGATGGAGAGGGCGTCACCGGCCAGGCCGAGCCAGGACTGATACAGGTTGTCCTCGTCCAGGCGCGCCCAGACGCCGCGTGTGGCCAGGCCCGTTGCGACCGTCAGGCGCTTGCGCGCTTCCATGTGCGTGACCGCCTCGGGGGACGGGCTCACGCCGCCTGCTCCTCACCCTCATCCGGCCCCTCCTCGGGGTCGGCGTCCACGGGCGGGACGTTGCCGGCGGTGTCGGCGCCGCCGCCGAGCTGGCGGGTGAGCTCGGTGACCGGGTCGGCCTCCAGCTCCGCCATACGCATCGCCATCACGTCGGCCACCTCGGTCGGGGTGAGGCCGTAGCGCAGGGCCAGCCACTCGAAGGGGAAGCCCAGTTGCTTCAGCTTCAGCAGGGCGTCCGCCATCTGCGCGTGGGAGCGGGACTCCACGTCCTTCCACAGCACGCGCCCGGAGCGCAGCGCGGCAGCCTTGGCGTCCTCACCGCGGGCAAGGGCGATCAGGCGGGCCATCTCGCGCAGGCCCTGGCCCTGCCAGATCTGCTTCTCCTCGGTCCGCTTGACCAGGCCGGTCTCCGCGGCGAGCAGGGCGCCCTCCCCCAGGTTGGCCATCTTCCCGATCAGGTAATGCTGGGGGGTCCTCGTCTGCGCGGCGAGGTGGCCGACTGCGACCTCGATCAGCCCGGTGTACATGCCGAGGTTGGCGGCCTGCCACTCACCGATCCGGACGTCCTTGCCGTTGAACATCATCACGCGGTCCACGGCGAACTTCTCGATGTCCACCGGCTGCGTGCCGATGACCTCCCCGTCGCTGTTCAGCTTCGGCACGACCGGGCGTTCGGCGCCCATGATGACCCGCTGCGGGAAGCTGGCGTAGTCGGAGGCGGTGAACAGCTGCGCCCACAGCAGGTTGATGGCGTCCTGCATGGCGATCACGCCGCGCACGTCGCTGATCGGCTCGCCCACCAGCACCGACTTGTTGGGCAGTTCCACCATCGGCACCACGCCCATGGGGTTCGGCTGCGGGTTCGGCTCGCCCAGGGACTCCGGGTCGCGGGGCATCCACCGCTTCATCGCCTCATCGACGTCGACCATCTGCGGGGACTTCTCGCCGTCCTGGAAGACGTGCGGGCGGCAGAACTTCCACACCTCATCCGCCAGGTAGAGGGTGGCGTAGTCCACGCTTCCGTCCTGCCACCGCTTCAGCGCGGCACGCCGCAGCCGGCGCGAGCCCGGTTCGTAGGCGATGATGCACTGGCTCGGGTCCTCGAAGCTGACCACCGGCATGTCCGGGTCGGCAGGGTCGCCCCACACCAGCACGAACGAGCGGGCGTTGACCACCGAGCCGAGGAACCCCAGCTGACTGTCGGCGTCCAGGCCGTTGACCTGCCACACGTTCCACAGGTCCCTGTCCGCCGACACCTCACCGGACGCCTGGAAGCCGGTGACGGTCAGCCGCTCCACCGGGGAGTCGGCCACGACCTGCACCCAGTTGTCGGAGAAGTCGCGGTAGCGGTCCCCGTGGAACTTGGCGAACTCATCCGACGCGAACTTCAGCGGGTGCTCCCCGCGGTAGTAGGCGTTGTGGCGGGTGATGTCCCGGCCGCGCTGCATCAGCTCAGCCTCGAGCAGCTGCACCAGGTTGAGGGCCTGCTCAATCGTCGCCATCGGGCCCCCTTTCAGCTGCCGTAGTAGAAGGACTGCTCTCGCTCGGCGAGGCCCGCGGCGATGACGTCGCCCAGGGCTTCGTGCGCCAGGACGCTCGGGATGGTGGCGTCGATCTTCTGCGCGGGGCTGGCCTTCTTCAGGACGTAGCGGTCCATCGGGCGCGCGGCCGCACGCGTGTTGGCGATGTGGTCCGCGGTGATCGGGCAGTCATCGTGCGAGAACTTCACGGTCCCGCTGCCAGCCCGCACCACGTCCGTCTTCAGCCGCTCGCAGGCCGCGTGCATCTGGACGATGCGGCGGGTGTACCAGCGGATGACGCGTTCCTCGCCGTACAGGTCGACCCATTGGTCGATCTCGGTCTCCCAGTAGGGGGGGTCTGCGTACAGCCGGACCACGTCGTAGCGGGCCATCAGCTGCGACATGGCCGCGTGGACCTCTGCCGCGGGCACCTGGCCGCCGTAGTCCGCCGGGTTCCAGATGGTCGGCTCATCGTTCGGCCCGTAGACCGGGGTGAACTGGTAGCCGTCCATCGTCTCTGCGCGGATCGCGGTCCAGTCGTCGACCTCGGAGCCGTCGAAGCCCAGCACGATCCGCGTCATCGGGCGCACGCGCCGCGGGCTCGCCTTGGCCGCCCACTTCGCCGGGTCCAGCCACGTCGCCGAGCCGGCCACGCACCGGTTGCCGAAGAACCGTTCAGCCTGGGCGGGGTCCCGCTCCATGATTTCGGCGGCCTCGGCCTCGATGGCGTCCAGGTCGACGTGCGCCGATCCGGCGTACACGATGGCGTGGATCTTCCGGCGCTGCCGCTTGTCGCCGTACGACAGGGACTTCGGGGCCTGGGGGTGGTACTTGAAGATGTCCCGGGCCTTGGCCTGGTGGGTGGTCTGGGCGACCGAGTTCTCGGAGGGGTCCCAGGAGTTCGTCGTCTCCATCGACCGGCCGCCCATGCCGGCCGCACCGCGGCGCTGGGTGTCCGCCACCCGCTCGAGCTTGTTGGCCTTGGTGTACAGGCCCGTCTCGTCCTGCATCGCGAAGATGATGGGGTTGCCCAGACGGGACAGGGCGTTCGACGTGACGACGTCGATGCGGCCCTGGTCGCCGACCCGGGTGAACTCCTCGCCCACGCGCATCAGCTCGGACAGCGGACCGCGCTTCACCATGGACTGAAGCGGACGGTAGACGTTGTCGACCTGGTCCTCGGACGTGGCCGTCAACTGGATCAGCGGTGTCGGCCACGGCGTGCCCATCGGCTCGCCCGGCTGGTACTGGTACCACCATCCGCAGCTACAGCCGTGGTCAGAACACCGGTACACCTCGCCGCCGGACGCCCACCCGTTGAAGACGACCGGGCCGGCCGCCTCGGCGAGGACGATCGTGGCGGACCACGGTCCCTTACCGGTCTTCTGCGGAGCGACGATCTGCGAGCGGCGGTAGTGGAACGCCGGAGCGAACTGGCCAACGGTGGCTTCTGGGCGAACCCGGTAGTGGTTGACGGTGCACCACAGCTGCCACGGGTACAGCTCCAAGTCCTCGCCGGCACGAAAGCCGTCAGGGACAGGGCAGTGCGCTTCGATCCAGTACGGAACGATCCAGAGCGTGGGGAAGTCGACGACGAACTCGGGCCCGGCGTCAGGCCCCTTCGTCACGGGGCACGACCTTCAGCCGGTCACGCGGGCCAGGCCGCCGCACCATCGGGCGAGCCTCCACCGGCACCGACGTGTCCGGCCCTTCCACCGCGGGGGCGACCTTCCACCGGTTGCGCAGCATGCCGGACACGGACAGACCGAGGCTGTCGAGGTACCCGCGCACCATCTTCTTCACGTCGACCCGAGCGTCTGGCTTCTCCGCCTCCGCCAGCGTCCGCGCGAACAGCGCCACCTCGAGGGCCTGGCCCATGTCCTCCCACATCACAGCCTGCGGCTTGGACCACAGGTCGTCCCACAGCGCCAGCTCCCTGGGCGTCGCCTCGGTCAGCGGCCACTCGGGCAGTTCACCGGTGCGGCCCTCCGCCGGCAACGTCGTCCACCCGCCGCGCTCTGCGGCCTTCATCTGCCTGAGCGAGTTCGGGTCGGGCGGCGGTCCGGAGACGGCGCGTGCTCCACCACGGGGCATGTCGATCACTCCTCCACGCTGCGTTGCGCAGCACGAACGGCGTCACATTGCGTGACGTCTGGGGGGTCTCGGGGGACCCTCTGAACCCGACGGACCGGGCAGAGCCCTCCCCCGCGCTGTTCACCCCCGGGCCGGTTGGGGGTCACCCCCCTGGGTCGCGTGACCGTGCGTCACGTTCCCCATGTCTCGGCTGCGGTCTTGCGGGAGTGGTGGCGCTTGCTCATGGCCTGCCAGTTGCTTGGGTCGAAGCCGCGGGGGCCGAGCGGTCCGAGTCCGTCGATGTGGTCGACCTCGGTGGCCAGGTCACGCTGGAGCTGGGGCAGGGCAGCGCAGGTAGGGCACTCGCAGTACGGGTGCGTCTGTAGGTACTCGGCGCTGGCCTTGCGCCATGCCGTGTTGTAGCCGCGCTGGTTGGGCTGGGGCCTGGCCGCTCGGGCCTTGGTCTGGCAGGCAGGGCAGCGTCCGGACGCGGTGAGGGTGGGGCAGCCTGGTGTGGGGCAGACCTGCATCGCCTTACGCGAGGCCATGGATGTGCATGTGTGCGAGGAGCCGGGCGAGGGCTTGGGGCATGGGGTCGTCGGTGTGGCCACAGCTGCACTCGGTGCTGACCATGCCGATCAGCTCGCGTGGGGTGCTCTCGGTCTGGTCCACGGGGATCAGACGGACGTCGTGCACGGTGTACGCAAGCATGGTCAGTCCCTGGTGATCTCGCCGAGCATGCCGTTCAGGACAGCGCTGGCTGGCCCGGTCTCAGGGTGGATCCGCACGGATCCCGTGGGGGCGTTCTCCTGGGCGTGCTCGCGGTACTGCTCGGCGGCGTCGGCCTTCTCGATGAAGCCGGTGGAGAGTCCGCACGGGCACACGATGGCTGCGTATCCCGTGGGTTCGTACTCAGCCCATTCCCCGTCGGGGCCCGGCTTCTGCTGGAGTCCGGCAACAAGGATCATGGAGTGGAGCATGGCGTGTCTCCCTGGGTCAGGGGCAGTTGACCGCCAGGTGTGGCCAGCTGCTCGGCGTGGTCTGGCCGACGGTGTGCGCCTGGAAGGATGCGGCGTCCCGGTACCAGCGAGCGCGGCAGACGTACGTCGTGGCGTCCTCGGTGTGCATGACCTTCAGGTAGTACAGGTCGACGTCCTCAAGGCCGGCCGCGTACTCGGTGAGCGCGTCGCGGGCCTGGGTCTTGGTGGCGTCGGGCCAGATCAGGTCAGCGCTTCCGGTCCGGTTGTCCTGGGCGCGGTTGGTCACGGTGTACGACGTGGCCGCGTCTGCTGAGCAGGCGGTGAGTGTGACGAGTGCTGCGATCACGGACGTCGTGGTGCGAATGCGCATGGTCCCCCCTGGATGTGCGCGAGGGGGACATCATGCAACAGGGACGCCGTCCTCGCCGTCGCCTCGGGCGATGCTGCGGATGGTGCGCTGGATGACCTCGCCCGCGTTCTCGGCGTTCAGGTCCAGGACCACGTCGGCCGGGACGGGGTGGAGTTCGACGACGTACCGGTGGACGGGCTTGCCCGCGTTGCGCTCCCTGGCCTTCACCGAGTTGAGCGGCGCCTCTTCCCATCGCACGGTCCCGCGGTGCCCGCTGGGGAAGCGGCACTCGAACCGGTCCGGCGTGGTGGGTACGCCCATGGCCGTGTTGTTCAGGCGGGCCTTGGTGAGCTCTTCGACGCGGTCCGCGATGGTGCGGAGCTGTCGGGGGGTGAGGCTGCGGGCTACCGGCACTGTGTTCTCCCTGGGGGTCGTGGTCCCCGCACGCGAGCCTGCCGACGGGCCGCGTGCGGGGACAGGGGTTCACGAGCCGCGCGCGCTGGCCTTCCCGTCAGCGGGGGCTCGTGAACAGGGGGCCCGGCGGGTGGGACGGGGGAGTCAGTCCGCCGGGTGTCTGGGAACGCCGAAGCCCCGCCGCGTGGTGGACGCTGGCGGGGCTTCAGTGGCGTGTGGGCATAAGTGTGCCGCACGAAGATCGTGGCGCATTCAAATGGTTCGTGTCAAGCGGCGGCCTTTGCCCGCTGGTTGGGGCGTGTGGTCTTGGGTGCGTTCTTGGCGGCGTGCAGGTCCTCGAGGGCGTACAGCGGGCGGCGGGCGGTGCCGGCGGCGGGCTTCAGCAGTCCACGGCGGCGCCAGTCCCGGATGGTGGCGGGCTGGACTTGGACGGCGAATGCGGCGAGGTCGGCAGGGAGAAGGCGGCGCATGCGGCCAGTGTCGGCGGGATTCGCGCGCGCGTTCCCCTGGCTCACAGCCCGATGCCGTCGGTGGCGGCGTCCTCCCACATCTCGCCCTCCTCCACGTACTCCCAGAAGACGGGGGAGTTGGTGGCGTGCCCGGTCTGGGCTCGCAGCTTCTCTACCTTCTTGCCCTTCTTGCGGCCGGTGGTCACCAGGCCTCGGCGCATGGAGTGGCCGACCAGGCGGGTGTCGAGCTCGGCGCGTTGGGCGGCGCGGGTGATGGCGATGCGGCAGCCGTCCGGGGACAGGCGGCGTTCGCCGAGGCGGCCGGCCTCGTTGACGGGGACGAACGCGGGGCCGGTGGTGCGGCCCAGGGTTTCCTTCCAGGACAGCCACAGGCGGACGGGGCAGGTGGCGGCGTGCTCGCCGAACGCGACGGGGACGGTGCGCGCCTTTCGGCCCTTGACCGAGGGAACGTAGACCTCGAGGCCTTCGCCGGAGAGCTTGATGCCGTCGACGGTGAGCGCGGACACCTCGGAGGAACGGCCGCCGATCGCGAACGCCATTGCGGCCAGGGCCCGGTCGCGCAGCAGGGCGACGTCCGGCGGGACGTGCTTCTTGCGCGTGGCGGTGGGCTTGGGGACGGCGGTGTTCATGGCGCGGATCTGTGCGGGGGTGGCGGCCGGCGCCTTCCCGCGGCCGCGGGCGATCCGGTCGGCGGCGAGCTTCAGGGGCTTCAGGGCCTCGCGCGCTGCCTCGGTTGCTTCCTTGGGGACGGTGACGCCGTGCTCGCGGCGGGCGGTGACGGTGACTCCGGTGATGCGGCGGTCGATGGAGTTCGGGGCGGCCTGCTTCACCTGGTCCAGCCACACCACGAATCCGACCATCGTGCCCACGGTCAGGTCGGTGTCCTCGAGCCGGTGGCGGGTGCGTTCGGCGGTCCAGTCGTGGAACTCCTGCCACAGCTTCCAGTCGCGGGCGTAGCCGGTCCGGGTCTTGGCGGGGCGGTTATCGGCGAGGTGCTTCACTGCGGCCTGGTCGAGGGCGGCGAGGACCGCGTTCGACGGGTCGACAACGGCGGGAAGATCTCCAGCGGCCTGCGTCGATGTTGCCGGGAGCAGTTCTCCGGTGAGCACTTCGGCGTCCATCCGACCCTCCGTCATATCCCTTGAAGACCCTCGGATATCGCATCTTATCCGAGGGTCTAGAGGCTCGGGGGTGCGCCTTCCCTCCCCGGACATGCCGACCGCCCCCGAGGCGAACCCTGGGGGCGGTCGACGGTGGGCCGGTGCTGCGATCCCGACCCGGTCCTGAGATGGCCAGTGCCCCGACCGTTGTTCGCAGCCGGCCGGGGCACCAGGGCGCCCTGCCTACCCGTGGGGGAACGCGGGCGGCCGGGGCCTGCGCCGAGGCCGGCCGGACCGTGGGCGAGACGGTCCCGTGGGGTCCGGCGCACACCTGGCAACGCTGCTTGCTGCCGACGGATGTACGCCTACCCACGTGCCAACGCGGGGCGCGTGCCCCACAGTACCGAACTTCCGGAGTTCGGGAGTCGGGAGCGTGTCACGATCCGGCGTCCTCCCCGAGCAGGGCGCGGCGCATCTCCTCCTCGGTGTTGCCCTGGATGTCGTCGGCGTGCGCCAGCAGCAGATCGACCGCCAGGCGCAGCATCGTGTTGTCGGTGATCCGCTCGCCCTTGTCGGTCCGGTTGGCCGCCACCCGCTTGCGGAGCGCGCCGATGTCCGCGACCTGGTCGGGGCGCAGCCGGGCGTCGGTCCGCTCGAACGTCTTGTAGCGCGGGGTTTCCTCGTCGGGGTCAGTCGTCATAACGCCAGACTGTGTCACTCCGGGAGTCCGGGAGTCACCAGGGCACCCCCTCGGCATCCGGCGTTACCACACCCCCCTGACGGCTGGATTGGCCCGGGGTGTAGCGGGAGCGTGATGTGGGGCGGTTAGGTTCCGTGGCATGAGCGACCTTCCCAGGACCTTGTTGCCTGCTCTGTCCAGTCCGCCGGGCGACCGGCTGGAGATCGTGTCGGTGTGGGACGACGACACCCCGTATCAGTCGTGGCGGCCGCAGATACTGGTCCCCGCTACGTTCCGGCCGGGGGCGACCCGTGTGTTCGTCGTGGTGAACCAGAAGGGCGGCGCCGGCAAGACGACGACCGTGGTGGAGCTGGCGGCCGCATGGGCGGCGCAGGGCCTGCGGGTACGGGTCATCGACGCCGACCACCAGGAAGCGGCCCTGTCCCAGTGGCTGCTCCCCCAGTTCCCCGAGGGTGCCCCGCGGCACACCCTGCGTTCGGTGTTCTTCAACGAGTGCACGCTGCTCGAGGCGACCTACCCGACGCTGTTCGAGAACATCGACATCATCCCGTCCACGGTCGACCTCGTTCGGGTGGAGTACGAACGGCCGATCGGCGCCGAGATGGCCCTGGCCCGTGCGCTCGCCGCCGAGGAAGAACAGCAGGGCTCCGCGCCGTACGACGTGACGCTGCTGGACTGCGCGCCCTCCCTCAGCCTGGTGACGGTGGCGGCGATGTCGTGCGGGGATGAGGCGATCGTGCCCCTGAGCGTAGGCGGCCTGGACCTCAAGGCCATGGCGAGCCTTCACCGAACGATCCTGACGGTGCAGGAGAAGAACAACCCGAAGCTGGACGTGGGCGCGGTGTTCCTGACCGCGTGGGACAAGTCCAGCTTTGCCCGCCAGCTGGCCACCCGGCTGTCGACGGACTACCCGGACGCCGCCATCATCCCGATCCGGCGCAGCATCCGTGCCGCCGAGGCCCCCATCGTCGAGCAGCCGGTCAGGTTGTACGCGCCGGAGTCGACGGCGGCCGCGGACTATGCCCAGGGCGCCGACATCATCCGGCGGGGTGCGGCGTGAGCGGCAGGCGGCCCACCCTGAACCTGCCGGGCATCAACGGCACGCCCCCGGCGGAGCAGACGGCCCTCGATGTCGGGCAGCCGGCGCCGTCGGAGGACGGTGTCCTGTTCGGCGTGACGGGCGCCTCGGTGTCCGCGCCGCCCCTGACGCTGAGCCAGCTGCCGACGCCGTACGACGTGGGAGCGGAGGTCGTCTCCCCGCTCACCGACAAGGAGCGCACCGACCTCCAGACGTGCGAGCAGGCGTTGCACGGCTTCCGGAAGGCGCTGATCGTCGCGGGCAAGGCGCTGGAGGTCATCAACCGGGGACGGCTGTACCGGGAGACCCACGCGACGTTCGCCGACTACGTGCTGGAGGTCTGGGGGTTCAAGCGCACGCACGCCTACCGGATGATCGAAGAGTGGCCGGTGGCCGTCGCCGTGTCCCCAATTGGGGACATCAACGAAGCTCAGGCCCGGGAGCTGCTGCCGGTGTTCAAGGACCACGGGCGGGAGGCCGCCGCCGTGCTGTACCGGGAGACGCGGGAGCTGACGGGCGGGAAGGTGACGGCGGCCGCGCTCGCCGAGGCCCGCGCCGTTCTGCCCCCGAGGCTGGCCGCGCCGGAGCAGGCGGCGGACGTGCTGCGGGTGGCGGCCGCCGAGGGCCGGGTGCCGCGCATCGTTGCCCCGCGGGTGGCCATCCCGGAGCAGGCGGCCGGGGATCCTGTGCTGACCGCCGAGGACATCGCCCGGGAGGACGTCCGCGCGGGAGCCGAGGGAATCGCCGTCCTCGAGGCCGCGCTCGCGCAGCAGAAGCAGATCTATGACCGGCTCGCCGGGGTGGTGCCCAAGGCCCTCGGGTACGACCCGGGCCGTGCCGAGATGCTGCTGGGTGACCTGCGGGCGTACGCACACCGGACGGCATACCGGGCCCGTGGCCGGGAGCGCGACGACGGAGGGGAACACGGGCCTGATCAGGCCCCATGATGGAGGTGCTGAAAGGCGCGGGGACTCCAAGGCCCCCCATCCCAACGTCGGGGCGACGCAAGGGGTGGGGGGCCTTCGGCATGCTCGGGCTAGGCGTGGGTGGGTTGCCCGAGCTGCACCCAGTAGTCCAGCCACTGGGCGGGCTCCAACTGCGTTCCGCAGGTTCGGCATCGGGCGGCGCGGGACGCGTCGTCGTAGCGGAGCTGGCCGATGCACGTGGTGCCGTCGGGGAGTTCGGCGGGGCACGGGATGCGGTGGGTGGTGGCGCCGTCGGTGACGCGTCGCAGGTCCTCGGCGACGGTGCGCAGTTCGCGGTGGGTCAGGGTGAGGTCGACGGCCTGGGCGGCCCACGGGAGGTGCCGGCGGATGCCGCGAACGGCACGTGACAGGCGGGCGTCGGCGCCCGGGGGCATGGTCTGCGGCTGGAGGCGGCGGGCCACGGCCAGGTCGGCGTAGCGCAGGTATACCCGGTGGGGGACTCCCATGGGGCCGATCAGGTCCAGGACCTGTTCGGCGGCGGGCGGGGTCCAGTCGGTGCTGCGGGTGACCCTCGGTCCGGTGTGCCCGCGGGACGGCTCGAGGCAGTCGGACAGGTGGGGCCATGCCTGCTCTATCTCGGTGAGGCAGGCGGCGATGCGGTCCTGGCAGGCGTGGCAGGTGGTCCACAGGGAGCGGTCGCCGGTGAGGCCGTGGCCGCATGTGGTGCAGGTGTTCAACGTGGCTCCTGTCAGGCCGCGCGGGCGATCGGGGGGCGGCGGATGAGTTGGCGGAGGATGGCCGGCGCGGGTGCGCCGCCTCGGCTGGTGGAGCCTCCCCGGCACAGGCACGGGTGGCCCCCGTGGGAGGTGATCTCCGGGCGGGGTGCGCCGCGCATCCGCATCGCCAGGTCGATGTCCAGCAGGGCGGGCTGATCGAGGCTCATCCATCCGGCGAGACGGTGGAAGTAGTCCGGGTCGCCGTGGTGGTCGAGGTGGTCCTGGACCTGGCGGGCGTAGCCGTTGACGGCGGCCTCGGACCGGTCGTGCCCATCGGCCCAGAAGCGAGCGATACGCCAGGCGTTGGTGCTCACTCGTGTGTCCATGGGGACACTTCCCTTCCTGTTCCATCCGTGCGTCCCCACGCCGTAACTCACGGTCGCACAGAATCTTCAGGACGTTCCCCCGGCTTCCCCTCGGGCCAACTCGGGCCCCCGGAAACGCAGGTAGGGCCCGCCCCCGGGGTGGGGAGCGGGCCCTACGGAGCGCAGTCGGTCAGGTCTGCGCCATGTCCACGAATCGCGAGTAGTGCCCCTGGAAGGCCACGGTGATCGTCGCGGTGGGCCCGTTGCGGTGCTTGCCCACGATGATGTCCGCCTCGCCCGCGCGGGCTGTCTCCTTCTCGTAGGCGTCCTCGCGGTGCAGCAGGATCACCATGTCGGCGTCCTGCTCGATGGCGCCGGACTCCCGCAGGTCGGACATCATCGGCTTCTTGTCGGTGCGCTGCTCGGGCCCACGGTTCAGCTGCGACAGGGCAACGACCGGGATGCCGAGTTCCTTGGCCAGCATCTTCAGGCTGCGGGACATGTCGGCGACTTCCTGCTGCCGTGACTCGGCCTTGCGGGCGGTGCCCATCTGCATCAGCTGGAGGTAGTCGACGACCAGCAGGTCCAGCCTGCCGCGCTGCTTCAGCTTGCGCGCCTTGGTGCGGATGGACATCAGGGTGAGGTCAGGTGAGTCGTCGATGTAGAGGCCGCTGTTGGCCACCTTGGTCTTCGCCTTGGCCAGGCGACCCCACGCGGGTTCGTCCAGGGTGCCCCCACGGATGTTGTGGAGGCCAACCGATCCCTCGGCGGACAGAAGGCGCTGGTGGATCTCCCTTCGGCTCATCTCGAGGGAGAAGTAGGCGGCATGGCCTCCGTGCTTGATGGAGACGGCGCGGGCGAAGTCCAGGGCCAGGGTCGACTTGCCCATGGCGGGGCGACCAGCCACCACGATCATCTGGCCGCTCTGGAAGCCGTCGGTGAGGCTGTCCAGGTCGGTGAAGCCGGACGGCTGACCGGTCAGTTGCTCGGGGTCCCGCTTGCTTGCTGCGTCGATGGCGTCGACCGTGTCGTCCAGTCCGACGTCGGCGTGCAGCAGCGTGTCCTCGGTGGCCTGTTCGGCGATGTTGAAGACCTCGGCCTGGGCGGCGTCGACCAGCTCGGAGGCGTCACCGCCACGCTGGTATCCGATCTGCGTGATGCGGGTACCGGCCTCCACCAGGGAGCGGGCCACCGCAGCGTCGTGCACCAGCTCCGAGTAGTAGGCCGCGTTCGCTGCGGTCGGCACGGTCTGGACCAGGGTGTGCAGGTAGCTGGCGCCGCCCACCTTGTTGATGTCGCCGGTCTTGGTCAGGTGCGCGGCAACCGTGATGGGGTCGGCCGGCTCACCCTTGCCGTACAGCTCGAGGATGGCGGCGTAGATGGTCTGGTGGGCGGGCTTGTAGAAGCCCTTGCCGTCACGCATGATCTCCGCGACTTCGCCGATGGCGTCCTTGGACAGCAGCATGCCACCGAGGACGGACTGTTCCGAGTCCAGGTCCTGCGGGGGGATGCGCTCGAAGGGGTCCGGCTCGTACGCCTCGGCATCGTGGCGGGCGTCGGTCTGTACGCTCATAGGTGGATCTCCGTTCAAGGGGTTCGAGCGGCGGCCGGGGCCTGGCGAGGTAACCGGCCGCCGTTGTGCGTTCTGGTCAGGCCATGACCAGGGCCGTGCGACAGGCGCACTTCCCAGTGGGCAGGAAGGTTTCCGGGTCCTCGATGATGCCGGTGCCCTTGCAGTCCGGGCAGCCCGCGCGCGGGGCCCCCGAGGCTCCGGTGGAGGACGGTTCCGGCAGTCGCTTCAGGTGCTTCCGGTAGACCGCGGTCACGTCGTAGACGCGGGACGGGTCGCACTTGCGGGACAGGTGAGTACGAAGCTGAGGCAACGTCCATCCGGCGCCAAGGGCTTCCAACACCAGCGGCTCGAGGTCCCGCGCATCTGCCTCCACGGGACGTCCCGGAAGGGAACGGACCATTTCGGTGATCTCCTGGCGCTGCTGCGGCAGGACGGGGTGGTCTTTGTTCTGCGGCGTAGCCGTCTCTCTCGCTTCTCCCTCGGATCCCTGTGCCTCCTGCTGCTCTGCGGCAGCCCCCGAGAGAGAAGAGGGAGAAGAAGAGGGAAGGAAAAGGGGGGCAGATTCCGCCGGGGGTGTAGGGGCAGATTCCGCCGCCCCCCCGGCAGATTCCGCCGCCCCCCCGGCAGATTCCGCCGGGGGGTCTGACCTGCTGTTTTCTTCGGGCGTCGCGAAGGTGAGTTCTTCGATCATGGTCGGCCCGTAGTCCCGGGGCTTCCGCTGCATCTGCTTGAGCAGGTCGACGTTCACCCGGTACAGGTCAGCGATCCGGGCGCCGTTCTTCGGGTGGTAGCGCTCGGCAGCGGCAAGCAGACCCCGCTTGATCAGCCGCTGCTTGTTGTCTCGGGCGGTCCGTTCCTTCATGTGCGCTTCGTCGGCGAGCTGCTGCATAGTCGCGATCACGTAGCCGCGATCGTCGGTGTGGTTGCAGCACGCCATCAGGAACGCGAACTCGCCGGTGTTCAGGCCATCCGCCCGGAAAACCAGGTTCATGTGCTGGATCACCAGGACCCTCCCGTTGTGTCAGCGGGGGGGAAGGGGCCCCGGTAGTTGGTGGCGGTGATCGCCATGTGATGGTGCTCCTCGTTGAGCTTTGAGAAGCACTGAGATCCGGATCATTCGGATGGTGACTTACCAGCACCGGCCGGGTACAGGTACCCTCGGCGATGAGGTCGCCTTCCCAGATGGCCTCAGAGCTTCAGTTAGTCGCTGAACAACAGGGCACCGATCGGACGGCTAATCCGAGTCAGTGCAAACGCATCCGAGGCCCCACCCCTGCCAGGTAGGTGGGGCTTCAGCGCGTTCTAGGCCACCAGGGCCTCTTCGTCCTCGCCGTTGAGCCAGGCGAGGAACTGCGCGCGGTTCACGTGGATGGTCCGCTCGATGAGCTCCCAGCGGACGGGGATGGAACCGCGTTGAAGGCGGTTCCGGACGGTCCGGCGGGTGCATCCCATACGGGCCGCCACCTCGTCCGTCTTCATCCAGTCCGGGGTCTGCGGCACCAGGATGGGCGTTACTGTCCCGTCCATCGGATGACCTCCGAGTAGTTCTGTGGCTCGCCCCGCGGGATGCGGAGCGAGCGTGTATCAGACACTCGCACAGATTTCATGCGACGTTCCCCCGGCTTCCCCTAGGCAGGCGTAACGGGGGGAACCGGCCAGTTTGCGGAGTCCCCGCGGACCAGATCGGCGCACATTTCGACTCGGTCCCCAGGGATGACCTTGATGGTCACCTCAATGGGCTTGTCGTCCCGTGCGGAGTAGCCGGTCATGGTGATCTCGAAGACGGGGAGTGCCTGCGCGATCTCCAGCAGCTTCGCCTCTTCAGGGCTCGGCATGCGGACGCGCGTGATCTCCCGCCACGAGATCGGGCCGTGGCCGGCCTCCTCCAGGCGGTCGAGATAGCCGCCGGGGCCGGTGGACGGCTCGGCAACCTGGGGGGCGTCGGCTACGGCAGCAGGACTGATCCAGGTGTCGACCAGTTGGAAGGCGGGCTCCCCCGCGGGTGAGGTGACGCGGCGGCGGCGCAGTACGGACGTACCAAGGTCCAGCTCGAACGTCTCCGCCACGATGGCGGGCGCGGCCTCGAGGGATCGATACGGCGTCCCGTGGACTTGCCACTTCTCCCCGGGATCGTGCGTGGCAGGGAAGACGTAGCCGGTATGCGGGTTGCGGGTGACGGTCTGGCCCCGCCTGATACGGCGCCGGCGTACGCGGTCCTGGACCACGACGCCACGACGGTGCACGGACCTGACCAGCCCCTCCGCCGCCACGATGTTCACGGCTGCTCGGATGGTCTCCCGCGCTACGTCGTAGTGCTCTGCCAGCTGCGCGATCGTCGCCAGGGTCTCACCAGGCTGCTTCTCCTTGTTGAGCACGCGGGTGCGGATGTCGTCCGCCACGTCCCGCGCGGTCAGCTTCTTGTTGGTCATGCGGATCACTGTAGCAGAGCCTAGGCGCTTGACGTAAAGCCTAGGTCTTATGTAGTGTCCTAGGTGTCGGGCAACGACGGGGCCTAGAAAGCCGAAAGGCCCAGGTGATGGCACACCTGGACCTCCGGGGGCCTCCGAAGAAGCCCGGCGACGTCCTACCTGACTGACCAGGGAGAACCTCGCTATGCACAACGCTAGCGCAGCGATTGTGGAGTTGACACCAGCCCACATCGTCCCGTGGCGGAACCCCAACGGGGACTTCACCACCACCTACGTCAACACTCACGCCGGCCGCTACAGCGGCAGCCTCAGCATCGACCAGATCGGCAACCTCACCGAGGGCCGCCTGTCGGAGATGCTCGACGGCTGGTTCGTCCTCATCTCCGGCACGGTCGAGTCCGTCCGCCTGTTCGGCGACGACGACACCGAGGTCTCCACCGCCACGGTCCGCCTGTCCTCGGGCACCGGAGCCGACGTCGTCGTGCACCTCACCGACCGCCACTACGCCAACGTGTGGGGCTACCTGGTGATGGGCCGCCGCTTCGGTCTGGCCGGCTTCGTCCGCCGCACCTCCCCCGACGCTCCGCCCTTCGTCACCTTCGTCCGGCTGCTGATGACCCGCACGGACACCGTGACCGCCGACGAGTACCGCGCGTACGCCTGCCAGGCGGTGACCCTCTGATGGCGCTCCTGGACCTGCACGACGCCGAACAGCCCATCGACCCCAAGCTGGTCCTGGCCATCGAGGCCGCCTTCCGCTCCGTATCCGTGACCCCGGTGGAGTTCGTGCCCGTGCCCCGCGCGTGGCGCCACCCGGCCGGAAGCGTCAGCGGCCCCAAGTCCGACCGCAAGGCCCAGATCAAGATTGACCTGGCCAAGCGCGACGGCGCCCGGTGCGCGTACTGCGCCCGTGAGTTCATCGACCTGAACGACGCCACCCTGGACCACGTCATCCCGAACACGGTGGTCCGGCACTGGCAGCCCTGGAACCTCCTACTGGCCTGTGGCGCGTGCAACAACGCGAAGAACGACCAGGTTCCGCTGGTGCTGCTGCCGATGATGCTTCACCTGGTGCGGCAGCTGGGGGAGCTGTCCCGCTGGAAGCGCGAGATGTCCAAGCCGATCCCCACGAACGGCTACCCCTCCAAGTCGGCCGCCAAGAGGGCCCAGAAGGCGAAGCGCAGGCAGCGCCAGGAGTTCTACCGGGCCGTTCACGCGATGGGCGGACCCTTCGTCCGGCTGGCCCTTGAGGCCGCCCCGGTAAGCGCCGCGCTGCTGGCTGGACAGGACGGCCAGTCATGAGCGACCGCAACGACCAGGCCGCCGACCGCCTCATGGCCGCCCTGTACGAACTGAGCTACCGCGGCCGCATCAGCATCACCCCGGACATCCGGATCGTGGCGTGTCCCAGCGACCGCAACCCCGAGGGCCCGCGGCCCCTGTGCGCCGCCGGCCTGTCCGTCGAAATGGCCGAGCTGCTGGCCCAGGCCATCGAGCAGCTGCTCATCACCATCGACACCGCCGGCGCACCGGTCGACCCCACCGCGGCCGCCGACTTCGCCCGCAGCAACCCCGAGCTGGCCGAGGACATCGCCAGTGCCTTCACCGGAATCGACCTGACCGAGCTCACCCGCGCGGTCCTGGACGACACCGACCCCCAGAACCGTATGGCTGTGACGCGCGCCCTGGACGCCATGTTCGGCGACGTCACCGACCAGGAAGCCGAGGACGACGCATGAACACCATCACCCAGCCCATCACGAACGCCCCCGGCATCACCGCCGAGATCTCCGACCTCATGGACGACCTCACCGGCTTCCACCCGGTCCTGGACCGCCTGGTGGCCGCGTTCGGCGACGTCCTCACCGCCGACCTGACCACCGACCAGACCATGTCCGCCGTCGCAGTCCTCGGCGGCCTGGCCGACGGCAACGTCGCCACCCTGCTCGGCCTGACCCTGCGCCGCATCGCCGACCCCGACGCCAACCAGGCCCTGGCCGACCTCCCCGCCGACCGCAAGCAGACGCTGCGCCGCCTCGGCGCCGAGTACGCCGCCGCCATCACCGACCGCCACATCGAGCAGACCGCGTCCGAGGCCTGCGCCGCCATCGAGGGCGTCTAGCCCACCCGCTGGGCCGCCATCCGAGGGGCGGCCCAGCACCCACAGACCGCCTTCCCACCCTGCGAAGAGAGAGAAGAACCGCACGTGAGCGAGCGCGAACTGACCCTGCTGTTCCTCGGCGTCGTCCTCGGCGTCTACCTGTCCCTCCTGATCTCGATGCTCACCAGCATGCGGGACGACCGCCGCAACCGCCGCCTGGCCGAGCAGGCCGCCAACGCCGGTCAGCAGAAGGACTGACGGCTGCCTCCCGGGCCCGTCTCGTACGGGCCCGGTCGCAGGGAGCGGGACAGTCCCGAGCCACCCACCAGGAAGGAACCACCCGCATGTTCCGACGGAACAGCAGCAGCACCGGGAAGGTCGGCCGCGCGGCCAAGCCGGGCGAGACCCCCAACCGCAAGGGCATCCCGGTGACCAACCCGGACCCCAACAAGACCCGCGTCGTCGGCAGCAAGCCGAAGAAGGGCTGATCAGACATGGGACGCAACAACGACGACCTGAAGGGCTTTGCCGCCCGCACCCAGGCGGCCGCGCGAAAGATCGCCGAGAAGGGCATCAGGCCGCCCGACCCGGCCCGACTGACCAAGGCCGTGAACAACGCGGCCAAGAAGCGCGGCCGCTGACCCACCTGTTCGACCGAGCGGCAGCCCGCCCCCAAGGTTCCGAGGCCCGGGGCGGGCCGCCCGACCCCCTGCGAAGGAGTCAACCGTGACGGTACAGGGAGCGACCTCCCCCGTCTCTGACACCCAGCGCGCCGACGACCAGTTCACCGAGATCTACGCGGCGCACCGCGTCCGCCTGGTCCGCTACCTGGCGATGCTCCTGGGCCCCGGCCAGACACCGCTTGCCGAGGACATGGCCCAGGACGCGTTCATCCAGCTGTGGCGCGACCTCACGGAGAAGACCAACCCCGTCGACTCCGCCCGGGTGTACGGACTCCTGAAGATCATGGGACGGCGTGCGATCGGCTCGTACTACAAGAGCGCACGCAACCACGAAGCATCCGTCGACTACGACGCCCCCGAGAACAAGCCCCTGATCCCCGCCGGCCACTCCTACGCGCCGGACGTCCCCGAGCTGCACGCGCTGGCCCTGGAACTGGACGCCGCCATGCAGCGCATGACCGAGGCGTCCGCGCTGTGGCGCAACCTCAACAAGGAGTCCGCCGCCTGCCGTCTGAAGCTGAGCGACGGATGGCGCGACAACCGCGGGGGCCTCACCCCCAGGACGCGCCAGGACCTCGAGGACAAGGCCGCCGACACCGAGGCCGCCGAGGAGAAGGCACTGGTGGCCTTCCGCGAGACCTGCCGTCAGGTCGGCCTGCTGCGCGCCGAGATGGAACGCGCGGCCGGCCCGAACTGGCGGTCGTCCACCGGCATGCCGCACCGCACGCACTCCGGCGGCGGTGAACTGTCGTACGCCAAGGACCCCACGGCCACGCACTGCGCCAAGGGCCACCTGCTGGACCGGCTCAACACGGCCTACACCGAAGAGGGATACCGGCGCTGCCGGGCCTGCCTGCGGGAGAAGGGCCTGAAGTCCAAGCCGCGCGCCAACGACCCGTCCGTCCGGCGCGGCCGCACCACCGACCCCGAGGTCATCGAGCGAGCCCGCCAGCTGCTCGCCGACCCGGCCCTGGACCACAACATGCGCAGCGTCGCCGAGCTGCTCGGAGTCGGCCAGATGACGCTGTACCGCGCCTTCCCCGGCGGTGTCGCCGCCGTCCGCCAGGCCGCCCTCGAGACCGCGGGGGCCACCCGATGACTACCTCCCCCATTGCACGACTGCACGAGAGGAACCACCCCGTGACCACCGCCCCGGCCCTACTGGGCCCCGACGGCCAGGCCCTCCCCCGCACCGCAACGGCGCCGGCGAGCGACTGGATGCCCGTACGCGCCACCGACAACGCCGTCGTATGGGAGCGTCCCCGGCCAGTGGCCGCACCCGTGCCGGACGTTGACCCCCTCGAGCAGGCCCGCGCCGACGCGGCCAAGCTGCTGGACGACGCCCGCGCCGAGGCCGACCACATCACCGCCGAGGCCCGCAGCCTCCGCGCGCGCACTCTCGGAGCAGCCGACCACGAAGCCCGCACCATCCGCGAGACGGCCGCCGCCGAGGTCGCCCGTAAAGAGGAGAAGGGCCGGAAGCTGGACAAGTGGATGGGGCGCGGCGCCATCACGGGCGCAATCGGCCTCACCGCGTTCGGTGAGTACTCCCTCGCCCGGCTCGCCCACTTCCCGCAACAGGTGGCGTGGCTGCTGCCGTT
>Ga0207707_10000642_pt1 | contig 34523 bp, 38 predicted proteins | sample KBSC83BmetaG_FD_184336 | JGI IMG/M metagenome (GOLD analysis project Ga0207707, IMG submission 184336) | Corn rhizosphere microbial communities from Kellogg Biological Station, Michigan, USA - KBS C8-3B metaG (SPAdes) (version 2) | ecosystem: Host-associated > Plants > Roots > Rhizosphere ... | reverse complement strand
TATCGCGGAGGTCGTCTGCTTCCTCGCAACGCCGGCGTCGAGCAACATGACCGGCGAAATCGTCCGCATGGACGCCGGGATGCATTTGATTCAGTAAGAGCCTGTCATTCCGGGGCGCGCGAAGGGCGAACTCCGGTGCGCAATTGCGCACCCGAGAATCTCGAGATTCCGGGTCTGGTCCAGCCAAGTCGGCTGTTGCCGACTTGGCCACTGAAATTGCTGAACTCGGGCAAACCCGAGTTCAGTGGACCATCCCGGAATGACGGCTGTGCCGTCATCGATTGAAGTCTTTGATCGCCCCGCTCGCGACCAGCCGGTTCCAGATGAAAAGCACCACCAGCGCGCCGATGGTGGCGGTGATGTAGCCCGCGCCCTGCTCGGGACCGTAATGCCCAATCGCCTGACCGACAAAGGTGGCGAGGAACGCGCCGACGATGCCGAGCACGATGGTCAGGATGAAGCCGGACGGATTGTTCGGCCCCGGGGAGAGAAGCCGCGCGATGAAGCCGGCGACGAGACCCACGATCAGGATATGCAACATGACGCTCGCTCCTCCAGAGGCGAAAATGACGGGCTAGTTCCACTGAGTCAGAAGAGCATGATCCGGAAAAGTGTGCAGCGGTTTTCCGAAGGATCGTGCTCTATCAAAAGGTAGAGCGGGATGACGATTCGAAGAAGAGCCATCCCGGTTTTGTCTCAGATCCGGCCTGATACTTCGCGATCGGTCGGCAGCCGTCCGTCCGGCGTCAAATGGTCGATCACCTGCGGCAGATATTGGCTGAGGCCGGAAAGCAGCTCGTCACGCGACATGCCGCTCTGCGAGGCAAGGGAGTCGATCTGATCGGCGCCGAGCGCGCTCGAGAGATCGCCGGGCGAAATCGCCTTGTTGTCACCCTTGCCGACCCAGGAATTTGCGGTGTCGCCATGGCCGCCCTGCTGCAACTGCTTGAGCAGGTCGCCGAGCCCTCCCGAGATCACGCTGCCGGCCGCGGCACCGCCGAGCAGCCCGCCCAGCGGTCCCTTCAGCACGTCGCCAAGACCGCCACCAAGACCGCCTCCCGCGGGCCTGCCGCCCAGAGCGCTGCCGAGGCTGCCTCCAAGCCCACCGCCCGTTCCGCTACCGGAGGGTGCGGGGGCTGGCGGCGGAACTGCGCCGGGCTGGTCTCCGGTGAAATGCTTGAAGGCCTTCCAGGCGAGCAGGCCGAGGATCGCCATGGTCATTGGCGACATCCCGCCGCCGGAAGTTTCCGAACTGGGAGTGCTGGGGCCGCGGGGGCCATTCTGCATGCCGTTGATGACGTCAAGTAAACCCATGATAGCCTCCTGATGCCCCGCGCCAAAAAGATACTGACGGGCCGTGACGGTTGCAAGAAGCGACACGCCACGACGGCGGCCCCGAAATGGCTGTGATAGAATGCGATCTCTGCGTCCCGGTTCCCGCCGCGTGCATCATGGGAGAAGTCAGATGAACCGCCTGTGTATGGCTTTCGTGGCGCTGGTCCTGTCAGGCGCGTTTTCGGTCGCTCGCGCGGTCCCGCCCACAGTGACGCCATCGCCCGGTTATGACGCGCGGCTGCAGGAGCAGCGCAAGGCGGCGTCGGGATCATCGACCGTGGTCCAGCCGGCGGCGCCGTTTGCGACGACACGGCCGCGGCATCCCGTCAAGCGGAAGCATTGATCCCCGCGCTTGCGGGTCAGCTCTGCCGCCGATGCCCGATCACTTGCTGTCGCGCGGAAGCATTGATCCCCGCGCTTGCGGGTCAGCTCTGCCGGTCGGCTTGCCTGTCAATTTTCTTGGCTTTGCCGGACGACGTGAACAGCTTCCTCAAATCGCTGAGGCTGTCGGAGAGCCGCGGCCATTCGCACGAGAACGTGTGCTTTGCACAATTGGTGCCGCGCATGCGGGACCGGTCGGCCTGCTGCAGCGCTTTCGGCCGCTGCTGCGGCACCGGGACCCTCACGATCGTCTCGGTTCGCAGCGAGGCCTTCTCCAACAGCAATTTCTGCTGCTGCTGCTCGTGCTGCTGCTTGGCGAAGGCGGCAACGATGTTGCTGCGCCGCTGCTTCTCCAGGTAGCCCGTATATTGCTCGTCGATATATTTCTGCTCTTCGGCCGTCGGATTGGGACCCGCGATGTCGAAGCTGCGGTCCTGCATGAAATCGTAATAGGTGTAGCCGCCGCCCGGCTTGCGGCGTCCGGCGAATTTGGAGTTGCATTGGGCCAGCGCCGCTGACTTCTCTGCCGGGGTCGCGGCCTTGTTGGCGGCATCGGCGCACTCCTCGAAATCCGCCGGCCCACGGTGCCACCATTGCGCGGAAGCGCGCGGAGGGTGAAACACCATAACGCTTGCGAAGCCGGCCAGCACAAGCACGGCGGTACGCGATGCAATCACAGACGGAATTCCTCAGCTACGCCCCGCTGCCACAATTGATAACGAATTGTTGCCATTTTGCGGCGAGTGGTATTCCAGGCAACTCAATTTTGGTCTGTGGATTTCATCCTTTTTACTTGACGAAACGCGTCGATTCAGAGCCGCAGAACCTGATTTGCGGACGCGCAAGAGTTCCGTGCATCGCGTGAGAATCTTTACAGTGTCTCGGCGACGCTGAACTGCGGCCGAAATTAAGCGAAATTCCGACGGGTCAAAAAAATCAGCCGATGCGTTGAAGCGGTGCCCCGGTAATCTGGAGTCGACCCGGCCGGCACATCAAGTTGATCGCGCCTGCCGCCCTGGTGGGACCCGTCTACCAGTCGAAAATGCTAGGCTCTTGCCAGTGCACCGTGCGGGTTCGGGAGGTAGCATGAGAAGGCGCGAGTTCATCACGCTCGCGGGCGGCGCGGCGGTGGCTTGGCCGCTGGCAGCGCGGGCCACGCCGGGGCCTGACCTCGACATCGATGGTGTGCCGCTTCCCTCCGACGCCAGCGTGGCATCCGCGACAGCCTTGCAGCGGAGTTGGTGCGGCGTGTGGGTCGGCGCCTGGAACGGCGGCCTCAAGCATATCCTGCTGGTCGAGCGCATCGCCGAAGATGGCGTGGCCGCCGCTGTCTTTGCGGAGGCTGACAATCCGTATACGCGGGAAAAGGCAAGGTGGCGGCGATTTGATGCACGGGTGTCTGAACGCACCCTTGTGGTCGCTGAAAGGGTGGCATTGTCGGCCAACCTGACGGTGCCGGTGTTCACCGCAACCTACAATCTGGACGAGAACGGGCAGGTGGACGCCGTCTTCAAGAGCGGCGACAGGATCGCCCGCGCGGCGATGAACCGAATGGACCTGGCCTCCCTGAGGAAACGCGGCGGGCGCGTTCCCTGGTCCCGTGGCACTTCCGAACTGCTGGAAACGGATTTGCACGACGATGGCAATCCGATCAGGCTGGAAGCGGTCATCTTCAAACCCTCCGGATCGGGGCCGTTTCCCGTCGCGGTGTTCAATCACGGCACAACGGGCAGAAGTCCGACCCCCGAACTTCTCAGGGAAAGCTGGGTCTCGCTGGAAGTTGCCGATTTTCTCAACAAGCGAGGGTGGCTCGTGGCCTTTCCGCAGCGCCGGGGTCGCGGAAAATCCGATGGGTTCTGCGACGAAGAACTCGGCCGACCCGGCAAGGCCAAGCCTGCCTGCAATGTCGATACGGCGCTGGGCGATGCCGAACGCGCCTTGACCGATATCGATGCGGCCATTGCCGTCCTGCGCCGCCGGGCGGACGTTGCTCCCGGTCCTGTCCTGATCGGCGGACACTCGCACGGCGGCGTGCTGTCGATCGCCTATGCTGGAATGCGCCCCGAGCAAACGCTGGGTGTCGTCAATTTCGTGGGAGGGTGGAGTGGCGAGATGTGTGCCAAGGCCGAATTGATCAATCAAACACTCTTCGAGCGCGGAGCACGCTACGGTCGGCCGACGATCTGGCTCTACGGCCAGGGTGACCATTATTACTCGATCGCTCACAGCAGGCAGAACTTTGCCGCCTTCGAAAAGGCCGGCGGCCACGGGAAGTTCCTGGAGTTCGATATGCCCGCCGATATCGGGCACAATGTCATTCACTACCCCGATCTCTGGGCGGGGGCGGTCGGCGACTACCTCAATTCATCTTCGGGAAAAGGCTGAATACGCAAAAGCTGCGCCCGCAATCTTCCCAGGTCATCGCGTTTGAAGCGACGCCCCCGAGGGCTTGCCGGCCGGGATCGACCTCCGAACGATCATCGCAACCACGGCTTTTAGCACGCGATCGATGGCGCCATGGCGATAGGCCCAGTGTGGGTCGTTGTTGGGCTTGGCGATCACCATGGTGGCGTTGGCTTCGAACATCAGGACGTCGCCGTCCGGGGATAGTCCGAAATCGATGCCGGCATAGTCGAGGCCGAGCGCCTCCTGAATGGATTTGAGCGCGGCCATCGCCTTGTCGCCGAGCACCGACGGCATGTCCTCCAGAAATTTGGCTTCTTCCGTGCGATGGTCCGGCTGTCCGGCCATGTCGGAGGTGAAGTAATGCACCTTCCACTGTCGTGAGATGGCGAGGTGCAGCGGATAGAGCCGGCCGTCGATCATCATCACGCGGAACTTGCGCGCCTTGCCGTCGCTGCCGCGGGCATCGAGATATTCGATCGCGAGCAACTCCTCGCCGGGCAGGCCTGCCGCGGCTTCCCGCAGATCGCCAGCCCGCTCGACCAGGATGAAATTGCGCCCGGTGTGATAGCCCGGCGAGCGCAGCAGCAGCGGAAACGACAATCCATGCGCCGCCAGCGCGCCTGCGCCTTCGGGCCCGGCGAGCCCCGCGCGTGCGATCGCAACGGTGCGAGCCGTCCGCACGCCCGGTATCGCGCCAAGCCGCAGCGCATTGCCGGTGCGGCTCGTCTTCATTACGGCGCCGGGGTCGTTGATTACGGGCACCTGGGCGCCGTCAGCGATGCGCATGGCCGCCTCCAGCGCCGGCTCGCAGAGATCGGCATCGCCGATGGCGTTGAAGATCAGCCGATGCGGCGGCAAGGGCGTGGCGGGATCGTAGTGATCGGCGACGACCACGGTGGTCAGGAAGCGCGTGTCGTCGAGGAACAGGCCGCTCGGGATATTGCCGCCGCCGGAGGAAACGAGTTGCAGCAACGGTATCGGCGGCTTGTCGCCGCGATAGGGCAGGGTCGAAACCGCATGGCCACGGAATCCCCTTCGGAAATGTTCGCGCGCCACAGTGCGGTCGCCGAGATCGGCCAGCACGGCGCCGAGGCCCTGATGCGCCTCGGCATGATCAGGGTCGGCCTGCAGCGCGCGCTCATAATGCGCGCGCGCTTCCTCGTAGCGTTGCGCGCGCAGCAGGAGGTTGGCGAGATTGACGCGCGCCATGGGGTTGTCGGGGTGGTGCAGGATCGCTTCGGCATAGACCCGGCAGGCGGCTTCGATCGCGCCCATATGGGCGAGCAGCGTGCCGAATTCGTTGAGTGCGCCAAAATGCGTCGGTGCGCGGCGCAGGATGCCGACAAAGGCCTGCTGCGCATCCTGGTGCCGGTTGAGCGCGGCGAGCAGCACCGCGCGCTCGATCTCGAGATCGATGCCGTCGCCTGCCGGCGACGCCGGCAGCGCATCAAGCTCCGCGAGCCTTGCTTCCTGCGCGAGGCGCGGTGCCCAGCCGCGTTCGCCGGCTGCGGCATCGGGCAAGGCGGCCGGGCTCTTCTTCGCTTTCATGCTGCGGTCCGTCATTTGCGCGTCCCGGCTTACACCATGGCCGGCTGATTCGCGCCTTCAGGGCAGTCCTGGAGATTACGGAAGTTTAAGCCGCGCAAATTTCCGCTGACGCCGATCTGGAAGGGCTTTGTTTACCACTGCTCGTCATGGTTAACCGATCGCTACCGAAGAGCCAATGCCGTGACCGCTACCGCCCTCCCTACCGTTCCCTCCGCCGATGACCTGATCGAGCTGCCGATGGTGCAGCATCTCGTGCTCGGGCAGGAGCATCACGCCGCCGGCCGCATCGATGATGCGATCGCCGCCTATCACCGCGGGCTCGAAGCTGCGGGCAACGATGCCGCCGATCACCTTGCGATGGCGACCAAAGCCGAACTGCATGCCAAGCTCGGCAATGCCTGCATGGTGCGCGGCCGGCTCGATCTGGCCGGTCTGAACTACACCGCTGCGCTGCGTATCGCGCCGCATCTCACCGCATGCTGGTGCAATCTCGGCACGGTGCAGATGCAAGGCGGCAACCCCGAGGGGGCCATTGCGTTTTACCGGCAGGCCATCAAGCTCAATGCAACACATTGGCCGTCGCGGACCAATCTGGCGCAGGCCCTGATCGCGACCGGCGAGACCGCTGCAGCCAAGTCGCTGCTCGCGGACCTGGCCGGAGAGCGGCCGCAGGACAGCGGCGTGCAGCATCAGCTTGGCAGGGCCTGCCATGAGCTGAACGAGATCGAGGCCGCGCTCGAACATTTTGGCGAGGCGGTCGCGCTGAATCCGAACGACGCCGAAAGCCTGTACTGGATCGGCGGGATACGGCAGGCACTCGGCGATCTCCCCGCGGCGCAGGCGGCCTATGTGGCGGCCGCGCAGATCCAGCCGTTGATACGCAGGCGGCCGGTCAAATCGCCGGCGGATTTTCGCGTGCTCGCGCTCTATGCGCCGTTCGCCGGAAATACGCCGGTCGAATTCCTGTTCGAGGATGCCCGCCACGACACGGATACGCTGGCACTGCTCGACGACATCAGCCCCGACGTCTCCGCGCTCGGCGCCTTCGACCTCGTTGTCAACCTGATTTCGGATCCAGACCAGGCCGCTTCCGTATTGCCGGCGGCCGCCGGTCTCGTGGCCGCGCTCGGCAAGCCCGTCGTCAACGATCCCGAGAAGATCAGACGTACGACGCGTGACGAGATCGCCAACCTGCTGCCGGACATCGAGGGCTGCCGCATCCCGAAAATCCTGCGCCAGCCGGCGGCTCGCGATCTATCCGAGGCCGTGCTCGAAGCGAGATTGCTGTTTTCGTTCCCGCTGCTGGTGCGCCCCGCGGGCACGCATGGCGGCGATCACTTCGAGAAGGTCGAGGATGAAGCCGCGCTTGCGGAACATCTGGGAACGCACGAGGGCGATCGCTACCTGACCGAATATGTCGACTACGCCTCGCGCGACGGATATTTCCGGAAATACCGCTTCATTTTCGTCGGCGAGAAGGTGCTGCCCTATCATCTGGCGATTGGAAGCGGGTGGAAGCTGCATCACGACTCGACCGACATGGCCGATCATCGCTGGATGCAACAGGAGGAAGCCGCTTTCCTGTCCGATCCGGCCGCGGTCTTCAAGGCCTCGCATTATCGGACGCTGCACGCGATCCGCGAATGTATCGGGCTCGATTTCTTCGGCATCGATTGCACCCTGGACCGCGACGGGAAGCTGCTGGTGTTCGAGGTCAATGCGTCCATGCTGGTGCATGAGCACAACGCGGCGTTTCCCTACAAGGACCCCTACGTCCGCGCGATCAAGCTCGCTTTCGACGCGATGCTCCGGCAGCGGGCCCAAAAGACCGGCCAGCCGTGATCGATCGGGTCGGGCCGGAGTTCGGCTCTCGGCGATGGTGAGGGACGCAGAATGGACGTGGCGCTGAAGGAATGCCGGAATCGGAGATCGTCCAGGCTGATCAGACCCCCTTCAGGCGCGGCACCAGCCGCCGCCCAGCCGCAATGCGTTGTCGGATTCAACAGGACTGATCGGCGTTCGCAGCCGCAGCGCCGACGGCGAAGCGTCTCCGACAGTGCGGCGAAAGCAAAGGTCGACCGCAGTGCAATGCCCGGTAAGCTACGGCGCGGCCAAGGATAACCCAACGTTCGCGTTCGCGGCGCTCGAGCCCAAGCATCCAGGATGATTGCTTGAGCGATCCGGACTGGAGGCCAGCCAAAGTCTCAAACAAAAGGCGTACCGCCGTCGGATTGACCCGCCCCGGCCTTGGGATCATGATCCCGGCGTTACGCACTCAACCCGGTCATGCGGGCCCGGTGGGCTCGCCGGCGGGAGCATGCCCAAGCGCACGAACGCCATTTCGTCGTGCTCAATCGAGGTTGTTGCGAACGACACATCACCAAGCACGGAGGAGATGCCTATGACGTTGCAGCGCCTTCTGTTCGCATTCATCGCCGCAACTCTCATGCCGTCGGCTTTTGCCGCCGAGAATATCAAGATCGGATTTCCGATGCCGCTGTCCGGTCCCGCTTCGGTTTATGGCGTGCCGGTCACCAAGGGCGCCGAAATGGCGGTGCAGGAAATCAACGCAAATGGCGGCGTCCTTGGTCGCAAGCTCGAGTTGCTGACGCGCGACAGTAAGGCGAGCGCAGACGAAGCCGTGCGGATCGCGCGCGAGCTGATCATCAAGGACAGTGTCGACTTCCTGTCGGGAACACTGACCTCCGCCGAGGCGCCTGCCGTGTCGACCATAGCCAAGGAAAACAAGATCGTCTTCATCGCGCCGACGTCGAAAACCATCCAGTTGACGTCGCCGGCCAATCTGCATCCCTATATCTTCCGCCTCGCCTCCAATACCGACATCGATGGCCGCACCGGCGCGTCGATCATCGCGAGCTGGAAGGAGGTAAAGCGAGTTGCGACCATCGCGCCCGATTATGCCTATGGCCGCGACGCCGTCGCGGCCTTTGTTGACTACATAAAGAAGGCGCGGCCCGACATCGAGATCGTCGACCAGCAATGGCCGAAACTCGGCCAGAGCGACTTCACGCCGTTCATCACGGCGCAGATGGCCAAGAAGCCGGATGCGGTGTTCTGCGATGTATTCGGCGGCGATTTCGTCACCTTCGCCAAGCAGGCCGCCCCCCTCGGCTATTTCAAGGCGATCAACAACCGTCTGGCCGACGCCGGCGAGGTAGGGACCACCGATGCGGCCAAGGCGCTGGGCAACGATTATCCCTACGGGATCTGGTCCGACGCCTATGACCCCGTCATCTGGCCGGAGAACGAGCCCGCAGAGCACAAGGCCTTCATCGAGCGCCTCAAGAAGTACACCAATGAGCAATATGCCTCGGGCTGGGCGATCATGGGCTACGCGTCCATCTTCTCGCTGGTGGAGGGCATCAAGAAAGCCGGCAGCACCAATTCGGACAAGGTGGCAAAAGCGTTGCTCGGGCTCACCTTTGATACGCCGATCGGCAAGCTCACCTACAACGAGAAGACCCACGAGACCGACATGGGCGAGTTCTGGGGCCAGATGGTCAAGGACGACCGTTATCCCTTCGCCGTCATGAAGGATCCCAAGTATCTCTCGCAGGGGCCATACACGAACTGACAGCGTGCTCATCGCTGCTTCCGCGCAGGTCTGAATTCGGCGGACCATCCGCCTGCCACCTGAACCCCTCGCGGAAGGGGCGCTCGACGAAGATGCCATACTTCCACCCCTGCCCCTCCCGCGGCGGCACGCAACGTGCTCCGCGGCACTGGATCACGAGGCTCAAGCGATGGACGACGTATCGCTCCTGTTCGGGCAGTTTCTCGGCGGCCTTACCACCGCGATGTTCCTGTTTCTGATCGCATCGGGGCTGTCACTGGTGTTCGGCGTCATGCGCGTGCTCAATTTCGCGCATGGCTCCTTCTACATGGTGGGCGCCTACCTCGCCTGGCAGTCCGTGCAATGGCTCGCACCGATGCTGGGCAACTTCTGGCTCGCAGCTCTTGCTGCGGCGCTCGGCGTCGCCCTGCTCGGCGGGTTGATCGAGCGCCTGCTGTTGCGTCACATCTATGGACGGGAAGAGCTCTACCAGCTGCTCCTGACCTACGCGCTGGTCCTGATCCTGGGTGATGCTGCAAAGGCGCTGTGGGGCACGCAGCAACTCTCGGTGTCGCGTCCGCCGATCCTCGCCGGTGGCATCGAGGTGCTCGGGGTAACGCTGCCGCTCTACAATCTCTTCATCATGCTGACCGGCGTCGCGATCGCCGTTGCCGGCTGGCTCGTGCTGACGCGCAGCTCCGCCGGACGGATGGTCAGGGCCGCAGCACTCGATCGTGAGATGCTCGGCGCGCTCGGCGCCAATGTCGGCGCGCTCTACACCGGCATGTTCGCCGTCAGCTCTTTCCTCGCAGGCCTGTCCGGTGCGCTGGTCACACCGATCCAGAGCATCGTGCCGGGAATGGACGTCGAGATCATCGTCGAGGCATTCATCGTCGTGGTGATCGGCGGCCTCGGCTCGTTCTGGGGCACGTTCTGGGGTTCGGTTATCTACGGCCAGGTGCTGTCGTTCGGCATCCTGATCCTGCCGAGTTTCTCGCTGTTCTCGGTGTTCGCGCTGATGGCGGTGATTCTGATCGTCCGCCCCTGGGGCCTGTTCGGGCGGCCGTTGCGATGAAGACACCCGCAACCGCTCTCGTCCGTCGCATCCCCTTGGTGATCGTCGTCTTCCTCGCGGCGCTGACCATCCCGTGGATCGGCAGCCGCTACGACACGTTTCTCGCAACACAGATCGCGATCAGCGCGCTATTCGCCGTGAGCCTCAACCTCCTGCTCGGGACCACCGGCCTCGTCTCGTTCGGTCACGTCGCCTATTTCGGCATCGGCTCCTATGTCTGCGGTATCCTGATGAAGACCTATGCGATGCCGTTCTCGATCGCTCTGCCGGCCGCGGCACTTGGCGCGGCCTTTGGTGCACTGGTGTTCGGCTTTTTCTGCGTTCGTCTCACCAAGATCTACTTCGCCATGCTGACGCTCGCCTTCTCGCAGATCATCTGGGCGATCTGCTTCAAATGGAACGACGTTACCGGCGGAGACCAAGGGCTGCCGGACGTGCCCTATCCCGATCTCGGCTGGATGTCGTCGGTCCCCTTGCTCGACGGACTGCGTATCGCCGACCAGTTCTATGTGCTGACGCTTATCGTTGTCATGCTGTCGCTGGCGGCGATACAGCGGGTGATCGCCTCGCCGTTCGGCCTGATGCTGACGACGATCCGGGAAAATCCGGAGCGCGCGGCGTCGATTGGCCTCAACGTACGCGGCTACGAGCTTGCTGCCTTCGTAATCGCCGGCGGCTTCGCCGGCATCGCCGGCGCGCTGTTCGGCATCTTCAATCGCGGCGTCTTTGCCGATTTCGTCTATTGGCCGAAATCGGCCGAGGTGATGATCATGACCATCCTCGGCGGCATCGACTATTTCTGGGGGCCGGCGGTGGGCGCTGCGACGCTCGTGCTGCTCAACCAGAAGATTACCTCCTACACCGAATATTGGCCGTTCGTGCTCGGCTCCATTCTTCTCGTCCTGCTGTTCGTCTTTCCGGGCGGAATCGTCGGCGGCCTGGCCACCGGCGCAAACTGGCTTCGCCGCAAAAAAGGAGGGCGCGCCGGTGCTTGAAGTGCGCGGCCTCTCCAAATCGTTCGGTGGATTCCGCGCGGTCTCCGACGTCGACCTCGCCGTCGCCGAAGGCGAGATCGCAGCGGTGATCGGGCCAAATGGCGCCGGAAAATCGACGCTGTTCAGCCTGATCACAGGCCATCTGCGACCGACCACGGGAAGCGTGTTCGTCGATGGACGGGACGTCACCGGCGTTGCGCCGTACAAAATCTGCGGCATGGGACTGGGGCGCTCGTTCCAGCGCACCAATATTTTTCCAAAACTCACCGTCCTCGAAAACGTGCGGGCCGCTCTCCTCGCCCATCGCGGCCGGGGACCGAACCTCTGGTCCCGAGCCAGCCGGCTCTGTTGCGGCGAAGCCGAGGCGCTGCTCGGCTCAATCGGCCTCGCTGGACGGGCGCACGTCGTCGCCGGCACGCTGTCCTATGGCAATCAGAAGCAGCTCGAGCTTGGCATAGCTCTTGCGAGCGATCCAAAGATACTCCTGCTCGATGAGCCGACCGCCGGCATGTCGGCGAGCGAGACGCACGAGACCATCGCGCTGATCGGGCGCATCGCGCGCGAGCGCCGGCTCACGCTGCTTTTCACCGAGCATGACATGGCCGTGGTGTTCTCGATCGCGCAAAGGATTGCCGTGATGCACCAGGGCCGGGTCATCGCGCATGGCGACCCGAACGCGGTGCGCGCGGATGCGCACGTCCGTCGCGTTTATCTTGGCGATGCGCCGATGGGGACGCGAAGATGAGTGCGCTGCTGGAACTCGTGGACGTGCATGCCGCCTACGGACTGAGCCGCGTACTGTTTGGTATCTCGCTGGAGGTCAACGCGGGTGAATGTGTCTGCCTGCTCGGGCGCAACGGCGTCGGCAAGACCACCACGATGCGCTCCGTCATGGGGTTGACACCGCCCAGCGCCGGCCATGTGCGCTTCAAGTCGCGCGACATCGCCGGCTGGCAACCACACCGCGTTGCCCGCGCCGGGATTGGCTTCGTGCCGGAAGACCGCCGCATCTTTGCCGAGCTGTCGGTGTGGGAGAATCTCGACGTCGCCCGGCGAGCTGCTGCGCGGCCCGGACGCTGGACGATCGAGGCGATCGTCGACCTGTTCCCCGTGCTCGGCGAGTTGCGCGACCGCCAAGGTGGCTTTCTCTCGGGAGGCGAACAGCAGATGCTGACCATTGCCCGGACCCTCATGGGCAATCCCGAGGTGCTGCTGCTGGACGAGCCGTCGGAGGGGCTCGCGCCGCTTGTGGTCGAGGCCTTGCTCGCCAAGATCGGCGAACTGAAGACGCAGGGCCTGACCATTCTCCTGGCCGAGCAGGGCATCGAGTTCTCACTCGCACTTGCTGACCGTGTCTATGTCCTGGAGAAGGGAGCGGTGCGCTTTACCGGCTCCTCGGCCGCGCTGAGGTCCGATCGTAGCGTGCTTGATCAGTTGCTGACACTGTGACGCTTGCCAACGTCGAACCCACGGCGCCGTCGTGGCCCTCACGGCAAATAGAGATACTGCAGCAGCGTCCGTCCCACCGCCTCGAGGCTCTGTGTCGAGCATTTGTCGGGCGTGTCCTGTAGCGTGTTGTAATAGGGCTCGTAGTCGAAATCGATCACGATGAAGCTCGGGATGCCGGCCGCCTGCAGATTGCTGTGGTCGTCCTCGATCGTGTAGGGCGTACGTTGCATCTCGAACGCCTGCGGCGCGATCTTCATGCCGATGTCCCAGAATTTCTTTACCTCGTCGCCGGCCGAGGCGATCGACGACGGCTCGGGCTTGAGGTGCAGATCCTTGTCGCAGACCATGTCGAGGTCGACGGCCTTTTCGGGTTTTCCCTTCGGGTAGAAATCGGCGAGATGCTCCGCGAAATGGGCCGAGCCGATCGGCTTGAAGTTGGGGTCGCCGGCGCCCATCGAGATCGCGCCCTCCTCGCCGTCGAAGAAGATCATGTCGATGCCGATGGGAGGATCAGGCAATTGCGAGATCACCCGCGCGGTCTCCAGCAGCACGGCGACGCCCGAGGCCGAATTGTTGGCGCCCGGCATCGGCGCGGTGGGATTCCTGGCATCGCGATAGGCCTTGATGATGCTGTCATAGTGCGTGGCAACGATCATGCGGCGCGGATTGTCCGGGTTGAGGCGGGCGATGATGTTGGTCATCGCCATGGTGCGGCCGGCGGCACGCGCGGCCCAGCGCTGCGTCTTGATGGTGTTGAACCTGGTCTTGCCGAGCTCGGCGGTGATGTAGTCGATGGTCTGCTGATGCCCCGGCGTCTCCATCGCGCGCGGGGTGAATTTCAGGAGCTGCACGATGATGTCGAGCGCGCGCTGGCCGCTCCAGAGATCGGTCTGCACCTCCGCCCGCACCGGCAACGCGAGCAGCGCCAGTGCCGCTACCGCAGCGAGTTTGAAAGGGCGAAGGCGGGCCATTTTGGGCGTCATCAAGATGTCTCGGTTGGCGGTCGCGCGCATGCTTGCTTCCGCCGTCATAGACCATCGCCCCAGGGGCGGATAGCCGGATTGTCCGGCTCCCTACGCAGGTTTGATCGAGCCGACCGCGCCACGTTGACTCAGGCCGCAGGGTGCTGAATTAATCGCCGCGCCGACACCAAGAAACAAAGAATATGGAAGCGCCCGACGATGGTCATCGATCACCGGACCTATACTTTTCATCCGCTGAAAATGCCGAAATGGCTGGCGCTCTATGAGGAGTATGGCCTGCCGGTGCAGCTCAGGCATCTCGGCACGCTGAACCAGGTCGTCCATCTCTGGGGTTTCGACGACCTGAACGACCGGCAGCGCCGCCGCGCCGAGATGGCGAAGGACCCCGGCTGGCACGAGTTCATGCGCCGCAACGAGGAATTGGCCGCCCTGATGCACCAGGAAAGCAAGATCGTCACCCCAGTGCGGTTTTCGCCCATCAAATGATGCGGCACGAGGCCGGTCTTACGCATTTTGGCTAGGATGCCGAAGGCGGACCGCCGGGGTAAGTTCCGAACTCAAGAGGACCGGAGAACCGGTCCCGACAAATCCGAGGGGAGGGAAATAATGAGCAGGTTTCCGAGCTGGGTCGCGGCGCTGGCCGCCTCCGCATCGCTGGCGATTTCGCCGCAGGCGTTTGCCGCGGGGACCGTCAAGATCGGCGTGCTGTTTCCGCTGACTGGCAACGCCGCCGCGGCAGGTCAGGCCTCGAAGGCCGCCGTCGAAGTCGCGGCCGAGATCATCAACGGAAAACATCCGGAGATGAGCAACATTCCGCTCGCGGCGGAAGAGGGCCTGCCCGGTCTCGGCGGCGCCAAGCTCGAGCTCGTGTTTGTCGATCACCAGGGCAATCCGTCGGTCGCCCAACAGCAGGCGCTGCGGCTGGTCAGCCAGGACAAGGTGAACGTGCTGTTCGGCGCTTACCAATCGTCCTGCTCGCTGACGGCGACCGCGGTCGGCGAACGCTACGGCATTCCCTTCATGGTCGGCGATTCCGCGGCGCTCAACATCACCGGCCGCGGCTTCAAATGGGTCTACCGCGTCACCCCGATCGCGAGCGACTACGCCGCGACCTATATGCGCTTCTTCGCCGACATGAAGAAGCAGGGCAAGACCATCAATTCGATCGCGATCGTCAACGAGAACACCGACTACGGCACGTCAGTGGCGGACGCGGTGGAGGGGGAAGCCAAGAAATCCGGGATCAGTGTCGCGCTGCGCGTGCCCTACAGCGCGAACGCGACCGATGTCGGGCCGCAGGTGCTGCAGCTCAAGGAGAAGAACCCCGACGCGGTGATCTTCATCAGCTACACTTCAGACAGCATCCTCTACATGAAGACGATGCGTAACCTCGACTACCTGCCGCCGATGGTGATCGGCGACGATTCGGGCTTCTCCGATCCGTCGTTCATTCCGGCGGTATTCGATGTGGCGCAGGGCGCGATGAACCGCAGCGCATGGGACATCGGCAAGCCGGGATCGACTACCGCCAAGATCAACGAGATGTACAAGGCCAAGACCGGCCGCGATCTCGACGACACCAGCGCGCGCAACATGCAGGCGATGCTGGCGCTCGGCGAGGCGCTCAATCGCGCGGGCTCGACCGATCCCGAGAAAATCCGCGAGGCGCTCTCCAAGACCGATCTCAAGCCCGCGCAGCTCATGATGGGCTACAACGGCGTCAAGTTCGACCAGACCGGTCAGAACATCCTGGCCGCTACCTATCTGATCCAGCTCAAGGACAAGGCCTACAAGCTGGTCTGGCCGGACAGCGCCGCCGAGGCCAAGCTCGAATGGCCGATGAAGGGCTGGAAGTAATCATCCAGGCATTTCTCCCTCCCGCGCCGGCAGTGTAGGCTGCCGGCGCATCCACATGAGCGCGCCATGGTTCTCCTGCAGGTCATCGTCGGTGGGCTCTTGCTCGGGGCCATCTATGCCCTGTTCTCGGCAGGGTTGACCCTGATCTGGGGCATGATGAATTTCATCAACTTCGCCCATGGCGAGTTCGTCATGCTCGGCATGTATGTGGCGCTGGTCGTCGTCACCTCGATGGGCGGCGGACCGACCATCTTCAGCTTCTTCGCCGCCGGGCTTCTGGCGACGCTCGGGATTGCGATCTACTTCGCGCTGATCCGCCATGTCATCCGCGGGCCGATGATGGCGCAGATCCTCTCGACTTTCGGGCTCGCGCTGTTGCTTCGCTACACCGCGTTCTACGCGTTCTCCGCCAATATCGTGTCGCTGCCGCAAAACACCTTCGGCATCTACAATATCGGCGGAATCCTGATGCCGGGCGCGCAGCTCCTCTCCGGGATCGTCGCGATCGTGCTCACCATCGCGCTGCATCTCCTGCTGACGCGCACCTTCGTCGGCAGCCGGCTGCTCGCGGTCGCCGAGGACCGCAATGCCGCGATGCTGATGGGCATCCGCCCCGACCGCATGCAGGCGCTGGCCTGGGGCCTCGCCGCGGCGAGCGCCGGCGTTGCGGGCTCCCTGATGGCGATGTCCTATCCCTGGTCGCCGTCGGTCGGCGAGACGTTTGGGCTGACGGCGTTCGTCGTGGTGACGCTCGGCGGTTTCGGCAGTGTGCCGGGCGCGCTCTATGCCGGATTGATCATCGGCCTGCTGCAGGCGCTGTCGGCCTACTGGCTCGGTCCGATCTACAAGGACATCGTCGTCTACGCGTTGTTCGCCGCGCTATTGTGGCTTCGCCCGCAGGGCCTGATGGGCAAGGCGTGAAGATGATGAAGTTTGGTCAAGCTGCTGATGCGCTGACGGTTCACCTCTCCCCAGTGGGGAGAGGTCGCGCCGAAGGCGCGGGTGAGGGGGCGCAGGTCCCACGAGAGAGCGCAACCCCTCACCCGGATCGCATCTATCGATGCGATCCGACCTCTCCCACAAGGGGAGAGGTGACGCTCGCGTGCGGCTCGACTAAGCCAAAAAGCAACCGTCATAGGGGCAGCGCGTGAAAATCGGTGTCCCCGCTCTGGCGCTTGCGCTCGTCGTCTATCCCTTCGTCCTCAACGATCCCTTCTATCACGACATCGGCGTCGCGCTGTTGCTGGCGGCGATCTCGGCCTCGGCCTGGAATATCGTCGGCGGCTATGCCGGGCAGGTGTCGGTCGGCCACGGCATGTTCTTCGGCATCGGCGCCTATGTGCCGCTCCTGGTCTATCAGCACGGCGCTTGGCCGCCGGTCGTGGGCGTGCCGATCGGCATCGTGCTGAGCGTGGGGCTCGCGGTCGCGATCGGCTATCCGACGTTCCGGCTGCGCGGGCATTATTTCAGCATGGCGACGATCGCGGTCGCGGAATTGATCCGCATCTATGTCGGCACCGTCGATTATCTCGGGGCGGCGATCGGCTTGCAGGGCCCCGCGGTCGGGCGCGGCTGGTGGGACCTGACCTTCCGCGGCGAGCTACCCTACTACTACGTCTTCCTCGGCGTGCTCGCGATCCTGCTCTACGTCACCTTCGAGGTGCAGCGCAGCCGCTTTGGCTCCTATCTGCACTCGATCCGGGCGAACGAGCGCGCCGCCGCGAGCCTCGGCGTGCCGGTGCGGCAGACGAAATTGAAGGCGCTGATGCTGAGCGCGGCCTTCACCTCGGTCGCGGGCTCGCTCTATTCGATCAAGACCGGCTTCATCGATCCCGAGAGCGGCTTTGGCCTGCTCGTCTCCGTGCAGATGCTGATCACCGCGGCGCTCGGCGGCGCCGGCACGCTGTTCGGGCCACTGATCGGCGCGCTGATCCTGGTGCCGCTGCAGGCGGGGACCAATACCTGGTTCGGCGGCGGCGGCTCCGGCCTTACCTATGTCCTCTATGGCGGCATCATCGTGCTGCTCGCGCGCTTCGAGCCGGGCGGGCTCTACGAGTTCTGGCATCGCGTCTCGGGCAAATGGAGGGCGCGCCATGCTGCTTGAAGCCAAGGGCGTGTCGAAAGCGTTCGGCAGCTTCTTTGCCGTGCGCAATGCGGATTTGTCGGTCGCGGAAGGCGAGATCATCGGCCTGATCGGGCCGAACGGCGCCGGCAAATCGACCTTCTTCAATTGCCTCGCCGGCGATGCCGTGCCGACCAGCGGCACGGTGAGTTTCGACGGCGTCGACCTGACGCGGGCCACGCCGGACATCCATGCGCGCGCCGGGATCGGCCGCACCTTCCAGGTGCCGGCGACCTTCGAGGACATGACGGTGCTGGAGAACGTCGAGGTCGGCGCCTATCTGCGCCACCCGCATCGCGCCGATGCGCGCAAGAAGGCAATCGAGGTGCTGGAGATCACCGAGCTTGCGCGCTTCGCCGATCAGCGGGCGCGCGGGCTCGGCACGCCCGGCCGCAAGCGGCTGGAGATCGCGCGCGTGCTGGCGCTGGAGCCGCGGCTGATGCTGCTCGACGAGGCGCTCGCGGGGCTGACGCCGAGCGAAATCCAGCGCGCAGTCGAGCTGCTGCGCCGGATCCACGGCATGGGTATCACGCTCGTCATCGTCGAGCACATCATGGAGGTGATCATGTCGCTCGCCGCACGCGTGATCGTGTTCAACCAGGGCCATGTGATCGCGCAAGGCAAGCCAGAGGAGGTGGTGAAGGACGAAGGCGTGATCCAGGCCTATCTCGGCCGCAACCACGGCAAGCGCCGGGGCGCGCGGTGACGGAACGCCTGAGCATCCGCAATCTGGAAGTGCGCTACGGCGATCTCATCGGCGTTGCCGATGTCTCGCTCGACGTGCCGCTCGGCTCGGTGGTGGCGCTGGTCGGCTCCAATGGCGCCGGCAAGACCACGACCTTGAACGCGATCGCGGGCCTCGTGCCGCCCTCGGGCGGCGCGATCGAATGGCAGGGGCAGGCGATCACGCGGCAGCCGGCCTACGCGATCGTCAGCAAGGGGCTCGCGTTGTCACCGGAGGGCTGGCAGCTCTTCGTGTCGCAGACGGTGGAGCAGAACCTTCGCCTCGGCACGACGTCGCTGAAGGACCGCACGCGCGCAGCATCCTTGTTCGAGCGTGTCTATGCGCTGTTTCCGCGGCTGAAGGAGCGCCGCAACCAGCTCGCCGGCACGCTGTCGGGCGGTGAGCGGCAGATGCTCGCGGTCGGCCGCGCGCTGATGAGCGAGCCGAAACTGCTGATGCTGGACGAGCCGAGCCTGGGGCTGGCGCCGGCCGTGGTCGAAACCCTCTACGAGACGCTGCACCGCCTGCACGACGAGGGCCTGACCCTTCTGCTCGCCGAGCAGTCGCTGGAGCTCGCGTTCGACATCGCCGACTATGCCTATGTGCTGCAAACCGGCCGCACGGTGCTGGAAGGCAAGCCTTCGGAACTGGAGAAGAACGAACAGGTCCAGGAGATCTATCTCGGCATCAAGAGCGGCGTGCCCGGTTGAACCGGGGCCGATGGGCCCCCCGCGCGCTGGCCGCACCGTCGGACTTGGCGCGTCAGGTAATGTGGTCCTATACTTTTCTATCGTTTCAGCCTTACAGGATTGCATTAAGGTCTTTGGCTGGCGGTCGACCTGCGGGATGTCTGACCTTATCCGGGGATGACATTGGGCGGAGAGGGAAACGCCAATGAATTCCACACCGAACACGAAGGATGTCTTGATCGCGCAAACCGATGAACAACTCGCGCGTGCCCGTGAAGGGATCGCGAGTGTGCGTGAAGGGATCGCGCGTGTGACTGAAAAGCTTTCAAAAATGGAGCGGGATGATGCACGCAACCCTTCGGCCGGACCCGGGGATGACGCACGCACACCCTCGGCCAGACCCGACCCGCAGCCACCGCGAGGAAAGTCAGCGGTGCCTGGCTCGATCGGCCTGCTTCCTATCGGCCTGCTGTTGGTGGCGTGCATTGTTGTCGCAGCTCTCGTGTCGTTGATTGCGGTCCGTTGGACGCCGCAACGCGTTTCAACGTCATTCTCGCAGCCTTCGAACCCGCCGTTGTCCGCACAGCCCGATCCCCCCTTTAAGCTGATCGCGGCAGAGTCCGTGCCCGCGCAAGCAGCACCGCTCGCTCGGACCGGGCCGCAAGACGCCGCGCCAGCGGCTGCCGGGGTCTCCGAGCTGATGCAGTTGCAGCAGGCGACGGCGCGCGATGTCGCGGATTTGAAGCGAGAGGTCGAACAGCTAAAGGTGAAGCAGGACCAGCTAGCCACCGACAATTCAAAGGCCATTGAGCAGCTCAAGACGAAGCTCGAAGACATGGCGCGCCAGGTCGTCAAGGCTTCCGAGCAAAGCGCGTCGCCCAGGACGTCACCACCTTCGACGGGACCGCTCCAATCGCTGCAGGCCAGAACGCGGCCGCAGGCGCCACCGCCGCGCCGGCAGTTCCGGCCGCGGTGGCAATACTACGACGACGAATGGTATTCGCAGTAGACGTAGGGATCGTTGGAGCCTGTGCCCCGAATTGACTTGTGCTTCAACCTGCGAATGCGAAGATTGCGTGCGTCATGGGCGCGATACGAACAAGCCAGTTCTTGTCCGGCGCGGAAGCGGTATAAGCTCATCGCCCGAGGGGTTTTGGCGCGGTCCTGCCGCGATCGGACCGATGTGGGCGCAAGCCCGGGATAAAGGTGAGGAACGCACGATGAAGTTGCTCCATTTCGATGATTTCAAGCTTGGCGTGCTGAAGGGCGACGCCGTGGTCGATGTCAGTGCCGAGGTCAAGGACATCCCGCATACCGGCCCGGGCGATTTGATGAACGGGCTGATCGAGCGTTGGGGCAGCTACAAGCCGCGCCTCGAGGCGGCGGCCGCGCGCGGCGCCGGGGTGCCGGCCTCTAGCGTCCGTATCCGTCCGCCGGTGCCCGGCCCGCGCACGATCGACTGCATGGCGGTCAACTACATGGAGGATGGCACGCGCAGCGCGCCGGCGCCGATCAACGCCTTCCATAAATCGCCGAGCGCGATCATCGGACACGGCGACACGATGGTGCTGCCCGACGTGCCGGCCACGATCTTCGAGGGCGAAGCCGAGATGGCCGTCGTCATCGGCAGAAAGTGCAGCCATGTCAGCGAAGCCGAGGCGATGAGCTACGTCTTCGGCTACATGAACTTCATCGACGGTTCGGCGCGCGGCTTGCCGCCGCAGGGCAATGTGTTCTTCCAGATGAAGAGCCGTGACACCTTTGCACCGATCGGCCCCTATCTCGTCACCGCGGACGAGATCAAGGACCCGCTCAAGCTGCAAATCAGGCAGTGGAACAACGGGGTGCTGATGCAGAACTTCAATACCGACGATATGGGCCACAAGATCGCCAAGTGCATCGCCTGGCTGTCGGCCATCCATACGCTGCTGCCCGGCGATATCGTCGCCACCGGCACCAATCACCGGGGTCTCAACCCCTTCATGGACGGCGACACGATCGAGCTCGAAACCGAAGGGCTCGGCCGGTTGAAGTTCGGCGTGAAGGACGACCTGAAGCGCAGCTGGGCGCGCAAGACCCGCCTCCAGATGCACGAAGAGGCCAGGGAGAAGACCCCGGGTTCCTACCCGGACATCACCCCGCAACTGACCGGCAAATACGCGAAGTAACGTTCTGTCCTTACTCCCTCGCCCGGAAGGCCAAGGTCTAAAGGCGAGGGATCCAGCCTGGACGGCTCAACAAATATTCGACCATCCGCGGAGGAATGCTCAAAGCTCGGGCTATCTCGCGTTCATCCTTCGGCAGTCCTTGAAGGATCGACGCTTCACTCTTGCTTCGGACCTTGGAAAACCACTCCGGATCTACCACCACGGCGCGTCCTATCGCAACCAGATCGGCTCCCAATTCGACCGCCCCCGCGGCATCCATGCATGTTTTGATGCCACCGCTTGCCATGACCGCACTGCGGCCCGCGATAACGCGCGCAAACTGCGTAATGGGACTCTCTGCCGGGGCATGACTCGTCTCGACCGGACGATTATAGACACGGGTCTCTCCCGTAGGCCGGCTCATCCGATAGTCATCGAGTGAAACGGAGATGTAGTCGAGATTCAACCCGGCAAGTTCGTTGCAAAGCAGTTTGGCGTCGTCGAGCGTATAGCCGTCCGGCTCGGCCTCGAATGGTGTCACGCGAAACCCTGCGATCAGCCTTGGGCCGAGCGCGTCGCGAACGGCTTGCGCGACAGCGAGAGGAAAGTTCATGCGCTTTGCAAGCGTGCCTCCCCAATGATCGACGCGATGATTGGCCCGAGGTGAAAAAAACTGATGAACCGCGTAGTGGTTGGCTCCGTGAACCTCGACGCCGTCGAAACCGGCTTTTCGCGCGCGGGAAGCAGCATCTCCAAAGCTTGCGATCAGATTTTCAACCTCATCGGCCGTCATGGCCCTCGGCGTCTTTGCGCCGGGACGCAACGATGCAACCGCCGAAGGCGCACGCAGACATTGCTCACCTGTCAACTCGGGCTTTGCGATGCGCCCGCCGTCATATATCTGGAGGATCGCAAGACCTCCCGCAGCCCGCATCGCTTCGGCGAGCCGGCGGAGACTGGACAAATGTCCATCATGTGCCGCACCGATTCCCTGCCAGGAGCGACCGTCTTGTTCGACGTAAGCGGCGGACGAAATGGTCGCTCCGAATCCGCCGGCAGCACGTCGTCGGACGAATTCGAGTTCGTTATCGGTAGCCGTTCCGTCTTCATTGGAAGAATCTGTCGTTAGCGGGGCAATTGCAAACCGATTTGCCATCTCGCGTCCGCTGTTGAGCCTGAGAGGCGACCAAACAACCATCGATCAAGCCCGCCGTGCTAGTGAAAGATACGTCCGGCGTCGATGACGACCGTCTGGCCGGTCATGGTCTCGGTGCGGCACATGGTGACCACCATGTCGGCGCAGTCGTCCTTGTCGGCCGGCTTCTTCAGGAGCGAGCTCGATGCGGAGCGCTCGATCTGCTCGGACCGGAGATTGGCTGTCGCGCGAGTGCCGTCCAGCAGACCCGGTGCCACGCAGTTGACGAGCGTCTCGGGCGCCAGCGCCACCGCCATGCAACGCGTCAGATGAATGAGCCCTGCCTTCGACACGGCATAGGCGATGGAAGAGCCGGTTGGACTGAGCCCTGCTACCGAAGCTATGTTGACGATGCGGCCTCGCCCCTGGGCCTTCATGTGAGGTGCTACCGCCTTGGTCAGGTGCATTGGCCCCGTCAGGTTCGTCGCCATGATCCTGTTCCATACCTCCGGCGTCAGACTGTCGAGATCGCCGAAGGGGATCGCGATGTTGTAAGCGGCGTCATTGATCAGAATGTCAAGGCGGCCGAAGGCTCGGGTTACCTCGCCGACCAGCCGATCCACAGCCGCGGCGTCGGTGATGTCACAGGCGAAAGCTTGAGCCTTGATTTGATAACGCGACGCTAGTTCGCCGGCGACGCTTTCCGCCTGGTCGCGGCTGCGAGCGTACATGACAGCGACATGTGCGCCCTCCTGAGCGAGCGCATGACAGATGCGCTGCCCCAGCCCGCCATTGCCGCCCGTTACCAGTGCAACCACGCCCTTCAGGTCCATCGCTTCTCTCCTTTACTGCGAATGCACTGTCGCATCGCCGCTACTCTCGCCCCTTTTGATACCCTGCCGCGCCGGCTATGTCGTCTGTTACTCAACAACTCATGCTTCATCACGTCAGGCCACAAACCGGCTTCCCGGGCAACAGCCTGACTATTCGATCACTTCGTCAGCCAGCGCCAGAAAGTTTGAGGGAGCCTTGACTCCCAGCTGTCTGGCGGTCTTGAGATTGACCGCCAACCAGAACTTGCCGGCCTGCTCGATCGGCAGATCGCCGGGCTTTGTGCCCTGGATGATCTTGGCGGCATAGGCCCCGGCGCGCCGAAAGCCGTCCGTCGCATCATTGAAATAGGTCAGCAGCAGTCCGGCACGCCCCCATTCGGCCTGTCAGAGCCGGTCTCACCAGGGAGGCCCATCGGAAAATGTCCGGGATGGTCAGAAGCCGACGTTTGGCACAACTTAAAGGTCAGACCGCTCTATAGACATGAAGCCGGATGAAAGCGTTTTCAGCTTGGGCAGAAGCGAAAATGGATGGAGGCAGCTCAGTCAGCCCAAGTCTCTGCGACCCTATGTCCGCAAAGGGTTCACGAGCCGACTCCATGCCCGGGGCGGTAAAGTCGTTGGGATCGACCGCGACGCAGCTATTACGGTGACTCGAAAGCGGAATTGTCTCTTGCTAGATTGCGGTGGTGGGCTAAAGGCGATCGGGATGACCGACGACGATCTGGAACTGTTCGAAGCCAGCGGCGCACCACCTCTGCCGTCGACGGCGGAGCACGGGTATACAGATCACGACGGCGCAAGCATCTGGTATGCGAGCTTCGGCGCCGGAAGCCCGGTCGTTCTGCTACACGGTGGTCTCGGCCACAGTGGCAACTGGGGATATCAGGTCCCGGATCTGGTCGCGGCAGGACATCGGGTCATTGTCATCGACAGTCGCGGACACGGCCGCAGCACGCGGGACACGCGCCCATTCTCCTATGAATTGATGGCGTCAGACGTGTTGGCGGTGATGGACCGGCTTGGTGTCAGCCGCGCTGCGCTGGTGGGCTGGAGCGATGGGGCTATCATCGCGCTGATCATGGCGGACAAGGCGCCGGAGCGGGTTGCGGGCGTGTTCTTTTTTGCCTGCAAGATGGATCCATCGGGGAACAGACCGTTTGAGCTAACCCCCATTGTGCAGCGCTGCTTCAACCGTCACAGCAAGGACTATGCAGCACTTTCGGCGGAGCCCGAGACGTTCAAGGATTTCGTCGACGCCGTCGGTCTGATGCATCGCACCCAGCCCAATTATTCGGCTGCTGATCTCGCCCGCGTCCAGCCGCCGGTCAGAGTCGTCCAAGCCGAGCACGACGAGTTCATCAAGCCGGAGCACTGTGCTTATCTTGCCAGGAGCATTCCCAACGCAACGTACAGCATCCTGTCCGATGTGAGTCATTTTGCGCCGTTGCAGCGGCCGGAAAAGTTCAATGCGGAGCTGCGGGACTTTCTCGGAGCCATCCTGCCTGGGAAGTGACGATCAGCTCGCGCGCATGCGCGGCAAATTGACGGATGTCCCGGTCAGCGCGGCGCGGCGGTCGACGACCGCGTGGTGGAACTGTTCCAGCACCAGTTGATAGGCCGCGAGATCGGAATCCTCGATCGCGCCGTCGTCGAAACAATCGAGCGTCTCGCGCAGGATGTCGTCGGCTTCCTGTTGCAGCGCGTCGAGTTCCTCAACGGTCTCGATCTTCCGCGCCCGGCTGATCGCATCCACCAGCTTCTCGCGATGCAGGATATTCAGCTTGCGCTCGTCGCGGCGGATGTAGTGGCGGAAGGCGGCGGTCGCCGATCCCAGCACCGAGAACAACAGCACCACGCCCCAGATGTAGTCGCTGTACCGGTCCATGAAAGTGCGTTCGGTGCCGTCGATATAGGCGGCGGCGCCGGGATGCGCGGGCAGCGCGGCGTCCTTGTCCGTGTCCGGCTTCTCGATCTTCGAGGCGCTCTTGATTTCGCGCGACAGCGAAGGCTTTGCCGCGAAGATCTGCCGGGTGAGGGCGCCGACGGTGGTTTCCGACAACGTTCTCGGCGCGACGATCAGATGATTGACGCTGACGGTTTCCACGGTGTCGTCCGGCCGCGCCGGCGCGGCGGTGATCGAGCTGCCGGGGATCTCTTCCGATTCATATTGCGCATGGCGCGACGCGATCGCCTCGGAGACGTCGATCGGCAGGAAGACCGGCTCGCCGCGCAGCCGCGCGGTCGTCGTGATCGCCTCCGAGGTGATCTTGCTGTCGATCGGTCCGACCGTCATGAAGGCGTCGATGGAGGCGTCCTTCGCCATGTTGCCGATCTGGTCGGTGGAGAATTGCGTCACCTCGACCTTGTCCGGATCGACGCCCGATTCCTTCAGGATGACGTGCAGGAGCGTGACATTCACCCTGGTGCGTCCGACCACGCCGACGCGGTGGCCGGGCAGATCGGCGATCGCCTTGACCTTCGACCTGGCGCCCTTGCGCGGCGCGCCCTTCGGCGGCCCGCTCGCCCACAGCACCACGACGTTCTTGCGCAGGATGGCGACCGATTCGGTACCGTCGGGCATCTCCTCATCCGTGCGCGCGACCGCGAGGTCGGCCTTCTTCGCGGCGAGCACGGCGAGGCTGTCGATGGAGCCCGCGGTCTGCACCACGGAGAGCCGCACGGCCGCGCCCTCGCGCGCAAAGTTCTGGGCCAGCCCCTGGATCAATTGCAGGTCGCTGCTGTTCGAGGGCCCGACGGCGATGCGCAGGGTGGTCGGCCGTGTGAGGATGAAGGCGGCACCGGCCGCGGCGGCAATCAGCAGCAGCCCGGCGGCGAGCAGCAGCAGCGGGGAGCCGCTTTTCCTGCGGCCGCGGGGCGAAACGTCGTTCGCCGGGGTCAAACCGTCCGGGCTGGACATGTTGGCGTCACATAAGGAGAAATCGGGGCCGCTCCGTGTCACAGGATAGCATGCCCCTGCTTCAATTTCCCCACCGAACGGTCCCAATTTCGACGCCGATTCAAGGCAACCTTAATGACAGTTGATTCGGGCTCGGCGGGGTTCGTTATCAGGGGTAATTGTAGGGGTAATAGTCATGGGAATCACCTATCCGCCGATGAACAAGGGCAGTGCCGCCCACCAACCACATTTCGGAGACGATGACGGCTTCGACACCGATGTCGATCACGATGCTCTCCGGCTGCTGCAGGAAAATGCGCGCTTGCGCGCGCTGGTGACCCAGCTCTCCTCCTTGGTGCTGAAGCAGGTCGCTGAGCAGAAATAGACGGCCGAGCAGCGGGGTCGCCGCCGGCTGGCGATCAGGCCGGCGCTTTACGGCAAAACAAACCTGACAAGGTAAATCAGGCCGACGAAACCGCAGATCAGTCCGATGGTCACGCAAAACACAACCATCGCAGCTTCTTCGAACGTAAAGTCGCGCGGCATGACATTCTTCCTTAATCCTCCATCGGGAGGCGGGCGCGCTCAAGGCGCGCGCCGGCCGTCGATATTCATGCTTCGAAGAAGCTCACAGGATAGATGACGCCGGCCGCAATGACGATGATGGCTGCCGTCGTCAGCACGTCGTCTCTGGTTATCCGCATATAGGAACTCCCACAGCTTCAGTCCGACACGTCCAGAATCGTCAGCGAGCGCTTTTGATGACCCGGCGTCTGGAATTCAATGACCTGGCCCACCGACAAGCCGATCAGTGCGGCGCCAACCGGCGTCAGAACCGAAATCCGTTTCAGCGAAATGTCGGCTTCGTGTGGATACACCAGCACCACATCCCGAATGTTGCCGGTCTTATCGTCGGCATAGCGCACCTGTGAACCCATGCGGACTTTGCCGCGCAGGTCGCAATCGTTGACGACCACCTTTGCACGTTCCGTCTCCCGCGCGAGGAAATGGGCTACACGCGGGAAGACCGCCATGCTGGAATTGGCCAGCGTGCCGAGACGACGCGCGTCGTCCGTGCCGATCACGATAGGCGGCAACACGGGCTCGGGCTTGCCTTTGCTCATTGCATTCTCTCCTTTTCCTAAGCGGCTTTTGGCCCGGGATCGTCATCATTGAAGGGCCGTTCGCTCCTGATCGCCGGACCGCGAAACAGATGCGCGATAATGTCATTCGGCTCTCTTCGGCTTACGCTTTCGATCCTGACCAGGTTGGTGCATCCTGCGGCGAAGAAGGGGATCTCGCTTCCGACCTTGAGCCCGACCAGCGCGGCGCCCAACGGCGACAACACCGGGATTTGGGTTTGGTCCGACGTGTAATCTTCGGGGTACACCAATTGCCTCGTCTCGCGGGGGAATCCCCAATTGGTCCAGAACGTCACCCACGAACCCATGGTGACGACGGAGTCCAGTCGGGCGGTGCGATCCGGGACGACCTCGGCGCGCTTGATTTCACCCATCAGAAAGAGTGCGTCCGCGTCGCCGTGCCTGGCGGCTGCGCGCGCCAATCGATCCAGGCGGCGATGGTCGGACGCAGGAATGGTGACGTTCGGTAGAGATATATTGGGCACAGCATGCCTCCTTGCCTGGGCTCTCCCACATGGGAAGCCACACGCCAAAGCTCGTTGATGAAGGGAAGACAATCCGGACGGCGCGGGCCGCCGTCCGGCTAAACGCCTGAGTGCAGACGTCCGGCGTGCAAGCAGTGCCGCGCGACGCGGGGATCGATGTCAAAGGCATGCATCATGGCGACCTCTAGATAGCCCCTGAACGCATCGCTGCCATTGCGGCGAAAGCGCGCACGCGATCAGCAGAAGTGCCGGCAAGCTGGATGTTTCAACATGATCGCCATCCAGCTCGCGACTTCCGGCTTCGCGAGCGCGCCTGCGCGGGCTTGCAGCGTCGATGTCCGTTCGAACGGCGTGACGCTGGAGCCGGTCGCTCCGATCCATCTATTTTTGCGAACTTAACGGCCGATATTTCTCGCTTGTAAAAATCGGAGACGGGCCGAGAGTACCGGCGGGATTCAGTCCGTGCTTTCGTCAGGAGTTGTTCCTTCATCTTTGGAACATCGGGAATCGAGCCATGCACAAAGCCTGGCCGAGAGAGCGGATTGCCCATCGGCGCCGTTCGGAAGCATGCATCATTTCCTGACGCTGGGCATGGGCTTCCGCTTCCGGGGCAGCAGCACGTGAGGTAGTCAAATCATGGCTTCAGTCGAACACGCAGCTCATGGTCCCGGCGACACGCACGGCCGCCCCGCCGGCTGGCGGCGCTATGTCTATTCAACCAACCACAAAGACATCGGAACAATGTACTTTGTGTTCGCGATATGCGCCGGATTGATCGGCGGGATCTTTTCGGTCGCGATCCGGATGGAATTGCAGCACCCGGGACTGCAGATTTTCTCCAATACACATACCTACAACGTGTTCGTGACCAGCCACGGTCTGATCATGATTTTCTTCACGCTGATGCCGGCGATGATGGGCGGGTTTGGCAACTGGATGATACCGCTCATGATCGGCGCGCCGGACATGGCGTTTCCGCGCATGAACAACATCTCGTTCTGGCTGCTGCCTGCATCGTTTGCGCTGCTCGTCATCTCGATGTTCGTCGGGGGCGAGCCCGGCTCGCACGGCGCTGGCACCGGTTGGACGCTCTACGCGCCTCTATCGACGTCCGGACACCCCGGCCCGGCGGTCGATTTCGTCATCCTGTCGCTACACCTGGCCGGCGCATCTTCGATCCTGGGCGCCATCAATTTCATCACCACCATTTTCAACATGCGCGCACCCGGCATGACCATGCACAAGATGCCGCTATTCGCATGGTCGGTCCTTGTGACGGCGTTTCTGCTGTTGTTGTCGCTGCCCGTCCTCGCCGGCGCCATTACGATGCTGCTGACCGATCGTAATTTTGGAACGACGTTCTTCGCGGCGGAGGGCGGCGGGGATCCGGTGCTCTATCAGCACCTGTTCTGGTTCTTCGGTCATCCCGAGGTTTACATCATGATACTGCCCGGCTTTGGCATGGTCAGTCATGTGGTCTCCACGTTCAGCCGCAAGCCGATCTTCGGCTATCTCGGGATGGTCTACGCGCTGGTCGCAATTGGCTTCATCGGTTTCGTGGTCTGGGCCCACCACATGTACACCGTGGGCATGTCGAGCGACGCCCAGGCTTACTTTGCGCTTGCCAGCATGGTGATCGCCGTTCCTACCGGCATCAAGATCTTTTCATGGATCGCCACGATGTGGGGCGGTTCAATAAAGTTTCAGACACCGATGTTGTGGGCCATCGGATTCATCTTCGTGTTCACGATCGGCGGGGTTACCGGTGTCGTGCTCGCCAATCCGGGCGTCGACCGGACGTTCCAGGACACCTACTACGTGGTAGCCCATTTCCATTATGTGCTGTCCCTCGGCGCCGTGTTCGCCATCTTCGCAGGCTGGTACTACTGGTTTCCGAAAATCACGGGCTACATGTATTCCGAAAGTCTCGGCAAGCTGCACTTCTGGCTGACCTTCATCGGCGTCAACCTCGCATTCTTTCCGATGCATTTCCTCGGAATGTCGGGAATGCCGCGGCGCGTCGCCGATTATCCGGACGCGTTCGCGGGCTTGAATCAAATCTCGTCGATTGGGGCTTATATCTCCGCAGCGGGCCTGGTCGTGTTCTTTGTCGGCCTTGCCTATGCATTTGTCCGTAAAGAGCGGGCTGCGAATAACCCATGGGGACCCGGCGCGACGACACTCGAATGGACTCTATCTTCGCCGCCGCCATTTCATCAGTTTGAAGTCTTGCCCCGTGTCGCCTGATCGGAGTGCCCCGCCATGACAGAACTGTTCGACGAGCCTGACAAGAAACAATTGGATATGCAGTTGGACAGAGAGTTGGAAGACACGTTTCCGGCAAGCGATCCGCTGACGATCACCCGCTTTCCCCGCAAGAGGCGTGGCACGGACAAGCCGCCAGTCCACAGCGATACCGGTGGTGCACCCTCCGACGATCCCCGCAAGGTGCGATCCGGCTAAAGCGCGGCGGCTTTAGGATGAATCGTCTCGCGTCTCGCGCGTTTCGCCGGCGGCTCTCATTCGCACTACCTCTTGCCATTGAAGACGGAGTACTTGCAGCCCGCGAGGGGGCGCGCTCCATCCCTGCCTGGCGGCTCGCGGCCTTCGGTCGCGTCCGACCCAGGTTGAATCTTGATGCCGCCTGAGGCTGGCGATACGGCCTGCGCTCTGCTATGAGCGGGGTCTCCAGTCCCGTAGCTCAGCCGGATAGAGCGGCGGTTTCCTAATCTGTAGACTTCTTCAATCGTCGCAGATAGTTATGAGCGTCTAGGCTCGCCCTAGGCTCTTCGTTTTATGTGAAGTGATATGGAGAGGCCCCGTAGCTCAGCCGGATAGAGCATTGGTTTCCTAAACCAAGGGTCGCATGTTCGAGTCATGCCGGGGTCGCCATTGGCTGCACACAAGTTATGACGATTCACGCCGTATACGACACGGTGGGTCCTCACCGTGAAGAGTTATTGCGATTTGTTGCTCATCAGTTTTGCTGTGATGCTTCGTCTGCATGTGTTCAGGTTTTCGGATGCCGGGATGACGGGACGTTCCGCGTGCTCCGGTGGCCGGCGTCCGAAAAGCGCCAAGGCACGAAAATCTCGGCGCGGCAAAATATCGACCAGCGGATGGTTTTCGACAACGTAGCGTCGCGAGGGGGGCCATCTATTTCGGACAATAAAGACATTTTCATACGCCTCTTCACCTTGCAGATGCGGGATTAGCTTCCTTGCCAATAGATTTTTGAATGAATCTGTCGTCCAGATCTCAATCCGATCGAGATGGCCTTCTCTAAATTCAAAGAACTGTTGCGGCAAGCCCAAGCCAGAACCGTCGACGCCCTCTGGGACCTCATCGGCCCCACTCTGAACCTCTTCACCCCCGAAGAATGCACCAACTACCGTCACTGCGGATACAATCCGCTTTGATCGCAACAGGCTCCAACTTGTCCTCCAGGCCGACGAGCTTGAGACGCGCCGCTTCGACTCGATAGTGCCCGTTCTCACCGGCGATACGTGACGTCGATCACGCCGGGCGCACCTGTCGATGGATATAGTTTTTTCCTGCGCTGCCGGAACCGTCATGACACCCACCGGCAGTTGAAGCGCGACTTCAACCGGGTCAACGAGGAGAACAGAAATGATCGAGATCGCGACAGGGGCCGGCCAGCCGCTGGACCTCCCGAGGAAAGAACGCGGCGCCGACGCGTCGACGTTCCAACTCGCATTGAATGAAGAAAAGAGCGGCACGAGCGGCACGAACGGCACGGGCGCCACGCAGCTTTCGCAAGGGCAGGTAACAGCACCGAAAAGTGCAAACCGACCTGACCTGGAAAAGATTGCAAACGATCCTACGGTATCAGCCGAAATCGACAAATCCTGGAAAGCTTCAAACCCGAACGGTCCGGGAGCAAAACAGGAGAAAGGATTCTGGATCAGTAAAGACGATAAAACCGGTGCCTTGTCCGTTACGCGGTTTCCTGACAATGGGACAAATGATTCCCTGACTCCCGGATCGCCACCGAGCGAAAAAGGAAAGACGGTAGTTGGCTTTTTCCATACTCATCCGAACACGGATGGAGAAGGATACAAACAGGAACCAAGCAAGGCGGATGAAGATTTTGCCAAGTCGGTGGGCGTTCCCGGGCTTATTCGCTCCCATGACGGAATGTACTACTACGGTCCGAAGTCACCATGATATGGAGAACAGCATGATCATCCAGGTCGAATATGCGATCACAGAGGAGAGGTCCGTGAATACAATAGAGCAGAGCCTCATCAGTGCAGCCGAGCAGGCCGTCATTGCGAAATTTCCCGACTTCAAAGCGGAGGGAAAAAAACCAGTTCTACAAGACATGGGAGATCATTGGGAATTTACCTATGAGCTTCCGCCCACCATGTTGGGGGGCGCTCCCGTTGTCGTTATCGATAAAAGGACAAAGAGCATCAGCCATATATACAGGACTCAATAGCGGCTTTCTTTGCGCTCTGTCATCGGTCCGGCCAAATACGCTGTACTATCGCCGACTCAGCGCAATTGGCCGACCTTGCACAGAGGGCGTCACGCAGTTGTGCCTTAACTGTCACGCTGCGTCCATCCAAGGGCCAGCTACCTTGAAGCCTCGCGCCCTGGCTCGCGCCATCGCGGGGCTTTCCTTGCGCCCTCACGAGTTGCGGATTTCGTCCGAGCGGGCGATGGTCGCGCGATGACGAATGTGACGCCCCAGAAACTGGCCGTGACGGCCGGCACGTCGACCCGCGTCGCCGCGTTATTGACGCTGCCGCCACAACCGCGCGCCTGCTTCATCTTCGCCCATGGCGCGGGTGCCGGGATGACGCATGCGTTCATGGCGGCCGTGGCCAACGGGCTCGCGGAACGCGGCGTGGCGGTTCTGCGCTATCAGTTCCCCTATATGGAAAAGGGCAGCAAGCGACCCGATCCGCCGGCCGTGGCGCATGCCGCCGTTCGTGGCGCGGTGGCGGCCGCCGCGGAACATTGTCGGGGCATGCCGCTGATCGCGGGTGGCAAATCCTTTGGCGCGCGCATGACCTCGCAGGCGCAGGCCAAGGCCCCGCTCGACGGCGTGAAGGGGCTCGCCTTCCTCGGCTTTCCCCTGCATCCGGCGGGAAGGCCGTCCAGCGATCGTGCCGATCATCTTGCGGACGTAGAAATCCCGATGCTGTTCCTGCAGGGCACGCAGGACAAGCTCGCGGAGCTCGACCTGCTCAAGCCCGTGGTCAGGAAGCTCGGTGCGCGCGCGACGCTACATCTGGTCGAGGGCGCCGATCATTCCTTTCATGTACCGAAGCGCTCGGGACGCAACGACGGCGAGCTGATGGCCGAGGTGCTGGACACGTTCGCCGCGTGGATCGCCCGATTTTCCTGACGGCGCGTCTCAATTCACCCGCGTGAATATGTCGTCGTTCTTCAGCTCCTTGAAGTCGCCATTGTCGTCGGCGCTCCAGAGCTGCCAGTTGGTGGAGATGGTCTTGTCACTGATACTGCCCTTCCAGGCCGTGATCGTGTTGGCGCAGGGCGCGAAGTTGGCGACGAATGCAACGGTGTTGCCGGTTATCCTGCCCTTGATCGGCACGCCGAAGCCCTGGCATTTGTAGCCCTTGGCATTGTTGATGAAGGTGCCCGCGAAGGTGCCGGCCGTGGTGTCGACCGTCGTGACGATCAACAGCGACTCGCGCGGATTCTTCCAGATTGACCATTCCGGCAAGCCCTCGGCGCTCGCGGCGGTGGGCAGGCCGAGCGCGAGCAGAAGACATCCGCCAAACCGCTTCATGGAATATCTTTCCGAAGTGAGAACAATAACGGGCTCCACTTAGCGCATTTTTGCGGCATGATCCAAGGCAACGAAGAACGTGACAAAGGGAGTACGCCGTGAGCGCCGATGCCATCAAGAACAACATCAAGGCCTGCATGTTCGACCAGTACGGCACGGTCGTCGACATGCAGGGTGGGCTCACGGCAATCGCTACTCCCTTCCTGAAGGCAAAGGGTTTTGGCGGCGATCCCAATTCGTTCGTCACCTGGTGGCGGCGCACCCATTTCGAGAATTCGATGATCGATGCGCTGCTGCACCGCGAGCACACGCCCTATCGCGAGATCGGCCATCGCGCAGTGGCGCATGTGATGGACCGCGCCGGCATCCGATATACGCAAGACGAGGTGCGCGCCCTCGTCGGCGAGATCGAGAAGCTGAAACCGTTCCCGGAAGTGCCGGCGGCGCTGGCGAAGCTGCAGACGAAGTACAAGCTCGTCGTGCTTTCCAACGGCGACCCGGACATGCTGGAGACGGCGAAGCAATATCACAACATCCCGTTCGACCGCGTGATCTCGGTGGCGGAAGCGGGCTCGTTCAAACCGCATGTCGCCACCTATACCAGGGCAGCCGAACTGCTCGGACTGCCGATGGATCAAATCCTGTTCGTCGCCAACCACGCCTTCGATTGCATCGGCGCGAAATCGGCCGGCATGCGCACCGCTTTCATCGACCGCCGCTCGCGCCCTTTCGGCGAGACGCCGCACCAGCCGGATATCCTGGTGCCGACCATGCAGCACCTCGCGGACCAGATTGTTTAGCGGTGATTTTCTCGTCATGGCCGGCACAAGGCCACAGGTGTCCGGCTCGGTTTTTGCTGTGCAAGGCGCACGGCATTGATTCTAATGGTGTCCAGAGTTTTGCGACTCAACTGGACATTAAAAGGATCAGTGCCGTGCCCCATACGAATACGGTCTTTCGTGACA
>Ga0207707_10000640_pt1 | contig 34539 bp, 28 predicted proteins | sample KBSC83BmetaG_FD_184336 | JGI IMG/M metagenome (GOLD analysis project Ga0207707, IMG submission 184336) | Corn rhizosphere microbial communities from Kellogg Biological Station, Michigan, USA - KBS C8-3B metaG (SPAdes) (version 2) | ecosystem: Host-associated > Plants > Roots > Rhizosphere ... | reverse complement strand
CCGTCGTCGCCGCGCGCGAAAAGCACCAGCCGTGGACGGTCAAGCGCGAAGCGGAGCTGTTTACGACCGAAATCTCCATCGAAGCGCAAATTTCCGCCGCCAATCAAGTCTAGTTGCTTCGGCGACTTCGGCGCTTTATCAGATCATTCGGGATGAATGGGCCGGGCCGGCGACGATGGCCGGCTCTGGGAGCTGCTTCCGGGCGTTTCATGCGTTTCACCTCGCTCGTTATCGAACTGATCCGGGCCCGGCCGCGGCTGGTGGTCTGGATCGTGGCGCTGTCTCAGGCCGCGCTGTGGCTGATCGTGCCGCTTCTGTTCTACGCAAGCCCGCCCGTCAGCGTCGCAACGCTGCTCGCTTTCGGCCGGGAATACCAGGTCGGCACCGATCTTGGGCCGCCGCTTTCATCCTGGCTCGCGGACATCTTTTACCGCGCGGCGGGGAACCATTTGATCGGCGTCTATTTCCTGGCGCAGCTTTGCTCGGTCGTGACGTTCTGGTTTCTCTTCCTGTTGTCGCGCGCCATCGTCGGCAGCCAGCAGGCGGTGCTCGCGGTGCTGTTGACGGTGACGGTCACGGCCTTCTCTTCGCCGAGCCTCGAATTCGGCCCGCTGGTGCTGGCGCGGCCGCTGTGGGCGCTGCTGTTGTTTCATTCCTGGCAATTGATCGGGCAGAACCGGCGCAACGTCTGGTTCGCGTGGTCGATCGAGGCCGGCCTGCTGCTGCTGACGACGTCGGCCGCGATCGGCCTGTTGCTGCTGGTTGCCGGCTTTGCGGTTGCGACCGAGCGCGGACGCCGCACGCTGATGTCGTTTGATCCGCTGTTTGCGCTGCTCGTGATCGCGGTCCTCGTGCTGCCTTACTTCATCTGGCTGATCCGGGCCGATGCGCTCGCCCTGCCACAGTTCCCGCAACTGGCCGAATTGAGTGCGCGGGTGACGCACTGGGCATGGCTCCTTGGCGGGCTTTTGCTGGCGATGCTCGGCATCGCGAGCCTCGTGGTGCTGAATACGCGGCTGTTCAGCCGCACGCCGGAGGATTCGCCGATCATCTATCGGCCGCCGGTCGAGCCGCTGGCGCGCGATTTCGTCTATTTCTTCGCCATCGCGCCAGCTCTCGCGGGCAGCCTGGTCTCCGGCCTGTTCAATCTCGATCGCGTGGTAGGCGGTGCGGGCCTTGTGCTCTTGATGTCGGGGCTCGCCGCGATCGTCGCCACCGGCGACCTCGTGCATCTGCGGCGCCAGCGCCTGCTACGCACCGTCTGGGCCGCCGCCGTCATTGCCCCGGCATTGTCCGCGGTTGGTGCGACGCTGTTCCTGCCCTGGACCGGCAGCAGCGAGGTTGCGACCTCGCTGCCGGCGCGCTCGATCGCACAGTTCTTTGGCGACAGTTTTGAGCGGCGCACCAATCAGCGCCTGCGGGCGGTGGCGGGCGATGCGCAACTCGCGAGCCTGGTCGCGCTCGATCGCGGTCGCCCGCATCTGTTCCTCGACGCGACTCCGCAGCGTACGCCCTGGGTGACGCCGGCGAAGTTCAACGAAACCGGCGGTGTCGTGGTCTGGCGCGCCTCCGATACAGCGGGCACGCCGCCGCCGGAGATCGCCCAGCGCTTTCCGGGCCTTGCGCCGGAAGTGCCACGCGCCTTCGAATGGCTGGTGACTGGCCGTCAGCCGCTGTTGCGGATCGGCTGGGCCATCGTGCGCCCCAAGGGGCCGTAACGTCGACGTCATTCTGGGGCGATGCGAAGCATCGAACCCGGAATCTCGAGATTCCGGGTCTGGTGCTAACGCACCATCCCGGAATGACGGAATTTCAATTCGCGAGTACCTTCGCGATGGCGCGGAGATCCTGCCAGGACATCCGCTTGTAGGACGGCGAGCGCAGGAGATAGGCCGGATGGAAGGTCGGCAGCGCGCGGATCGTGCGTGAGCCGGTGTCGTAGTCGAACCATTTGCCGCGCGTGCGCATGATGCCCTCGCGCGTGCCGAGCAGGCTCTGGGTCGAGGGATTGCCGAGCGTCACCAGCACGTCGGGATCGACCAGCTCGATCTGGCGCTGGATGAAGGGCAGGCAGATCTGCGTCTCCTGCGGCGTCGGCGTGCGGTTGCCGGGCGGCCGCCACGGGATGACATTGGCGATGTAGGCCTTGCTGCGGTCGAGGCCGATCGCCGCGATCATCCGGTCGAGCAGTTGGCCGGAGCGGCCGACAAACGGCAGGCCCGCGATATCTTCATCGCGTCCCGGCGCCTCGCCGACGAACATGACGCGCGCTTGTGGATTGCCGTCGGCGAAGACGAGCCGCGTCGCGGTCGATTTCAGCGCGCAGCCGTCGAACTTCTCCAGGAGATCGCGCAGCACCTCCAGCGTCGGAGCGGTGCGGGCGGCTTCGCGCGCAGACGCGATCGCCGCATCGGGCGCGGGCGGCGCCTCTGCCAAACCCGAAAGCATGGGAGCTGCCGGCATCGGCCTCGAAACGGCGGGTAGCGGCGCCTCGCGCGGCGCAGCAGGGGCGAGATCGGGATCGGCCAGCCGATTGACCGGCTCCTCGCCCAACGCGCAATCGACGCCGGCCTCGAGATAAAACGCCAGCAACTGCGCGACGTTGGGGGAGGGTTCGGGCGCGGGGAGCGACATCGCGTCAATTTACGCCGCATCGCGCCATCGCGAAACGTATTTCGGTGGTTGTCCTGTCCGCAAAAATCGGAAACAACGGGGAGGTTTAGACCTCTTCCAACCGGGCCGAGCCAAGATCATGAGCAGCGAAGAATTACCCCCGCGCGAATCCATGGAATTCGACGTCGTGATCGTGGGCGCCGGCCCCTCCGGCCTGTCTGCCGCGATCAAGCTGAAGCAGCTCAACGCCGACCTCAACATCGTCGTGGTCGAGAAGGGCTCGGAGGTCGGCGCGCATATCCTGTCCGGCATGGTGATGGATCCGGTTGCGCTCGACCAGCTCATTCCCGATTGGCGCGAGGATTCGGATTGTCCGCTCAAGACCCAGGTAAAGGACGATCACTTCTACTGGATGACCGGAAGCGGCGCGATCCGTCTGCCGAATTTCATCATGCCGCCCCTGATGCACAATCATCATTGTTACATCGGCTCGCTCGGCCAGGTCTGCCGCTGGCTTGCGCGCAAGGCCGAGGCGCTCGGCGTCGAGATCTATCCGGGGTTTGCCGCCGCCGAAGTGCTCTATGACGACAAGGGCGGCGTGCGCGGCATCGCCACCGGCGACATGGGCATTGCCAAGGACGGCACGCACAAGGATTCCTTCACCCGCGGCATGGAGCTCTGCGGCAAGTACACGCTGTTCGCCGAAGGCGCGCGCGGCAGCCTGACAAAACAGCTTGTCGCGAAATATTCGCTGGACGCCAAAAGCGAGCCGCCGAAATTCGGCATTGGGTTGAAAGAGGTCTGGCAGATCGATCCGTCCAGGCACAGGAAGGGACTGATCCAGCATTCCTTCGGCTGGCCGCTCGGGGCCAGGACCAGTGGCGGCTCGTTCCTCTATCACTATGACGACAATCTGGTCGCGGTCGGCTTCGTCGTTGCTCTCAACTATAACGACCCGTATCTCTCGCCGTTCGACGAATTCCAGCGCTTCAAAACGCATCCTTCGATCCGTCCCATCTTCGAAGGCGGCAAGCGGCTGTCCTATGGGGCGCGCGCCATTAGCCAGGGCGGCTATCAATCGGTGCCGCGCCTGACCTTTGTGGGCGGCGCGCTGATCGGCTGCGCGGCGGGCTTCGTCAACGTGCCGCGCATCAAGGGCGTTCACAACGCGATCGGCAGCGGCATGCTGGCGGCCGAGCACGTCGCCGCCGCGCTCGCGGCCGGCCGTGCCAATGACGAACTCGTTGAATACGAGAATGCCTGGCGGTCCTCCGCGGTCGGCAAGGACCTCTACCCCATTCGCAACGTCAAGCCGCTGTGGTCGAAGTTCGGCACCATCCTCGGCGTCGGCCTCGGCGGTTTCGACATGTGGTGCAACACGCTCGGCTTCTCGCTGTTCGGCACCCAGTCGCATGCCAAGCCGGACCGCAAGACGCTCGATGCCGCGAAGGCGCATGCGCCGATCGCCTATCCGAAGCCGGACGGCAAGGTTTCCTTCGACAAGTTGTCGTCGGTATTCATGTCCAACACCAACCACGAGGAAGACCAGCCGGTTCATCTGAAGGTCGCCGATATGAACCTGCAGAAGACATCCGAGCACGACGTGTTCGCGGGCCCTTCCAACCGCTATTGCCCGGCCGGCGTCTATGAATGGGTGGAAGAGGCTTCAGGTCCACGATTCCAGATCAACGCCCAGAACTGCGTCCATTGCAAAACCTGCGACGTGAAGGACCCGAACGGGAATATTACCTGGGTCCCGCCGGAAGGCGGTGGCGGACCCAACTACGAGGCCATGTGAGCACGATTGCGTGAGCCAGCTCACGGATCGATCGACAGCGTCCGGCCACGATACGGCCACACTGCAGCGGTTCTGGGGTGTTACCGGGGCGACCAGGAGATGCGTTGAAATGTCGTTCCAATCCTTGCGGTTAGGCGGCAAACACGGCATTGTCCCGACCAATGGCGTTTCCTGCTGCCGCCGTTTGGGCTGACATTCGAAACGATCCAAAATTCCTCAAAAGCTAGAGCAAACCGTGATGCTTTCCATTCGTTGCACTCGCTGGACTGTTGCCGCCCTCGCGCTGACCGCGATGGCGATGCCTGGCTCGATTTCGGCGCAGACGCCCGAACGCCCTGAGGCCACGGCGATGCCCACGGCGCAGTTTCCGACCCGCAACGATCTGAAGTCGCTCACGACCTCCGGCAGCTATCTCGCCGCACGCCACGCCAGCGTGGAACGTGACGCGGCGTCTGCTGCGGAGTTCTACCGCTCTGCCTTGCGCTCTGATCCGAAGAACAACGAGCTCCTGGACCGCGCCTTCATCTCGTCGGTCGCGGATGGCGACGTCGACGAGGCCGTCAAGCTTGCCGAGCGGATCCTGACGAACGACAAATCAAACCGCGTCGCGCGGCTCGTGGTCGGCGTGCATGCCTTGAAGCAGAAGAAATATGCCGCAGCCCAGCTCAACATCAATCAGTCGGTCCGCGGCCCGATCACCGACCTGGTCGCGACGCTGCTGTCGGCCTGGGCGGCCTACGGCGCCGGTGACACGAAGACCGCGGTGGCCGGCATCGACAAGCTGACCGGTCCGGAATGGTATCCGATCTTCAAGGATCTGCATGCGGGCATGATCCTCGAACTGTCGGGCAAGGAAAAGGATGCCGGGGCGCGCTTCGAGCGGGCCTACAAGCTCGACGATTCCATGCTGCGCATCACCGAGGCCTATGCACGCTGGCTCACGCGCAACAAGGATGACAACAAGGCCACCTCGATCTACGAGGCCTTCGACAAGAAGCTCGCGCGCCATCCGCTGGTGCAGGAAGGCCTGCGCGACACCAAGGCCGGCAAGAAGATGCCGCCGCTGGTGGATTCGGCGCAGGCCGGCGCCGCCGAGGCGCTCTACGGCATCGGCGCGACACTGACGCGCCGCGGCGGCGAGGACCTCGCGCTGGTCTACCTGCAGCTTGCGCTCTACCTCCAGCCGACCCATCCGCTGGCGCTGCTGTCGCTCGCCGATTTATACGAGTCGGTGAAGCGGCCTCAGATGGCGATCAAGGTCTATGAGCGCGTGCCGGCAAGCTCTCCGCTGAAGCGCAACGCGCAGATCCAGCTTGCGACCGATCTCGATTCCGCCGACCGCAGCGACGAGGCGATCAAGATCCTGCGCGATGTGGTCGCGGCCGACCCGAAGGACCTCGAAGCCGTCATGGCGCTCGGCAATATCGAGCGCGGACGCAAGAAATTTTCCGATTGCGGCGACACCTATTCCAAGGGCATCGCCGTGCTTCCGGAAGGCAACGACAAGGCCAACAGCGTCTGGTACTACTATCGCGGCATCTGCGAGGAGCGTTCCAAGCAGTGGCCGAAGGCCGAAGCCGACATGCGCAAGGCGCTCGAGCTGCAGCCCGACCAGCCGCATGTGCTGAATTATCTCGGCTATTCCTGGATCGACCAGGGCGTCAATCTCGACGAGGGCATGAAGATGATCAAGCGCGCCGTCGAGCAGCGTCCCGACGACGGCTATATCGTCGATTCCCTCGGCTGGGCCTACTACCGCATCGGCAATCACGAAGAGGCGGTGAAGAACCTCGAACGCGCCATCGATCTCAAGCCCGAGGACCCGACCATCAACGACCATCTCGGCGACGCCTATTGGCGCGTCGGCCGCACGCTGGAGGCAAAATTCCAGTGGGCCCATGCGCGCGACCTGAAGCCGGAGCCCGACGATCTGCCGAAGATCCTGGCCAAGATCGAGAACGGGCTGACGGACGATCCGGCGCCCGCGGCCGCTTCCATTGAAAAGAAAAAGGAAGACGGCAAAGAGGACGGCAAGGGCGGCTGAAGCCGGGCTGGGCTGGGGGGCTTCTTGCCGATGTTGACCGATCAGGGGCGTGCCAAGGTCAACCTGACCCTGCGGGTGATCGGGCGCCGTGTCGACGGCTATCACGATCTCGAAAGCGTGGTGGCGTTCGCCGACTGCGCCGATCGTCTGACGCTTCAACCCGGAAAGGAATTATCGCTGACGACGACGGGGCCGCTCGCGCAGGCCTGCGGCGCGGCGGCGGACAATCTGGTGCTCAAGGCCTCGCGACTTCTCGCCGAGAAAGTGCCGGGCTTGAAGCTCGGCGCGTTCGCGCTCGAAAAGGTGCTGCCCGTGGCGGCCGGTATCGGCGGCGGTTCGGCCGACGCCGCCGCGGCCTTGCGGCTGCTGGCGCGGCTCAATGATCTTTCGCTCGACGATGCGCGCCTGCAGGACGTGGCGCTCTCGACCGGTGCCGACGTGCCGGTATGCCTCTCTTCACACGCCTGCGACATGACCGGCGTCGGCGAGCGCCTGTTGCCGCTAAACCTGCCCAGGCTGCCTTGTGTGATGGTCAATCCCTGCGTTCCCGTCGCCACCAAGGATGTGTTCGCCAGACTGGGTCTGCGCAACGGCGAGCTTCTGGTCGGCGCCACCGACGTGATGGAGTCGCCGGCGTGGCCGGACGGCGGCGCGACGGTCCAGGACTGGGTCGAGGCATTGGCGATCGTTCCCAACGATCTGGAAGCGCCCGCCATCCGTGTTCAGCCGCTCATTGGCGGCGTGCTCTCCGCACTTGGCGCCGCCGACGGCGCGCTGCTGTCGCGGATGTCGGGATCGGGCGCGACCTGCTTTGCGATTTTCGGCGAGGACGCCAAGGCGCACGGCGCCTCCGAGCAGATCCGGCGCGATCACCCCGACTGGTGGGTGCATGCAGGCGTGTTGAGCTAGCTCGTCGCCGGCCGCCGCGCCAGCAGCAATGAGGCGCCGAGCCCGATCATGAACAATCCCGAACCCTGGCGCAGCCGCTGAAAAAGCAGTGGCCATCGCGCCGAATTCTCGCGCGTGATGGTGGCGGCAGCGACCACGATGAAGTCGGCGAACGTATTCAACGCGACCGAGATCAGGCCGAGCGCCATGAACTGCAGCGCGGGGTGCGACGCAGCCGTATCAAGAAATTGCGGGATGAAGGCGAGGAAGAACGCGGCGGTCTTGGGATTGGTAGCTTCGACCACGATGCCCTCGCGAAATACCCGCGCGGTCGCCGTCGCCTTTGGCTCCGGCGGCAATTCGCCGGCTTCCCGAAAGGCTCTTATGCCGAGCCAGATCAGATAAAGCGCGCCGGCCAATTTGAGCATGGCGAAGGCTTCCGCACTCGCCATGATGAGTGCCGAGACGCCAAGGCCGCCCGCGACCACATGCACCAGACCGCCAAGCGCGGTGCCGAGCGTGGAGGCGACGCCCGCTGCCTTGCCTTCTGAAAGCGTGCGCGCGGCGACATAGAAAATGCCGGGACCCGGAATGGCCGCGACAACCAGGGCCGCAACGAGAAAGAGGGAGAAATCGGCCGTTGGCGGCACTAATGCGACCGCGCGAGGCAGAATGCCACGACCTGCTCCAGCGCGGCTTTCATCGGCGAGGCCGGAAACAGCGCCAGCGCATCGACCGCCATCGCGCCGTAATGCTTGGCACGGCTCAGCGTATCCTCCAGCGCACGATGCTTGGTCATCAGGCCGGTCGCGTGGTCGAGATCGCCGTCCCTGATCTCGCCGCGCTCCAGCGCCCGCACCCAGAAGGCACGTTCGATGTCATTGCCGCGGCGGAACGCCAGCACCACCGGCAGCGTGATCTTGCCTTCGCGGAAATCGTCGCCGACATTCTTGCCGAGCTTGGCCGACTTGCCGCCATAGTCGAGCACGTCGTCGACGAGCTGGAAGGCGATGCCGAGATTCATGCCGACCGAGCGGCACGCGGTCTGCTCGGCCTTCGGCCGGTTGGCGATGGCGGGGCCGACCTCGCAGGCGGCGGCGAACAATTCCGCGGTCTTGCCGCGGATCACCGCGAGATATTCGTCCTCGGTGGTGGCGGTGTTCTTGGCGGCCGCGAGCTGCATCACTTCGCCTTCGGCGATGGTAGCGGCGGCGGCCGAGAGGATGTCGAGCGCGCGCAGCGAGCCGACCTCCACCATCATGCGGAAAGCCTGGCCGAGCAGGAAGTCGCCGACCAGCACGCTGGCTTCATTGCCCCACAGCATCCGCGCCGACAACTTGCCGCGCCGGAGTTCGCTCTCGTCGACGACGTCGTCATGCAGCAGCGTTGCGGTGTGCATGAACTCGACCGCGGCGGCGAGCTTGATATGGCCGTCGCCGGAATAGCCGGAGAGGCCCGCCATCGCGAGCGTGAGCATCGGACGCAGCCGCTTTCCGCCTGAGGAAATCAGGTGGTTCGCGACCTCGGGAATCATGGTCACTTCCGAGCCCGTCCGGGACAGGATGGTGGCATTGACCCGCTCCATGTCGGCCGCAACGAGGCCGACCAGCGCTTCGATCGAGGCGTCCTGGGGGTTCTCGAAGGGTACAATAACCGCCACGCCGGTCTCCACATTTGCTATCCTGCATCTAACAATAGAAAGTGCTACGCGATGCGGCAAGGGCAGGGATGCCATTGACATTCATCCGATCGCTTTGAGGAGTGTGGCAGGTTGCGGGAATTGGTTCGGACCAACGATATCGTGCTGGTGTCGGCGATCGGCGCGCTGCTCGACGGCGCCCATATCGCCCATTTCGTGGCGGACCAGAACATGAGCATCATCGAGGGTTCGCTCGGTATCCTGCCGCGGCGGATTCTCGTTCAGGACGAGGACGTCGATGCGGCACGGCAAGTCCTCGCAGACGCCGGGCTGTCGCACGAATTGCGGCCCGATGAGTGAGATTTTGGCCGACACGACCGAGGATGCATTTCTCGGCGGGCGGCTGCGTTTGCGCCAACCCGGATCCGGTCATCGTTCGGGCCACGACGCCATGCTGCTCGCGGCGGCCATCGCGGCGCGGCCGGGAGATCGCGTGGTGGAGTTCGGTGCCGGGGTCGGCGCCGCGGGGCTCGCGCTTGCCAGGCGTACCGGCGCGATCGAATTGAAGCTGGTCGAGATCGATCCGCGGCTCGCTTGCCTTGCGCGCGACAACGCCGCGGCCAACGACATCGCAGCCGACGTTGTGGTGCTGGATGTGACCGCGCCGGCGGAAGCTTTCGTGAGCGCCGGCCTCGGGCCCGACTGCGCAGATGTCGTCCTGATGAATCCGCCCTTCAACGATGCTGCGCGCCATCGCGTCTCGCCGGACGTCGCCCGTGCTTCCGCCCATGTCGCCGAGGCCGAAACATTGGAGCGATGGATTCACGCGAGCCGAAGGTTGCTGAAATCCGGGGGCGTGCTCACGCTGATATGGCGCGCCGATGGCCTTTCGGAGGTGCTGGCAGCGCTCGGGCGCGGCTTTGGCAGCCTCGCGATCCTGCCGGTACACGCCGACGCGGCAAAGCCCGCGATGCGCGTGCTGGTTCGTGCCGTGAAAGGCGGGCGGGCGCCGACGCGAATATTGACAAGCCTGCTGCTCAACGATGAGTCAGGCCTGCCTAATAAAGAGGTCGCGAAAATGTTAGCAGGAGACGCCGTGCTGCCGCTGGCGAGCCCCTGAGAAGGGCGCGGGCCGGCTACTGCCGAAGCGATTTTGACCGCTGTTCAGGGGCGGAAGTGAAGTGCACCAGGGTCAAAAGGGTGCCAATTAGCATCATCAGCAGATAGATTTTCATGTTGGTCTCCGCTGCACCGTTGCAGCCAGCAACGATGGGAATGCAAGGCGTGTTCCACTCGAAGCAATGACAGTGGCGTGATAAAAAATGGTTAATTCGAGGTAACGGGATGACTGAACAATTTAGTGATCGGGCCGCGATCCGCGACGGATGGCCGGGCCTGGTCGACCGCTGCACGGCGTGGTTGCCTGCGCGTTTCCGGCGCGGGGCGGCCGTGGTGCCCGTGGTCAGGCTGTCCGGCGTGATCGGCGCGGTGACGCCGCTCCGGCAGGGGATGACGCTCGCCGGTGTCGCCAAGATGCTGGAGCGCGCCTTCGCCATGACGAACGCCAAGGCGGTGGCGCTGCTGATCAATTCGCCCGGTGGCTCGCCCGTGCAATCGCGCCAGATCTACTTGCGCATCCGCCAGCTCGCGGCCGAGAAGAAACTGCCGGTCCTGGTTTTCGTCGAGGATGTAGCGGCGTCCGGCGGCTACATGATCGCCTGCGCGGGTGACGAGATCTTTTGCGATCCCTCCTCGATCCTGGGATCGATCGGCGTGGTCGGCGGTTCCTTTGGCCTGACGGAGCTGATCAAGAAGGTCGGTGTCGAGCGGCGGCTCTATACCGCGGGCTCGCACAAGGCGATGCTCGATCCGTTCCTGCCCGAGAATCCCGATGACGTGGCGCGGCTCAAGTCGATCCAGCGCGAGATCCACGCGATCTTCATCGCGCTGGTCAAGCAAAGCCGCGGCGCGCGGCTGAAGGGGCCCGACGACGAGCTCTTCACCGGCGAATACTGGGCCGGCGAGACTTCTGTGTCGCTGGGGCTCGCGGACGCCGTCGGCGACCTGCGCTCGACCTTGCACGCCCGCTATGGCGAGAAGGTCCAGACCCCCCTGATCGCGCCTGCGAGCGGCATGCTGGCGAGCCTGCTTGGCCGCAAAACGGCCGGTGCGGGCGCGATGACCGCGCTGGACGGGGTCTCCAGCCTGCCGGATGAGCTGATTTCGGCGCTGGAAAGGCGGGCGATTTGGGCCCGATTCGGCTTTTAAAGGGTCTTGCCCGCGCCATTTGGTCACGAACATGCCAATTGCGGGATGGGGGCGCATCGGCGAGAATATGGATCGGGGCGTGACGGACAAAGGGATCGACGATGCCGCCAATCATCGCATTTGCGGGCGTTCTCGGCGGGCTTGCGGTGGTGCGCTGGGCCTACAAGACGGCTCAGAAGATCAACCAGGAGCTCGAGGAAATGCGCCTGGCGCGCGTGGCGGAGGCTGCGCGAGCGAGCGAAATCAAGACGCTGCGGCGCGATCCCGTTACCGGCGCTTATCGGCCGGGCTAAATCGAAGCGCATTCGACTGAATTCGGCGGGCTTTGTGCCCGCCCTTGCTTGATTCCCATCCCCGCCGCCGATACGGTCCCGCGCCTCCAGATACCCCTGCCGCGAGACTCAGCTAGCGACGATGGATACGCTGCCTTCCCATATGCGCCCCGAACGATCGTTCCAGGGCTTCATCCTGGCGCTCCAGCGGTTCTGGGCGGAGCAGGGCTGCGTGATCCTGCAGCCCTATGACATGGAAATGGGGGCCGGCACGTTCCACCCGGCGACCACGCTGCGGGCGCTCGGGCCGAAGCCGTGGAACGCCGCCTACGTGCAGCCGTCGCGGCGGCCGAAGGACGGCCGCTACGGCGAAAATCCAAATCGCCTGCAGCATTACTACCAGTTCCAGGTGATCATGAAGCCGTCGCCGCCGAACCTTCAGGACCTGTACCTGAAGTCGCTGGCTGCGATCGGGATCGACTCCGCGGTCCATGACATTCGTTTTGTCGAGGATGATTGGGAAAGCCCGACGCTCGGCGCGTGGGGGCTCGGCTGGGAATGCTGGTGCGACGGCATGGAAGTCAGCCAGTTCACCTATTTCCAGCAGGTCGCCGGCGTCGAATGTGCGCCGGTCGCGGGCGAATTGACCTATGGGCTCGAGCGGCTTGCGATGTATGTGCAGGGCGTCGACCGCGTCTACGATCTCAATTTCAACGGCCGCGACGGTGCCGAGCGCGTCACCTATGGCGACGTGTTCCTGCAGGCCGAGCAGGAATATTCGCGGCACAATTTCGAAGTGGCCGACACCGCGATGCTGTTCGAGCAGTTTCGGATGGCGGAAGAGGCCTGCAGGAAATATCTCAAGGCCGGATGGCAAGAAAACTCAAAGCCAGGCGGCAACCAGAAAGAACATTCGATGGCGCTGCCGGCCTATGACCAGTGCATCAAGGCAAGCCACGTCTTCAACCTGCTGGATGCGCGCGGCGTGATCTCGGTGACCGAGCGGCAGAGCTATATTTTGCGCGTGCGCGAGCTTGCGAAGGCCTGCGGCGAGGCCTGGGTGCATACCGAAGCGGGAAGGGCGGTTTGATGCCCGATCTCCTGCTCGAATTGTTCTCCGAGGAAATCCCCGCGCGCATGCAGGCGAAGGCGGCGGAAGACCTGCGCCGCATGGTGACAGACAAGCTCGTCGCCGAAGGCCTTGTATACGAGGGCGCGAAAGCCTTCGCGACGCCGCGGCGGCTGGCGCTGACCGTGCACGGTATCCCTTCGCGCCAGCCCGACCTGAAGGAAGAGCGCCGCGGCCCGCGTGTCGGCGGCCCCGATGCCGCGATCCAGGGCTTTCTCAAGGCCACCGGGCTTGCTTCGCTGAGCGAAGCCAAAATCCAGCCGGACAAGAAGGGCGACTTCTATATCGCGCTGATCGAGAAGAAGGGCCGCGCCACACTGGAAGTGCTCGCCGAAATCCTGCCGGTGATCGTGCGCACCTTCCCCTGGCCGAAATCCATGCGCTGGGGCGCGCGGTCGGCAAAATCCGGCTCGCTCAACTGGGTGCGGCCGCTGCATGCGATCACCGCGACCTTCGGGCTCGAAACCGAGGAGCCTGACGTGGTGAAATTCGCCATCGACGGCATCGAGACCGGCCAGACCACGTTCGGTCATCGCTTCATGGCGCCCACTGCGATCAACGTTCGTCGCTTCGAGGATTATGAGCTGAAGCTTTTGAACGCGAAGGTCGTGCTGGACCCCGAGCGGCGCAAGGACACAATCCTGACCGACGCCAAGCAGCTTGCCTTTGCGCAGGGCTTTGAGCTGGTCGAGGACCAGGGGCTGCTGGACGAGGTCGCGGGTCTCGTCGAATGGCCGGTGGTGTTAATGGGCTCGTTCGATGCGGACTTCCTGTCGATTCCCGGCGAGGTGATCCGCGCCACCATCCGCAACAACCAGAAATGCTTTGTCGTCAGCGATCCCGGGACGAAGAAGCTCGCCAACAAGTTCATCGTCACGGCCAACATCGAGGCGGCCGATGGCGGCAAGACCATCATCGGCGGCAACGAACGCGTGATCCGCGCGCGCTTGTCGGACGCGAAGTTCTTCTACGAGACCGATCTTAAGACGAAGCTCGAAGACCGCCTGCCGAAATTCGAGCAGATCGTGTTCCACGAGAAGCTCGGCACGCAGGCCGAGCGCATCAAGCGCATCGAGCGGTTGGCCGGTGAGATCGCGCCGCTGGTGGGCGCCGATGTGGAGAAAACCAAGCGCGCTGCGCATCTGGCGAAGGCCGACTTGCTCACGGACGTCGTCGGCGAATTCCCGGAGCTGCAGGGCTTGATGGGAAAATACTACGCGCTGGCGCAGGGTGAGGACACGTCCGTCGCTGCCGCGAGCGAAGAGCATTATAAGCCGCAAGGTCCCGCTGATCGTGTACCGACCGATCCGGTGTCGGTCGCGATTGCGCTAGCCGACAAGATCGATACGCTGGTCGGCTTCTGGGCGATCGACGAGAAGCCGACGGGGAGCAAGGATCCGTATGCGCTACGTCGTGCCGCACTGGGTATCATTCGCACGATTCTTGAGCGAGGCCTGCAAATTCCTCTGCGCCGAATAATTGCAGGACATCATCCGAGAATATACCAGCAAGAGCGACTGGCATTCCGTCTATTTCTTCGGAATGAAGAAGGCCTGTTCGAATATCCGCCGTTTTGGCGCGAAATTTCTTGGCCCGTTGTTACACAAGACGGCGATGAAATTTGGCCGGTCGAAGAATTTAAGTTCCGCAACGATCAGGTCATCTGGGTTCATACGGATTCCTTTATCCCGCCCGAGGTTGATAACTATCTCTCTGTCCAACTACTGAGAGACAAAGGCCAAATCGTTCTCGATAGACGAGATGAAATAGCGAAGCAGTGCTTTGCTATCGAGAGTGCGTTGAGCGTTTGTGAAGGCCTCCTCGCCTTCTTCGCCGACCGCCTGAAGGTCCAGCTACGCGAGCAGGGCGCGCGGCACGATCTCGTCGATGCCGTGTTCTCGCTCAACGGCCAGGACGATCTGTTGATGGTCGTCCGCCGCGTCGAGGCGCTCGGAGAGTTCCTGGACACCGATGACGGAAAGAACCTGCTCGCCGGCACCAAGCGCGCCAGCAACATCCTTGCGATTGAGGAGAAGCGGGACAAGCGGACCTTTGATGGCGCGCCGAATCCGGCGCTCTACCGCCTTGAGGAAGAAAAGGCGCTGGCCGACGCGATCGACCTGGTGAAGGTCGAAGCCAGCGTCGCCGTGATGAACGAGGACTTCGCCAGCGCCATGAGCTTCATGGCAACGCTGCGTCCCGCGGTCGATGCGTTCTTCGAGCACGTCAAGGTCAATGACGACGACCCGAAGGTGCGCGAGAACCGCCTGAAGCTGCTGAATGAAATCCGCGGCGCCACGCGCGCGGTTGCGGATTTTTCCAGGATCGAGGGCTGATACATTGACGCGTCATTCCGGGGCGATGCGCAGCATCGAACCCGGAATCTCGAGATTCCGGGTCTGGTCTGGAGCTTTTCATCGGGCCGCGCTTCGCGCGGACCCGTTGGGACCATCCCGGAATGACTCTATCGGATAAGAAAACCCCGCCCGGTGGGGAAAGACCGGGCGGGGCTCGTATGTTCCGGTGGCCGCTGCGGCGTGCCGAACACTCAGCTCGGCTTCAGCAGTTGACTGTTCGACGACCTCATTATTCGACGACCTGGACGATGCGGCGCGAGCGTGGCTCGACCAGCACGGTCTCGCCGTTCACCACGGTGTAGCGATAGGGTGTCGCGCCGAATGTCTGAGGCACGTCGTAGGTGGTCACGCCGGCCTCTGGCAAGACGGTGCCGACCACGACGCGATCCGGAATGGTGTAGGTGGGCACGCGTTCCCGGATTACATATTCGCGGAATGCGGGCCGCTGCCCGACCACGATCCCCCCGGATTCAGTGACGGCCACTCCGGGGGCGCCCGGAGCGACACCGACGGTGACGCTGCTCTGCGCGAACGTCGATGCCGGTGCGCCGAGCGCGGCCGCGACCGCTGCGATGGCTAGTATTCTGTACTGCATTGGTTGCTCCTCTCATGACGCAGGCGGAACATGGCCCGCGCCTCGCATCGCAACCCAATGCGTCGCGCACGGCATCGTTCCGGGGAACAACCGATCTCATCAGCGGCATTTTCGGGCAATTTTTGTGAGGGGTGGAACCCAGGGAACGCCGTGTGCGTCTCCTATTCTGGAACTGGCAGCGATAAAGTGCCGGCCTCTAAACGATTCCCCGCATCACAGGAGTATCCATGGTCATCACCGCTGCGCATGTCCCTGCCATCGTGGCCCTGATCGCCGGCATATTGATCTTGATCATGCCGCGCCTGCTCAACTTCATCGTGGCTATCTACCTGATCGTCATCGGACTGGTCGGGCTCGGGCTGCTCCGCTGGCTCCATATGTAACGCGGGAAAGGGCGGTTTCGCGCCTTGCGCGGAACCGCCCAAAGTGGTGTAAGGCGCGCAATTCCTCCCCTCACTGGGTGTTCAGAGAGCCATGGCCAAAGCCGTCGCGAAGTCGAAGAAAATCTCAGCGAAATCAAAGTCCTCCGTGGCCGCCCTGGCCAAGCCCGCACCCGCCGCCTCGGCGCGGAAGCCGCTGAAGAAGAGCCCGGCCAAGCCTGTGGCCAAGCCCGCGCCGAAGGCAACGGCTGTGGCGACGGTGAAGGCCGGCAAGTGGGTCTATACCTTCGGGGACGGCAAGGCCGAGGGCAAAGCAGGCCTGCGCGATCTGTTGGGAGGCAAGGGCGCCAATCTCGCCGAAATGGCAAATCTCGGCCTGCCGGTGCCTCCGGGCTTCACCATCCCGACCTCGGTCTGCAGCTATTTCTATGCCCACGACAAAAGCTACCCGAAGGAATTGAAGGCGCAGGTCGAGAAGGCGCTCGATCATGTCGGCCGGCTCACCGGCAAGGTGTTCGGCGATTCCAGAAATCCCCTGCTGGTCTCGGTGCGCTCCGGCGGGCGCGCCTCGATGCCCGGCATGATGGACACCGTGCTCAATCTCGGCCTCAACGACCAGACGGTCGAAGCGCTCGCCGAACTCTCCGGCGACCGCCGCTTCGCCTATGACAGCTATCGCCGCTTCATCACCATGTATTCCGATGTCGTGCTCGGCTTCGACCATTCGCATTTCGAGGACATCCTCGACACCTTCAAGGACAGCCAGGGCTACTCGCTCGACACCGATCTCTCGGCCGAGGACTGGGTCGAGCTCGTCGGCAAGTACAAGGAGGCGGTTGCCAGCGAAACCGGCAAGGACTTCCCGCAGGATCCGCACGACCAGTTGTGGGGCGCGATCGGCGCCGTGTTTTCATCCTGGATGAATGCGCGCGCGGTGACCTATCGCAAGCTGCACGACATTCCGGAATCGTGGGGCACTGCGGTCAACGTGCAGGCCATGGTGTTCGGCAATATGGGCGACACGTCGGCGACCGGCGTTGCCTTCACGCGCAACCCCTCGACCGGCGAGAGCCGGCTCTATGGCGAGTTCCTGATCAATGCGCAGGGCGAGGACGTAGTCGCGGGCATCCGCACGCCGCAGGACATCACCGAACATGCGCGGCAGGAATCCGGCTCCGACAAGGCATCGATGGAAACCGCGATGCCCGACGCGTTCAAGGAGCTGACGCGGATCTACACGATGCTGGAAAAGCATTACCGCGACATGCAGGACATGGAATTCACGGTCGAGCGCGGCAAGTTGTGGATGCTGCAGACCCGCGGCGGCAAGCGCACGGCAAAGGCCGCGCTGCGCATCGCCGTAGAGCTCGCCAATGAAGGCCTGATCTCGAAGAAGGAAGCGGTGTCGCGCATCGATCCCGCCTCGCTCGACCAGCTCCTCCATCCGACCATCGATCCCAACGCCAAGCGCGACGTGATCGCAACGGGCTTGCCGGCTTCGCCGGGCGCTGCCGCCGGCGAGATCGTGTTCTCATCCGATGAAGCGGCCAAGCTGCAGGCCGACGGACGCAAGGTCATCCTGGTCCGCATCGAGACCTCGCCGGAAGACATTCACGGCATGCACGCCGCCGAAGGCATCCTGACCACGCGCGGCGGCATGACCTCGCACGCCGCCGTGGTCGCGCGCGGCATGGGCAAGCCCTGCGTCTCCGGCTGCGGCACCATCCGCGTCGATTACGGCCGGGGCACCATGAGCATCGGCTCGCGCACCTTCAAGACCGGCGATGTCATCACCATTGACGGCTCGCTCGGCCAGGTGCTGGCCGGCCGCATGCCGATGATCGAGCCGGAAATGTCGGGCGAGTTCGGCACGCTGATGGGCTGGGCCGATCAGGTCCGCAAGATCGGCGTCCGCGTCAACGCCGATACGCCCGATGATGCGCGCACCGCGATCAAGTTCGGCACCGAAGGCATCGGCCTTTGCCGCACCGAGCACATGTTCTTCGAGGAAACCCGCATCCGCACCGTGCGCGAGATGATTTTGGCCGAGGACGAGCAGGCCCGACGTGCCGCGCTGTCAAAACTGCTGCCGATGCAGCGCGCCGATTTCGTCGAGCTGTTCGAGATCATGAAGGGACTGCCGGTGACGATCCGGCTGCTCGATCCGCCGCTGCACGAGTTCCTGCCGCACACCCAGGCCGAGATCGAGGAAGTCGCGCGCGCGATGAACACCGATCCGCGGCGCCTCGCCGACCGCGCCCGCGACCTCGCCGAGTTCAACCCGATGCTCGGCTTCCGCGGCTGCCGCATCGCGATCGCCTATCCGGAGATCGCCGAGATGCAGGCGCGTGCGATCTTCGAGGCCGCGGTCGAGGCGCAGAAGCGCACCGGCAAGGCCGTCGGGCTCGAGGTGATGGTGCCGCTGATCGCGACCAAGGCCGAGCTCGATCTCGTCAAGGCGCGCATCGACGCAACCGCGCAAGCCGTGATGAAGGAGACCGGCACCAAGCTCGCCTACCAGGTCGGTACCATGATCGAGCTGCCGCGCGCGTGCCTGCTCGCGGGCGACGTGGCCAAGAGCGCCGAGTTCTTCTCGTTCGGCACCAACGACCTGACGCAGACTACCTACGGCATCAGCCGCGACGACGCGGCGAGCTTCCTCGGCGCCTATGTCAGCAAGGGCATCCTCGAGATCGATCCGTTCATCGCCCTCGACCAGGAAGGCGTCGGCGAGCTCGTGAAGATCGGCGTGCAGCGCGGTCGCAAGACGCGGCCCGGTCTCAAGGTCGGCATCTGCGGCGAGCATGGCGGCGATCCCGCTTCCGTCGCGTTCTGCCACGAGGTCGGTCTCGACTACGTCTCCTGCTCGCCCTATCGCGTGCCGATCGCGCGCCTCGCCGCGGCGCAGGCCGCGATCGGAAAGGTCGTCGCGAGCCAGGCGTAGGCCGCGGCCGTCGTCATTGCGAGGAGCGACAGCGACGAAGCAATCCATATCTCCGCGGGTGCGAGATGGATTGCTTCGCTTCGCTCGCGATGACGGAGTGCCCACTGTCCCGTTGTGGTACGGGAACCCGACAAAATTTCTTCAGCATTTTTGTTGACCCGATATTTACCACTTCCACTCAAGCGCCATTTACCAACGCTTTCGATGCAATCGCGCCGATCGCCGGCACCGCTTGCCTGTGTCGCGCGGGCTACGCCGATTAACGCCCCGGCAACCTAAATTAGATACTACCGGAAAAGATCGAACTGCACGGATGTACTGCGTTCGAGCTTTCTGAGTGTGTGTAGCGTTGCGTGAGTGCGTTGATACCAGTCAAGCGTAAGAAACCGGGGGGCGTGCGTTTTGCGTCCTTCGGTTTTGCGCTGTGTATCTTTGCCCTGGTGCCGAACGAGACCGGCTATCAGGACATCGCCTCGCTGCTCGCGCGCCAGCCCGGCGTCGGCGAACGCTGGCAGAAGCGCGTCACGGGCGCTGCCGCCACCATCCAGCTCGCGACCTACAGTTTCGGCCGTCCAATTGGCACCTCCGCGCCGGAAAGCGCGACCTCACGGCTCGCCAGCCTCGATCGCCCGTCGCCGGACATCACCGGCTCGCTGCCGCGCAACTCGGTGCTGCAGTCGCCGCCGCGTTACCAGGCCTCCGACTTCCCGAAGGTGGACCGCACGCTGAAGGGCGACCGGCTCGTCGTCGCGCCGCCGCCCGCGATCGAGCCTGAGACCGGCCGTCCCGACGACGCGCCGACGACGCTCGAGGATCCCGCGGCCTCCAATGCCAACGTCATGGGCGCCAAGACCGCGACGGCGCCTGCGCCAAAGCATTTGCCCCTCGATCCGGAGCTGCAGGCGGCGATGAACGCGCCGCCGCTGCTGCAATACGGCTCGCAGGACTTGCCCAAATACGACATTTCGCTGTCGCTGGAATCGCGGCCGATGGACGATTTGAGAAGCTCCCCAGCGGCCGTCCAGTCGACGCCGTCGCGCGACGGCTTCAATATCAAGACCGCAAGCCTGTTCTTCGGCATCGCATCGCTCGGCGGTTCGGCCGAGAGCATCGAGCGCTGGCAGCCCGGCGAGGAGCCGACCATCGTGACTGCCGATCCCGACATGAAGATGATGGCATCATTGCAGCCTTCGGACCATATGGTCAGGGAAACGGAAAGCGGCGAAAGCGTCGCGCCGAAGGGCGAGGTGAATGCCGACAATCAGTTGTCGAAGACCCCGGCCGAGCGACTCGGTCTCACCGACGAGAAGTCACGCGTCAAGGCCGAGAAGTGCCTCGCCGAGGTCGTCTATTTCGAGGCCCGGGGCGAGGCCGTGCGCGGCCAGATTGCGGTGGCGCAGGTCGTCATGAACCGCGCCTTCTCCGGCAAATATCCGAACGACGTCTGTGGCGTCGTCTACCAGAACAAGCACCGGCACATGGCCTGCCAGTTCACCTTCGCCTGCGACAACTACGCCGACGTGATCCGCGAGCCCGACATGTGGGAGCGCGCCAGGAAGATCGCCAACGCGATGCTCGACGGTCAGGTCTGGCTGCCCGAGGTCGGCAAGTCGACCCACTACCACGCCTATTACGTGCATCCGTCCTGGGTCAGCGAGATGACCAGGCTCTACAAGTTCGGCGTCCACACCTTCTACCGGCCGAAGAAATGGGGCGACGGTAGCGACGCGCCGAGCTGGGGCACCCCGGCGCAGACCGCGGCGCTGTCCCAACAACTCGCCGCGGAAGCCAAGAGCGAAGCCGAGATGTATCCGAACTCGGTGCGAAGATAGGTTGTCATTCCGGGTCGCCTCAACGAGGCGAGCCCGGAATGACCCTCAAAGGGCGCTCAAGCCCGTCGCGACAGTCATGCCTCTATATCCAGCGCGACGTCGAAATTCGGAGCCGAATGCGTCAGCGTGCCGGACGAGGCGTAGTCGACGCCGGTCGCCGCGATCTCGGCAATCGAAGCGAAGGTGAGGCCGCCCGAAGCCTCCAGCACGACGCGGCCGTCGGCGAGTTTCACCGCCTGCTTCAACGTGGCGGTATCCATGTTGTCCAGCAGCACGACATCGGCGAGGCCGGTGTCGAGCACCTCGCGCAACTGATCGAGCGTGTCGACCTCGATCTCGACCTTGACGAGATGTCCGGTGCTGGCGCGGGCGCGCTCCAGCACCGCCGTGATGCCGCCGGCGACCGCAATGTGATTGTCCTTGATCAGGATCGCATCGTCGAGCCCGAAGCGATGGTTGAACCCGCCGCCGCAGCGGATCGCATATTTCTCCAGGGCCCGCAGACCTGGCGTGGTTTTCCGCGTGCAGCAGATGCGCATGTTGGTACCGGCCGTGTGCCGGACGTAATCGGCCGTCAGGGTCGCGACGCCGGACAGCCGGCCGACAAAATTCAGCGCGGTGCGCTCGCCGGTGAGCACCGCACGCGCAGGGCCGGCGATCGTCATTACCTTCTTGCCTTTCTCAACCCTCGCGCCGTCGCGAACGTGGGGCTCGATCCGGACTTCGGGCGAAAGCTTCTGAAAGGTCGCGACCGCCAGTGGCAGGCCCGCGATCACGCCCGCCTGCCGCGCGACCATGATGGCGCGGGCAGGCGTGGTCTCCGGGACGGTTGCGAGTGAGGTGACATCGCCCGCGCGGCCGAGGTCCTCATCGAGCGCGCGGTGTACGGCCTCGTCGATCGCGAGCGGCGACAGGAAGGCCTCGGGATACAACAGGGAAACGGGAATCGTCATGGCGTAAAGTCCTCAGGCGATCATCGGTTGCGCGCTGCGCGGCGCGGGGATATCGAGCACCGCCGCAACCTCGCGCGCTTTGGCGAGCGTCGTCATGGTGCGATGGGCGAGGGCGGGCGCCTCGACCGGATGGTCGGTGCGGTAATGCGCGCCGCGGCTTTCACGGCGGCTCCAGGCAGAAGCCGCGACCAGGAGCGCCGCGGTCGCCATGTTGCGAAGCGCGATACTGGCGGCTTCGCGTTCAAGCACCGCAAAGGCGCGTACCGCCTCGGCAAGCCCCTCGCCATTCCTGATCACGCCGACATGTTCACTCATTGTCGCGCGCAGCTTCTTTTCCGCATGGATGGGCACGACGCCATTGCGGGGGACGACGAGCGCCGCCGGCAGGCGCGCAGGTGCGGCGATCTCCTGGCCCGCGATATCCTCCGCGATACGCGCGGCGTAGACCACGGCTTCCAGCAGCGAGTTGGAGGCAAGGCGGTTCGCGCCATGGGCGCCGGTCGAGGACACTTCACCGCCGGCCCAAAGTCCTGCCAGCGAGGTGCGGCCGCGCGCGTCCACGGCAATGCCGCCCATGTGATAGTGCGCGGCGGGCGCGACCGGAATCGGCTGTGTGGCCGGATCGAGGCCGGCCGCGAGGCAGCTCTGGTAAACCGTCGGGAATTTTTCGGCGAAGCGTGCCCCGAGCGCCTCACATGCGTCGAGATAGGCGCCGCGTCCCGCGGCGATCTCCGCGAAGACGCCGCGCGCGACGATATCGCGCGGGGCGAGCTCTGCCAGCGGATGACGCGACAGCATGAAGCGCTTGCCATGATCGTTGATGAGGGTTGCGCCTTCGCCGCGCAGCGCTTCGGTCGCCAGCGGCGCCGGATCGCGGCCGACCATGATCGCGGTCGGGTGGAATTGCACGAATTCGGGATCCGCGATGACGGCGCCGGCGCGCGCGGCGATCGCAAGCCCGAGGCCGCTCGCTTCCTTCGGGTTGGTGGTCATCGCATAGAGATGCCCGATGCCGCCGGTCGCGAGCACGATCGCGCGCGATGCGATGATCAGGGGCCGCGCCGTCGGATCGTCCGCCTTGCGCAGTTGCAGTCCTGCAACTGCATTGCCTTCCGTCAGCAGCGCCTCGGCGACAAAGCCTTCGATCACGCGGATCGATGATGTCTTGCGGACGGCCTCGATCAGCGCGGCGATGATCGCCTTTCCGGCCGCGTCGCCGCGCACATGCACGATGCGCTTCGCCGAATGCGCGGCCTCCCGGCCGACCGCGAGCTTGCCTTCGAGATCGCGATCAAAGGGCACGCCGTAACGCAGGAGGTCGCGGATACGCGCACCGGCCTCGCGTGCAAGTCCGAGCGCGATTTCCTCGTCGACGATGCCGCCGCCGACCGCGATCGTGTCCGCGGCATGCGCTTCCGCGCTGTCGCTCTCGGCCACGGCCGCGGCGATGCCGCCCTGCGCCCAGGCGGTCGAAGCGCCCTCGCCAAGCGGCGCCGCCGAAATCACGGTGACCGGACGCGGCGCGAGCTTCAGCGCGCAGAACAATCCGGCAAGTCCGCCGCCGACGATCACGACATCGTCGGTCTTGCGGGTGAGGTCATGGATGTTGTTGGTCATGGCGTTTGCTCAGTTCTTCAGGTTGATCATTCGTTCCACCGAACGCCGCGCCTTCGCGGCGATGGCGGGATCGATCGTGATTTCCTCGCGGAGGTAAACGAGGCTTTCCAGAATGTTCGTCAGCGTGATCCGCTTCATGTGCGGACAGAGGTTGCATGGCCGCACCATTTCGACGTCGGGCAACTCGGCCTGCACGTTGTCGGCCATCGAGCATTCGGTGATCATCACGATGCGCTTCTTCCGGTTCTGCCGCACCCAGTTGATCATGTGCGCGGTCGAGCCGGTGAAGTCGGCTTCCGCCAGCACGTCGGGCGGGCATTCCGGATGCGCGATGATCTGCACGGTCGGATCGGCTTCCCGATAGCTGCGGAGTTCCTCGCCTGTAAAACGCTCATGCACTTCGCAGGCGCCTTTCCAGGCGATGATCTTCACGCCCGTTTTCGAGGCGACGTATTTCGCGAGATATTGATCGGGCAGGAAGATCACCTCAGGCGCGTTCAGGCTTTCGACCACCGCGACGGCGTTCGACGAGGTGCAGCAGATGTCGACCTCCGCCTTCACTTCTGCAGACGTGTTGACATAGGCGACCACAGGTACGCCGGGAAAGCGCTCGCGCAGCAGCCGCACGTCGGTGCCGGTGATGGAGGAGGCGAGCGAGCAGCCCGCGCGTGAATCCGGGATCAGGACCCGCTTGTCCGGATTCAGGAGTTTCGACGTCTCCGCCATGAAGTGCACGCCGCACTGGATGATGGTTGAGGCCTTTACTTTCGTGGCCTCGACCGCGAGCTGCAGCGAGTCGCCCTTGATGTCTGCGACGCAATGGAAGATCTCCGGCATCTGGTAGTTGTGCGCGAGGATGACCGCGTCGCGTGCCGCCTTCAGCTCGTTGATCGCCCTGATGGCGGGCGCCATCAGCGGCCACTCGACTGGCGGGATGACGCGCTTGACCCGTTCGTAGAGATGCGCGGTGTCGCGCTCGACCTCGGGCGTCCACTTTAATGACGGCATCGGTAGCGCCGTCGGGCGCTGGCCGGAGCCGGCCGGCCCCGGCATCGGTGCCGCGGCAGGCAGCCGTACGGACGTACTGAAATCGTGGGGACCGTAGATGGCGGCAATCGGCATGGTGCACCTCCGTAGAAAAATATGCTCACATTGAGCATATTTGGGTTATTCAAAATCCGGCCCACGGGGCCGGCTTTCTCTCTGCTGAAGATATTATCCTCAGTATGAGCAAATCAAACATAACACGATTTACCGGAGGTCCGCCAGCTGCGTCTCCGATCAAGTCGTCGTGTCTGCCTCGCAGCGATCTGATCGACGCGCCTGAAAATTTTTCCGGCGGGGTTCTTGGCTTTTCATGCAAATGCATTAACTCGCGGTAATGAACGCGGCCGATTCCGTCCGAGCCGCGAACAAGAAGGGGCCCTTCATGTCGACCACCGCAGGCGATTTTCGCCCGGCTTCAACGTCCACGAGCTGGCGTACGCCGCTTGTCATCATCGTCTGCGGCTGCGCGATCGCGCTTTTGGGCTTCGGCCCGCGATCGGCGCTCGGCTTTTTCATCCAGCCGATGGGCCGCGAACTCGCATGGGGGCGTGACGTATTCGGCCTCGCGCTCGCCTTGCAGAATCTCTTGTGGGGTCTTGGCCAGCCGGTTGCCGGCGCCATTGCCGACCGCTTCGGCCTGTTCCGCGTGATGATTGTCGGAGCGCTGCTGTATGCCGGCGGCCTCGTGATGATGCGCTATGCGGCGACGCCGCTGTCGCTCGATCTCGGCGCCGGCGTGTTGATCGGCTTCGGCCTGTCAGGCTGCTCGTTCAACCTCGTGCTGTCGGCGTTCGCGAAACTCCTGCCTCCGGAACGGCGCGGCCTCGCGCTCGGCGCGGGCACGGCCGCGGGATCGTTCGGGCAATTCCTGTTCGCGCCGTTCGGCGTGGCGCTGATCGACAATGTCGGCTGGCAGTCGGCGCTGATCGTGTTCGCAGTGCTGATGTTGTTGATCGCACCACTGTCGTTTGCGCTCTCGACGCCGCCCGCGACCGCGTCGAATGTGCCCGCCGCGCAGCAGCAATCGTTCAGGACGGCGCTGGCCGAAGCCTTCGGCCACCGCTCCTACGTGCTGCTGGTGCTCGGCTTCTTCACTTGCGGTTTCCAGCTCGCCTTCATCACCGTGCATCTGCCGCCATTCCTGGTCGATCGCGGCATCTCCGCGCAAGTCGGCGGCTGGGTGATGGCGGCGATCGGTATCTTCAACATGGTCGGCTCGCTCAGCGTCGGTGTGCTGCAGAACCGCCTGCCCAAGCGCTACATCCTGTCGGTGATCTATTTTGCCCGCGCGCTCGCGACGATCGCCTTCATCTCCTTCCCGATCACGCCATTTTCCGCGATCATGTTCGGCGCGGTAAGCGGTCTGCTGTGGCTGTCGACGGTGCCGCCGACCTCGGCGCTGGTCTCGCTGATGTTCGGCACGCGCTGGTTTGCGACACTGTACGGCTTCGCCTTTGTCAGCCATCAGGTCGGCGGCTTCCTTGGCGTCTGGCTCGGCGGCATCGTGTTCGAGAAATTCGGTTCCTACACGCCGATCTGGTGGCTCTCGGTGCTGTTCGGTGTGCTGTCGGCGCTGATCAACCTGCCGATCGTGGAGAAGCCCGTCGAACGTGCCGTTGCGCAGCCTGCCTGATGCGATAAAATCTCTGAAGTAAAAATTCAGGGGAGTGTACCGTGGGTACGTTCAAGGCGATCAGGATCGACAAGGCGGAAAAAGGCACCACCGCAGCCCTCACGCAATTCGACGAAGCCGAGTTGATGGAGGGCGATGTCACCGTTGCCGTCGAATGGTCGACGCTGAACTACAAGGATGGCCTTGCCGTCGCCGGCAAGGCGCCGGTGGTGCGGCGCTTCCCCATGATCGCCGGCATCGATTTCGCCGGCACGGTGGAACAATCCTCGCATCCCGCATGGAAGCTCGGCGACAAGGTGGTCTGCACCGGCTGGGGCATGGGCGAGACCCATCTCGGCGCCTATGCCGAGAGGGCGCGCGTCAAGGGCGACTGGCTGGTGCGTTTGCCGGACGGTGTGTCGACGCGCGAAGCGATGGCGATCGGTACCGCCGGCTTCACCGCGATGCTGGCCGTGCTCGCTCTGGAAAAGCAGGGGCTGTCGCCGAGCAGCGGACCGATGGTTGTCACGGGTGCCGCCGGCGGCGTCGGCTCGGTCGCTATCGCCGTGCTTGCGAGGCTCGGCTATCACGTCATCGCCTCGACCGGACGGATGTCGGAAGCGCCTTATCTCAAGAGCCTCGGCGCGGCCGAGGTGATCGACCGCAATGAACTCTCCGGTCCGGCCAAGCCGCTGGCGAAAGAACGCTGGACAGGCGGCGTCGACAGCGTCGGCTCGACCACTCTCGCCAATCTGTTGTCGATGACGAAATATGGCGGGGCGATCTCTGCCTGCGGTCTTGCCGCCGGCATGGATCTGCCCTCATCGGTTGCCCCCTTCATTTTGCGTGGGGTGTGCCTTCTTGGTATCGATTCCGTGATGTGCCCGATCGAGCCCAGGAAAGCGGCCTGGGAACGGCTGGCCCGTGACCTAGACCGGTCAAAACTGTCTGAAATCACTCATGAAATTAACCTTGACCAGGTCATCGGCATGGGTCCAAAAATCCTTGCCGGCCAGGTCCGCGGCAGAATCGTGGTAAAAATAGCCTAACCATGTTCAGACTTTACCAACCAAGCTGCTCCAATGTTGCCACGGTTAGTATGGTAAGCAGCGGGTAAAGGAAAACAGGCGTCACCCGCGGCTTGGGTCAAGTCGGAGTTTTGCAATGCTTTCGCGTTTTGTGTTGGGGACCGTCGCTGCTGGAGCCATGATCGTGCCCGCGCTTGCTGGCATGATGACCGCCGATGAGGCGCGCAAGTTCGTCGCCGGCAGGGTGTTCTCTTTCACCTGCGTCGACGGTACGCGCGGCGCGGGCCGGATCCTCGACGATATGGGCGCGGCAGGCGCGGTGCAGTTCAATGGCACTGGGCCGATCCGGCATGTCCGTCTTCCCGGCAATACGCTTCAGATCCGTGGCCAGTCGGTGTGCGCCTCTTTGCGCGGCATGCCGTTCGAGCCCTGCTTCAATCTCGACAAGAAGGATGAAGTCAGCTTCCGCGGCTCCGTCTCCGGCATGAGCTTCGCCTATTGCGATTTCCAGCATCAGGGCGGGACGCAGATGTTGATGGCGCGCTCGGTGGCTCGCCCGCGTTCCCGTCACGCGGAGAAGACCGGCTCGATCGACAACTCGCGGGCTGAAGTGGCCGCGCGCGTGGAGACCCCGCGCGTCGATAGCGGCAATCTCGAACCCGTCAAGTCCGAGCCCAGGGTGGAAGCACCGAAGTCCGAGGCCACGCCGGAACTGCGCCGCTCGACCGAGTAGGCGGTTCCCTTCACTGACATCAGCGAGAAGATGCCGGCAGCGGAAATGCCGTCGCGTGCCGTAATCTTGCGGACGCATTCCTTCATGCCGGGCCGGGGCGGCGCACGAATCTCAGCGATAAACCGTGCTGCGTTGACTCTTTCCCAAGGCTACGCCGATCCCGGAGCATAAGATATTACCGCCATTGGCTTTTTTGTCGCACGCCGTAGTCCTACGGAGACTTCATTAACCTTAATTTGGAGGCCCGCGCCTATTTTTTAGGCGCGGATATCCCGAACTGCGGTTGAGCAGCTTCGAACAAGCGCGATGGGCGCGCGGCTTTTTTTAGGACATGCGATAATGATCAAGACCATCCAGAACTTGCGAATTGGTACCAAGCTCGCCATCACGTCGGTGCTCAGCATCCTCCTCGTGGGCGCGATGATCTTCAGCCAGATGAGCAGCAACGCCGCTGTCGGCAAGGCCACCGAAGCGATCATTGATCAGAATGCGCTCGCGCGCTTTGCCGTCGAGGCCAAGGCCTCCGTGCGCGGCATGATGATCGGAATGCGCGATGCTCGCCTCGCCAAGAAGGCCGAGGAGCTGCAGGCCGCGGAGGACAATCTCACCGCCCGTCACAAGGCCGCGCAAACCAACATCGCCGAGACCCTCAAGCTGTCCAAGAATCCGGAAAACCGTGCGCGCATCGGGAAGATGAATGGGCTGGCTGACCAATATCAGAGTCAGGTGGGCAAGGAGATCATTGGCCTCCAGAAGCAAGCCGTCGAGATCGAGGCCAAGCGCAGCGCGAGCGGCGATCTCGCGCCGGAGCTGGAAGCCCGCCTTCTGAAGATTCACGGTGAAGAGACCCGCATCGCGCACGAGATCGGTGGTCCCATTGCGAAGGAGCTGGAGGAGCTTTCCAACAAGGTTGTCGCCTTTGGCAAGCAACGGGTGGAGGAGGAGACGGTCTCGGCCAATCACCAGATGTCGGCGGCGGAGCGGTCTTCGCTGATCCTCGGCATCGTGGTGGCCTTCGTGATGATCGGCGCGTGTGCGCTCTCGGTCTTCCTGATCGCCCGTCCGATCCAGTCGCTGACGCGTGCCATGCGTGAGCTGGCCAGCGGCAATTTCTCCGTGGTGCTGCCCGGCCTCGGTCGCAAGGACGAGATCGGCGACATCGCCGGCGCGGTCGAGGATTTCAAGGTCAAGGCCGAGGAAAAGGCCCGCGAGGAAGCCGAGGCCAAGAGCAGGCAGGACAAGATTGCCGCCGAGCAGCGCAAGGCCGACATGCATCGCCTTGCCGATGGCTTCGAGGCTGCCGTCGGCGAGATCATCAATACCGTGTCGTCGGCTTCGACCGAGCTCGAGGCTTCCGCGAAAACGCTGACCTCGACCGCCAGCCGCGGGCAGGAGGTTGCCACCACCGTCGCCGCCGCGTCGGAAGAGGCTTCCACCAACGTGCAGTCGGTCGCTTCCGCCACCGAAGAGCTGTCGTCGTCGATCACCGAGATCAGCCGACAGGTGCAGGAGTCGGCCCGGATGGCGAGCGAAGCCGTCGGCCAGGCGCGCAACACGACCGATCGCGTGAGCGAGCTGTCGAAGGCTGCGACCCGGATCGGCGATGTCGTCGAGCTGATCAACACCATCGCAGGCCAGACCAACCTTCTCGCGCTCAACGCCACCATCGAGGCGGCGCGTGCCGGCGAAGCCGGCCGCGGCTTCGCGGTCGTCGCTTCCGAGGTAAAGGCGCTGGCCGAGCAGACGGCGAAGGCGACCGGCGAGATCGGCCAGCAGATTTCCGGCATCCAGTCGGCGACCCTGGAGTCGGTCGGCGCGATCAAGGACATCTCCGGCACCATCGAAAAGCTATCGGAAATCTCCTCGGCGATCGCTGCCGCCGTCGAAGAGCAGGGCGCGGCGACGCAGGAAATTTCCCGCAACGTCCAGCAGGCGTCGCAGGGCACCCAGCAGGTGTCCTCCAACATCACCGACGTTCAGCGCGGTGCGACCGAAACGGGATCGGCCTCCTCGCAGGTGCTTTCATCCGCGCAATTGCTGTCGAGCGACTCCAACCGCCTCAAGCTCGAGGTCGGCAAGTTCCTCAACACCGTGCGCGCGGCCTGATCAGGCCGGCTGTGACGGTACGGCCGGCGGTGTCGCCGGCCCTCTCCGGAACAGGATGCGCTGGTACAGCCAGCCGATCGCGACCAGCACCAGGCCGAGGCAGATGAACGACAGCGCGCGGTAGACGCCCGTCAGCGTCGACATGTCGACCAGGAACGCCTTGGCGATCGTGAGCGCGATCACGGCCGCCGATGCAAGCCGGGCGCGCTGCGAGTTCACGAGGATGCCGATGCCGAGTAGCACGACGCCACAGGCCAGCCAGGCGATCGAATAGGTATATTGCTCGGCGCCGCTGATGTTTCCGACATTGATGACCGGACCCCGATAGAGCCGGCGGATTTCCAATGTCACATAGGCAAGCGCGAAGATCAGTGCGCCGGCGGCGATCGTGTTGGCGTAGGGTGCGCCGCGGCGGCCCACGGCCGCATAGGCCAACAGCAGCATCAGCACGGCCGGCAGCGCATAGGCGAGCAGCAACAGGTTGATGAAGCCGCCGTCGAGCTGGATCGTGGTGAGAATGGGGTTCTCCAGCAGCAACAGCCCGAACACGCTGACGACGCCGGCAAACGCCGTGAGCAGCACCGCGCCGATGTCGTGCACGATGCTGTTGGTGCGCAGCCGCAGCCGCTCGAGCCCGATCGCCATGGCAAGGGCCGAGCAGACTTCGAGCGCGAACTCCGCCAGCGTCGGCGTGACGTGATAGACATCGCCGCCGTAGACCGCGTGACGGATCTCCATGAACACCAGCAGCACCGTGAACAGGATCGCCGCCGACTCCACGATGCGCAGCGAAGCGTCATCGACGCGGCGGCGCAGGAAGGTGCTTGCGATCCAGAACGATGCCGCGGGAATGCCGTAGCCCCAAAGCAGCCAATTGAAGATCGGCGTGGTGCCTACGGCATCGCCCGCGATGCGCGGCTCATAGCCGATGCGCAGCACCACGATGCCGGCGAGGATCGCCGAGAGCGAGCGCAGGAACGGAATCGGCCGCTGCACCGAGATCCAGGCGGTGCCCATCGACATCAGCGCCAGCGCGATCGTGAGCCAGCCCTTTTCAAGCGCGAAGGTCAGCGCCAGTGCCAGCGCACCGAGCGTGCCGGTAGCGAACAAGGCAGTCGAGATCATCAGCCCCGGCCGGTTCTCGCGGCGGGCAAGGATTTCGGTCGCGCCGCCGAAGGCCGCAGCGAGAATCACGGCGAGGATCGCGAATGGAATCGAGCGGTCGAGATGCGCGATGCGGGCGTAAAGCGCGATCAACAATGCCAGCGGCACGAAGGTGGCCGCAGCCGACCACACCACGGGGATGATGGCGTTTGACGAGCGGCCCTGCGCCAGGAAGCCCGCGATGCCAAAGCCGGCGGCAAAGACCGCGGCCGTGACCAGATGCAGCGTCACGGATTGATCGGTGGCGTTCGGGCCGATGCCGGGCAGCGCGCCGCCGGGGATCACCAGCATGTCCGGATTGCCGCGCACCGCCCACTCGGCGAAGACGATGAAGACGAACGCGGCGGCGGCGGCGATCGCCCCGGTCGCCGATGGCGCGCGCCAGGCGATCGCGAGCGTGCCGGAAACCAGGATCGCGAATGCGATCAGCGTCGTGTCGGCATGGAAGCTCGCCAGTACGATCGCCATGGCGCCGAACAGATAGGCGGCGAGCGATCCGGACGAGATCGGCTCGATCCGGCCTTCCTCGATCGAGGGGCCGAACATGAAACCGCAGACGACGAGCAGCGCCGCAAGGATGAAGCCGACCACGATGTGGAACACGTGCGGCGCCACCATCGACGGACCGCAGTCGAGGCAGGGCAGGGTCCAGAACAACGCGAAGGCAATGGCCGTGACCGCGAGCCAGCGCCACAGCCGGATACGCGCCAGCCCGAGGGACGCCGCCGTGACGATGGCGAGATAGATATAGAGCGCCCAGTAGTCGGGCTGGCCGGAAGAGACCAGCATCGGCGTGACGAAGGCGCCGACCACGCCAAGGCCTGCGAGCGCAGGGCCATGCAGGAGGGCCGCGGCGAGCGTGCCGAGCGCCACCAGCCCGAGCAGGACAAAGGCGATGGCGGGTGCGAGGAAGCCGTAGAGCGCGTAGGCGGCGTAAGCGGTCGCAAATGCCACCGCGGTGCCGGCCGCGGTCAGGATGGCCGGGATGTTGGCGATCGGCAGCGCGACGATGTCCGAGATGCTTTCGTTGCGCCGCGTCCATTCGCCGGCCGCCAGCAACGCCAATGCGAACAGGCCGCCACAGAAAATGCGGACGCGCGGACCGATCAGCCCCGCCTCGATCGAGTAGCGGACCAGGAAGAAGCCGCCGAGCGCAAGCGTCAGGCCGCCGATCCACACCACCCAGCGGGTGCCGAGCTGCTCCTCGAAGCCGGGATGGGCAGGCGGCGGTGGAGGAGGAGAGGGCAATGGCGGCGGCGCGATCCCGGCCTTGGCGCCAGGATCGAACGCAGACGTTTCCGCGGCGACTGAGGCCGTGTTGTCCTGAGCGATCGGCACCGCCTGTTCGGCGGCCAGCGGCGGGGGCTGCTCCGATACCGTTTGCGGTGGAAGGGGCGGCGGCATCGGCCGTGCGGCGGCGGCAAGCGACTGCATGGCTTCGAGCCGGGTGCGCAGCTCATCGGCCCGGTTGAATGCCTTGCGCGCTACAACCAAGGCGACGATTGCGATCAGCAAGGCGAGAACGTCGAACGGCGAGTCGAACATGAAATCTCCAGGCCTCAAGCCCGAAGCGTTGGGCCCACCAAGGTCAACCTTTCATCGCCGCCCGCTCACGCGCAGGCCGGGCGCCGGCCGCTCCTGCAGCACCTCACGGCGGAATCGGAAGAGCGCGGCGGGACGGCCACCGGTCTGTGTCGACATCACGCCGGTCGGTTCGACCAGCGCGCCCGCTTCCACGAGCCGGCGGAAGTTCTGCTTGTGCAGATGCCTGCCCGAGATCGCTTCCACGGTCCGCTGCAACTCCGTAAGTGTGAACACCGGCGGCAGAAGTTCAAATACCACAGGGCGATATTTCAGCTTTGCGCGAAGCCGCGCAATGGCGGTCGCGAGAATCCGGCGGTGGTCGAAGCGCATGGAGACGCCGAGCGCAGGCAGCGACTTGCGCTGCAATGCCGCGGGCCGGCCGTCACGGCGGGCTTCCTCGACCAGCCCCGCCTCGTAAAGCAACTCGTAACGGTCGAGCACGCGCTCCTCGTCCCAATGCATGCCCTCGGTGCCGAAATAGAGCCGCACCCGGTCTTTGCGTGGCAGCGCCCGCGCAATCTCCGGCCCCTCGCTTTGCCCAGCCCACCGGTTGAGTTCGGGGAGGATGTCGCGCGCGATTATCGCCGGCGGCGCATCGCGCCAGTCTTCCCAGGGGAAGAAGCGATACCACGGTTCGAAATTGGCCCCCGGCGCCCGCGCGCCGTTGTTATCAGCGGCGCGGGTCAAGGCCAGGTAGCCGATGGAGGCGACATGGACGTCGGTATCGCCGGGCTGCGTGTGCCGGCCGCGATCGCCAAAAGTATAGAGTTGTTCGACATAGCCGAGCCGAAGCCCCGTCTGCTCTTCGACCCAGGCGCGCAATCCGATCTCGAAGGTGCGGTGCGAGACGGCGTCGAAAGGACCGAAGGGCAGGCCAGCGAATTGATGTCCGTCGCTGCCGGAGGCGGTGAGGATCAACGGCTGATTGTCCTCGATCGCGACGATCGCCGCCGTCAGGCCGATCTCGATCGGCGTGAGAGGCTTGTCGCTCATGCTAGTGTCCCGGCTCTAACATTCGCATTCCGTCGCGGCTGGCTCTCTTGCGAATGTTAGAGCCAAAAGGGACACTAGCAATAATATGATTCTAGTGCGGTTTTTAGATTTGACATTCGCCAACTTGAATCGCGGCAACACCGCAGCGAATGTCAAATCTACCGCACTAGCAGCAATCACGGACTATTCGAGTTCAACGAGGAACGGCTTGCCCTCGACCATCATGCTGGCCGGGCCGATCTGGTCGAGCGCGCGGACCATACGGCCGTCGCGGCCGAGCGCCTTGTCGGCGAGGCTGATAATCAGCCGGTTGGGCGAGGCGATCGGGGAAGCGGCGCGGAGTTTCCGCGCAATCTCCACCTCGTCGCGATGCGGATTGAGCATGCAGGCGGCGGCAAAGGCACTCGCAGTGGAGCGGCTGACGCCGGCATAGCAATGGATCACCATGGGTGCCGCGCGGTCCCAGCCGCGCACGAAGTTCAGGACCTGCTCGACATGCGCGGCCGACGGCGGGGTATAGCCCTCCATCGGCTCGGTGATGTCGTCCATCGAGACCTTCAGATGGTTGGCCGGAAGCACCGATACCGGCCGCGGCACCTGATCGACGTTGCCCATCACCGTCAGCACATGGCTGGCGCCGGTCATCTTGACGATTTCGGGCAGAGCGGCGAGCGAGCAGACGTGAATCATGGCGGTCCTTTCCCGGCGAATATAGCCCTCCGGTGAGTGCCGTGAAAGCAGGTTCGGAGGCTGCGTTCAAGCCCGTAACGAGTTGAATCGCGCCAGGAATCGCTTCTCGGCCTTGGCCGCGCTCCAGGGCGTCAGATAGTCCTCGCACACGCTTTCGGGCAGGCCGGGATCACGGCCGAACAGGCGCCTGGCCTCGGCTTCCGAAAAACCCGCCAGGACCGTAGCTTCGAGATAGGCCGCGCCACGGTCGGCG
>Ga0207707_10000639_pt1 | contig 34565 bp, 32 predicted proteins | sample KBSC83BmetaG_FD_184336 | JGI IMG/M metagenome (GOLD analysis project Ga0207707, IMG submission 184336) | Corn rhizosphere microbial communities from Kellogg Biological Station, Michigan, USA - KBS C8-3B metaG (SPAdes) (version 2) | ecosystem: Host-associated > Plants > Roots > Rhizosphere ... | reverse complement strand
CGTGCGCCCGCAATTGTTGTCGCGCGGCGCCGAGCCGGACTTCCGCTCGGCGGTCGCGTTCTATCCGGATTGCCGCATCTCCGCGGGCCTCGGCTGGAGCGCGCGGGTGCCGACGCTGCTTTTGATCGGCGCCAAGGACGACGTCTCGTCGCCGCCGGCCTGCCGGGCGATGATCGACGGCGCGCGCGGTCGCAGCGCGCTGACGCGGATCGTGGTCTATCCCGGCGCCTATCATGATTTCGATCGCGCCAATTTGCCCGTGCACGCCGTCGCCGGCGGCTCCGACGCGGCCGTGCCCGAACGCGGCCATCTAGGCAGCGACCCCGACGCGCGCGAGGATTCGCAGAAGCTCGTCGCGGAGTGGCTGGCTAGATAGGCAGCGGCTTAGAACAGGCTTCCCTGGTCGACCGGCTTTGCCACGCGCTTCGGCGCGGCGGGCTTTTGCTCACGTGGCGCGGCCTTGTCCTGCGCCGCCTTGACCTGTGTATCCTTGGTCTCATCCGCCGATGTCGCCGGGGGCCGATCCGCATCCGCCGTCGCGCCGACATGCCCGTCGGCGAATTCGATGCTCATGCGCACAGCCGGACCGACCTGCGCCGCCGCATGCAAGGCGTGGCCGGCCTCATCGCGCACCAGTGCAAAGCCGCGCGCCAGCACGCCGCGATAGGAGAGGGCGGTGAGCAACTGCCCGCTATGGGTGACGCGCGCCTCCAGCCGTTGCAGCAGCGTCGAGAGCGCGCGATGGGCGCGATCGGCGAGCCGATGCGTGCGTTCGCGCTCGCGCGCAATCGCATTGCGCCGGGCCTGCGCATTGGCCAGCCGTGAGGCCTTCAGCCGCGCCTCCAGCCCCGTGAAACGCTCGCGGCGGCTTCTGAGCAGGGAACGCGTGCTGTTGTTTAGCCGCTCGCCCGATATGGTGAGGTGCTGGCGCGCCTGGGCGACCTGGCCGCGCAGCACGCGCACGGTCAGCCGTCCGCTCGTCTCTGCAAAGCGGCGGAAATGCGCATGGGTGTTGGCACGCAAGCCCCGGGGCAGGCTGCCGCTCGCCGCATCGAGCCGCTGGCGCGGGATGGCGAGCAACTCGCTCGCCGCCGGCAGTGCGCGGGCGGCGGCACGCAGCTCGTTGCGGCGGCTTTCCTGCGCCCGCTGCCAATGGACGGTGACGCGGCGGGCGAGGCTGGCGACCTCGGCGATGAGATCGCTTTTGACCGGCACCGCCATTTCGGCGGCTGCCGTCGGCGTCGGCGCGCGCTTGTCGGCGACGAAGTCGATCAAGGTGATGTCGGTCTCATGGCCCACCGCCGAGATCAGCGGGATCATGCTCTCAGCGGCGGCACGGACCACGATCTCCTCGTTGAAGGACCAAAGGTCTTCGAGCGAGCCGCCGCCGCGCGCGACAATCAGCACATCCGGCCGTGGAATCCTGCCGCCCTCCGGCAGCGCGTTGAAGCCGCGGATCGCGCTGGCGACCTGCTCGGCCGAGCCATCGCCCTGCACTTTCACAGGCCACACCAGCACGTGGCGGGGAAAACGGTCCTCCAGGCGATGCAGGATGTCGCGGATGACCGCGCCGGTCGGGGAGGTGACGACGCCGATCACCTCCGGCAGCCAGGGCAGGAGCTGCTTTCGCGCCTCGTCGAACAGGCCTTCGGCCGCGAGCTTCTTCTTGCGCTCCTCCATCAAGGCCATCAGCGCGCCGACGCCGGCGGGCTCCAGCGTCTCGATGACGATCTGGTATTTCGAGGAATTGGGATAGGTCGTGAGCTTGCCGGTCGCGATGACCTCGAGCCCTTCCTGCGGCTTGAAGCGCATCCTTGCGTGGGCGAACTTCCAGATCACCGCCTCGATCTTGGCGCTTTCGTCCTTGAGCGCGAAGTAGCAATGGCCGGAGGAATGCGGGCCGCGGAAGCCGGAAATCTCCCCGCGCACGCGGACATGGCCGAACCGGTCCTCCACCGTCCGTTTCAGGGCGGAGGACAGTTCGGACACCGTGAATTCGGGCGCGTTGATCAGGTTTTCGGCTGTGGGCATGTCGATTCGGCGAACAAAACAGGTCCGTTCAACCTAGGGATTTTCGCTCGCCGGCGCCAATCCGTATCTTGGTTTTCCATATACTCTGTAGTATAGAGTACTCTATATTGGAAAAGGCGGAGGAAGTCATGGTGACCTGGCTGGTTTGGTTCCCCCTCAAGCTCTTGCGGTGGGCATTCGCAGCCGTGGGCGTGTCGGCCGTGGCACTCACGGCGATGGTCGCGACCCCGCTCCAGCGGCCGCCGGAGCTGCGCTCAATCTCCGAGACGGCAGGCGCGGTCGACCGCCGCACCATGCCGGCACTGGAGCGCTTCCCCGCCCGCGACGGCACGACGCTCGCCTACCGGCATTATCCGGCCCGGGGGACGGGAAGCGGCGGGATCGCGATCCTGGTGCACGGCTCGTCGGGATCGAGCGTGGCGGTGCATGCGCTGGCGGACGCGCTCGCCGCCCATGGCGTCGAAACCTATGCGCCCGACATCCGCGGCCATGGCGGCTCCGGCACGCGCGGCGACATCGCCTATCTCGGCCAGCTCGAGGACGACATGGCCGACCTGGTCGCGCTGGTCCGCAAGAATTCGGGCGAGCCGATCACGCTGCTCGGCCATTCCGCGGGCGCCGGCTTTGCGCTGCGCATGGCGAGCTCGCCGGTCAAGGAGGAGTTTGCACGCACCATCCTGCTCGCGCCCTATCTCGGCTACGACGCGCCCACCAACCGGCCGCAATCCGGCGGCTGGGCCAGCGCCGACCTTCCGCGCTTGTTTGCGCTCGCCATGATGCGCAGGATCGGGGTCGATTGCTGCGACGCGCTGCCGGTGCTCGCCTTCGCGGTACCGCCCCATTCGGAAACGATCCTGGCACCGACCTACAGCTATCGCCTGATGCGCAATTTCGCGACGCGGGGCTACAAGGGCGATCTTGCGGCCACCACCAAACCCGTGACACTGATCGCAGGCGCCGACGATGAATTGATGCTATCGGACAAATATGCCGACGCGGTGCATGCCATATTGCCGTCGGCCGAGGTCAAGCTGATCGGCGGCGTCAACCACATGGGCGTGGTCAGTACGCCGAAGGCAGTCAACGAGATCGCCGATTATGTCGCAACCCACGGCGGGGCGGGGACGTGAGATGATCGCGTCCGGGGTTCAAGGGAACAGCATCATGATCGACCGCAAGGAGGCGTCTGCAGCGCTGTCGGACATCAACGACATGGTCCGGCGCGTGCGGCAGTCGCGCATCTACGACCTCGCCAGCCAGTTCATGGTCGTGGCCGGTGTGTTCGTGATTGCCGGCAACCTCGCGACCTACATTGCGCCTCGTTATGCCCTCTACATCTGGCCGTCGATCAATGTGCTGACCATCGTCGTCTCTGGTGTGGTTTCCACGTTCGACAGTCGGCGCACCGGGCTCCGCAGCTTCGATTTCAGGGTATTCGTCGCGTTCGTGCTGTTCTATGCGTTCGGCCTGCTCTGCACCGGCGTGCTCGGCCATTTCGGTCCGCGCCAGATGGGCACGTTCTGGCCGATCTATTTCATGCTGTTCTATTGCATTGCCGGGCTGTGGTTCGGCCGGGCTTTAATCTATATCGGGCTTGGCATCACAGTGCTGACCCTGATCGGCTATTTCTTCATCACCACCGACCTATTCCTGATCTGGATGGCGATGGTGAATGGCGGCGGACTGATCCTCTCCGGCCTCTGGATGCGCTGGGGCGAGTGATGGCGGAGCTCGACGACGTCATCCATCAGCCGCTGCGGCTGCGGATCATGGCGGCGCTGAACGCGCTGCCGGTGTCGATCGGGCTCGAGTTTTCCAGGCTGAAAAAGCTGACCGGAGCGACAGACGGCAATCTCGGCGCGCATATCGAAACCCTGGCCAGGGCCGGCTATGTCGCGGTCGACAAGGCCTTTGTCGGCAAGAAGCCCCAGACTACCGTGACCGCGACCGCCACCGGCCGCGGCGCCTTCGCCCGCCATGTCGCGACCTTGCAGGAGATCATCGCGGCATCGGAGGGGGATCAATAGTCCTGCCGTCTCGTCATTCCGGGACGGCCCCCTTCGGGCCATCCCGGAATGACGATGCGTGTGGATAATCTCCCCCTTGCAAGGAATGGGGGACTCGTGCCACCGACATGGCCATAAATCCCTTGTCCCACGGCCTTTCATGCACATCCTCCTGCTCGGTTCCGGCGGCCGCGAACATGCCCTGGCCTGGAAGATCGCGGCTTCCCCGCTCGTGACAAAGCTCTGGTGCGCGCCCGGCAATGCCGGCATCGCGCGCGAGGCCGCATGCGTGGCGCTCGATGTCGCGAACCATGCGGCCGTGATCGAGTTCTGCAGGAAGAACGCGGTCGAGCTGGTCGTGGTCGGGCCCGAAACGCCGCTGGTGGCCGGGATCGTCGACGATCTCGCCAAGGCCGGCATCAAGGCGTTCGGCCCGGGCAAGCAGGCCGCGCAGCTCGAAGGCTCCAAGGGCTTTACCAAGGATCTCTGCGCGGAATTCAATATTCCGACCGGCGCCTACAAGCGCTTCAGCAATGCGGCCGATGCACTGGCCTATGTACGCGCGCAGGGTGCGCCGGTCGTGGTGAAGGCCGACGGACTTGCCGCCGGCAAGGGCGTCGTGGTCGCGAAGACGATGGCCGAGGCCGAAGCCGCCATCGCCATGATGTTCGAGGGCGGCTTTGGTGCGGCCGGCGCCGAGGTCGTGATCGAGGAATTCTTGTCGGGCCGCGAGATCTCTTTCTTCGCGCTCTGCGACGGCGAGACCGCGATCCCGCTCGCAAGCGCGCAGGACCACAAGCGCGTGTTCGACCATGACGAGGGGCCGAACACCGGCGGCATGGGCGCCTACTCGCCGACGCCGTTCGTCACATCGGAGGTCCACGACCAGATCATGTCTCGGATCATCTTGCCGACGGTGGCCGGCATGAAGAAGCGCGGCATGCCGTTCCGCGGCGTGCTCTATGCCGGCGTGATGTTGACCGAGGAGGGCCCGAAGCTGTTCGAATACAACGTCCGCTTCGGCGATCCCGAATGCCAGGTGCTGATGCTCAGGATGATGTCGGACATCGTGCCGGCGTTTCTCGCATCCTGCGACGGCGAGTTGAAGCATTTCGACCTGCGCTGGTACGCCGAGCCGGCGATCACCGTGGTCATGGCCGCGAAGGGCTATCCCGGCGACTACAGGAAGGGCACGCGCATCGACGGGCTCGATGACGCCGCGAGGATCGACGGCGTGGAAATCTTCCACGCCGGCACCGTTGCGAAGGATGACGCCATCCTCGCCAACGGCGGGCGCGTGTTGAACGTCTGCGCGATGGGCAAGACCGTGACCGAGGCGAGAGACCGCGCCTATCAAGCGGTCGATCGGATCAAATGGCCCGACGGCTTCTGCCGCCGCGACATAGGCTCGCAGGCGGTGGAGGCGGAGAAGGGCTGATCGCCGTCATTCGGATCGACGCGCGAGCGCGCGTCGATCCGGAATCTCGAAATTGCACAGCGGGTGTTTCATAACTCCGGGATTCCGGGTTCGCGCTTGCGCGCGCCCCGGAATGACGAATGCGGGCCTTACAGCAAATCCCCGCCTGCGGCCGACGCCGTCGTGCCGTGCTCGCGGAACGCCTTGATGACGTTGCGGCCGACCCTCCAGCGGTGTACTTCGTCCGGCCCGTCGACCAGGCGCTGTGAGCGTACCTGCGTGTACCATTTGGCGAGCGGCGTGTCCTGGGAAAAGCCGAGCGCGCCGTGGAGCTGGATCGCGGTGTCGATCACATGGTGCACCATGTGCGCGAGATAGACTTTTGCGATCGAGTTCTCCTGGCGCAGGTCCATGCCCTTTTCCGCCTTGTAGGCGATGTGCATCAGCATCAAGCGGCCGATATAGAGCTGCGTCGCGCACTCGGCGAGCATGAACTGCACGGCCTGGCGGTCGGCGAGCAGTTGACCGAAGGTCGAGCGGTTGGTGACGCGCGCGACCGCCATGTCGAGTGCGCGCTGGGCCTTGGCGATGTTGTGCATGCCGTGACGCAGACGGCCGTAGGCGAGGCGGTGCTGCCCCATGTTGAAGCCGTTGCCTTCGCCGCCGACAAGGTTGTCGGCGGACACTTTCAGATCCTTGATCTCGATCTCGGAATGGCCGCCATGGATCTGGTCGTAATAGGGACCTTCGATCGCCATGTTGGGCACGTTGCGCTTGATGTTGTAGCCGGGATTCGGCAGCTCGACGATGAAGGTCGAATAGCGCTTGTGGCGCGGCGCGTCCGGATCGGTCATCGCCATCACCAGCGCCATGTTGGCGACGCTGGCCGACGACGAAAACCACTTTTCACCGTTGAGGATGTAATTCTCGTTGCCGTCCTTCACCGCGCGGGTCTGCATGCCCGTGGCGTCGGCGCCGGACGCCTTTTCTGTCATCGAGAAGCAGATGCGCTTCTCGCCGTTGAGCAGCGGCTTCAGGAATTTCTCCTTCTGATATTCCGTGCCGTGGGCGAGGATGGTCATGATCGAGGCGTCATCGGGGCCTTGCGTGTTCATCGACAGCGCGCCCAGCATGCTCTCGCCCAATTCCATCTGCACCAGCGCATTGGCGAGCGGGCCCAGTCCCATGCCGCCATATTCCTTCGGCACGAAGGGATTCCAGAGCCCTTGCGCGCGCGCTTTCTTCCGAAGGTTTGCGAGCACCTCGTCGAACGGTTTGGAATCCAGCTCCTTTTCCGCCGGGATGCATTCCTCATGCACCCATTTGCGCACTTTTTCGCGGATCGCCTTGGCTTCAGGGGGAACTTCGAAATCGAGCATGGCATTTCCTCGTTTTGCGTTCTTGATGCTTGGTCTTGATGGATGGCATAACGCTGCCACGACCGAGCAGCAACGACAAACAAAGTTTGAAGCGATGAGCGACCTCGCCGACCTCTTCCCGGGCTATGAATCCCGATGGATCAACACATCTTCGGGCCGCATCTTTGCCCGCGTCGGCGGCAGTGGGCCGCCGCTATTGTGCCTGCACGGATTTTCATCGACGCATGTGATGTGGCATCCGGTGGCGCCAAAGCTTCATGACAAGTTCACGCTGATCATCGCCGACCTGCCGGGCTATGGCTGGTCGGACATGCCCGACAGCGACGAGAACCACACGCCCTACACCAAGCGTGCGATGGCCAAGACGATGATCGAGGCGATGGAGCAGCTCGGCCATGTGCATTTCGCTTTGGCTGGGCACGACCGTGGCGGCCGCGTGTCCTATCGGCTGGCGCTCGATCATCCCGGAAGGCTCTCGCGCTTGGCGGTGCTGGATATCCTGCCGACCTATAATTACTGGGAGCGCATGAACCGGCTCTATGCGCTGAAGATCTATCACTGGGCTTTTTTGGCGCAGCCCGCGCCGCTCCCGGAGACGCTGATCTCGGGTGCGCCGGATTTCTTCCTGAAGACGAAGATGGCAAGCCAGACCAGGTCGAAGACGCTGAAAGAGATCGACCCGCGTGCTCTGGAGCACTATCTCGCGCCCTTCCGCGACCCCTCGCGCGTGCATGCGATGTGCGAGGACTACCGCGCCGGAGCCTATGCGGATTACGAGATCGACAGAGCCGATTTCGAGGCTGGCAGGAAGATCACCATTCCCATGCTGGCGTTGTGGGGCGACGCCGGTATCGCGTCCGCCGCCGCGACGCCGCTCGATACTTGGCAGCAATGGGCGACAAACGTTGCGGGCTCGCCGGTCTCGTCCGGGCATTTTCTGACGGAGGAAAATCCGGATGAGACGGCGAAGCTGCTCAGGGAGTTTTTCCTGGCGGGGTAGGTGCTGCCTCATTGCGCGCGCGGCCATCGAGTCTCTGTCATTCCGGGATGGTGCGTTAGCACCAGACCCGGAATCTCGAGATTCCGGGTTCGATGCTTCGCATCGCCCCGGAATGACGTGTCAGGCGCCTACCGCCGCTCCCGGAAAAACTCCCGCAGCAGCGCCGCCGACACGCTCTCGCCGACGCCGGAGTAGACGTCCGGCGCGTGGTGGCAGGTCGGCGAAGCAAAGAACCGCACGCCGGATTCGACCGCGCCGCCCTTGGGGTCGGCCGCGGCGTAATAGAGCCGCCGGATCCGTGCGAACGAGATCGCGCCCGCGCACATGGTGCAGGGCTCGAGCGTGACATAGAGGTCGCAGTCGGTGAGCCGCTCGGTACCGATCTTTTCGGCGGCCTGCCGGATCGCCAGCACTTCCGCATGTGCCGTCGGATCGCGGTCGGTAAGGGTCTGGTTGCCGGCGGTCGCGATCACCTCGTAGTTCCTGACGATGACGCAACCGATCGGAACTTCGCCCGCTTTTCCGGCGTTTGCGGCCGTTTTCAGTGCCAAATCCATGAAAGAAGGGGCTTTCATGCCTCGTATCATTGGAAAAAACCTGCTACTGGATGCGCCTTCAGCAAAAGTGGATTCCGGTTTTGCGTGACATGCGCCGCTGCGAGCGCGCCGCGCGCCTGCCCTTACCTCAAGATGAGCCCTTTCATGCCCCGCGAAAACGACAAAAACAACGATTCCCGTGGCCGGCGTGACAGGCCGGGCGGCGGCAAGGGCCGCTCCGGCAAGCCGCGGGGGCCTGAGAAGAAATTCACCAAGCGCGGCTTCGAGGGCAAGAAGTTCGGCGGAGAGCGCGGCGGCGACAAGCCCGGATCCAGCCGCGATGACCGGCCCCGCGGCGATCGGCCGTTCCGCGATCGTCCCGCGCGCGACGGGGACGGCGAGAAGCGCGCGTTCAAGCCGCGCGGCGACCGGCCGAAGTTCGATCGTGACGGTGACGAGCGCCCCTACAAGCCGCGCGCCAATCGCGACGAGGGCCGTCCGGCTGAGCGCTTTTCGGACCGGAAGTTCGGCGGCAAGAAGCCTTACGCTTCGCGGGAGCGTGATGGTGACAAGCGCCCGTATACGCCGCGCGGCGAAGATTTTCGTGGGAGCAGCGACCGGCCTCGCGGGGATCGCCCCTATAGCCCGCGGCCGCCGCGCGACGGCGATCGGCCCGAGAGGAAGTTTGGCGGCGAGCGCAAATTCGCCCGTGGTGCCGAGGATCGCAACGGCCGCGGGGATCGCGGCCCTCGCAAGGATTTTGGCAAGAATTTTGACAAGGATTTCGGCGATCGTCCGCCGCGCGGTGAATCGAAGCCCTGGCAGAAGCGCGAGGAAGGTTTCGAGCGTCCGGCGCGCCGCGATGGCGAGCGAAAATCCGACCGGCCGAAATTCGACAAGCCCCGTTACGACAGGCCACGCGACGATCGCGACGGGCGGTCGCGCTTCTCGCGTCCTCGCGACAATGACTCGCGTGAGGATCGCCCCAAATTCGGCCGCCCCCGGTTCGAGCGCAATGAGGAGTCCGGCGGCCGCCGCGACGATCGCCGTCCGCGCCCCGAAGGCCGCCGGGACTGGCAGGAGCATCCGCGCAGCGAAGGCCGTTTCGCCGATCGTCCGCGCCGCGACAATGAGGACGACAGCAAGATCTTCGCGAAGCGTTCGGCCTTTGGCGGCCGCGGCGCCTACCGCGAGCGGAAGCCCGATTTCGACCGGCGCCCCGCGCGCGAGGAAGTAAAGCCGAAGAAAACCGGTGAGCGCATTGCAAAGGCACTGGCGCGCGCGGGCCTTGCCTCGCGCCGCGATGCCGAGGAGATGGTCACGCAGGGCCGCGTCACCGTCAACGGCCGCGTCATCAACTCGCCGGCGCTCGACATCACCGCCAACGACGTGGTCGTGGTCGATGGAAAGCCGTTGCCGCCGCGCGAACGCACGCGGCTGTTTCTCTATCACAAGCCCAGGGGACTGATGACGACGCATGCCGACCCCGAGGGGCGGCCGACCGTGTTCGACAATCTGCCGGAAGGCCTGCCACGGCTGATCTCGGTCGGACGGCTCGATTTCAACACCGAGGGGCTTCTGCTGCTCACCAATGATGGTGGGCTCGCCCGTGTGCTGGAATTGCCGGATACCGGCTGGCTCAGGCGCTACCGCGTTCGCGCCCACGGCGAGGTGACGCAGGCGCAGCTCGATCAATTGAAGAATGGCATCGAGGTCGACGGCGTCAAATACGGGTCGATCGACGCCACGCTGGAGCGCGACCAGGGCGCCAATGTCTGGCTGGTGTTTGCGATCCGCGAGGGCAAGAACCGCGAGGTGCGCAATGTGATGGCGCATCTCGGGCTCGAGGTGAATCGGCTGATCCGCGTGTCCTACGGCCCGTTCCAGCTCGGCGAGATCGAGGAAGGCAAGGCCGAGGAAGTGAAGACCCGCGTGCTGCGCGAGCAGCTTGGCGAGAAGGTGATCGCGCAGGCCGGCGCAGAATTCGACCGGCCGGAGCAGCGCGAGGAGAGGGAAGCGCCGCGCGAGAAAAAGCCGTTCAAGCCCGCTGGCAAGAGCGCGCTGGTTTCGGACCGCAAGGGCCGCCGCGTACTGGTGCAGCGCACCGGCAGCGAGGAGGCGAGGGCGCGCAACGAAGAAGAGAATGCCGGTTATGGCCCGCCGCGCCGTCCCAAGCGCGGCTATCACGGCAAGCGCGACCTGAAGCCGCGGGATGAGTAATCGATGCGCGTGGTCGGCGGACGATTGAAGGGCCGCAATCTGGCCTCGCCTTCCTCGCGCGACATCCGCCCGACCGCGGATCGCCTCCGCGAGTCCGTGTTCAACATCCTTGTGCACGCCTATGCCAACCCGATCGAAGGTGCGCGCGTACTCGATCTCTTCGCCGGCACCGGCGCGCTCGGCATCGAGGCGGTGTCGCGAGGGGCTGCATTCACGCTGTTCGTCGACAATGGCGCGGAAGCGCGTGCGCTGCTCCGCAACAATGTCGAGGCGCTCGCGCTTGGCGGCGTCACCAAGGTGTATCGCCGCGACGCCACCAATCTCGGTCCCGCATATCCGATGGGGCCGTTCTCGGTTGCGTTCCTCGATCCGCCCTACGGCAAGGGGCTCGCGGAGAAGGCGCTCGCGTCACTGCGCGAGGGCGGCTGGCTGACGCCGGGCGCGCTGCTCGTGGTGGAAGAGGCAAAGGCCGCGGCATTTGCCGCGCCCGACGGTTTCGAGGAGCTGGAACGGCGGGTGTATGACGACACGGAGTTCGTGTTCTTGAAATTCTCGTAGGGTGGGCAAAGGCGCCCTTGCGCCGTGCCCACCATTTTGACGCTCCGCTCGTAATGGTGGGCACGCTGCGCTTTGCCCACCCTACGCAGCCACGTGAGCCTACCTCCGCCCGAACAGCTTCTCCACATCGGCGAGCTTCAGCTCGACATAGGTCGGGCGGCCGTGATTGCACTGGCCGGAGTTCGGCGTGTCTTCCATCTCGCGCAAAAGCGCATTCATCTCTTCCGGCTTGAGGCGGCGGCCGGCGCGGACCGAGCCGTAGCAGGCCATGGTGGCGGCCACATGCATCAGCCGCCGCTCCAGGGGCAGCGCCTCGTCCCACTCCTCCATGTGCTCGGCGAGGTCGCGCAGCAGGCTGCCGGCATCGGTCTTGCCGAGCAGCGAGGGTGTCTCGCGCACCGCGAGCGCGCCGGGGCCGAAGGATTCGATCGCGAGACCGAAGGAAGCGAGTTCCTCGAAACGGCCGAGCAGGCGCTCGACCGTGGCTTCGTTCATCTCGACGATTTCGGGGATCAGCAGAATCTGCCGCTGCACGCCGTTCTTGGCGAGCGAGGCCTTCAGCCGCTCATAGACGATGCGCTCATGCGCGGCGTGCTGGTCGACGATGACGAGCCCGTCGCGGGTTTGCGCGACGATATAGGTCTCGTGGATCTGCGTGCGCGCAGCACCAAGGGGGCGGTCCAGCAAGTCGCCGGCCGGTTGCGCTTCGAAGCGCACGTCCGCCGTCGGAGCGCCGACATCGAACGCGGCCTGGTCCTGTTCGGCGAGTGCGGTCGCCGCCGCCGCGAACGACGATGCGGGTCCAACGGGATAGGATGGCGAGCGCTGCCAATCCCAATTGCTGGGGCGCGGCGGAAACGCCGGGCGGAACGACGCGATGGCCGCACCGCCGCTATTGGCCGCAGTGCGCCTGCCTTCGCGCGCCAACCCCTCCTTCAGGGCATGCACGATCAGTGCGCGCACCAGGCCGGCATTGCGGAAGCGCACTTCGGTTTTCGCCGGATGCACATTGGCGTCGACCTCGCGCGGGCCGAGCGTCACGAACAGCGCCACCACGGGATGACGGTCGCGCGGCAGATAGTCGGCATAGGCGGCGCGCACCGCGCCGAGGATCAGCTTGTCGCGCACGGGCCGGCCGTTGACGAAGAGATATTGCCCGAGCGCATTCGCCCGCGTCAGCGACGGCGCGGCGGCAAAGCCCTCGACCGACACGCCCTCCCGCTCGGCGCGGACGTCGATCGCCGCGCTGCGGAAATCGGCGCCGAGAATGTCGCCGAGGCGTGTGAGCTGGCCGGGTCCGCCCGGTAGCGCCGCGGCCCAGGTGACGGGCGCGCGCTCTTCGCCGGCCAGCGTGAACGCAATGTCGGGCCGCGCCATCGCGAGCCGCCGCACCGTCTCGCGGATCGCTTCGGCTTCCGTCCGATCGGTTTTCAGGAATTTCAGCCGCGCGGGCGTCGCGTAGAAGAGATCGGTGACCTCGACCCGGGTGCCATGGGAAAGCGCTGCCGGCATCACGCCGGACTTCGCGCCGCCTTCGACCGAGAGCTGCCAGGCATGCGGCTCGCTCGCATGCCGCGTGGTGATCGAGAGTTTTGCCACCGCGCCGATCGAGGGCAGGGCCTCGCCGCGGAACCCGAGCGTCCTGATCTGGAGCAGGTCCTCGTCGTCGAGCTTGGAGGTGGCGTGGCGGTCGACGGCGAGCGCGAGGTCGGCCGCGGTCATGCCGCCGCCGTCGTCGGTGATGACGATCTTCCGCCGGCCGCCGCCGTCGGTGAAGATGTCGACCCGGCTCGCGCCGGCATCGATCGCGTTCTCCACGAGTTCCTTGACCACGCTCGCGGGACGCTCGACCACCTCGCCGGCGGCGATCCGGTTGACGACCTGTTCGGGGAGCTGGCGGACGGGCATTGGTGCGGGGTCAGGGACAGATTCGAGGATTGACCCCCATTCTAGGCGGTCGCGCGCCCGATTGCATGGGCAGCGCACACAAGATTCATCCCGATCTGGGGAAAGCTCGCCCTATTGCCTCGAGGGCGCTGGCCTCCGCCCCTGCCTTATCTGTGGCGAGCAGCGCGGGATTGTGAGTCCGAAGGGGCCGGTATATCGTTTGGAAAAATTCTAATCGGACTGGAGGGACCGCCATGTGCCATTTGTTCGCACACCAGCCGCAACGCGACTATGAATCGCAGACCCGCTCACTGAGGATGGATGGCCACTCCACCTCGATCCGGCTGGAAATGTCGTTCTGGGACACGCTGGAGGAGATCGCAGCGAAGGAAGGCATGACGCTGGCCAAGTTCCTCACCACGCTGCACAACGAGGTGCTTGATCACCACGGCGAGGTCAGCAATTTTGCTTCGCTTCTGCGCTGCTCCTGCCTGATCTACCGCGCCAAAACCGCTGCTGCCGCTGTGCCGGAATTCCATGGCGATACCGCGATCCTGGATGCGGCTGAATAGGTTTCAGTCAGTTTGCAGGTTCGCTTCACCTCTCCCGCTTGCGGGGGAGGTCGCATCGCATCGGAAGGTGCGATGCGGGTGGGGGAAAGTCTCTCCACACGAACCACTTTGAATCGCGGCGGCACCCCACCCCAACCCTCCCCCGCAGGCGGGGGAGGGAGAACAGTCTGATCACCCTTCAGATTTCCTTCTTCTGCATGGCGCCCGCGATGTAATCCGCCTGCCGGATCGCGAGTGACACGATCGTGAGCGTCGGGTTGCAGGCTGCACCGCTGGTGAACTGGCTGCCGTCGGACACGAACAGGTTCTTGATGTCGTGGGCCTGGCCGAACTTGTTCACTACGCCGTCTTTTGCCTTCTCGCTCATGCGATTGGTGCCCATGTTGTGCGTGCTCGGGTAGGGCGGGGTCGGGTAGGTCACGGTGGCGCCTACGGCCTCATAGACGGCGGCGCCCTGCTTGTAGGCATGTTCGCGCATCGCGACATCATTGGGATGATCGTCGAAATGCACGCTCGCCACCGGCATCCCGTGCTTGTCCTTCACTTTCGGATCGAGCGTGACGCGGTTGGTCTCCTGCGGCATGTCCTCGCCGACGAGCCACATGCCGGCCATCTGCGGAAAGGTCTCCATCGCGCTGGTGAACGGCCGCCCCCATGCGCCCGGCTTCAGGAACGCCGCCATGAAGGGAAGCCCGAGTGACAGCGTCTCCATTTCGTAACCGCCGACGAATCCGCGCTTCGGGTCGTTTTTCGCCTCGTCGCGGATGATCCCGGCCATGGTGGTGCCGCGATACATGTGGACCGACTTTTCAAAGGACGCATACACGCTGCCGGTCATGTGCCGCATGTAGTTGCGCCCGACCTGGCCTGATGAGTTGGCAAGACCGTCGGGGAACATGTTCGAGGCGCTGTTGAGCAACAGGCGCGGGCTTTCCAGCGAATTGCCGGCGACAGCCACGACACGCGCCTTCTGGCGCTGCATCGCGCCGCTCGCATCGGCGTAGACGACGCCGGTCACCTTGCCGCCCGCATCGTGCTCGATCTTGATCACCATGCTGTCGGGGCGCACTTCGAGATTGCCGGTCGCTTCGCCCTTGGGGATTTCGGCGTAGAGCGTCGACCATTTCGCGCCGGACTTGCAGCCCTGGAAGCAGAAGCCGATCTGCTGGCAGGATCCGCGTCCGTCGCGCGGCTCGCTGTTGATCGCCATTCTCCCGGTATGGACTTCCTTGTAGCCGAGCTTCTTGGCACCGGCCTCCAGCACCTTGAAATTGTTGTTGCCGGGCAAACCGGGAATGCCGTTGGTGCGCGTCACCCCCATCTTGTCCTCGGCCTTGGCGTACCACGGCTCCATTTCGGCAAGCGTGATCGGCCAGTCCAGAAGATTGGCGCCGGTGACGCCGCTATAGGTACTCTTGACCTTGAACTCATGCTCGTCGAAACGCAGCGAAGCGCCGGCCCAGTGTATCGTCGAGCCACCGACGGCCTTCACGATCCACGCCGGCAGCGTGGAGAAGTCCTTGGAAACCTGCCAGCTTCCGGACGTCGTGCGCGCGTCCTTCCAGGCGAGCTGGGTGAAGCTGTCCCACTCGTCGTTGATGAAGTCCTGGTTCTCGATGCGCGGACCGGCTTCCAGGATCACGACCTTGACGCCCTTCTGCGCGAGCTCGTTGCCGAGCGTGCCGCCGCCCGCGCCGGAGCCGACGATCACCACAACGCCGCTGTCATTCAAATCGAATTTTGCCATGTGTATTTCCTCCCTGACTGTTCGTTGCCCAAGGTCATTGCCCAAGGCTTATGCCTTCGGGAGCCAGTCGATGTCGGCGAAGCCGCGCTTGATGTAGCCGCCATGCTCGGCAGAGGAACCCTCGTAGCCGAATTTCGGCCAGAGCTCTTTCTGATTGTAGAGCGAGACAACGAGATCGCCGCGGATGGTCGTGAAGAACTCGGTCTGCTCGATGCCCTGCAGCAACTTGACGCGATCGGCTTCCCATTTGACGTCCGCGTAGGGCACCTTGTGATGATCGCGCGCATCCTGGTCGAGCCGGCTGATGCCGCCCTCGATCATCGCCTTGACGGCGGGGTTCTTCGCCGCCTTGCCGTCCCACGGCTTGACCGCGGTGATGTAGTAGCTGTCGACCAGCATGTCGTGCGGATAGATGTCGCGCGCGACCTTCACCAGGGTCTTGAGCGTTGCCGGCGACAACGCGGTGGCGTCTTCGGCCCACGCATCGTTGATGCCGAGACCCGCGCTCGTTGCGACCGCGACGACAGGCACCGTGGTGGCAGCGCCCTGCAGAAAGACGCGGCGATTATATTTGCTCCTGCGATCGACTTCTCTCATGGGTGTCCTCCATCGAACGTTATTTTGCGAATGTTATTTTGATTGCAATCAACCGAAACGGCCGCCTTTCTGGATCACCTCGATCTTGTATCCATCGGGGTCGGCGACGAAGAAGAAGCGCGCCAGGGTCCTGCCGTCGTGCTTGAAGTCGCGCAGCGGCCCCGGTGACAGCTTCTCGCGCTCGAAGCGCGCGTGTTCGGCATCGACGTCATCGACGACCACGGCGAGATGGCCGTAGCCGTCGCCCAGCGCATAAGGCTCCTTGCGGTCGAAATTCACGGTCAGCTCGACCTCGAACGGCGAGGAGGGATGGCTGAGATAGATCAGCGCGAAGTCCGAAAACTTCAGATTTTCGGCGACAGCAAGTCCGAAGGCGCGTGCGTAGAAATCCAGCGACTTCTTCTCGTCGAGAACCCGGATCATCGAGTGGACGGGCTTTGCCATCAGTGCAGCTCTTTCAGGTAGGCGATGATGGCGGTGCGCACTTCCGGCCTGGCCTGCCGGTACGCCATGACCGCGCCAGGAATCATCTGCTGCGGATTGGTCATCCAGGCGTCGAGCCTGGCGTCGTCCCAGGTGAAATCGGCCTTGGCGAAGGCGGGCGAATAGTGGAAGCCGTCGACCGAGCCGGCGCGGCGGCCGACGATGCCGAACAGCGACGGACCCTGGCGGACCGGATCGGTCAGGTTGCTGGTGTGACAGACCGCGCATTGCTGCTTGAACAGCGTTGGGCCATCCGGTGGCTTCGCTTCGGGCAACGGAATTTGCGCCGTCGCAGCCTTCACGACAAGCATCGCACCGCAACAACTCAAGCCGATTGCAAGTGTGGCGCGCAGCTTTGTCATGTACATCACCGTTGCGTCGGCGAACTTTAGGGGGCGCCGGGGAAGCGGTGGTAGTAGCGGGCTGTTTCGCGCGAGAACAAACGCCGCCATCTTTGTGGCGGCGGGCGGGCAGGTCGGTCAGGCTGACCTAATCATCATATCCGCGTGCGCCACGGTGCGCCTTGATGTCGCTGCGGTGCTTCTTGCCCTCGAGGCGGCGCTGCTTGGAGCCGAATGTGGGCTTGGTGGGCCGCCGCGGCCTGGGGCGCACCATCGCCTCCTTCAACATCTCGACCAGCCGCTCGATGCCGTCGGCGCGATTGCGCTCCTGGCTGCGGAAGCGAAAGGCCTGGATCACGATCACGCCGTCCTTGGTCATGCGGCTGCCGGCAAGGCGCGCCAGCCGCTGCGCGGCATCCGGCGGCAGCGCGATCTTGCTGGTGTCGAAACGAAGCTGCGCTGCGGTCGAGACCTTGTTGACGTTCTGCCCGCCCGGGCCGGAGGCGCGGACAAAGACGATCTCGATGTCGTTCTCGTCAATCGTGAGGTCACGGGAAATCCGCAGCATGGGTGCATCCGGCCAGAATCGCTCGCGCACCATAGCGGGTTTGGTGCGACAGCGCTCGGCCGGCGGTGCCCACCGCCCCCGCAAGGGGATGGCGCTGGGCTCGCTCGCCTGCAAATGGCGAGGCTAGTTCGCCTTGGGCGGCGGAGGCGTGCCCGGAGCGCCTGCGGATTGCGCAGCAGCCTGGGGCTCGCGGCCGACGACGACGGTGAGCAAGCCCTGGCCCCACAGCCGCTTTGCGGCCTGCTTGGCATCGTCCAGCGTCACGGCATCGATGATGGCGTTGCGCTTGTCGAGATAATCGATCGGCAGCCGGTCGAGCTGGTATTGCAGCAGCGCGCTGGCGAGCTTGGAGGAGGTGTCGAGCTGCAGCATCTGCGAACCCTTGAGATAGGATTTCGCCTCGTCGAGCTCCTGCTGCGTCGGACCTTCCTCGGCGAAGCGGCGGACCTCCTTGTCGATCGCATCCAGGCTGTCGCCGGCGCGGTCGGCGCGCGTGCCGGTATTGCCGACGAACAGCGCCGAGTGATCCATCCAGAGCAGCGACTCGTACACCGAATAAGCGAGCCCGCGCTTCTCGCGGACCTCACGGTAGAGCCGCGAGGCCAGTCCGCCGCCGCCCATGATGTGGTTGTCGATATAGGCGGCCATGAATTTCGGATCGTGGCGCATGAAGCCGGGACCGCCAAACGTGATCGTGGTTTGCGGCACGTCGAGCGGCACGAAGGCGCGCTGCGGCGGTTTCGACGATACGACGTCCGGAACCGGCGTCAGGCTCGCCTTGGCCGGCAAGCTGCCGAAGGTCTTGTCGAGCAACTGACCCAGCGTCGCCGGATCGACGTCGCCGACCACGGCGATCTTCAGCGTGTCCCTGGCGATGACGCGGCGGATGTAGTCGCGCATGTCGGCCACCGTGATGGTTGGCACGCTCTCCAGCGTGCCGGTTCCCGGGCGGCTGTAGGGATGGTTGGGGAAGGCGACTTCCAGGAATTTGCGGCTCGCCAGCGAATTGGGATTGGTGGTGTCGCGGTGCAGGCCGGACATGATCTGCGAGCGGATGCGATCGACATCGGAAGCGTCGAGATGGGAGGAGGTCAGCGCGAGGTGCAGGAGGTCGAAGGCCTCGTCCTTGTTGTCCTTGAGCATGCGCAGCGAGCCTCGGAAATAGTCCCGGGTGACGCTGAAGTTCAGTTCGATGGCGCGGCGGTCGAGCCTCTCGTGGAACGCCTTGGAATCGAGATCGCCGGAGCCTTCATCGATCAGGCTTGCGACCATGTTGCCGACGCCGGGCCTGTCGGCGGGATCCTGTGCCGCGCCGCCGGTGAAGGCATATTCCATCGCGATCAGGGGCACGGTCGCGTCCTGCACGAACCAGGCCTCGATACCGCCGGGCGAGATCAGATGCTGGATCTTTGCCGCGGCAAGAGACGGCGCCGGCAGCGTCAGGGCGAGGGTGAAGGAAGCCGCAATCGCGAACGCCGCGCGCCGCGTGAAGTTGGGAAAATGGTTCACGAACGCTTCTCCTCGCGCTTCGGCGTGGTGTCCTTGATCAGGTAGCCGGTGACCGAGCGCTTCCTGTCCAGCCACTTTTGCGCCGCGGCGCGGACCTGTTCGGCGGTGACCGCGCGGATGCGGTCCGGCCAGGTTCTGATGTCCTCGATGCTGAGCCCCGTGGTGAGCGCGCCACCATACCAGCGCGCCATCGTCGCCTGGTTGTCCTGGGCGTAGATCGCCTCGGCAATGAGTTGCGTCTTCACCCGCTCCAGATCCTCGGCACGGATCGGGTTCTTCTGGATATCGGCGATCACGCCGTCGACGACCTGCTCGATCTGCGAAAACTCCACGCCGGGTTTCGGTGAGGCCGAGATCGAGAACTGCGAGGGATCGAGCGCGGTGCCTTGATAGGCGGCGCTGGCGGCGACCGCGAGCGGCTTGTCGAACACGAGCGCGCGGTAGAGATAGGAGTTGCTGCCGCCGCCCATCAACTGCGCCAGCACGTCGAGCGCGGTGCTCTCGCCGGCGGCTGCGGTCGTGGCGGAGGGAACGAGGTAATAGCGCTTCACGGCGGGCTGCTCGACATGGGGATCGGCGAGCGTCACCGTGCGCGGCGCGACCTGTTCCGGCTCCTGCGGGCGGATGCGTCGCGCCGGGATCGAAGGCTGCGGCTCGATCTTGCCGAAAGTCTGCTCGACCAGCGGGCGGACTTCCTTGGCGTCGGTGTCGCCGGCGATCACCAGGATCGCGTTGTTCGGCGCGTAGAAGCGGCGGTAGAAGGCGAGCGCGTCCTCGCGGTCGAGCTTCTCGATCTCCTGGTGCCAGCCGATCACCGGCCGCTGATAGGGATGGTTGAGATAGAGCGCGGCCATGATCTGCTCGTTCAGCCGCGCCTCCGGATTGTTGGCGACCCGCATGTTGTATTCCTCGAGCACGACGTCGCGCTCTGGCAGCACGTTCTCGTCCTTGAGGATGAGCCCGGTCATGCGGTCGGCCTCGAATTCCATCATCAGCGGCAGCTTGTCGCGCGGCACGCGCTGGAAATAGCCGGTGTAGTCGTTCGAGGTGAAGGCGTTCTCGTTGCCGCCGATCTTGAGCACGGTCTGCGAGAACTCGCCGACCGGATGCCTGGCCGTACCCTTGAACATCAGATGCTCGAGGAAATGCGCGAGCCCGGACTTGCCGGGTGTCTCGTCGGCGGAGCCGACCTTGTACCAGACCATCTGCGTCACGACCGGGGTGCGGTGATCCTGGATCACCACGACCTGCATACCGTTCGGAAGCGTGAAGGTGGCCGGCGGCTCGGAGGTGAAGGTTGTTTGCGCTAACGTGCCGGTTGTCGAAAGTGCGAGTGCGGCGAATAGCGAGACGGCGAAACGGTTCCTGGACATCATGACCTTTATGAAAGCCCGGACGAACACGTACGGGTTAAAAACGCCGCATCCTACACGGTGCGACGAACACGAGGGCGTCACGAAGCCGAGAGAAACCGGGACTACTCGCCGTATTTGCCGGCAGCCGGGTTGTATTCCTTGTTCAGGGATTCCCTCGGTCCGGTCCCGTAAAGGTACCTCGGAGACGGGGTCTGGTAGCCCGGCGGCGGCTGGACCAGCGACTCCCGCGACGGCTCCTGCTTGAATTCCGTACTCTCGACCTTGTTGCCCTTGAAGAGGCCCGTGAAGCCGCCTTCATAGCCAAGTTGGGAAGGCATCAGCGGGGTGCCGCCCGGATCGCCCGGCTTCAGGGAGTCGGAATTCCTCGCTTCCTGCGCCGACGTCGTCGGCCTCTGGTTAGCGACGTTGAGCTCACTCGGCGACAGCGGGCGAGCTGCATCCCGCATCGCTTGGGAGGCGTCGCGGTGGTCGTTCTTATCCTTCTTGCGCGCGGCGATCGCGGCCTTGCGGCGCGCTTCGTCCGGATCCTTGGGCCAGTTCGGCGCGGTCTTTTCGTTGGCGGCGGAAGCCGGCGGCGGCAGGTCCAGCTTGGGCGGCACGACCAGCGGTGAACGCTCGCGATAGTCGATGCTGGAATTTTCCATGTTGGTGGCGCCCATGCCCTTCATGATGCCTTCGATGACCTTTTCCTCGAAGGTCTTGTCGTCCTCCTCGTCGTCGCCTGCGCGCGCGGCGCCTGCGGCCATCAACAGGCCGACGCCGAGCACGACCGCCGACAGCCGCAAGGCTTTCGACGAAGAGGCCTTCGACGAAATCCGCATCATCAAACCGCTGGTTCCGGTCCTGCGCATCGCTGCTCTACCCATGTGATACAAGAGGTTCTGATCGGCCGGGATCAGGGCGCTTTTGCGGCGGGTGCCCCTATGAAAGAATCATACAATAGGGCCATTACCCCGGCAACAATCGCCACATCGGCCAGATTAAACACGTACCAATTGAAGGTTTTTCCGCTGATCTCGACGTGAAACAGGGCAAAATCGACCACTGCGCCATAGGCGAGGCGGTCGATGCCGTTCCCGATCGCCCCGCCGATGATTAATCCGAGGGCAAGGGTGGCCAGTAATGTTCGTGAACGGGCCATCCAGATCGCCAGCGCGATCACGGCCAACGCCTTGACCGCCATCAGCGCGAGCTGGGCGAACTGGTTGTCGTTCTGGAGCCAGCCAAAGCTGATCCCGATATTCCAGGCCAGCACCAGGTCGAAGAACGGCGTTACCTGCACCGGGTCGCGATGGCCGATATCGAACACGTAGAGCAGCCACAGCTTCGAGGCCTGGTCGAGGACCAGCGTCACGATCGCGGCGATGATGCCGGGGCGGAGCGCGGAGGTCATGACCGATCTGCCGCTACAGACTGTGCCGTCGTCCCCGCGAAAGCGGGGACCCATACTCCGCGGCGATGGTTGTTTGAAAGACTTTGGGTCATCTACCTTTGTCTATTCCGACGGCCGGTGGTTATCGGTCCCTGCTTTCGCAGGGACCACAGCGGAGATTAAACGCTCACCCCCAGCGCTTTCCATTCGCGCAGGGCCTTGGCGTCCCGCGGCGAGACGTCGGGATATTCACTGTCCTCGCCGACGGTCGGCAGGATCTTCCAGGAGCGTGCGCATTTCATGCCTTGCGCCTTCTCGACCACGACGCCTACGCCGGGGACACTGTCGAGCCGGAACGCACCGGCCGGCGCCTCGCCCTCCTGCACCTCATAGCTGGAGGTGATGCAGACTTCGGCGAGATCGACATCGAACAGTGTTGCCAGCATGTTGCGGTCGGCGACATAGATGACCGGCGAGGCCTCGAGCGAGGAGCCGATGTTCTTGGCCGCGCGCTCCAGCTCCAGTGCGCCCGTGACGACGCGGCGGACGTCGCGGATGGTCTCCCATTTCTTCGCCAGCCGTTCGTCGCGAAATTTCTCGAAGCCGTCCGGAAACAGCTCCAGATGCACCGAGGGCTTTTCGTTCGGCTTGTACATCATCCAGGCTTCGTCGCAGGTGAAGCTCAGGATCGGCGCCAGCCATTTCAGGATCGCGTCGCACAGAATGTCGATGGTGGTGAGCGCCGCCTTGCGCGCCACCGACGACGGCGGATCGCAATAGAGCGTGTCCTTGCGGATGTCGAAATAGAACGCCGAGAGCTCGGAGTTCATGAACGCCGAGAGGGTGGCGACCACGGTCTTGTAGTCGAACTCGGTATAGGCCTGGCGCACGATCTTCGCCTGCTCGGCGAGCGCATGCAGCATGGTGCGCTCGAGCTCCGGCATCTCCTTGAGCTCGACCGCGTCTACCGGCCTGAAATGATGCAGCGTGCCGAGCATCCAGCGGACGGTATTGCGCAGCTTGCGATAGGTCTCGACGGTGTTCTTCAGGATCTCGGGACCGATGCGCTGGTCGTCGGAATAGTCGCAGGCGGCGACCCAGAGCCGCAGGATGTCGGCGCCGGATTGCTTGATGACGGCCTGCGGCTCGATGGTGTTGCCGAGCGACTTCGACATCTTCCGCCCGTGCTCGTCCTGCGTAAACCCGTGCGTGAGCACGACGTCGTAGGGCGCGCGGCCGCGCGTGCCGCAGCTTTCGAGCAGCGAGGAATGAAACCAGCCGCGGTGCTGGTCGCTTCCTTCCAGATACATCACGGTGTCGGCACCGCCATCGACCTTGCGCTTGATGCCGGCGAGGCCCGGGAAGTGCACGGGGTCTTCCAGCACGAAGGCGTGCGTCGAACCCGAATCGAACCAGACGTCGAGGATGTCGTCGACCTTCTTCCAGTCCTCGTTGGCGAGCGAGCCCAGGAAGCGCTCGCGTGCGCCTTCCATGTACCAGGCGTCGGCACCTTCCTTCTCGAAGGCGTCGCCGATGCGTTTGTTGACGGCCTCGTCCTGCAGGATCTCGGCAGAGCCGTCGCCTTTCTCGCGTACGAACAGCGCGATCGGCACGCCCCAGGCGCGCTGGCGCGACATCACCCAGTCCGGCCGGGCCTCGATCATGCCGTTGATGCGGTTCTGGCCCGATGCCGGCACCCATTGCGTGACCGAGATCGCATGCAGCGCGCGGGCGCGTAGCGTGTCGCCGGGCTTGGCCTTGCCGTTATCGGCGATGTCCTTGTCCATCGCGATGAACCATTGCGGCGTGTTGCGGAAGATCACCGGCTTCTTCGAGCGCCAGGAATGCGGATATTGATGCTTCAGCCGCCCGCGCGCCAACAGCATGCCCGCCTCGATCAGGGCCTTGATCACAGCCTCGTTGGCGTCGCCCTTCTCGCCCTTGTCGTTGATGACACGTTTTCCCGTAAAGCCCGGCGCCTGTTCGGTGAAGGCGCCGTTCTCGTCGACCGTATAGGGGATCGTGGTGTTGATTCCGCGCGAGTCCAGCTCGCGTGCATTCGCCATCCAGACGTCAAAATCCTCGCGGCCGTGGCTCGGCGCGGTGTGCACGAAGCCGGTGCCGGTGTCGTCGGTGACATGATCGCCGGGCAGCAGAGGGACGACGAACTGGTAGCCGTCGCTGGCAAAGCGCTTCAGTGGATGCGCGCATTCGACCGCATCCAGCGTGTCGGCTGGAATCTCGCGAACTTTCTCGAAAGCGGCGACGCGCGCCTGCTTGAACACGCTTTCCGCGAGCGCATCGGCGAGGATCAGGAGATCGCCCGCCTTGGCCCAGTTGTCGGCCGGCGCATCGGTGACCTTGTAGAGGCCGTAGGCAATCTTCGGCGAAAACGAGATGGCGCGGTTGCCGGGCAGCGTCCAGGGCGTGGTGGTCCAGATCACGACGCTCGCATTGGCAAGCGCGCCATGCGCCGGCGAGGTAACCGGAAATTTCACCCACACGGTGTCCGACGTGTAATCCTCATATTCGACCTCGGCCTCGGCGAGCGCAGTCTTCTCGACGACGCTCCACATCACGGGTTTCGAGCCGCGATAGAGCGTGCCGTTCCTGGCGAACTTCATCAGCTCGCGCGCGATCTGCGCTTCCGCCGGATAGCTCATGGTGGCGTAGGGGTGATCCCAGTCGCCGACCACGCCGAGCCGCTTGAACTCCTCGCGCTGGACGTTGAGCCAGTGCGACGCATAGGCGCGGCACTCCCGGCGGAACGCCACCATCGCAGCCGAGTCGCGGAAGTCGGGCTTGGCCTTTCCCTTCTTGCGGTAATTCTCCTCCTCGACCTTCCATTCGATCGGCAGGCCGTGGCAGTCCCAGCCCGGCACGTAGTTGGAATCGAAGCCCAGCATCTGCTGGCTCTTGGTCACGAGATCCTTCAGGATCTTGTTCAGCGCCGTGCCGATATGGATGTTGCCATTGGCATAGGGCGGGCCGTCATGCAGCACGAATTTGGCACGGCCGCGGGCCTCCTCGCGCAGCTTTTCGTAAAGATGGATGTCGTTCCAGCGCTTGAGCAATTCAGGCTCGCGCTGCGGCAGGCCGGCGCGCATCGGGAAATTGGTCTGCGGCAGGAACAGGGTCCTGGAATAGTCTTTGGCGTCGGACTTTTGCGGCTTTTCAGACATGAGGTGTACTGGCTCGGAGGGGCGCGGGGCAAACGCGATCGGTCGCGGGTGAAGCAGGAAAGTCCCGGTCTTGCGCCGAGCCTTAGCTCAGGCGGAAGCCGGGCCGCTAATCCCTATGATGGGCCGCGCAAACATGGGCTCTCCATAGCAGGGGGAGGGGTAAATCGCAAAGGCCCGGATCAACAACAGGAAGGTTATTTCGGCCGCGGCCGAGCCGGATTTCCGCTGACGGTGACACCGGCCGCGACGTCCCGGGTCACGACGCTGCCGGCACCGATGACGGCCCCATCGCCTATCGTGACGCCGGGTAGGAGAATGACGCCGCCGCCGATCCAGACGTCGCTGCCGATCCGCACCGGCCGGCCGAATTCGAGCCCGGCGCGGCGCGTTTCCGCGTCGCGCGGGTGGTCGGCCGCGTAAATCTGCACCGCCGGCCCGATCTGCGTGCGATCCCCGATGGTCACTTCGACCACATCCAGGATGACGCAATTGAAATTCAGGAACACGCCGTCGCCGAGACGGATGTTGGTGCCGTAGTCGCAGAAGAACGGCGGACGGATCACAGCGTCCTTGCCGACATGGCCGAGGCGTTCGCAGAGCAGCGCGTAGCGCTCACCAACCGGTAGCGCCGTGGCGTCGTTGTAGCGCGCCATCCAGATTTTTGCAGCCGCCTGTTCGGCGCCGAGCTCGGCGTCGGGGCGATACAGTTCGCCCGCAAGCATCTTCTGTTTCTCGGTCTTCAACCAATCTCTCCGAGCTTCGGAAACGCCCCCGGCGCAGCGGCCAATTGCGCGCGGGCGCGGGCGGAGTCGTCGTCCATCTGCTTGATCAGCGCATCCACACTGTCGAATTTCAGTTCCTCGCGGATGAAGCCGATGAAGGCGATGTCGAGGGCCTGCCCGTAGAGATCGCCCTTGAAATCGAACAGGAAGATTTCCAGCAGCGGCGCGCCGTTGTCGAAGGTCGGACGTCGGCCGAAACTTGCCACACCGTCGAAACGTTCCTCACCGCGGCCGGCGCGCACGGCATAGATGCCGTGCTTGAGGCCGCAATTATTGTCGAGGCGGATATTGGCGGTGGGATAGCCGAGCTCGCGGCCGCGCTTCTCGCCATGGATCACCTCGCCGGTGACGAACCAGGGCCCGCCGAGCATGGCGGTGGCGTCCTCGATCTGGCCCTCGGCGAGCGCGCTTCGGATCGCGCTGGAGGAAACCGGGCGCTCGTCGATGTCGACATGCGGCTGCACGTCGACCTCGATTCCGAGCCGCGGACCTTCGGCCGCCAGCAGGCTCGGCGAGCCGACCCGGCCCTTGCCGAAATGGAAATCGTAGCCGACCGCGATGCCGGAAATGCCGAGGCGCCGGATCAGATCATGGTGAATGAAATCCTGCGCCGTGGTGCCGGCCCGATTCTTGTCGAAGGTCATGATCACGGCGCCGGCGAGCCCCGTTCCGGCCAACAGGCGAAGCTTGGCGGTCTCGTCCGACAGCCTGAACTGAGGGGTGGTCGGGCTGAAAAACCGGCGTGGATGCGGCTCGAAGGTCACTGCCAGCGCTGGACGGCCGCGCACCTTGCCCATCTTCAGCGCCGCGGCGATCACGGCCCGGTGGCCGAGATGGACGCCGTCGAAATTGCCCATCGCCACCACGGTCCCCTTCGGGATCTCCGCCGCAGGGGTGGAATCGCGGATAACGGTAAAAACAGGCGGCATTTCTGGCGGCTTCGGATCGGCTCGTGACGGGGCCGGACCGTGGCTTGGCCGGTGCCGTCAAGTCAAGCCGGGCGTCGTCGCTACTTCGTGTTGCCGGAGCGAAACTTGCGATCCAAGGTCGGTTTAACGAGCTGTTTAAGGCCTGATGCTAGTCCTAGGGCGGTCTGTGCGAGGGCTTTCGGCCCGAGCACGATTGTTTTCGCAGAAGCGTTTGTCCGCGCGTGGGAGTCAAGAAATGGCGGTTGATTTGTCGATGTCGGTTCTGGTGGTGGACGACTATTCCACCATGATCCGGATCATCCGGAATCTGCTGAAGCAGCTTGGCTTCGAGAACATCGACGACGCCAGCGACGGCTCGGCGGCGCTGAACAAGATGCGCGGCAAGAAGTACGGGCTCGTGATCTCCGACTGGAACATGGAGCCGATGACCGGCTACGACCTCCTGCGCGAGGTCCGCGCCGATCCCAACCTCGCCACCACCCCGTTCATCATGATCACGGCGGAATCCAAGACCGAGAACGTGATCGCGGCCAAGAAGGCCGGCGTGAACAACTATATCGTCAAGCCGTTCAACGCGGCCACGCTGAAGACCAAGATCGAGGCGGTCTTCCCGGACATGGCAAGCGCGTAAGGGCGCTTTTAAGAGCCGTCATTCCGGGATGGTCCGAAGGACCAGACCTCAGATGCGCAATTGCGCATCGGGGAATCTCGAGATTCTCAGGGGCGCAATTGCGCACCATAGTTTGCGCTTGGCGCGCCCCGGAATGACCATGCAAGGGCATGGTCACCACCTCAGCTCCCGCGTCAGCGCGCGGGGCGGGTGGCCGAACAGTTCCTTGATCGAGACCGGGTCGAGCTGGTCGATCCCTTCGAACTCCTCGGAATGAATGCCTCTGGTGACGAACAGGCAGTCGATGCCGAAGCCGAGTGCGCCGGCCAGATCCGTGCGCACGGAATCGCCGATGGCCAGGACCTTGTCGAGCTTGATCTCGTGGCCGCCATGCTCGGCGGCGAGCGCCAGCGCGCGTTCGTAGATCGGCCGGTGCGGCTTGCCGTAAAAGATGACTTCGCCGCCGAGCTCGCGATAGAGTTCGGCGATCGCGCCGGCGCAATAGATCAGCCGGTCGCCGCGCTCGACCACGATGTCCGGATTGGCGCAGATCAGCGTCAGCTTTCGTTTCAACGCCTGTTGCATCATCGCGCGATAGTCTTCCGCCGACTCGGTCTCGTCGTCGAGCAGCCCGGTGCAGACGATGTAGTCGGCTTCCTCGATCGGTGAGAGCACCGGGCTCAGCCCGCGATAGATCGAATTGTCGCGCTCCGGACCGAGCCAGAACACTTTTCGTCCGGGATGGTCGGCGACATAGTGCCGGGTCAGATCTCCCGACGAGACGATCGCATCATAGGTGTCGTCGGCGACGCCGAGCTTCCGTAATTGGCGCTGTACGGAGTCGGCGGGCCGCGGCGCATTGGTGATGAGGATGACGGTGCCGCCTTTGCTGCGGAAGGTATGCAGCGCTTCGCAGGCTTCGGGGAAGGCCTCGAGGCCATTATGCACCACGCCCCAGATATCCGAGAGGATCACTTCGACGTCGTCGACGAGGTCGCGCAGCCGCTCGACAAAACGCAACGTCATGATGTGCGGTTCCGCTTAGCCGGGACCTGCAACGCGGCGCGCCAGCGCGGCGGTGCCGGTCGTGCGCGCCGGGGGATCGATCACGGCGGGCTCCAGGGAGGCTGCCTTGGCTATCCCCAATTCCTGCGCGTTGTTCGAAGGGGCGCTGCCGTTCTGTGCGGGCGCGCCTTCCGGCCGCAGCGGGCGCGGCGGCGCGAACAGAAAGCCCTGACCGAAGCGGACATCATAATCGAGCAGGTCGACCACCGCGCGCTCGCCCTCGATCTTCTCCGCGATCAGGTCGATGCCGAAACGGCCGAGCAGGTCGGAGAGATCGGAGGGATGGATATCGGAAGCCGCCTGTTTCGGGTCGAGCAGGAGCGAAGCCGGGACCTTGATGAAGCGTACGCCGCGGTCGGCAAGCTCGCGCGGCTCGAAGCGCAAATCCGTGACATGGTCGATCGAGAAGCGGTAGCCGCGCTGCGCGAGGGCCGCGAGATGCTCGGTCTCGGTCTGGCCGAGGTTGCGGAAGGTCGCCTGCTTGAACTCCAGCACGAAGGAGGGGGCGAGCGCGCGGTTGGCGTCAAGGAAATCCAGGCATTGCGAGAACGTCGCGGTGTTGCCCAGCGTGGAGGCGGCAACGTTGCAAAACACACCGACTTCCTTGTTGCGCACCATCAGGCGGCGCAGCACCTGCACGCAGCGCAGCATCACCATGTGGTCGATGCGCCCGATCAGGCCGGCGGCTTCCGCGACGCCGATGAAATCCTCGGCGGCGAGCAATTGGTCCTTGTCGTCGCGGAGCCGCGTCACCGCCTCGTAGTAGCGCACCTTGCGCTGCGGCAGGCTCACCAGCGGCTGCAGGTAGATGTCGATGCGGTTTTCATCGACCGCGGCACGAACGGCGGCCAGCGTTTGCGTGTTGCTGCGGGCCGGTGCGGTTTCACCGGCCGCCGCCGCGATAGGGGGAGGCGTGGGCGCCGTTGCGGGCGGTGGCGCGGCGTGTCTCACCTCGACGGGAACAGGCGCTGCAGCGACCGCATCGTCGTCCCCGGACGCTTCGTTGGAAGCGCCCGCCGCCGCCGCGTCGGCCTGGATCGTGGCGATCAGATCCTCATGACCGGCGACGGAGGCTGCGAGCTGTTTCACCAGCCCGCCCAGTTCGCCGATCTCGTTGACGACGGACTGGATGCGGTCGGCTCCGGCCGAATTGGCCGACACCACCCGGCCCTCGACGGCCGCGAGCCGCCGGCCGAATTCGGCGACCTGGCGGGCGAGGTCGGCGGTGCCGCGGGACAGGTCGGCGATCTGGCTGCCGACATCGGTGCGGTCCCGCAGCCGCATCGAGACGGCGTTGTAGAGGATCAGGAAGGTCAGCGCGGTGAGCGCCACGATGGCCGATTCAGGTCCATTGATACCGGCGATCGAGTACAGGATCAGTCCCAGCGATGCCGCGACCAGCACCATGCAGATAGCGATGAAAATCGTAGAAATACGGATCATTTTGGCGCGCGCACTCCCCCGAGCGGCGCAACCTTAGCACTAATGTTGATTCGCAGGGCTAGTGTTTCTTCGGCGCGGTCCGGGAACCGGCAACCAAGGCCCGTTCCCCTGACGCGGCGCAGCGCTGAAGCGCGGTGCGCCGCATTCGGGACACGAAGGCGGGCTTAAGCCACCGCCTTGATGACCTTGCCGACCTTCTCGACGACCTCGCCGATCTGCTCCTCGCTGATGATCAGCGGCGGGGTCAGGGCCAGTGTGTCGCCGGCGATGCGCAGCATCAGGTCGTTGTCGTGGAAGGCCGAGACCATCGCGTCATAGCCGCGTTTTCCCGCGAGGTCGGGGCCGCGCGGCGCGAGGTCGATGCCCGCGGTGAGACCCACCGTGCGGATGTCGAGCACGTTCGGCTGGCCCTTCAGTGTCATCACCGCGTCGGCGAATTTCGGCTCGAGCTTCTTCGCACGTTCGAACAGCTTTTCGTCGCGGTAGATGTCGAGCGTGGCAAGGCCTGCGGCGCAGGCAAGCGGATGCGCCGAATAGGTATAGCCGTGGGTCAACTCCACCATGTGTTCCGGGCCGCTCATGAAGGCGTCATGGATGGTGTCGCGCACGATCACGCCGCCCATCGGAGCCGCGCCATTGGTGACGCCCTTGGCGAAGGTGAGGAGATCCGGCAGCACGCCGTAGCGCTCGGCGGCGAACGCATGTCCAAGCCGGCCATAGCCGGTGATGACCTCGTCGAAGATCAGCAAGATGCCGTGCTTCTGGGTGATCTCGCGCAGCCGCTTCAGATAGCCCTTCGGTGCCGGCAGCACGCCGGTCGAACCCGCCATCGGCTCGACGATCACGGCCGCGATGGTGTTGGCGCCATGCAGGTTGACGAGGTTTTCCAGCTCGTCGGCGAAATGCGCGCCGTATTCCGGCTCGCCCTTGGTGAAGGCCTGCTTCTCGCGGTCATAGGTATGAGGCAGGTGATCGACGCCCGCGAGCAGCGAGCCGAAGATCTTGCGGTTGCCGACGATGCCGCCGACCGCCGTGCCGCCGAAGCCCACGCCGTGATAGCCGCGCACGCGGCCGATCAGGCGGGTGCGTGCACCCTGGCCGTTGAGCTGGTGATAGGCGATCGCGATCTTCAGCGCGGTGTCGGCGGCCTCCGAACCGGAGTTGCAGAAGAACACGTGATCGAGACCGGCCGGCGCGAGATCGGCAATGCGGCTTGCCAGCTCGAACGCCTGAGGAATGCCGAACTGGAACGGCGGCGCGTAGTCGAGCGTCGCGGCCATCTTGCCGATTGCATCCGAAATCTGGGTGCGGCCGTGGCCCGCATTGGTGCACCACATGCCGGACGCGGCGTCGATGATCTTGCGGCCGTCGACGGTGAGATAATGCATGTCCTTTGCGCCGGCGAGCAGCCGCGGCGCCTTCTTAAAGGCGCGGTTGGCGGTGAACGGCATCCAGTGCGCGGCAAGATCGTTCGGCACATTGACGGAGGGGGCGTTGGGGCTCTTGTCCAGCATCGGGGCCTCTTCGAAGGTTCGGAGTGGGGGGCTGGCATCAAGCTACCAGCTTCGCCGCAGGACTGGAACGCCAATAACTTGCGATCTTTTGCCCCTTTGCGGTGAAATGTTGCGTGGATTTCAGCCGAGGTCGGCGCCCGTGGCGAAAAATACCTCGGCTTCCGAATCTTCGGTATCGAGCCAGAGCAGCGGCAATTGTGGATAGGCGGCCTCGATGTTCTCGCGGCCGCGGCCGATTTCGCAGAGCAGCCCGCCCTCGGGGGTCACATGCGCGGCGGCTTCATCGAGGATGCGTTTGATGATCTCCAGTCCGTCGGCACCGCCATCGAAAGCGAGTTTCGGCTCGGCGCGGCATTCCGGCGGCAGCGCGGCCATGCCTTCCGCGTCGACATAGGGCGGGTTGGAGATGATGAGGTCGTAACGTCGCTCGCCGAGCGGCTTGAACAGGTCGCCGCGGTGCAGCGTGATGCGGTCTTGCAGGCTATGGTCGGCGACGTTGCGCGCGGCAACCCCGAGCGCGTCCCTGGAGATGTCCACCGCATCGATCACGGCATTCGGAAAATGCCGCGCCGCCAGGATGGCGAGGCAGCCCGAGCCGGTGCAGAGGTCGAGCACGCTTGCGACATTGGCCGGGTCCATCAGGGAAGCACCTTCGCCGTTCTCACCGGCGAAATGCGAATCGAGCAACTCGCCGATGAAGGAACGCGGCACGATCACGCGCTCGTCGACGTAGAACGGCAGTCCGCGCATATAGACCTTGTTGACGAGATAGGCCGCGGGCTTTCGCGTAATGACGCGGCGGCCGATCAGGTCGAGGATATTCTTGGCTTCGGCCGCGGTGACGCGCGCCGTGGCGAAGCTCTCGAGCTGGTCGGGATGAAGGTGCAGCGCCTCGCCGACGAGAAACGCGGCTTCGGCGACGGGATCGGTGGTGCCATGCGCGAAGGCGAGCTTCGCTTCGTTGAAGCGGCTCACCGCATAGCGGACGAAATCCAGCAGCGTGCACAATTCGCCGATCTTCGGCAATTTTGCTGCGGGCTTTTTCGCCGACTTGACGCGCCTGGCCATCAGGATTTGGTCCAGCGCGCGGCGGCTGCATCGTCATGGGCGTGGGCTTCGACCCAGCCCTTGCCGCTGGCGCTTTCCTCCTGCTTCCAGAACGGCGCGGACGTCTTCAGATAGTCCATCAGGAATTCCGCGGCCTCGAACGCGGCCTGGCGGTGTTTGGATGCGGTCACGACCAGCACGATGTTCTGGCCGGGCTCGATCCGGCCGAAGCGGTGGATCACGGTCAGCCCCTGCAGCGGCCAGCGCGATATCGCTTCATCCGCATGCCGCCTGATCTCCGCTTCCGCCATGCCCGGATAATGCTCGAGCATCAGCGACGCGATATCGTCGCCGCCCTCGGGCCCGCGGCAGATGCCGGAGAACGTCACCACAGCGCCGATATCGGTGCGGCCCTGGCTCAGGGCCGTGATCTCCCGCGCGACATCGAAATCGTCTTGCTGGATGCGGATGGTGACGGGGATGGTCACGACTAGCCGCCGGTCATCGGCGGGAAGAAGGCGATCTCGCGCGCGCCGGCGATCACGGCGTCCGGCTTGACATGGGAATGATCGATCGCGGCGCGGATCACCTTTGGCTTCTCGAACGCATGCGCATAGGATTCGTCCCGGGCGGAAAGCCAGGCGATCAGATCGTCGACGGTGCGCACATTCGCGGGCGGCTCGATGGTCTCTTCGGCCTTGCCGACCCGCTCACGCACCCAGGCAAAATATTTCACCTTCATCCGCCATCCTCCTCGAGCACATGGTGGATGCCGTGGCGGAAATAATCCCAGCCGGTGTAGATCGTGAAGATCGCGGAGATCCAGAGCAGCAGCAGTCCGATCTGGGTCACGACGGGCACCACGAGGTCGCCGGCTTCGCCCGCGAGCAGGAAGCCGATCGCAACGAGCTGGATCGTGGTCTTCCATTTCGCAAGCTTGGTGACGGGTACGCTGACGCGGAGCGCGGCGAGATATTCGCGCAGGCCCGACACCAGGATTTCGCGGCACAGGATCACGATCGCCGCCCACAGCGACCAGCCGTGGATAATGCCGTCAGCGGCGAGCATCAACAGGCACGAGGCGACCAGCAGCTTGTCGGCGATCGGATCGAGCATCCGCCCGAAGGCCGATTGCTGATTCCAGACCCTCGCATAATAGCCGTCGAGATAGTCGGTGATCCCGGCGGCGATGAACACGGCGACTGCCACCCAGCGCAGCCAGAGCGGGCCGTCCGCGATCGACTGGGCATAGATACAGCCGATCACCACGGGGATGGCGGCGATCCGCGCACAGGTCAGGATATTCGGGATGGACAGCGAGCCTTTCCCGGTCCGGGTCGTTGCGATGTTCATCTATCCTTCCAATACCGCCACGGCTTCCAGGTCAACCGGGTTGACCTAGATCATCCGTCGCAGGCGACAGCCATATGACTCCAATACGCCCCTTAGCCCCCCTGGGCATGGAAAAACTCGAAAATCTTGCGCGCGCTCTCGGCGCTGACCCCCGGAACCTTGCCGAGATCGGCGATCGAGGCCCGTTCGATCTCCTTCAGCGTGCCGAAGTGGTGCAGCAGGGCACGTTTGCGTGAGGGACCGATGCCGGGGATTTCCTGCAGGCCGGCCTCGCGGATGTCCTTGGTCCGGCGCGTGCGGTGCGAGCCGATCACGAATCGGTGCGCCTCGTCGCGCAGCCGCTGGATGAAATAGAGCACGGGGTCGCGCGGCTCGAGCTTGATCGCCTCGCGGTCGGGCATGAACAGGGTCTCGCGGCCGGCATCGCGATCCGGCCCCTTGGCGACCGCCATCAGCGAGACCTGGGTCAGCCCAAGGGCCTGGAAGATCTCCCGCGCCGCGTTGAGCTGGCCGCGGCCGCCGTCGATGATGACGAGGTCGGGCCATTGCGGGACCGCGTCGTCGGCCTTGGCCTTGTCGGCGTCGGACGGTGCCAGCAGCCGCTTGAAGCGCCGCTCCAGCACCTCGCGCATCATGCCGTAATCGTCTCCGGGGGTGAGGCCTTCCGACTTGATGTTGAACTTGCGGTACTGGTTTTTGACGAATCCGTCCGGCCCCGCGACGATCATGGCGCCGACCGCGTTGGTGCCCTGGATATGGCTGTTGTCGTAGACCTCGATCCGCTTCGGCGGCTGCGGCAGCTCCAGCGTCAAGGCCAGCGATTCCAGGAGGCGGGCCTGCGTTGCGGTGTCGGCGAGCTTGCGCCCCAGTGCCTCGCGCGCATTGGTCAGCGCATGCGCGATCAGCTCCTTCTTTTCGCCGCGCTTCGGCACCGATACTTCGACCTTGTGGCCGGCCTTCACCGCGAGCGCGTCGGCCAGCAGCTCGCTTTCCTCGATCTCGTGCGAGAGCAGGATCAGTTTTGGCGGCGGCTTGTCGTCG
>Ga0207707_10000637_pt1 | contig 34742 bp, 36 predicted proteins | sample KBSC83BmetaG_FD_184336 | JGI IMG/M metagenome (GOLD analysis project Ga0207707, IMG submission 184336) | Corn rhizosphere microbial communities from Kellogg Biological Station, Michigan, USA - KBS C8-3B metaG (SPAdes) (version 2) | ecosystem: Host-associated > Plants > Roots > Rhizosphere ... | reverse complement strand
AGGAGTCTTACTGGTTCTGGGAATACGCACAGGACAAGCAGGTTCCGATCTTTCTCCACCCGGTGCGCGTGCCGATCGGCCACGACCAGCAGATGGACCAGTACAAGCTCGACGAGCTGGTCGGCCGGCCCTTCGATACCGCGATGTGCCTGGCGCGCATGATCCTCTCCGGCCTGTTCGACCGCTTTCCGCGCTTGAAGATCGTCGTCGCTCATATGGGCGGCGGGCTGCTGCCGGTGATGGGCCGCTTGAATTTCGGCTATCGCTTGGGCAGCGACGGCATGCCCGAGCGCGCCAAAATCAAATGCGAGCGTCTGCCGAGCGATTATCTGCGCGGTAATCTGCGCGTCGACACGATGGGCATTTGGGGACCGCATCTCAAAGAGGCGATCGAGGTGTTCGGCCCGGACCGCGTGATGTTCGGGACCGATTACGGGCCGGTGCCGATCGATCCGAAAGAGCATGTCGATCTCGTCGAGGCGCTCGATCTCACGCCGGCCGAGAAAGAAAAGGTTTATTGGCGCAACGCCGACGAATTCTTCGGGCTGGGCTTGAGCGCATAGGGAGCCGTCGGGACGTATCATGTTCTACGAGCCGGACAAGAACGATCACGGGCTGAAGCACGACCCCTTCAAACCGATTGTCGTGCCGCGGCCGATCGGCTGGATCTCGAGCTTGAGCGCCGCGGGCAAGCTCAACCTCGCGCCCTTCAGCCAGTTCAACAATCTCGGCTACGATCCGCCCTATGTGATGTTCGCGGCGGCGAATTTTCCGCGCTTGTCGCGGCCCAAGGACAGCGTCTCAAACGTCATCGAGACCGGCGAATTCGTCGTCAACATGGCGACCTACGCGCTGCGCGAAGCGATCAATATCACCAGCTCTGCGGTCGAGCCCGATATCGACGAAGCGGCCTTGGCGGGGCTCGCGATGGAGCCCTCGGTCCTCGTCAAGCCGCCGCGTGTCGCAGCGTCGCCGGTTCATCTCGAATGCCGCTATCACTGCATGCTGGCGCTGCCGGGCCGCAATCTCGAGCAGAGCCACTATGTCGTGGTCGGGCGCGTCATCGGCGTCCATATTCGCGACGAGGTGCTGACCCCGGACGGCAGGGTCGATATTCTCAAAATCCGGCCGCTGGCGCGGCTCGGCTATCACGATTACACCAGCGTCGAATCGCTCTTCACCATGACGCCGATCGGACCGGGCGCCGAATTGCGCAAGGCCGGGCTCGAAGGCCGACCGGTGCCGCCGCCCAAGGCGAAGTAGAGCCCTTCGGGGGCGCCGTCAGATTTTGCGGTGCGATCCGTCGCAAAAGGGCTTGTCGCCCGAAGCCTTGCAGCCGCACAGCCAGATTTCTTCGGTCTTTTGCGCTTTGAAGACCAGCGGCCGCAATCCGACCGCGCGGTGGGAGCCGTCGCAGAAGGGCTGCGTCGCGCTGTGCCCGCAGGCGCACCAGACATAGTCCTTGCCGGCTTCGACATTGACGCCGTAGGGCGCCTTTTGTGCGGGAATGGGCTCGCTCATCTCTCATCGCCTCATGAAAAGCCGCAAACGGGATAATGCCGCGCGCCGCGCGGGGCAAGCGTCATGTGACGGCGCGCGCCCGGCTCCGGCTGGCACGCCTCATTGTCCGCCCGGTTGATCGCGACCATATTAGAGGGCAATACTTCTCCGCCCCGCGATGCGGATCACCAAGGAGCGAAGCGATGGCTGCCGCGAAGAAGGTCGATAAGAAAAAGATCAAATCCCACACGCGTCCCGAAGGGATGCCGTTCAACATCACCAAGCTCGGGCACATCGTCTTGAACGTCGCCGATGTCGAGCGCTCGACGCGCTTTTACACCGAAATCATGGGCTTCAAGGTGTCGGACGTTTATCCCGAGGACATCGCCCCGGGCGGCATGGTGTTCTTCCGCTGCAACGGCGATCATCACGGCGTCGCCGTGGTCGGCTCGATGCCGGGCGACTCTCCGGCGATCGAGCTCAACCACGTGGCGTTCGAGGTGGCGACGCTCGATGAGGTCATCCTCGCGCGCAATCACCTGAAGAAGCACAACGTGCCGATCGATTTCGAGGGCCGCCGCCGCGCTGGCGCGCAGATCGCGGTCGAGTTCCGCGATCCCGACGGGCACCGGCTCGAGATTTATTGGGGCCTCGACCAGATCGGCTCGGACGGGCAAGTCCGTCCCGAGGAAGAATGGATCTGGGCGCACAGCCTCGAAGAGGCGATCGACAATCCCGTGCGCGGCCAGGACACGACTCTGCGCAATCCGGCGCTCTATGAGAATCTCTCGCCCGAAGAGCGCAAGCGCCGCCGCGACCATTCGATCGCGACGCAGCGCGTCAAGCTCGGCGGACACTGAGGCCGCCGAGCTCGCGCCGCGCCGCGGCGCCTCGCGCGCCGTTCAGGTGGCGAGCGAGCTCTTCACCTGCTCGGGCCGGAAGGGCGCGCGGCGCAGCCTGACGCCGGTCGCATCGAAGATCGCATTGGCGAGCGCGCCTGCGACGGGCCGCGACGACGGCTCGCCCGCGCCCGTCGGCGGGATCTCGGGGTGGTTCAGCAGCACGATGTCGACCTTTTCCGGCGCATCGGTGATGTCGAGGATCGGATAGGTCTCCCAATCGACGCTCGTCACCTTCTGCCGATCGAAGCGCACTTCCTCCCAAAGACTCCGGCTCGTCGCCTGGACGATATTGCCTTCGATCGTCGCATGGAGGAGCGCGGGATTGACGACGCAGCCGCAATCATGCGCGACGGCGAAGCGTTTCGCTCTGACCTTGCCGCTGCGCCGGTCGACCTCGACCTCCGCGACGACCGCGACGATGGTGCCCAGGCGCTTGACGTAGGCGATGCCGCGCCCGGCGACGACATCCGCCTTGGGGTCGCCGCGCGGTCCCGAGACGCGCGGATCCCAGCCGAATTTCTCGGCGGCGGCTTTGACCGCGGCGGCGTCGCGGCCTTTCAAGTGCTGCAGCCGGAACGCGACCGGATCGGCATTGGCCGCATGTGCGAGCTCGTCGATGAAGGATTCGCTGGCGAAGTGGATTTGCGGTCCGACCGGATCGCGCAGATGCGAGGTGCGCAAGGGCGAGGCGCGATCGAGGAAGGGCGCAATCGTTTCCCAAGCCATCAGCCGGTTCGGAATGTCGTAGGCTTCGTCCGGGATTCCGAAAGAGTCGGTCGGCGAGAGCTTCAGCCCCATTTGCTGGCCGAGGATGCTGTCCCCGGGATTCTTCTCGCTGCTATCGATTTCGAGGCGCGAGAAGCCTTTGCTCTCGAATTGATAGGCGATGATCTTTCCTGCCGCGTCGAGCCCGGCACGCGCATGATGGATCGAGGCTGGGCCCTTCGGGTCCCAAGCGATCCCTTCCGGCCGCATCCCTTGAATGCGCACCGGCCGCCCGACCGTCTTCGCAAGGAAAGCCGCCTCGAGCGCGGCGTCGCCCGCATCGTTGCGGCCGTATGAGCCGGGGCCCGTGCGCCAGATGGCGTGGACCTTCTCAGCCGGCATCTCGAGCAGCGCAGCGACGCCGTCGCGCGCATAGTGCGGCTTTTGCGACCCCGTCCAGAGGGTCAGCGTGCCGTTCTTGATCTCCGCGAGCGCGCAGGCGGAGCCCATGCTGGCATGCGACTGGAATGGCCATTCATAATCGGCGGTAACGGTTTTTGCCGCACCGGCGATCGCCTGGTCGAAAGAACCGGTCTGCTTCTCGACCTTCCGGTGTCGCGTCGGCGCCTTGCGGATATAGTCGTAAAGCGCCGCGGGCTCGGGGAAGACCGCTGCGGTTTGCGACCAGGCGATCTTGAGCTTTTCCGCCGCGCGCACGGCGTTCCATTCCTTGTCGGCGAGCACGGCGACGAAGCCGTCCTTGTGCACGATGCGCACGCCGGGGATGGCTTTGACCGAGCTCTCGTCGATCGAATTCGGCACGGCGCCGGCGGTGGGCGGGCGAACGACGCGCGCATGCAGCATGCCGGGCACGCGCATATCGGTGACGTAAGTGGCGGGCTGCGCGAAAACCTTGTGCGCGACGTCGCGCCGCTTCGGCGAGGTGCCGACCACTTTGTAATCGGCCGGCTTCTTGGGCTGTGCCGTTCCCTCGACATCGAGGGCGTTGCCCATCTTGCCGTTCCATTTCATCGTCACATTGAAGAAATGACCGCCGATCAGCTGGCCGTAGGTGGCTTTTCGCGCCGGTGCCCCCATTACCGAAACGACGCCGTTTGCGACAGTGAGCTTCTCGACCGGCGTCTTCAGGCGCTTTGCGGCAAGGCCGAGCAGGAATTGGCGCGCCTCGGCCGCCGCATTGCGCATCGGCTTGCCGCCCCAGGTGATGCCGAAGCTGCCGCTGGCGCCGCCCTGGTCGATGGTCAGGGCGGTGTCGCCCATGACGACCGCGACGCGGCTGGCGGGCAGGTCGAGCTCCTCGGCGACGATCTGCGCGATGCCGACATCGGTGCCTTGACCGCCATCGATCTTGCCGAAGAACGCGGTCGCCGAGCCGTCGCGGTGAATCGCGAGATAAGAGTCGAGTTGCGTCGGATCGAGCCGCTTCGGCGCAGAGCCCGCCGCCGTTGCGGCGTTTGCGATCGCGGCGGGCGCGGTGAAGCTGACAACCAGCGCGCCGGTGCCTTTCAGAACGCCGCGGCGGGTCAAGTCCTGGCGAAGGAGGGTCGTCGGATTGATTGTCATTGCCGTGTCCCCCTCAAGCCTGCGCCGCGCGCTTGACCGCGCGGATGATCGCCATATGCGTGCCGCAGCGGCATTTGAGGCCGGCAAGCCCGTCGCGAATCTGCTGATCGCTCGGGTGAGGTGTCGCTTTGAGCAGCGCAGCGGCGGTCATGATCCAGCCATTGATGCAGTAGCCGCATTGCGGCACTTGCTCTTCGACATAGGCCGTTTGCAGAGGATGCGGATGCTCGGGCGTGCCAAGCCCGGCGAGGGTGGTGATCTTCGCGCCCTTCACCGTCGAGAGCGGCGTGATGCAAGAGCGGACGGGCTGGCCGTCGACATGAACGGTGCACGCGCCGCATTGCGCAAGGCCGCAGCCGAAATGCGGGTTGCTGAAGCCGAGCTCGTCGCGCAGCGCGTAGAGCAAGGGCATATGCGGATCATCGACGCGGATGGTGTGCGTCTTCCCGTCCACGACGAGGCGAAACTCTGTGGTCATGGCGATCCTCCGAAAATTTCTGGCAAGTCCCTATTCAACGCTATGCCCGAATCTTTTCGAGAGCAAGCAGAAGGGTTGCGCGCCGATCACAGCGCGCGGCGCGGCGCATCGTTGGAGTTGCGCGCGGCTTCGCTCTAAGCTCGGCCGAATGGGGAAAGCCGGAGACGGAGTGCCTATGGCGGCGAGCGACGATGTTCGAATCGAAGAGGTGGCGTATCTCGACCATGGGGGGAGGAAGCTGCTGGCGCAGCTTTATCGCCCCAGCGGTCCAGGGCCCTTTCCGGGCATTGTCGAGGTTCACGGCGGCGCCTGGACGCGAAATGATCGCCTGACCAATACCGCCATCCATATGCCGCTGGCGAAGAGCGGCGCCTTCGTCATGGCGATCGATTTCCGCATGCCGCCCGAAGCGCAATATCCGGCGTCGATTTGCGACGTCAATTTCGCCGTTCGCTGGCTGAAGCATCACGCGTCGGATTTTCGGCTTCGCCCGGAGCTGATCGGCGGGCTCGGCACATCGAGCGGCGGGCACCAGATCATGCTTTCGGCCTTGCGCCCGCGCGACCCGCGCTATTGCACGCTGCCGCTTGCCGGGGCGCAGCACGACGCCAGCCTTGCTTTCGTCATGATGTGCTGGCCGATCGTCGATCCGCTGGCGCGCTATCGCATGGCCGAGGCGAAGGGCAATGCGCGGCTCCTCGAGGCGCACCGGGATTATTGGCCCGACGAGGCGGCGATGGAGGACGGCAATCCGCAGCGCATCCTCGATCGCGGCGAAGCCGGTCGGCTGCCGCCGGCGCTGCTCTTGCAGGGCACCAAGGACGACAATGTGACGCCCGACATGGCCGACCGTTTCGCCGCCTCCTACCGCAAGGCGGGCGGGGCGATCGAGCTGCGGAAATTCGAGGGGCTGCCGCACGCCTTCATCGCGCGCGATCCCGAGGCCCCGGCCGCGCGCGAGGCGATCGCAGCGATCACAACCTTCGTCCGCCGCCAGGCTTCCTGAGCCCTGCGCCGCGTGCTACACCTAGCGGCCAAGCGATGGGAGGAGGCAGCGGCATGGCCAAGATCCGGCATATCGCCTTGGCGACGAATGATCCAGTCAAGACCGCAGAATTTTACAAAGCGGCCTTCGATTTCAAGGAGGTCGGGCGCACCGGCGACCCCGATGATCCAGGCGGCATCGCCTGGGGCATCTATCTCAGCGACGGCACGCTCAATCTCGCCGTCCTCAAATTCAAGAATGTCGATCAATTGGGGCACGGCCTCGATTTTGTCGGCATTCATCATTTCGGCGTGCTGGTGGACGATCTGCCGGCCCAGGCCGAGAAGCTCGAAGCGATGGGCGCCCCCTGCTTCATGAAGCCCGATCCGGGCATGGGCGATGTGTTCTTCGAGACGAAGTTTCGCGGGCCGGACGGGGTGGTGTTCGACTGCTCGGAGCATCCCTGGGCCGGCGCGGCGCCCGAGGGCGTTGCCGAGGTCAAGGTGCGGGAAAACGAGCCGGCAGAATAAGCCGGCCGAATTGAGTTGGCTTTGGCGGCGGGACGCCGCCGGCGCGTGTGATGCGGCAATTACGCTTTGGGAGGAATAGGGACTATGGCGAGCGCCGATTCAGGACGAAATTTAGCGAACGAGCCGCAAGGCATCGAGCGGCCGTTGCCGTCGGAAGGCACGAGCCTTTGGGGCAGCGATGTCGCCGCCGATATGATGCGCGCGCTCGAGATTCCCTATCTCGCGCTCAATCCCGGCGCGAGCTATCGCGGGCTCCATGACAGCCTCGTCAACCGCCTCGGCAACGAGAAGCCGCAGATGCTGCTCTGCCTGCACGAGGAATCGGCAGTCGCGCTTGCTCATGGCTGGGCCAAGATCACCAACAAGCCGATGGGCGCGGTGGTGCACAGCAATGTCGGGCTGCTGCACGGCTCGATGGCGGTGTTCAACGCCTGGATGGATCGCGTGCCGCTGCTGCTGTTCGGTGCGACCGGTCCGGTCGATGCGACCAAGCGCCGGCCCTGGATCGATTGGATCCACACCACCAAGGATCAGGGCCAGCTCGTCCGCAACTTCATCAAATGGGACGATCAGCCCGCCTCGGTCGGCGCCATCCCCGAGGCCATGCTGCGCGCCAAGCAGATCGCAACCACGGCGCCCTGCGGCCCCACCTATATTTGCTTCGATGCCGGGCTGCAGGAGCAGCGGATCGAGGCCTTGCCGCCCTTGCCGGACGCCACGCGCTTTCCCTCGCCGCTGCGCCCGGCGCCCTCGCAGCCTCAGGCTGAGCAGATCGCACGCCTCCTGCACGAGGCGGAGCGCCCGCTCATCCTGATGGGGCGGTTCTCGCGCAGCCAGCAGGGGTGGGACGAGCGCGTCGCCTTCGCCGAGGCTTTGGGCGCCGTCGTGCTCACCGAGATGAAGCATGGCGCGGCGTTCCCCTCGGATCATCCGCTGACCGGCGTGCCGCCGATCGGCAATCATTCGAACGCCGCCGCGGAGTTGTTGCGCCAAGCCGATGTCGTGCTCTCGCTCGACTGGACCGATCTCGGCGGGCTGATGCTGGGGGCGTGGGGCGACCAGAAGCCGCGCTCGACCATCATCCGCGTCTCGGTCGATCAATATTCGCATAACGGCTTCGGCATGGAGTATCACGTCCTGCCGCCGTCGGACCTTTATGTGATGGGCGACACCGACGCCACCGTGTCGGTGCTTCTCGCCGCGGTGAAGAAACTCGGCGCGCGCAAGGCGCCGGCGTGGCCGGGGCGCAAGCCGCACACGCCCCCGCCCGTGCCGCAGCTCGAAGGGCCGACCATTTATGTGCCGCATATCGCGCTCTCGCTGCGGCGGTTGACCGAGGGACGCAAGACCAGCCTGTTGCGTCATTCGCTCTCCTGGCACGGCCATTTCTGGCCGGCGCGCGATCCGCTCGACACGCTCGGCACGGATGGCGGCGGGGGCGTCGGGTCGGGCCCCGGCACCTCGGTCGGCATGGCGCTCGCGCTGCGCGACAGCAACAGCGGGCGCTTGCCGATCGCCGTGGTCGGCGACGGCGACTTCATGATGGGAAATTCGGCGATCTGGACCGCCGTGCATTACCGCGTCCCGCTGCTCATGGTCATCTGCAACAACCGCTCCTTCTACAATGACGAGCTCCATCAAGAGCGCGTCGCCAAGGAGCGCGGTCGGCCGCCGGCGAACAAGTGGATCGGCCAGCAGGTGATCGGCCCCGACATCGATCTCTCCGCGATAGCGCGCGCGCAAGGCGCGGTCGGCATCGGGCCCGTCGACAAGCTCGGCGATCTCGACGGCAAGCTCAAGGAAGCGATCGCCGCCGTCGATGCCGGCAAGGTCGCGGTGGTCGATGTGCGCGTCGCGGGCGGCTACGAGGCCGGCGCCGCCGCCAACGTGCCGCGAGGCACGCGGGCCTGAGCACCGCCGCCATGCGCGCCGGTTCCGCTTTGCGCGTGGCGGGAGAGGGCGAGGCCGTGAGCCGGGCAGCGCTCGTGGTCGATGGCGTAACCAAGCGGTTCGCGACCGCCGATGGACCGATCGTCGCGCTGGAGAGCGTCTCCTTCGCCGTGCGTCAGGGCGAGTTCTTGACGCTCATCGGTCCGTCGGGCTGCGGCAAATCGACTCTCTTCAACATCGTCGGCGGACTGATCGGCGGCTATGAGGGCCGCGTCCTGGTCGACGGCCAGGAGATCACCGGCTCGCATCGCGCGATCGGCATGGTGTTCCAGGAAGAATCCACCTTTCCCTGGCGCACCACGCTCGACAATGTCGCCTTCCCGCTGGAAGTCTCGGGCGTCGCCAAGGCGCAGCGCCACGAGCAGGCGATGCGGTTGATCCGGCTCGTCGGCCTCGAGGGATTCGAGAACCGCTATCCGGCGGAAATGTCGGGCGGCATGCGGCAGCGCACGGCGATCGCGCGCACCCTCGCTTTCGAGCCGCGGATTCTGCTGATGGACGAGCCTTTCGCCGCGCTCGACGAGCAGACGCGGCTGCTTCTCGGCGACAAGCTCTTGCAGATCCAGCACGCGCTCAGCCAGACGACCTTGCTCATCACGCACAACATCGCCGAAGCGGTGCAGCTCTCCGATCGCGTCGTCGTCATGACCTTTCGCCCCGGGCGGGTGAAGCGTATCGTCGAGATCGATCTGCCGCGGCCGCGCAGCTCGGAGATCGTGAGCTCGGCCGCTTTCGGGCAATATGTCGCGACGATTTGGAACGATCTCCGCGAGGAGGCCTCGCTGGGATTGAGCGAAAGCGAATCGGCGCCATGGCGGCGTCCAAACCAAGAGTGAGGGAGGAGCAAAAATGCACAAGGCGCTCGCGCTGTCGGTCATGGTGTTGCTTGCAACCACGGCGGGCCTCGAAGCGGAAACGCTGAAGCTCGCCGTTCCGCAAAAAGGCGCGTGGGACACCTCGTTCTGCTCCTACGGCGTGCGGCAAGGCTTCTTCAAGGATGAGGGGATCGATCTGGCGATCACCTATACCGAAGGCGGCGCGACCACCGAGACCGCGGTGGTCTCGGGCAGCGTCGATCTCGCGGTCGCCACCGGCACGCTCGGCATCCTCTCGGCTTATGTCAAAGGCGCGCCGGTGCGCATCATCTCGGCGGAATCGACCGGCTCGGCCGATCTCTACTGGTATGCGAAGGCCGGCAGCGGGATCAAATCGCTGAAGGATCTGAAGGGCAAGACCATCGCCTTCTCGGCGCCCGGCTCATCGAGCAATCTTTCCCTGCTGACCTTGTTGAAGGAGCAGGGGGTCGCTGCCAAGCCGACGCCCGCGGGCGGCATGCCGGCAACCTTCACCCAAGTCATGTCGGGACAGCTCGATGCCGGCTGGGCGGCGGCGCCTTTCGGCGTCAAGGATATCCAAGACGGCAAGATCGTCGTCGTCGCGCGCGCCAATGATTCGCCGAGCGTGCGCACCGAAACGATCCGCGTCAACGTCGTCAATCTCAACACGCTCAAGCAGAAGCGGGATGCCATCGTCCGCTTCATGAAGGCCTATTACAAATCCTACCAATGGGCCTATTCCGATCCCAAGGCCATGGACTACCTCGCCGAGGACAACAACATTCCGCACGCCATCGCGGAGACGACGGTCAAGCAATTCATGACCAAGCAGGCCAATGACCCCTATCACATCAGCGGCATCCAGCGGGTGCTCGACGAGGCCTATGCGGCCAAGCGCCTCGCCAAGCCGATGAAGGAAGACGAGGTCAAGGGCGCGTTCGACATCGTATGGAAGCCCGGCTCCTAGCTGTCTCCGCCGGCGGGCGCTTGCTCCGCCGCGCCTTGCCGCCGCTCGCCGGCTTCGCGGCGCTCCTCGTGCTGCTCGCCTGCTGGCAGGCGGCGGTCGCGCTGGGCTGGGTCAGCGAATTGATCGCACCCGCGCCGGCAACGATCGGCGCGAGCTTTCCGCAGCTCATCGAGGACGAAGGCCTCATCGCGCGGTTTCTGCAGACTTTCGCCGAGGCCTTTGCCGCGGCGGGGCTTGCGGTTCTCGTTGGCACCTCGCTCGGCTGGTGGCTGCACGCGAAGCCCTGGGCGGGCAGAGCCTATGAGAGCTGGGTTGCGACCTTCGCCGCCGCGCCCCTGGTGCTGATCTATCCGCTGTTCCTCGTGATTTTCGGGCGCAATTCCGGGACGATCATCGTCATGAGCTTTCTCACCGGCCTGCCCGCCGTCGCGCTGAAGACGAAAGAGGGGCTCGACGGCATCCGCCGCGTTCATATCCATGTCGGGCGCAGCTTCCGCCTCACCCAGTCGCAAATTTTCTGGAAGATCATGCTGCCGGGCGCGATCCCGACGATCTGCAACGGCGTGCGCCTCGGCCTCATCTACGCCCTCATCAGCGTCGTTGGCGTCGAGTTCCTGATCAATTTCGGCGGCCTCGGCGAGCTCATCGACGATCTGGCGCAGCGCTGGGAAATCCCGATGGAATTCGGCGCCATCTTCTTCGTCGTCTTGACGAGCGTGTGCTTCTTCTACCTGACCGAGAAGCTCGAGCGATGGATCAGGCCGAAGTAATCCCGCGCCGCCTGGCGCCGCACTTTCCGTCATCGGTGCTGGTTATCCGCCTCGCGACCTTGCTGTGTCTCTGGGCCGCCTGGGAAGCGCTCGCCGCGTCGGGATTGCTGTATCAAGGCGTGATCCCGTCCTCCTTTCGCGTGGGTGCGGCTCTGGCCAAGCTGCTGGCGAGCGGCGATTTCTATTACAACCTCGAATTCACGTTGTTCGAGGTTCTCGCCTCGCTTGCCCTCGGCGTCAGCGCGGGGCTCGTCGCGGGCTTGGCGCTCGGCGCCAGCGTCTTTGCCGGCAAGGCGTTCGAGCCCTATCTGCACTATCTGGCGCCGACGCCGAAGATCGTCTTCCTGCCGATCCTGCTCGTCTTGTTCGGCGTCGATGCGGGATCGAAGATCGCGATGGGCACGCTCTCCTGCTTTTTTCCCATGGCGCTTTCGGTGGCGACGGGCGTTCGCCAGATCGATCCCGTGCTTTTGCGCGTCGGCCGCAGCTTCAATCTCAATGTCGTGCAGACGATCCGGAAGATTTATCTCCCCTCGCTGGTGGCGCCGATCGCGACCGGGCTGAAGCTCGGCTTGGGCGTGGCGATCATCGGCTGCCTTCTCGCCGAGCTCAAAATGTCCAATCGCGGCCTCGGTTTCCTCGTCATGCAGTACTATTCGCAATTCCGCATACCCGAGCTTTACGCCGCGCTCATCGTTGCCTTCGCGGTTGCGGCGCTCGGCAATCTCCTCATCGGGCGGCTCGTGCGCCGCCGCGGCGGGGGGTGATCGGCGCCCTCCCGGCGGAGCGCCTTTATTCGAGTCGCCCGGCCCGGGCCTTCGTTCTAAGATCGACGCTACCAATCAAGGGGAGGACCGACGTGACGACCGAATACCGTCTTTTGAGCTATCGCGATCAGGGCGGCGTGGCGCGCGCTGGCGTCTTGGTCAATGACCGCGTGCTGCCGGCGACGCCGCTTCTCGAAGGCGCGCCGGGGATCGATTCCTCGTCCGTGCTGGGCTTGCTGCAGTCTTGGAGCGAGGTCCATCCCCGCCTGGTGGCGGCCGCCGCGCGGGCCAAGGCGACGGATGGACGGGCGCTGAGCGAGGTCGCTCTTCTCGCGCCAATCCTCTATCCCGGCGCGATCTTTTGCGCGGGCGCCAATTATTGGGATCACATGAAGGAGATGAACGAGCGCCAGAAGCGCCTGACCGGCAAAGAGCCGCCGCCGGCGACCAAGGCGAAGAGCCCGTGGTTCTTCATCAAGACCGGGCCGCATTCGGTCATCGGTCCGGGCGCCAATGCGCGCATGCCGCCGCACTCGCAAAAGCTCGACTGGGAGGCGGAGCTGGGCGTCGTCATCGGCAAGCCGGCGCGCAACGTCCCGGTGGAGCGGGCTTTCGAGGTGGTCGCCGGCTATCTCTGCGTCAACGATCTCTCGGCGCGCGATCTCGGCACGCAGCAGGACCGCGCCGGCACAGCGATGTTCATGGACTGGCTCGGGCAGAAATGCTTCGACGACGCCGCGCCGATGGGACCGTGGTTCACGCCCGCGGCCTTCGTGCCGGACCCCAACGATATGAGCATCAAGCTCTGGGTCAATGACGTGCTGAAGCAGGATTCAAATTCGAAGAACATGATTCACGGCATTGCCGAGCAGATCGCGGCGTTGAGCCACCAGCTCACCCTGCGGCCGGGCGATATCATCGCGACCGGCACGCCCGCGGGCGTCGGCGCCGGCCGCGGCGACAGCGGCGAGTTCCTGAAGCCCGGCGATGAGGTGAAGATCGAGGTGCAGTATTGCGGCACGCTCGTCAATCGCATGGTGGCCGCGTCGTAAGGCGATAGGCCGCGCGGCGCTCGTCGCACCGAGAGCGCCGCGCGGGCCGGCCCCATTGCGTGCCGTCCGGGGCTGAGGCATGCTCCGCGCGATGAGCAAAGAGTGGGCGATCGCGCGTCCGGAAAATGAATTGCGCGACGAAGAGGCCGAGCGGTATCGCGTCTTCGTGCGCGATCTCGTGGTTCCCTGCAGCATCGGCATTTATCCGCGCGAGAAGGGTTTGCGCCGCCGCGTTCGCGTCAATGCCGAGTTGCTGGTGGCCGACGCCATCTCGGGCCGCGACGATTTCGCCGAGGCCGTCAATTACGAGACCGTGGTCGCCGGCATCAAGGGGATCGCCGAGGCCGGCCATATCAACTTGGTCGAGACCTTGGCCGACCGCATCGCGACGCTGTGTCTCGCCGATGTGCGCGTCGCCTCGGTGCGGATCGTGGTCGAGAAGCTCGACGTCTATCCCGAAACGGAAAGCGTCGGCGTCGTGCTCGAGCGCCGCCGGCGATAATTCAAGCGCCCGCCGCGATGCCTCGCCATACTGCGACGGCCTGGCGGGTTTCGGCGACATCGTGAACGCGGAGGATTTGCGCCCCCTGGCTCAGCGCGTAGAGCGCGCTCGCGAGCGATCCGGGCAAGCGCTCCTCCAGCGATGCGCCGCTCAACCGCCCGATGGTCGATTTCCGCGACAGGCCGACGAGCACGCCGCAGCCGAGGCCCTGGAGGAGCGACAAGCGGCCGAGCAGCTCGAGATTGTGCGCGACATTCTTGCCGAAGCCGAAGCCCGGATCGACGACGAGGCGGTGCGGCGCGATGCCCGCTGCGATGCAGGCGGCGATGCGGGCTTCGAGATAATCGGCGACATCGAGCGAGGCGAGGTCGTAGCGCGGCCCTTGCTGCATGGTGGCGGGCTCGCCCTGCATATGCATCAGCACGGCGGAGGCGTCGCTGCGCGCGACCGTCTCGAGGCTTCCCGGACCTTCGAGCGCCGCGACATCGTTGACGATGCGCGCGCCCCAGGACAGCGCCGCCGCCATCACCGCCGCTTTGCGCGTGTCGACGGAGATGACGGCGCCGAGAGGGGCGAGCGCTCGGACCACCGGCTCGAGGCGGCGCAACTCTTCCGCCTCCGAAACGGCGGCGGCGCCCGGACGGGTCGATTCGCCGCCGATATCGAGAATATCGGCGCCGGCCTCGATCATTGACTGGCCAAGCGCGATGGCTTTCGCCGGGTCGGCGCCGGTCCCGGTGTAAAAGCTGTCAGGCGTCACATTGATGATGCCCATGATGCGCGGCCGATCGAGGGAAAGCCCGGCAAAGGGCGCGCGCGACTCGCTCGAACGTCTTAACTGCGATTCGATGTCTTGCCGCGCTGCCCCCGGCTGCTGCGCGGTCCAATTTTGGAATCGCCGCAACGGGGCGAGTGCCGCGACGATTCCGCCAGGCGTTCGCGCGAGCAATTCGACGAGGGTGAATACGGTCGCGCTGCCGGCGAGCGGCAGGCCGTCGCCGCTGGCGCTTGCGGCGATTGCGGTCGAGCCCGTCAAAAGCCCGCTCGGGCGCAGTCGCCACGCGCTCGCGATGCCGAGATCGAGCTGGTCGAGCGCGATCGAAGTCGGGGCCGGCGCGGCGGAAAGAGGCTCCATGCGTTGCATCAAAGCCAGCGCGCTTGTGCTTGCCAAGTCTCGATTTCGCGTGCGCTCTCGCGCCTCCCAAAATCCATCGCAAATGAAACCGTGGCGAGTCGTCGCAATCGCGTCATCACAAGGACAGATTTCATTACTGTTGTTAGCGATTTTGGCCAATTCGAAATTTCTTGCCATGGTTTTAACGACTCTGTAGGGTTTTTTATGGTGAATGGAAGCAGTCCAAGTTTTGACTGCGACTGCGGTAGTTCAGCCGGCTTCCAGAACGGTTGACGGTGCAAGCGGAGAGGCAATCCATTCGCCGGGTGCCCCTAGGGGGCCGCGATCGGTGGCGGTGCATTGTCTCTCAGTGAGGCTTTGGCAGCGCCGAGTTGAGCAACGGTAGCGGGGGGCGAGTGGCAAGCGTGTCGCGGATCTTCGGGGAAAAGCTTTTCCCCGAACGGCAGCTTCTCTTAAAGAGCTCCGGCGGTGTCCGGCATATCGCGCTGCCTGGTTGGCTGCAGGCAACGGTGCTTGCGGCGTGCCTTGCCTCCGTCGGCGGCGTTGCGTTTCTCGCGGTCGAATTCACGCGTCTCCATACGGCGGTCGATCACCAGATCGAAGCCGCGCGCGCGCCGGCACAAACCGCCGGATCGCCCGACTCGCAAAGCCTCGATCAGCTTCGCTCGGAAATGGCGCAGATGCACCACGACCTCTCTGCGGCGACTCAGAACTACACCGACGCGACGACGCGCTATCAGCAAACCCGCGACAAGCTGACCTCGCTGACGGCCGACAACGACAAGCTCCGCACCGAGCTCGGGACCTTGGCGCAGCGCGCCAAGACGCTGCAGCAGGCGCGCGACGAAGCGGAGCATCACGCCAAGCAGGCCGAACAAGCGCTCAATAGCAAGGCGAGCAATTTGTCCCAGCTCGCCAAGAGCCTCGACGACAACAAATCCGAATTGCGGCGCTCCGAGGCGCAGCGCACGACGCTGCAGAACCGCATTCAGCAATTGCAGACGGAGCTCCAGTCCGCCAACGATCGGCTCGCGCAGCAAAGCGCGGCGTCGGACGCGAAGGCCGGCTCGCAGAAGCAGGTCGCGACCGAGCCCGCGCGCACCGCGCCGAGTCCGGCCACGGGCCAGGCCAGCGCGTCGGAGGAGTCGGAGCCCGACGTGGTGGCGCCGATGCCGCAGCACAGCGCCGGCACGCCCCATGCGCGTGCCGGTTCGTCCGAGCTCGAGAAGCTGCTCGCCTCGACCGGCCTCGATATCGACCGCTTGGTCGGCAGCCTCAACGCGTCTTCGTCGGAGGGGCAGGGCGGTCCCTATATCGCGCTGAACGGTCCGCGCGCCGCCGAGCTGGAGAAAAGCCGGCAGGAGCAGCTCAAGCGCCTCGCGAAGGTGCTGCCGCTGCGATCGCCGCTCGATGAGTACCAGCTGCGCAGCGATTTCGGCCCGCGCGCCGATCCCATCAATCACCGCGCGTCGTTTCATCCGGGCCTCGACCTGGCGGCGCCCTATAAGAGCCATGTCTACAGCACCGGCCCCGGCACCGTGATCTTCACCGGGACTCGCGAGGGCTATGGCCGCATGGTCGAAATCGATCACGGTCACGGAATTGTCACGCGCTACGCGCATCTGCACCGCATCCTCGTTGCCCGCGGGCAGAAGGTCGCCGCCCACACCGTCATCGGTGAGCTCGGCAGCACCGGGCGCAGCACCGGACCCCATGTGCATTACGAGGTTGACGTAGACGGGACGCCGCTCGATCCGGCGAAGTTTATGGAAGCAGGCAAGAATGTGGTTCAAATCAGCGGCAAATAGCGGCGGCGCCCATTCTCAGCGCCACCTTGCTCCGTCGATCTTGAGCGATGGATTCCGCGTCGAGGGCGATGTCGTCTGCGCGGGCGAAGTCCATGTCGACGGCGCGCTCTCCGGCAATCTGACGGCGGCCAAGATCACGATCGGCGAGGGCGGCTCGGTGAGCGGGACCGTCGAAGCCGAAACCGCGGTCATCAACGGCGCCCTGTCGGGCCGTTTGGTTGCGGTTGACGTCATCCTCGGCCGGTCCTCCCATGTCACCGCCGATATCGTCTATTGCTCGATGCGCATCGAGCCCGGCGCGGTGTTCGAGGGCTACAGCCGCCGCGTCGAGCGCGACGAGACGGCGTCGGCCGACACCAAGCAGCTCTCGTCTCAGATCGAAACGCTGCGCAGTGCGGCCGAGACGGTCGAGGTCGCGGAAGCCGGTCACTGACCGGCGAGCGCGGCCGCGAACGCCGCGCTATCGACATTCCCGCCCGAGGCGATGACGGCAACGGTCTTGCCGTCGAGAGCGAGCTTCTTTGCCAGCACTGCGGCGAGCGCCGCCGCTCCGCCCGGCTCCAGCACGAGCTTCAGCGCCTCGAACGCCACGCGCATGGCGTTGCGGACCTCATCATCGCTCACCGCGACGCCGCCGGCGAGGAGGCGCTGGGCGAGGGCGAAGGTCAGCTCGCCCGGGCTCGGCGACAGCAGCGCATCGCAGATCGAGCGCGCCTCGGGATCATTGCTGACGCGCTTGCCCGCCAGCAGCGAGCGGCGCATATCGTCGAGCTGCTCGGGCTCGACGGCGAAGACCTTGGTACCGGGGCTGGCCTCGGCCAAAGCGAGCGCGCAGCCGGTGATGAGCCCACCGCCGCTGCAGCTCGCGAGGGCGACATCGATCGTCTCGCCCGCCGCCGCCGCTTGCTCCGCCAGCTCGAGGCCGATCGTGCCTTGGCCCGCAATGATGCGGGCATCGTCGAAGGGCGGCACGAGCGTCGCGCCGCGTTTCGCGGCAATGCCCGCGGCCAGCGCCTCGCGGCTTTCGCGATAGCGGTCATAGAAGACGATCTCCGCACCATAGGCGCGTGTGTTGGCGGCTTTGATTGCCGGCGCATCGGACGGCATGACGATCACGGCGGGAATGCCGAGGCATTGCGCCGCCGCGGCGACGCCCTGCGCATGATTTCCCGAGGAATAGGCGACTACCCCGGCGCGGCGCTCTTCCGCGCCGAGCTGCGCGAGCGCGTTATAGGCGCCGCGGAACTTGAACGAGCCGGTGCGCTGCAGGCATTCGGCCTTGACCAGCAGCCGACAGCCGAGCTGCGCATCAAGGAGCGGCGAGGACAGCAACGGTGTCGGCACCGCCTGGCCGGCAAGCCGCGCCGCCGCCGCGCGCACCGCGCCGGCGTCGGGCAGATCGCGCGGAGCGTTCATCAGCGCTTCAAGTCGCTGGCGAGGGAAAACCCCGGCAAATGCGCGTCGAGCCGCAGCCGGTAAATCTGAAGATTCTCGAGCACGCGCTGCACGTAGTTGCGCGTTTCCGAGAACGGAATGCGCTCGATCCAATCGACCATGTCGACGTCGCCGCGCCGCGGATCGCCGTGGTCGCGCATCCATTGGTGGACGCGCGAGGGACCGGCATTGTAGGACGCCACCGCCAGGACGTAGGAGCCTGAAAAATCGTCGATCAGCGAGTCGAGATAAGCGCGGCCGAGCGTGACGTTGTAAGCGACGTCATGCGTCAGCCGCTTGCGTGAAAACGGCAGATGCAGGGATTTGGCGATCTTTTTGGCGGTCGCCGGCATCAGCTGCATCATGCCGAGCGCGCCGGCGCCGCTGACGGCGCCGCGGTCGAAGGCGCTCTCCTGCCGCGTCATCGCCAAGACGAGCGGGGTTTCGATGCTGCCGCCCGGCGGCAGCTTCGCCAACGGATAACCGTCCTCCAGCAGCGTCACGCCCGCATAGCTTGCATGCTTGGCGGCCACCACGGCGATGTCGGGACGATCGACGGCGCGCGCGAGGCGTGCGACCTGGACAAAGCCCGCGGCGGTCTGCTGCTCCGCGGTCAAGCGCCGCAGAAACGGCATGAGGTCGTCCTGATCGCCGATCTGCGCCAGATCCCGCACCGCCGCGACCAGCTCGTTGCGCTCGAAAGCCGCCACCTCGTCCTTGGTCGGCTTGGGCTCCTTGAACGCCGCGGCCGGACCCATGATGCCGAGATGGGCGGCGGCAAGCTGGCCGTAATAGGTCGTCATCTGCGGTGCGGCGCTGCTGTACCACGCCTCCGCGAGGGATGTCTGGTGCATCGCCTCGGCCGCTCGCGCCGCCCAATAGGCACCGCGCGCGACGCTGATCGGCAGCTTCACCGTGTCGTAGAGCCGGACGAAGTGGTTGTAGGCGACCTGCGGCCGGTCGAGCACCCGCAAGGCTATCCAACCGGCGAGGAATTCGAGCTCCGCGAAGTTCTGGCCGCTCGACACGTGATGATCGGCGGCGAGGCGATAGGCGCGCTCCTTCTGGCCGTCATCCAGCAGGCGGCGCGCGAGCATGAGACGCTCGGCGGCCCAGGCCTCGGGCCGCTCGAGATTGGCGGGCGCGTGCTCGAGAATCGCCGCCGCGTCGTCGTCGAGATCATTGCGGCGACGCCAGCGCAGGCGCTCATAAAGCAGCCCGGGATCGTTCCGCAGCTGCGCCGGCACCCGCGCGATCAGCCCCTCGACCCCGGGGCTCATCTCGGCGAGCGCCAGGCGCGCCTGGCCCAGCGCCGCTTCGCCGGCGCTGACGTGGCGCAGCATGCGGGTTGCCTCGCGCGTCTGCCCGTCCCAGATCAAGCGGTCGAGGCGGCGTACATCGTCTTCCTCGCGCAGCACGCCCCGGTAGCGCTGCAGCATCAGCTTTTCTTCGACCGCGGTGAAATCACCCTCGATCCACGCCTTGCGGATCAGCGCAACCGCATCGTCCCTGCGTCCCGCATCCATCCAGATCTGGGCCTGGCGGAGCCGTGCGACCGGCAAGTGGGGCGGATGGATTTTGAACCAGGCATTCAGCTGCGCGTCGGTGGCGGTCCCGATCGCCTCTTCCGCCCGCTCGAGCAGCACCCGCTGCGCCGGCCAATCGGGATGCGCCGCGATGAATCCGGTGATCGCGGCAAAGCTCGCGCCCGAATTCGCTTCCTTGGCCTGGAGCCAATGCAGGGCGGTGGCGGGAAGGGGATCATGTGCCGTCGCCGCCAGGCGATAGGCGCGTGCCCAATCGCCGCGTTGTGCCGCCGTGAAGGCCTCGGCATAGACGCGGCGGTCGCTCTCCGTCAGCGCAGCATGTGCGGGCGCGCCGCAACGGCACGCAAGAAACAGCGCCAACCAAAGAGTAAAAGCGAGTTTTAGCTTCATTCGCCGCCGAACCGCTGCCACGATATCGCAGCTGCAACTTGCGGCGAAACAATTAATTTACTGTTGACCAATATTGCCCGCCTGGGCGCCCTGGCCTATCGTTGACGCGCCAGAGAGCATCGGTGGAGGCTGGCCATGCTGAAGGGATCGCTCGTTGCGCTCATCACGCCGTTCCGCGGCGGAGCGATCGACGAGAAAGCGTTTCAGGACTTCGTCGATTGGCAGATCGAGCAGGGTACGGAGGGTGTCGTGCCCTGCGGCACGACCGGCGAATCGCCGACCTTGAGCCATGCCGAGCACAAGCGCGTGGTCGAGCTCTGCGTCGAGGTGGCGCGCGGCCGCGTGCCGGTGGTCGCCGGGGCCGGCTCCAACTCGACCGCCGAAGCGATCGACCTGACCCGGCATGCCAAGGAGGCCGGCGCGGATGCCGCGCTGGTCGTCACGCCCTATTACAACAAGCCGACGCAGGAAGGCCTCTATCAGCACTACAAGGCGATCAGCGACGCGGTCGATCTGCCGATCATCATCTACAACATCCCGGGGCGCTGCGTCGTCGATATGTCGGTTGCCACCATGGCGCGGCTTGCCAAGCTGCCGAACATCGTCGGCGTGAAGGACGCGACCAACGATCTCGCCCGGCCGCTGCGCACGCGCGGCGCGATCAAGGACGCGTTCACGCTCCTTTCCGGCGAGGACGCGACGGCGCTGGCTTTCCTCGCGCAGGGCGGCGATGGCTGCATTTCGGTCACGGCCAATGTCGCGCCCCGCGCCTGCGCCGACATGCATGCGGCATGGCGGAAGGGCGATGCGAAGGCGGCGATGAAGATCAATGCGAGGCTCGCGCCGCTGCACGATGCGCTCTTCGTCGAAACCAGCCCCGGCCCGGTGAAATATGCCTGCTCGCTGATTGGCCGGTCGACGGCGGAGGTTCGCCTGCCGCTCGTCGCCGCGAGCGCGCAGGCGCAAGAGGCCGTGCGTACCGCGATGCGTTCCGCGGGCGTGCTCAACTGAGCGATATCTGATGGCTCTGCGCGGCGACGAGCGGTACGTCGCGCTCAATCGGCGGGCGCGGCACGACTATTTCATCGAAGACACGATCGAGGCGGGAATCGAGCTTACCGGAACCGAGGTGAAGGTGCTGCGCCGCGGCTTGGGCAGTATCGCCGAAGCCTATGCCGCCGAGCGCGGCAACGAGCTGATTCTCGTCAACGCCCATATCCCGGAATATGCGGCGTCGCGCTTCAATCACGAGCCGCGGCGGGCGCGGCGCCTCCTCTTGCATCGCCGCGAGCTCAATCGTCTTCTCGGCGGGATCAAGCGCGACGGCATCACCATCGTTCCGCTGTCGGTCTATTTCAACGAGCGCGGGCGCGCCAAGATCGAGCTCGGCATCGCCAAAGGCAAGCGCAAGACCGACAAGCGCCAAGCCGAGAAGGCGCGCGACTGGCAGCGCAGCCGTGCGCGCATCCTGCGCGCTCACGGCGAATAGGGCGATTAAGCCGCGATCCGCCGCCGCAGCGCCTCGAACACCCCTTCGAACATCTCGGTGGTGAGCTTGGCCGTGTTCGTGTTGTAGCGCGAGCAATGATAGCTGTCGGCGAGGATGAGTCCGTCCGCGATCCCGTGCACGGCGCCGTGGCGGAAGACGAACAGCGATTTTTTCTTGGCGAGCGCCGTCAGGACGGCGTCATGCGCGATCCGGCCCAAGGCGAGAATCGCTTTGAGGTTCGGCATCGCAGCGATTTCCGCCGTCAGGAAGCCGCGGCAGGCGGCGATCTCGGCGGGCGTCGGCTTGTTTTCCGGCGGAACGCAACGCGCCGCGTTGGTGATGCGGCAATCGATCAGCGACAGCCCGTCATCGCTGGCGGCGGCGTAGGTCCCGCGCGCGAAGCCGTATTTGCCGAGCGTCGCATAGAGCAGATCGCCGGCGAAATCCCCGGTAAACGGGCGGCCGGTGCGGTTCGCGCCTTTGAGGCCGGGCGCCAGCCCGACGATCAGCAGCGATGCGGAGAGCGCGCCGAAGGACGGAACCGGCGCGTTGTGCCAATCGGCGTGCTCACGGCGCTGCGCCGCGCGGAGCGCGACGAGCCGAGGGCAAAGGCTGCAATCCCGCCCCGGACCCTCGGCGCCAGCGCTCACGCTTGGCCGTCGGAATATTGGTGGTCGCGGTGATGAGTCTGGGCGCGCATGATCCGCGAGGCGAGGTCCTGCAATTCGATGAACACATCGGCCTGCCGGCGAAGCTCGTCGGCGATCATCGGCGGCGAGGAGCGGATCGTCGAAACCACCGAAACGCGCAGGCCCTTGCGCTGCACCGCCTCGACGAGGCGGCGAAAATCGCCATCGCCCGAGAAGAGCACGACATGGTCGAGCGTCTGCGCCATTTCCATCACGTCGATGGCCAGCTCGATATCCATGTTTCCCTTGATTTTCCGGCGGCCGGTCGCGTCGGTGTATTCCTTGGTCGGCTTGGTCACCATCGTGTAGCCGTTGTAGTCGAGCCAATCGACCAGCGGACGCAGCGGCGAATATTCCTGATCCTCGATTAACGCCGTGTAATAAAACGCACGGATGAGCCGGGCTTGGCTGCCGAACAACTCGAGCAAACGTCGGTAATCGATGTCGAAGGCAAGGGCCCTGGCGGCTGCGTAGAGATTGGCGCCATCGATGAAAAGCGCGACCCGTTCCTCGGGATAAAAATGCATACCAACAACTCCCCACCACTCCGCAAATTCATTCAATACGGCGAAGATTAGCCGCTATGATCGGCTGGTCGTCAAGCACGCCTCGCCGTGCGGGGCATTAGGTTTCGTTAACAGCAAAGCGACGAGCGATGCGCCCGCGACTCTGCCGGCGCTGCAACCAAGCGGGGCGCGATCATGCCATCGAAACTGAAACTCACCTTGACCTGCGGCGATTATGAAATCGTGCGGCCTCTCAAGGAGGGACGCATCGAGCCCGACGGGATCGATCTTACCATGCTGTGCGCGACCTCCTCGCGCGACCGCCATTGGCGGCTCGATCGCAATGCCGAGTGCGATGCGGGCGAATTCAACCTTTGCGGCTACTACATGGCGCGCGGCCGCGGCCATCCCTATGTCGCGCTGCCGATCTTTCTTCATCGTCGCTTCCGCCACGGCTTCCTTTTCGTCAACGCGGCAAAGGGGATCACCAAGGCGAGCGATTTGAGGGGCGGAAAGTTCGGCGCGGCCGGCGGGTTTCTCGCGGCCGCCTGCACCTGGCTGCGCGGCACCCTCGGCGAGCACTATGGGCTCTCGCACAAGGATGTGACGTGGTACACTGATCGGCCGCACGATATTCCTTTCGCCAAGCAGCAAGGTTTCGAGATCGAGGTGCTGGACGGCGGCCCGAGCATCGAAGACCGGCTGCTCGCCGGCGAGATCGACGCCATGATGTCGGCGGGCTATCCCCAATCGCTGCTGGCCGGCGATCGGCGGATTGCGCGGCTCTTCCCCGACTACAAGCAAGCCGAGATCGACTATTACCAAAAGACCAAGATCTTCCCGATCATGCATGCCTTGATCATCAAGCAAGAGATCGTCGAGAAGCATCCCTGGGTCCCGGCCAATCTCGCTTATGCCTTCAACGAATCGAAGAGAATGGCGCTGCAGCATCTGCGCAACCCGCGCATTCTTCCGCTGGCCTTCTTCACCGCGGCCTGGGAGGAGCAGAACGCGCTGCTGGGAGGCGACCCTTGGCAGTACGGGCTCGGCGCGCTCAATCGCAACAACGTCGAAACCGCGCTTCGCTATACCTATGAGCAGGGGCTCATCAAAAGGCAGCCCGCGCTCGAGGAGGTGTTCCATCCGATCGACGAATGGGCCTGGGGCGGGACCGAGGGGTTCTGATCCCGCCGGACGGATATCATCGCCGCCATGATTCTCCTGGGTCTCGGCGCCAATCTGCCCAGCGCGGCGGGTCCGCCGATCGCGACGCTCGAAGCGGCTCTCGCCCAGCTCGAGGCCTCGGGCGTCAGGATCGTCGCCCGCTCGCGCTGGTTCCGCACCGCGCCCGTTCCGCCCTCCGATCAGGCCTGGTTCGTCAACGCGGTCGCCCATCTCGAGGCGTCGCTCGCGCCGATGGACTTGCTGGCGCTTCTGCACAAGGTCGAGCACGGTTTCGGGCGGCGGCGCGCCGCGCGCAATGAAGCCCGCAGCCTCGACCTCGACCTGCTTGATTATGACGGGCGGGTGCTCGACACCCCCGGCCTCGTCCTGCCGCATCCGCGCCTGCACTTGCGGGCCTTCGTCCTGCTGCCGCTCAGGGATGTGGCGCCCGGCTGGCGCCACCCGGTCCTGGGCGAGACCGTCTCGGAGCTCATTGCCAAGCTGCCTGACGATCAGATCGCCGCGCCTTTGGCGCCGTGAAACCGTTGGATATGCTTGAAATCGCCGGAGATTGACCGCCAAGCCTGTTGCGGGACGGGCCCCTGGCTCATATATTCAGAGTCTTGAAATATTCTTGCTGGAGACTGGCGTAGATGGCCCGCGTCACTGTGGAAGACTGCGTCCTCAAGGTTCCGAACCGCTTCGAGCTGGTGCTGCTGGCGGCGCAGCGCGGCCGCGACATCGCGGGCGGCGCACCGCTGACGGTCGATCGCGACAATGACAAGGGACCGGTGGTGGCGCTGCGCGAAATCGCCGAGGAGACGATCCCGCTCGACACGCTGCAAAACAACGTGATCAAGGGGATGCAGAAACACGTCGAGATCGACGAGCCCGAAGAGGACCACGACATCGAGATCGGTGCGCCGGCGAACTGGGCGGCCGACCTCGCGCCGCTCGGCGAGGGCGAGGAGGACGAGATCGAAGAGGCCGCCGTCGATGCCGAGCTGCAAGAAGACGTGCTCTCGGAGACCGGCGATGCGGAGGCTCTTGGCGAGGACGTCATGCCCGATCTGCCCGGCGGCGAGGCTGAAGCGGGCGATAACGACAGCGAGTAGCTGAATGCAAGGCGGCGACCTGCTTTCCCGCGCCGCCGCCCCCGCAACAAGCGGGTCGCCCGAAGGGCGCGCCGTCATGATGCGTCAATTCGAGCTGGTGGAGCGGGTCAGAGCCTACGATCCGAACGCCGACGAGGACGCGCTCAACCGCGCCTATGTGTTCTCGATGAAGGCGCATGGCGCGCAGCTTCGCGCCTCGGGCGATCCCTACTTTTCGCACCCGGTCGAAGTCGCGGGCATCCTCTCGGGGATGAAGCTCGACAGCGCGTCGATCATCACCGGCCTCCTCCACGATACGGTCGAGGATACGCTCGCGACGCTGGGCGAGATCGAGAAATTGTTTGGCGTCGAGATCGCGCGCCTCGTCGATGGCGTCACCAAGCTGTCGCGCCTCGAGCTGCAATCGGACCAGACGAAGCAGGCGGAGAATTTCCGCAAGCTCGTCCTCGCCATGTCCGAGGATATCCGCGTGCTGCTGGTGAAGCTCGCCGACCGGCTGCACAACATGCGCACGCTGCGCTTCGTCAAGGATCCCGACAAGCGCCGGCGCGTCGCGCGCGAAACGATGGAGATCTACGCGCCGCTCGCCGAGCGCATCGGCATGCACGAAATGCAGGACGAGCTCGAGGACCTGGCGTTCGGCGAGCTCTATTCCGATGCGCGCGAGAGCATCCGGGCGCGCCTTGCCTTCCTCAAGGATCGTGGCGGCGACGTGGTGGCGCGCATCCTGCGCGAGCTGGGCGAAACGCTCAAAGCCGGCGGCGTTCGGGCCGAGCTCTCGGGCCGCGAAAAATCGCCATACTCGATCTGGCGCAAGATGCAGAAGAAGAATGTCGGCTTCGAGCAGCTGTCCGACATCATGGCGTTCCGCGTCGTCGTCGACACGGTCGAGGAGTGCTATCACGCGCTCGGCGTTGTCCACAGCCACTATCATGTCGTCCCGGGCCGCTTCAAGGACTACATCTCGACGCCGAAGCCGAACAATTATCGCTCGCTGCATACCGGCGTGATCGGTCCCGAGCGGCAGCGGATCGAGCTGCAGATCCGCACGCGCGACATGCATGAGGTCGCGGAACTGGGCGTCGCGGCGCATTGGGTCTTCAAGCAATCGGCGTCGCCGCGCACCGAGACCCGGCAGTATCGCTGGCTGCGCGAGTTGCTGGATATTCTGGAGCATGCCTCCGATCCGCAGGAATTCCTCGAGCACACGAAGCTCGAAATGTTCTCGGATCAGGTCTTCTGCTTCACGCCGAAAGGCGATCTGATCGAGTTGCCGCGCGGGTCGACGCCGGTCGATTTCGCCTATGCGGTCCATTCCGAGATCGGCGACACCTGCGTCGGCGCCAAAGTCAATGGCAAGCTCGTGCCGCTCCGGACGACGCTCGCGAATGGCGATCAGGTCGACATCGTCACCTCGAAAGCGCAGACGCCGTCGCCGACCTGGGAGCGGTTCGTCGTCACCGGCAAGGCGCGGGCGCGCATTCGCCGCTATGTGCGCACGCAGCAGCGCCAGCAATATCTCGATCTGGGCAAGGCTATCCTTCAGAAAGCCTTCCGCCAGGAAGGCCATGACTTCGCCGAGAAGGCGCTGGGCGAGATCCTGCAAACCTTCAACTGCCAGACGGCGGACGATCTCTATGTCTCGGTGGGCGAGGGCTTGCAGACCGGCCGCGAGGTCGTCCACGCGCTCCACCCGCCGAAGCCCGATGCGCGCGTCGCCAAGGTCGTGCCGCTGGCGGCAGTGCGCGGCAAGAAGGGCGAGAACGCGGTTCCGATCCGCGGTCTCATTCCGGGCATGGCGCTGCACTATGCCGGCTGTTGCCACCCGCTTCCGGGCGACCGCATCGTCGGCATCGTCACCACCGGGAAGGGCGTCACCATCCATACGATCGATTGCGAGACCCTTGCGACCTTCGCCGAGACGCCGGAGCGTTGGCTCGACGTGGCCTGGGACGACGACGCCTCGGCCGGAGCGCATGTCGGCCGCATCAACGTCACGCTCGACAACGAGCCGGGAAGCCTCGGCAGCCTGACGACAGTAATCGGCAAGGGCGGGGGCAACATCACCAACCTCAAGATTACCAACCGCTCGCTCGATTTCTTCGAGATTCTCGTCGATATCGAGGTTCAGAACTTGCGCCATCTCACCAACATCATCGCGGCGTTGCGCGCGACGCCGGTCATCAATTCGGTCGAGCGCGCCCGAGGCTAGGTTGGCAGCTGCGAAGAAGAGGCGGTTGCGCCTCGGCGTCAACATCGATCATGTCGCGACCATCCGGAACGCACGCGGCGGCAAGCATCCCGATCCGGTGCGCGCCGCAATTCTCGCCGAACGGGCAGGGGCCGACGGCATCACCGCGCATCTGCGCGAGGATCGCCGCCACATTTCAGACGAGGACATCGCGCGGCTGGTTGGCGAGCTGAGCCTGCCGCTCAATCTCGAAATGGCGGCAACGCCCGAAATGCTCGAGATCGCGCGCCGGCACCGGCCGCATGCCGCTTGCCTCGTTCCCGAAAAGCGCAGCGAGCTGACCACCGAAGGTGGGCTCGATCTTGTCGGCGGCGCGGCGCGGCTCGGGGATTTCATCCCCCGGCTGAGCGAGGCCGGCATCCGGGTGTCGCTGTTCATCGATCCCGAGGAGCGCCAGATCGAAGCGGCAAAGCGTCTCGGCGCGCCGGTTGTCGAGCTTCATACCGGCGCCTATTGCGAGGCCGAGGGCGCGCGCCGCTCGCACGAGCTCGGCCGCATCCTCGGAGCGGCGCGGCTTGCCGAGACGCTCGGCCTCGAATGCCATGCGGGCCACGGGCTCGGTTTCGAAACCGTCGGCCCGATCGCCGCCATCCCGTCGATCGTCGAGCTGAATATCGGCCATTTCCTTGTCGGCGAGGCAATTTTCACCGGGCTCGACCGCGCGATCAAACGCATGCTTGCCTTGATGAAGGAAGCAAGGAATGCTCCGCGCGCGGGCGAGGGCGAAGCAGGTCGAGCGGCAGGATGATCCTCGGCATCGGCAGCGATCTCATCGATATTCGCCGCATCGAGCGCGTGCTCGAAACCTATGGCGACCGCTTCGTCTCCCGCATCTTCACGGAGGAGGAGCAGCGCCGCTCGGAGCGGCGCGCCAACCGGGCGGCAAGCTACGCCAAGCGCTATGCGGCGAAGGAGGCTTGCGCGAAGGCGCTCGGGACCGGCTTCCGCGCCGGGGTTTATTGGCGCGATCTCGGCGTCGTCAATCTCTCCTCCGGCCGGCCCACCCTGGTGCTGTCCGGCGGCGCGTTGAAGCGGCTCGAGGCGATGACCCCGGCCGGGATGGTGGCCGACATCCATGTGAGCCTCACCGACGAAATCCCTTTCGCCAGCGCCTTCGTCCTCATCAGCGCCGTTCCGGCCGCATCGGGCCGGTGATGCGCGACTCGCCCCCCGACACTTGACTTCGAAACGCGCGGGCGGCTAAGTCAGCTTCGGCCGAGACCGGAGCTCCGCCTCAAATACAAATCCTGTAGTAACGTAGAAAGCGTCTTTGATGGCCAGTAGAACCTCGGGCGGAATCGGCGAGACGATCAAGACCATTGTTTACGCGATTCTCATCGCGATTTTTATTCGGACTTTCTTCTACGAGCCGTTCAGTATTCCTTCCGCCTCGATGGTGCCGACCCTTTTGGTCGGCGATTACCTGTTCGTGTCGAAATTCTCTTACGGCTACAGCCGCTATTCCTTGCCGTTGGGGCTGCCGCTCTTCTCGGGACGGGTATTTTTCCGCCCGCCGCACCGTGGCGACGTCGCCGTCTTCAAGCTGCCGCGCGATCCGTCGGTCGATTTCATCAAGCGCATCATCGGATTGCCCGGCGACCGGATTCAGATGAAGAACGGAATTCTCTACATCAATGACGAGCCGGTGAAGCGCCAACAGATCAGCCCGTATTTCTATGATGAAAACGGCCGCACCTCGACCTACATCCACTACATCGAGACGCTTCCGAACGGCTATCAGCACGACACGATCGAGATCGGCGACGACCAACCGCTCGACAACACGGCGGTCTTCACGGTGCCGCCGAACACCTATTTCATGATGGGCGACAATCGCGACAACTCCGCCGACAGCCGCGATCCCGACAGCGGTGTCGGCTATGTGCCGGCGGCGAACATCGTCGGCCGCGCCGAATTCATCTTCTTCTCGACCAACGGCTACGCGCATTGGTGGGAGGTGTGGAAATGGCCCTTCACCGTGCGCTACAGCCGGCTGTTTTCGGGCATCCATTGAAATGGGTGAGCCCCAGGGCGGCCTGGGCCGGCTTCAGGACGCGCTGGATCATCGTTTCTCGCACCGCGAGCTGCTGATCGAGGCGTTGACCCATCCGAGCGCAGTGCGGCGACATGGCCGCTCGCCGCGCGGCTACGAACGGCTCGAGTTTCTCGGCGACCGCGTGCTCGGTCTCATTGTCGCCGAAATGCTGTGGCATCGCTTTCCGACCGAGGCGGAAGGCGAATTGTCGCGGCGCCATGCGCATCTGGTGCGGCGGGAGGCGTTGGCGGAAGTCGCCAAGACGATCGGGCTGGGCAAGTGCCTCGTCCTTTCGCCCTCGGAGGAGTCGAGCGGATTGCGCGACAATGCGAGCACACTGGCCGATGCCTGCGAGGCGGTGATCGCAGCGCTTTATCTCGATGGCGGCGCGGCGGCGGCACGGCACTTCGTCGAGCGGCGCTGGGAGCCGAGGCTCGCGGCGGCGGGCGAGCCGCCGCGCGATCCCAAGACGGCGCTTCAGGAATGGGCCCAGGCGCGAGGCTTGCCGCTTCCCGCATATCGCACGGTCGCAACCGAAGGTCCCTCGCACCGCCGGCGCTTCACGGTCAGCGTCAGCGTCGAAGGGCAAGAGCCGGCGACCGCCTCGGGCTCCTCGAAACGGGCCGCCGAGACGGCGGCGGCGGCCGCCGCCCTCGCGGCGCTCGCCGTCGCCCCATGAGCGATCCGAGCCGCTGCGGCTATATCGCGCTGGTCGGCGCGCCCAATGCCGGCAAGTCGACCCTGCTCAACCGGCTTGTCGGCACGAAATTGTCGATCGTCACGCCCAAGATTCAGACGACGCGCAGCCGCGTGCTGGGGATCGCGCTGCGCGGCGCCGCCCAGCTCATCTTCGTCGACACGCCGGGCATCTTCGCGCCGCGCCGCCGTCTCGACCGCGCCATGGTCGCGGCGGCCTGGGCCGGCGTCGAGGATGCCGATCTCGTCGTCGTCCTCATCGATGCCGCGCGCGGGCTTGATGACGGCTCGCGCGCCATCCTCGACCGCCTGACCGAGGCGCGTCGATCCTTTCTCATCGCGCTCAACAAGATCGATCTCGTCAAGCGCGAGGTCTTGCTTCCTTTGACGGAAAGCTTGCGGACGGCCTATCGGATCGAGCGGCTCTTCATGATTTCGAGCACGCTCGGCGACGGCACGGACGATCTGCTCGATCATCTCGCCGGCGCCGTGCCGGAAGGGCCGTGGCTCTTTCCGGAAGACCAGTTGACGGATTTGCCGCAACGCATGCTCGCCGCGGAAGCGACGCGCGAGCAGGTCTTCCTGCAGCTTCACCAGGAGTTGCCCTATGCGACGACGGTCGAGACCGAGGGCTGGGAAGAGCGCTCGGATGGCAGCGTGAAGATCACGCAGACGATCCATGTCCAGCGGGCCAGCCAAAAGGCGATCGTGCTCGGCAAGGGCGGTGCGCAGATCAAGCTCATTGGTCAAGCGGCGCGTGCCGAGATCGAGCGCTTGTTCGGCCGCCGGGTGCATCTTTTCCTTTTTGTCCGCGTCAGCGAAGATTGGGCCGAGGACCGCGCGCATTACGAGGCGATTGGACTCGATTTCACGGACTGAGTTTCGGACGATGGCCGACGCACCTTCTTTGGGAAACCAGACCATGGAGACGCCTCCAATCGGGCCTACGCCGCTGGTGGCTGCGATTTCTGGTCTATGCAGGATTTGTCCTTGTCCTCGAGAGCAGGGACTTGCCTGTTCCGCATACGCATTGGGAACCGTTTTCGATCCCAAGCGCTTCGATGGAGCCGACGACGCTGGTGGGCGATTATATTTTGGCGATCAACGGCTATTATGAAACTCATCAGCCGCGTCGCGGCGAACTCGCCGTATTCGCATTGCCAAGCGATACCTCGGTCGATTTTTTCAAGCGGGTGGTCGGCTTGCCGGGGGATCACATTCAAATGAAAAGCGGCGTTCTTTTCGTCAATGATATGCCGGTCAGACGCGACGCGGTGGGACCTTATATTTTTACGGCGTCTTCGCACCCGCAAACTGAATATCGCGAGACGCTGTCGAGTGGCGCGAGCTATCTGGTTGCCCTTGAAGGCGATGAACAGCCGCTCGAGAACACCGAGGCTTTCATCGTTCCCGCCGAACACTATTTCATGCTCGGCGACAATCGCGACAATTCGGCCGACAGCCGCGACCCTGACAGCGGCGTGGGATTTGTGCCATCTCGAAACTTAAAGGCCTATCCTGCTTTCATCTATTTTTCGACGAATGGGTCTGCCCGGTGGTGGGAAGTTTGGAAATGGCCGCAGTCCATTCGGTGGGATCGGATCGGCCGGAGGCTGAACTAGCGAATGCAATGGACCGATCAGGGCGTGGTGCTGGCGACGCGACGCCATGGCGAGCGCGCCCTCATCGTCGATCTGCTGACGCGCGAGCACGGCCGGCATGCCGGCTTGTTGCGCGGCGGGCAGGCGCCGCGGCTGCGCGCGCAATGGCAGATCGGCAATCGCCTTACCGTGACCTGGCGCGCGCGACTTGCGGATCATCTGGGGTCGTTTTCGGGCGAAGTCGCCGATGAGAGCATCGCCAGCCTGTTCGACGATCGGGCGCGCCTCGCGGCGCTGACGGCGGCCTCCGCCATGGCGGAAGCGGTCTTGCCGGAGCGCGAGCCGCATCCCCGGGCTTTCGCCGGCCTCAACGCGCTGATCGCGGCGCTCAATGACGATCATCGCTGGGCGCTCGCCTATGTCGAATGGGAGCTCGCGCTTCTCGCCGAGCTCGGCTTCGGCCTCGATCTCGCGCGCTGCGCCGCCACGGGAACCACGGAAGACCTCGTTTACGTGTCGCCGCGCTCGGGTCAGGCCGTCTCTGCAGCCGCGGGCGCGCCTTATCGCGACCGGCTGCTGCGCCTGCCGGGCTTTTTGCTGCACGGGCGCGACTCGGCGCTGCCGGTTCTGGGCGATGTGCTCGACGGTCTCGATTTGACGGGATTTTTTCTCGAGCGCCGCGTCCTGGCGCCGCACGGACGCAAAATTCCCGCGGCGCGCACGCGATATGTTGACGTGCTGCGGCAAGTTTTTAGGATGGACGAAAGATGAGCACCGAGAGCGCCGCGGCTGACTTGCGCGATATCGGCTTCGCCGAAGCCCTAGGCGAGCGCTATCTCTCCTATGCGCTGTCGACCATCGTCGCGCGCTCGCTGCCCGATGTGCGCGACGGGCTGAAGCCGGTCCATCGCCGGCTGCTTTACGCGATGCGGCAGCTGCGGCTCGATCCCAAATCCGGCTATAAGAAATCGGCACGCGTCGTCGGCGACGTGATCGGCAAGTTTCACCCGCATGGCGACGTTGCCGTCTACGAGGCGCTGGTGCGTCTCGCCCAGGATTTCGCGCAGCGCTATCCGCTGATCGACGGCCAAGGCAATTTCGGCAATTTGGACGGCGATGGCGCCGCGGCGATGCGCTACACCGAAAGCCGCCTGACCGAGGTGGCGGAGGAGCTTCTCGCCCAGATCGACGAGAATTCGGTCGATTTCCGCCCGACTTACGACGGCGAGAGCGCCGAGCCGATCGTCCTGCCGGCCCGTTTCCCCAATCTTCTCGCCAATGGCGCCGCCGGCATCGCCGTCGGCATGGCGACCTCGATCCCGCCGCACAATATCGTCGAGCTCTGCGACGCCTTGCAGAACCTCCTGCGCCGCCCGCGCGCGACGACGACCGAGGACCTCGTCGAACTCATCCCCGGCCCCGATTTTCCGACCGGCGGCGTGCTGGTCGAGCCGCGCGCGAGCGTGATCGAGGCCTACAAGACCGGCCGCGGCAGCTTCCGCCTGCGCGCGCGCTGGGAGACCGAGGATTTGGGCCGCGGCGCCTATCAGGTGATCGTCACCGAAATTCCCTACCAGGTGCAGAAATCGCGCCTCATCGAGCGCATGGCCCTGCTGCTCGAGGAAAAGAAGCTGCCGCTTCTCGCCGATGTGCGCGATGAATCGACCGAGACCGTGCGCCTCGTGCTCGAGCCCAAATCGCGCAATGTCGAGGCGAGCCTCCTCATGGAATCGCTCTTCCGCGCGACCGAGCTCGAAGTGCGCATTCCCTTGAACCTCAACGTCCTCGACGCGCAGAGCGTGCCGCGCGTCATGGATCTGAAAGAGGCGCTGCAATCCTGGCTCGATCATCGCCAGGTGGTGCTGCAGCGCTGCACGCAATTCCGCCTCGACGAGATCGCGCGCCGCACCGAGATCCTGCGCGGCCAGATGATCGTCTATATCCACCTCGACGAGGTCATCAAGCTCATCCGCGAATATGACGACGCGAAAGAGCGGATGATGAAGAAGTGGAAGCTCAGCGACAATCAGGCCGAGGCGATCCTCAATATGCGCCTCAGGGCCTTGCGCCGCCTCGAGGAGATCGAGATCAAGAAGGAGCTCGGCGCCTTGACGGCCGAGGAGAAGGAGAAGAAGGCGCTCTTGAAGGACGAGAAGCTGCAATGGAACGCGATCGGCGAGGAGATCAAGGCGCTCCGCAAGCAGTTTGGTCCCGCCACGCTGCTCGGCAAGCGCCGCACCGAGATCGGCGAGGCGCCGGCCGATGTCGAGGTGCCGGTCGAAGCCTTTGTCGAGCGCGAGCCGGTGACGGTCATCTGCTCGGCGAAGGGCTGGATCCGCGCGGCGCGCGGCCACGGGCTCAATCTCGGCGAGGTCAAATACAAGGAGGGCGACGAGGCGCGCTTCGCGGTCGAGAGCTTCACCACCGAGAAGCTGCTGGTCTTCGCCAGCAATGGCCGCTTCTACACGCTCGATATCGGCAAGCTGCCGGGCGGGCGCGGCCATGGCGAGCCGGTGCGGCTGATGATCGATCTCGACAATGAGCACGATCTCGTCGCGTTGCTGCCGTACAAGGCGGGTGCCAAGCTCCTGCTCGCCGCGTCCGATGGGCGCGGCTTCGTCGTGCCGGCGGACGAGGTGGTGGCGCAGACGCGCAACGGCAAGCAGGCGCTCAATCTCGGCGAGGGCGCGAGCGCCGTTGTCTGCGCGCCGGCCGAGGGCGATACGGTCGCGGTCGCGGGCGACAATCACAAGCTGCTGGTCTTCCCGTTGAGCGAGATGCCCGAGATGGCGCGCGGCCGCGGCGTCATCCTGCAGCGCTATCACGATGGCGGCTTGGCCGATGCGAAAGTCTTCACCCTCGCCGAAGGGCTCACCTGGAAGAGCGGCGAGCGCGAGCGGCGCGAGATGGACCTCGCCAATTGGCAGGGCGCGCGCGCCAGCGCCGGCCGCATCGCGCCGCGCGGCTTCCCGCAATCGAACAAATTCGCATGAGCGGGTTTTTCGCGCGCTTCGCGCATGCCCACCACCCCAACCCTCCCCCTCGAGGGGGGAGGGAGGCCGACCGCACCGCGGTCGGCGGGTGGGGGTGAAAGCTCGCGAGCGAACCCATGCCCGACATCACCATCGACACCAAAGGCATGAAATGCCCGCTGCCCGTGTTGAAGGCGCGCAAGGCGATGAAGAGCCTCGCCCCCGGCGGGACGATGGAGGTGCTCGCGACCGATCCCGGCGCCGCCAAGGATTTCGAGCATTTCTGCAAGGTGACCGGCGCCAAAATGCTCGAGGCGCGTGAAGAGCCCGGCGGCGTGCTGGTTTTTCTGATTCAAAAAGCGGCTTAATCGCGACAGTGCCC
>Ga0207707_10000635_pt1 | contig 34780 bp, 28 predicted proteins | sample KBSC83BmetaG_FD_184336 | JGI IMG/M metagenome (GOLD analysis project Ga0207707, IMG submission 184336) | Corn rhizosphere microbial communities from Kellogg Biological Station, Michigan, USA - KBS C8-3B metaG (SPAdes) (version 2) | ecosystem: Host-associated > Plants > Roots > Rhizosphere ... | reverse complement strand
GGCGGGTCTTCAAAAACCGACCCGTGTACGACGCCTTGCACGCCGCTACCTGTTCGGGTGTTCCTGTAACCACGATTTCGCCACCTGCGTGACCTCCTTCGGGGCCGAGATCATCACGTGATCCGCGGTCTTGATTACATCAAGATGATGCTCGATTAATATCACTGTGTGTCCTGCATCGACCAGTTTGTTTAGGGATTCAAGCAGTCGCTCGACGTCCGCCAGATGGAGGCCTGTTGTCGGTTCGTCCAGGATGTAAACCGTGTGCTTCGCTCGCTGGAGCTTGCTAAGCTCCGTCGCAATTTTGATCCGCTGGGCTTCGCCGCCCGAGAGCGTCGTCGCGGACTGTCCTAGCGTCAGGTAGCCCAGTCCGAGCTCATTGAGCACTTCGATTTTCTTGCCGGCGGCAGGCTCGCTCGCAAAGAATGCGGCACCCTCCTCGACGGACATGTTGAGCACATCATTGATGGTCTTGCCGGCGTTTTCCGCATTGAACCACGGGAGCGTGCTTCAATCCAGCTTGCCTAAACAGTTGTTCGACGTGCCCACCCCAACGATTGGGATTCGACAATGGACGGTAAGCGCTTTCACAGTTTCGCCAGGCCGGCAGAGCGTGCGGGCTCCTATCACCTTGGTCCTCAACTGGGCCGCGGATTTGAAACGTAATCCTCTTCCCGGACACCCTCACGCTCTGTCGCACTGGACCTGAGGATCCCCCCCGGACATTGAGGAGGCGGGCATAGTCTCCTCCCAGAAGCCAGTTAAGGCCACAGGTCAATAAGTCTAAGATCCCGTTGGGCAAGTCTCAGTCATAACACCTTGAAATCCACCCAAGAGGGACCAAAGTACTAAGCAGCAACATGTATTTCTAATGGCGTATTAGGGCCCGCGCCTAGTTCAAATCATCCGGTACCAGCGATATCCTGAATTTGGCTGCAGCTCGTCCTAGGCGGCCCGTGACTCATCTTTTAGAAACTATTCGGGAATCGGAAACGCGAATCTACCATGTGGAGGTCCGACGAGTGAAGCGCGGTTGGATCACGGCAGCCACTGTTTGGTCGCTCTTTTCAATCCTGGGGCATGCCCAAGGAACCAATCCTGACGCCGCAATCAGGGCTTCCGTACGCGACACCATCGATGCTGAACGCCTTAGCCTTTCCAAACACCTACCCGCTCGGCAAACTGACCTGGTTGGCGTCCTGACAATCCAATTCAACTCGTTCGGCGTGGATGCCGACGGACCATTCAACGCGGCTTTCCTGCAGGATTCCACGGGGGCAATTTCCCTCATCATCTCAGATAAGGACCTTGCGGGACGCAAGTTCGAGGCTGGGGCCGTGGTTGAAGTTGGAGGAAACATAGAGCGAAATCCGTATGGCAAGAGCTTTAGAATCAAAAGTATCCGCCAGCTCGGCACTGCGCAACTGCCGGCTCCCGAGTCTGCCGATGCCGCCGGTGTCTGTTCCGGCAAGTACACCAATGAGATCGTGAATCTTCGCGGCAAAGTTGAGCCCATGCGCTCACCGAGTGACGTTGTTTTCACTGATGAGACCGGCAAACTGCATCTTTTCATACCGCCTGTGGACACGCCTCCAGCCTTGCTGAAACAACTGTCTGACGGTGGAGCGGCATCGATCACGGGCTTTGCCCTTCCAGCGGAATCGCAGGCCTCCATCTGCCTGGTGGCAATCCGTTCGGCCCAGGATATTCGATTTGTTCCTGCGCCTCCGTACAAGGCCATCATTGTCGGGTCGGGGTGCGCTCTGACTGCCGCGTTGCTGCTGTATCTGTGGGTCCGGAAACGGAGCGCGGATCGCCGCGCCAACGAACTGACGACCTTATCGGCCAACCTGGAAAGAGCGCGCGACGAAGCGATGCATGCCTCGCGCGCTAAGTCCGAGTTCCTGGCCAACATGAGCCATGAGATCAGAACACCGATGAATGGCGTAATCGGTATGGCGACGATTCTACTGGACACCGAGCTGACGGCTGAGCAGCACGAGTACGCGCAGATCATCCGGTCCAGCAGTGAAGCTCTGTTGACGATTCTCAATGATGTCCTCGACTTCTCAAAGATGGAAGCCGGCAAGCTTCAGTTTGAATGCCTTCCATTCGACATCAGCCAGCTACTGAATACTTCTGTCCAACTCCTTTTCGAAACTGCGCGCGCCAAGGGATTGAGACTATCTTCAGAGATTGGCCAAGACGTCCCCCTGGTCTTAAATGGTGATGCCGGGCGTCTGCGGCAGATCGTGTTGAACTTGCTAGGCAATGCCGTCAAATTCTCTGAATCCGGACATGTGAGACTGGAGGTCCTGAAGGTTTCTGAAACCATCCAATCCGTTCACCTACGGTTTTCCGTCAGCGATCAAGGTATCGGGATGACTCCGGAGGCCCAGGCCGCGCTCTTTTCCCCCTTCACCCAGGCGGATAGCTCCATCACCCGCAAGTATGGAGGAACTGGGCTGGGACTAGCGATTTCCAAACGCCTGGTGGAGGCGATGGGCGGACGAATAGGTGTGCAGAGTACCGTTGGGCAAGGGACGACTTTCTGGTTCACCTGTCGTCTTGAGAAACAGGGACAAGATTCGGAGCAAACCGTCGCGGTCATCCAAGACAATCCCACCGTGAGCACGTTATCAACAGACCCTGCGTGAGTCCGGCGCCAAAATCCTGATAAGTGGGCCAACTAGCAAGGTATATACTTGAGCGGCAGTAAGGATCGAAAAAAGGCGACCAATGACATGGCGTATTCTTCGTGGCGGGAAGTTGTTCAAGCGTGCTTTTGGGGTGTGGGTAGCCGTGTGGATGCTAGTAAGCGCCGCTGCTCTGGCCCAAACTCCGGCTTGTAATGGAAAGAATGTTTACCCATGTTCCGTTGGCGGAACACTGCTCGTGCTCGGCAAGCCTACGGATCTCGTGATTAGCGGTGGTAGCGGCGTTAGCGGCGGAAACGGGAGTGGATCTTTTATCAACAATCCACAGAACCCGGGATTCGCTTTGACGGCGATGACCCCCCTCGAGGCTCACGGTCCTCTGCTGCCGTCGGTCGGTGCCACGTTTAACCTCGCAACCCTCAACGGCCAGGCGACTATCACCGGTGCAAGCGCCTCCATTACCTGCGGCGTTACCGGTACAGCGACGTTCAATTTGACGCTTTCTACTCCGGGCAACCCCCTAGTGTTGAATTGCCCAACAGTCGCCACCCCGGGAGCCACCTTGACCGTCACTGGCCAGGTCGGGTTCTCCTCGCTAAGCTCACTCGCGATGACACTCAGACTGTCGGGGACAGCAAGCAGCGTTGACGATACCTTTACCCTCGGCACCTTCTCGGTTCAGGCTCAAATCCCTTCTCCCGGTTTTGGCCCGTCTTCTGCCACCCACTTTGTGCCGGTGAATCCCTGTCGGATCGTGGATACGCGCAACCCCAACGGGCCTTTCGGGGGGCCGACCATCGCAGGAGGCACATCCCGCGATTTCGTCATACCCAACAGCGCCTGCGGCATTCCGTCCACGGCAGCTGGATATTCCATGAACGTTGCTGTGGTTCCTCACGGGAAGCTGGGGTATCTGACCCTATGGCCGTCCGGGCAGTCCCAGCCGCTGGTAGCTACGCTTAATTCCGTCGACGGAAGGATCAAATCCAACGCCGCGATCGTGCCGGCAGGTGGAAACGGGGCAGTAAGCGTGTTCGCGACCGACACCACTGACGTCGTCCTGGATATTAACGGTTATTTCGTCCCCGGAAATAGTCCGGCTGCCTTGGCCTTCTATCCGTTGACGCCGTGCCGCATTGCGGACACACGCAATTCCACCGGCCCATTAGGAGGCCCTAGCTTGGCGGCCCAGGCCACCCGCTCGTTCCCGATACAGGCGAGCGCATGTGGACTGCCCGCCACCGCGCAAGCGTATTCATTGAATTTCGCCGCCGTTCCCAAGGGCCCACAATTGAGATTTCTTACCGCGTGGCCGGCTGGGCAGGCACAACCCTTAGTGGCCTCGCTGAACGATACGACGGGCACCATTGCCGCGAATGCAGTGGTCGTACCGGCGGGGACCAACGGAGATGTCAATGTGTTTGCTACGGACGCCACGGATTTGGTGATCGACATCAATGGCTACTTCGCACCACAGGGTCCAGGGGGACTGTCCCTTTACACCGTGCCGCCGTGCCGGGTACTAGACTCGCGACTCCCCGAAGGGACGCCGGCATTTAGCACCACCCGAGACATAAATGTCACCGCAACTCCCTGCGGCGTGCCCGGCCAGGCGCGAGCTTTTGTGTTCAATGCAACGGTGGTGCCGGCGGGTGTGTTGAGCTTTATTACCATGTGGCCACAAGGGCAGTCCCAGCCCTTGGCCGCAACTTTGAATGCAATAGACGGTGCGATCACCAACAATATGGCGATTGTACCGACTACCAACGGGTCCATCAGCGTATTCCCCACCGCGCCCACGCACTTGGTGCTGGACATCTTTGGCTTTTTCGCGCCGTAGGGCCGAACCTGTTGATAGAACGCTTTGGATGATAGCTAGTGCCTGATCACGATAAACCACGCAGCGGTGATTGGGCCTTGTGGACCACGGCCACGTCCGCCCGGCGCTGGTGTCGCGCCAGGGCCTGGCGCCGGAGCAGGACCGCGCTCGGGCTGGAAGAGGTAGGCGTTGTGTGTCTTTGGATCAACAGTGATCGTCTTGGCGCCGGCAAAAGTCTCGACCGTGGCAACCGTCGTGTACTTGTCGGGTGAATCCTGGTGGACAACGGTGACGTTTCCCTGGCCCCCATTGGGAATGTAGATCAGTTTTTTCGATGGATCCCATCCCAGCGCGTCCACGCGCGTGCCGTTCATGATGGTCGCCACGATTTTGCCCGTGTTCGGATCAACAACCACGGATGTATTGTTGCAGCCCGAGAAAATGCGGTTGGATGCCTTGTCATATGCGATGCCGGTCGGCCCTGCGCACGGCGCAAGCGGCCACGAGGCCGTCGCCTTCCAAGTCTTCACGTCGATCACCTGGATTGTACTCTTGCCTTCGTTGTTGACAAAAATGTGGCCCTTGCCATCGGCAGCAGCGCCTTCGGGCGAGGTGTCTTCGAGCTCGACAGTGGCTACAATGTCGCCGCTGTGTGGATCGATTGCGGTGAGAGTGCCGATCGGTCGGCTGTGATTCGTCAGAATGATCTTGTCATCCGGCTCGTCGTACATAATGCCGTCAAGACCGGGGCCGACCTTGATTTGTTTGATCACCGCCAACGTCTTCAGGTCGAACATGGTGACGGTCTGGTCACCGCTGTTGGTTGTGAAGCCGTGACCAGCCTTGGTGGCGATGCCGGCGCCATGCAAGCCCGGAGTGTTGGGAATGTCACCGAGTACTTTGCCAGTGGCGCCTTCGACCACCATCATGTGGTTGGCACGCGAAACGAACACCCGTCCCGTGGCGGCTTCGACGGCAACATAGTCCGTGCCTCCATCACCCTTGATGTCAAACTTTTCAACCTTGAACGTCTGCGCGTGCCCGATGTTGGGCAGGACAAGGCTGCTTGCGAAGAGAGCCGAAAGGGCGGTCAGTAAGTGTCTGGTCATAAAGCCTCCATTGTGGCTTCTCAGCTGGAAGTAGTATACAGCAATCGCCTAATGGATCATGCCCATCTTGGGACTCTAGTTCACTTAGACTGTGATCATGGATTACGCTACCTTCGTCAAGCAGGCGATTCGCGTCCGTTCCTCAGTGCTGAGCGCTGCCTTTGGAACCGCGATCCTGATTGCTATATCCCCCACCCCGGCTCGAGCTCAAGCTTTCGCCGACTTGAAGTCAGCACTTGTCGACTACTCCAAGGCGGATATCGGACCTCACAAGGCTTGCGAGGACCTGGGTAAGTTCAAGGCACGGGAGATCGTGCAGATCGCCGCGGCGGCGATGCCGGCAGCCAGCGGCGCGCCGGCCCATTGCCGTGTAACCGGTCTGATCGCTCCCGAAATCGCGTTCGAAGTGAGCCTTCCATCGAAATGGAATGGCCGCTTTTATATGATTGGAAACGGTGGTCACGCCGGTGAGGCCTTGGACGACGCCGGCCGTGTGGCGCAACGTAACCAAGCCTTGCAACTCGGCTTCGCTTTTGCGCAGACCAATACCGGCCACGACGCCCGCAAGGAACCCGGCGGGACCTTCGTGATGAGTAATCCGCAAAAGGCCATCGACTATGCCTGGCGTGCCGTACACCTCACTGCCACCACGGCCAAGGACATTACGAAGGATTATTACGGTAAAGCAGTATCGCGCGCATACTGGAACTCGTGCTCGAACGGCGGACGCCAGGGCCTGCTCGAAGCGCAACGCTTTCCGGAGGATTTCGACGGCATCGTAGCGAACGCCCCCTGGGTGGATCAGACCGGTTTCACAATCGGCGCGATGTGGAATCAGAAAGCGCTCAGTCAGGCGCCGGTCACGCCGGCTAAGCTGGCCCTGGTAGCGGACAGGGTGATGGCGACGTGTGACGCGGTCGACGGGCTCAAGGATGGGCTGATCGACGATCCGCGCAAGTGCAACTTTGACCCACGCCGTCATGTGGCGGCCTGTAGCGCGGGCACCGACAACGCGGATTGCCTTACTCCCGCGCAGGCGGAAACCATCGCCAAGATCTATAGCGGTCCGATGAGCAATGGCAAACCCTTTTTTACCGGCTACATGCCGGGCAGCGAAGCAGTGACGGCCGGCCTGTTCGGCGGGGGTACCGGAAGCGGCTGGCTCAACGTGATCGTCAGCCCGCAGCCGGACGGCAAGCCCGCGGATTTCAACCTGGCGGAGAACACGATGCGCTATCTCGTGTTCAGTCCGCCGCAGCCGGACTACGACTACAAGACTTTCAATTTCGACCGCGATATTCACCTTTTGGACCAATGGAGCAAGCAGGCGGACGCGAAGAATCCGGATCTGTCGAAGTTCAAGAAACACGGCGGCAAGCTGCTGATGACACACGGGTGGGCAGATTCGATCCTGCAGCCGATGGCGAGCGTGAATTACTACGAGCAGGCGGTAGCTAAGAACGGACCGGCGACGTCAGATTTCTTTCGTCTGTTCATGGTGCCTGGCATGGCGCACTGTGGCGGCGGGATAGGTCCGGATCGCCACGACCCGATGACCGCGACGATCGATTGGGTCGAAAAGGATAAGGCCCCGGTTTCGATGGTGGCGAGCCGTGTAGTGGATAACAAAGTAGTGCGCACCCGTCCCCTGTGTCCCTACCCGCAGGTCGCTCGCTACTCGGGCCAGGGCAGCATTGATGAAGCTGCTAATTTCCGCTGCGTGGCTCCCTGAGTCCGTACTTCGAGCACCGCGCAATCATCTTGTGCGACTTGACTCCCAAGGTTCGATTCGTTACGATCCATGCAATTGCATGCAGAGTCTCCGCGCCCTAACCCTGGGGGTGGCCGCGCTATTTACCGCCGCCGCAGCCGCTTGCGCGCAGGTGCCCCGCGCTTCTGACGGCGATCCGGATCTCAGCGCCAACTGGCAGACGATGGGTACGGCCAACTGGGATCTGGAGGATCATGCTTCCGAACCCGGTCCTTTCTATAAATTGGGGGCGATCGGCCCAATCCCCCCTCCTGATACGGTCGTGATCCGTTATGAAATGATCCATGAGACGCGCCTGATTCCGCTGGACAATCGCCCACGGACCAAGATCCGTTCTTATATGGGCGAGCCGCGGGGTCACTGGGAAGGCAACACACTCGTGGTCGGGACCACCAATTTCATCGGCGGAAAATTCTCCATCAGCGGTCCGCCTTACAGCGAGGACCTGGTCTTGACTGAGCGCTTCACCCGCGTTGCGCTAGACGTGATGGAATACTCGGTCAGGGTCAACGATCCGAAGACCTGGGTCGCGCCCTGGACGGCTACCTTCCCGCTCACTTCGGAGCCGGGCGATGAAATCTTCGAGTACGCCTGCCATGAAGGCAATTATGCGATGCGCAACCGCTTGAGCGCTGCACGCATCCTGGAAGCGAAAGACGCAGCGACGAAAAAATAACCATATGAAAAAACTTGCTCTCAGTCTAGCTTTGGCGGCGATCGCGACGGCCCAGTCGGCGTCTCCGACCAAGGCTCTCTCGCATTTCATCCATGCGGTGGACGATCTCGACACCACCCTCGCGTTCTATAACAACGTGTTCGGGCTGAAGGGAAGCCCGTCGGATTTCCTCAACCCGGCTGTACCGCTGCTTACGAATGCGCCGGGAGTCACGCTGCGGCTTTCCATGCTCGCGCTGCCTGGCGGGATGCGGCTTGAACTGACCCATTTCAAGGGTCTGGAACGCAAACCCGGTCAGGCAAAATACACCGATCCCGGAGCCGCCAGCGCGGTGTTCTATGTCCGCGATATCGACAGTGCGCTGGCAAATGCCAAAAAGGCCAATGCGGTCATCGTGACCACCGGTGGCGCGCCCGTCGAGATCGCCACGGCAAAGGGCAAAGCCCGCTCGGTCGTGTTTCGCGATCCGGATGGCTTCTTCCTGCAACTGATTCAGGAAACCCCCGCTGCGGGGGCCCCTGAAGGCAATGTGCATCGCGTTTCGCTCGCCTACACCATGGAAAACGCCGATGCGACGCGCGCGTTTTACACCGGGAAGCTGGGGATCGAACTGACAGGATCTTCCGCGTACTCCAAGGATCCGGCCCTGCTGCAATTGGTCGGCGCGCCTGCGGGGACCGAATTTCGTAAGCTGTCCGGCGTGATTCCCGGCCCGCCGGCTTCCGTCGAGTTCACCGAGTTCCGCGGCGTTCCGCGCACCAAGTTTCACCTGCGCGTTCGGGACCCTGGCGCGCCTGCGCTGTGCATCCAGGTCAACGATGAGACGGCCACCATCGGTCAGATGAAGGCGGCAGGAGTGAATATCATTTCCACGAATGGTGAGATCGTGGACTTCGGCGGCGGCACGCACACGATTTTCGTCGAAGATCCGAACGGCATGAACCTGGAAATTTTCGAGCGCCCCGCCGTTCAGGGTAAGGGCAAGCAAGCGAAGTAAGAAGCTCGCGCTGATGAAAATAAGGCTGACGGCGTTAGGTTTCGGAATTCTGATGGCGGGTTCCTCCGCCTGGGCGTACCACGCGCGCTCCGCCGCTTTCTATCTCACGGTTGCGCCGGTTCAATCCTGAGCAGCGCGCCCACTTCCTGGTCTGTCAGCGCGTAGATATTTCCGTCCGGGCCTTGCCGGACGTCACGGAAACGTTGATGCAGATCGTCGAGAATCCTTTCACGGCGGATGTCTTCGAACTTGTCGTTTAGTACAACGCGCTCCAGGTGACCGAAACCCCGGATTTCGCCATAGCGCGCGCTGCCAACGAATAGATTATTCTTCCAGGCTGGAAACTTATCTCCGGTGTAAAACATGAGTCCTGAGGGTCCAATGGAAGGCACCCAAACGATCTGCGGAATCTCCATGCCTTCCTTGTAAGGAGGTATGCGTGTGCCGTCATATTGGCGGCCGAAACTTATTACAGGCCAGCCGTAGTTGGCTCCGGGTTTGATCAGGTTCACTTCATCGCCGCCATTGGGTCCGTGCTCAGCGTTGAAAATCGTGCCTGAGGAATGCACGACCAAGCCGAGGTGATCGCGGTGGCCGAGCGTGTAAATCTCCGGGCGATAGCCTGGCTTGCCGACAAAAGGATTGTCGCGGGGAATCGTGCCGTCGTCATTCAGGCGAAGAATCTTGCCATAGGCGCTCGCGGGATCTTGTGCTTTTTCAACTTCGCCGGCGGCGGGCGTAGTCATTAGAATCGTACCGTCCAGGGCAAAGGCCAGACGTGAACCGCCAATGTTGGTCCCCGGCTCGGTGCTGTAGAGCTCATGGACTTGCACCAGCGAGCTGCCTTGCAGTTTGGCGCGAGCGAGAACGGTCGCCGAGAGCATGCCCTCACCCGGCTTACTAAAGGCGAAGTAGATCCACTGATTCTGAGCGTACTTGGGATGAAGCACAAAATCATAGAGACCGGCGTTGGCGCGGGCGTTGACCTTGGGGACGCCGCCGATAGGTTGTGGATCCAGCACACCATCGCGAATCCTGCGAAGCTTCCCGCCACGTTCGCTCACCAGAATATCGCCGCCGGGGAGAAAGGCGATGCCGAAGGGGCGGTCGAGGGCCTTCGTGATGACGGTGACTCTGATCTTGTGCTGCTCGGCAGTATCGAAAATGAAGGGACCATCACCCAGCGGAGCGCGGGGTAGATCGATCACATTGGCCTGGCCGTGGAGGACCGCGGCAAAGATCACGGCGCTGAAAAACGAGTGCTTCATCGTTATACTATACGCCGGGGACGACATCGTGCGACAAATCACACTTTCCATAGCAATCACCTTCTGCGCCGGCTTGCTCTTTGCCGGCTTGCTTGAAGCTCAACCCCAGCCGCCCGGACAGGCGCTTTTTCAGACCAAATGCGCAAGCTGCCATTCGGCCCAAGGCGGGGCGCCCGCGCTGGCGGCGCTCAATGCCATGGCGACCGAGAGCGTCTTCGAGGCCCTGATGACCGGCAAGATGAAGGAGCAGGCCGCGTCGATGACGAATCGCGAACGCCGCATCGTTGCCGAGTTTCTGGGCAAACGTCCGCTTAAGGACCCGGCCGCCGGCGACGTAACCAAGATGACGAACCGCTGCGCGTCGAACCCCGGATTGAGGGACGTGACGGCGTCACCCGAGTGGTCGGGTTGGGGTGGAACGACGAATGCCCGGTTTCAGACGGCGCGCTCCGCCGGGCTGACGGCTTCCGATGTGCCCCGGCTCAAGCTCAAATGGGCGTTTGGACTCCCGGGGGGATCGAGCCTGTATTCTCAGCCCGCGGTCGCCTTCGGCCGGGTGTTCGTAGGCAACGACGACGGCGTGGTGTATTCGATGAATGCCAAGTCCGGATGCGTCTACTGGGCTTACCGCTCCGATATGTTCGGCCGGTTCGCACCCATCGTTGCGCCTATTTCCGGACATTCCGGCACGCGCTACGCCGTGTTTTTCGTGACGCGCTCGTCGACCGCGTATGCGATTGACGCGCACGACGGCAAACTCCTCTGGAAGAACACGGAAGTGAAGGACGGGCTGAACAACCTCAGCGCCACCGCCGCCTATTACGACGGCCGCTTGTACGTGCCCCTGTCGGGTACCGAGACGCTCACCGGATCGAATCTCGATTATGAATGCTGCAAGTCGCGCGGGACGGTCGTCGCGATGGACGCCAATACGGGTAAGGTTCTGTGGCGCGCGCAGAGTATTCAGGAGCCGCTGCGTAACATTGGCGAGAATTCACGGGGGAAACAAATGTGGGGTCCCGCGGGGGCATCCGTATGGAACACGCCCACCGTGGACGCGAAGCGCAAGCTCATCTATGTGGGTACCGGGAATAGTTTCGGCCGGATCGCGGCGTCGACCAGTGATTCGATCCTGGCGCTGCGCATGGAAGACGGAAAGTTGACGTGGCACCATCAGGAGTTTTCAGGGGACTCCTTCATGAACGGTTGCCGCCCGGCGAACGCGCCGGATACGAATTGTCCGGAGAAACTGGGGCCGGACTACGATTTCGGCGGCTCGTCGGCGATTCTTCAAACCGTGAACGGCAAAGATATTTTGGTCGCGGCGGGCAAGGGCGGCGTGGCGATCGGGCTGGATCCGGACGCCGATGGGAAGCTGGTTTGGCGAACTCAGTTGTGGGAGACGCAGGCGCCGTCGGCTTCGGGTCTGGTGGTTTGGGGCGGCACAGCGGACGGCCAACGCGTGTACTATCCGTTGCAGCAACCTGGCGGAGGATTGAAAGCGCTCCAGCTCACCACCGGTAAAGTGGATTGGAACGCCCCGATCAACGCAGACCGTCGCGGCCAGGCTGGCCCGGCGAGCTCGATTCCGGGCGTCGTCTTTAGCGGCGGCTGGGATGGCATCTTGCGCGCAGTGGACGCAGCCGGCAAAGTCATCTGGACCTTCGATGCCAAGCACGATTTCCAGACTGTGAACGGCGTGATCGCCAATGGCGGCTCGTTTGGCCCGGCCGGCGCGGTGGTCGCAGGCGGGATGGTATATGTGGCGTCGGGCTACACCGGAATCATGCAAGGCTCGCAAGGAAACGTGGTGCTGGCGTTCGGAGTGGAATAGCATAGAGATCATGCAACTCAGCAAACCCCTGACCAAACGGTGGATGAAATGGGCGGCCGGCGCTAACGTCCTCGCCGCAGCCTGCGTGCTGTTCGCGGCCGAGCCGGCCATCATCACGATCGCCAGTAAGAACCTCTTCCCGGAAAGCATTACCTCTACCTCCGATGGAGCCATCATCATCGGCAGCTTCGGCACCAGCACTGTGTGGCGCATCCCACGCGGCGAAAACAACGCCTCCCAGTGGATCGATGCGAGCAAAAACAAAGGGCCCTTGCTCGGCGTGCTCGCCGATGAGAAGTCAGGCCGCCTGCTGGTCTGTCAAGCCGGAGTCAAAACCTTCGACCTTAAAACCGGAGCCGCCAAGGAAGAGCTCGCCATCCCCACCGCCAACCCCTTCTGTAACGACCTCGCGGTGCGCAAGGACGGCTCCCTCTTCGTCACCGACACCACGGGAGCGAAGATCTTCATGTTCCCCAAAGGCGCGAACACGCCCTTTGCGACGACCGGCGTTGAAGTCGCTTCCGACCCAGTGCTGGCCGGAGCGGATGGCCTCGCATTCCTGAGCGATCCGGACAAGCTTTACGTCAACACCGTCACTACCAGCAAGCTTCTCCGCCTCGATCTCGCCAAGGACGGCAAGGCCACCAAGATCACCGAGCTCAAACAGTCGCGTCCGCTGCAAGGTCCCGATGGAATGCGCGCCATCGACGGCAAGCGGCTGATCATCGCCGAGGGTGCCGGCCGCGCCGCGATGGGTGTCCCGAACGGCGATAGCATCGAGATCACGACGCTCAAGGAAGGCGGAATGGAAGGCGGCACTCCCGCCGTGACGGTCACCAAAGGAATGGGCTGGACCATGGAAGGGAAACTCCGCCAGCGGGATGCCAAAAATCCCGACGCCGACAAGGGTCCTTTCCGTCTGTTCCCGGTCCCGCTGCCGAAATAGGCAACCCGACTCTCGATCCTTCGCCTTAAGGAGGAACATTTATGAGCAAACTATCCGTTCAAGCGCTGTTCGGCGCGCTGTCGCTTTGCGTGGCCCTCTTGGTCGGCACCACGGTATTCGCCGATGATAACGTCGCGCCCGTGCAACTCGACCGCGACAAGATCGCGGGGATTGGCCTCACGGCGATTCCGCCGGACGCTTTCAAGGACATACTCGAAAGCGGCGAACTCAAAATGCGTGTGGCGACGCTTTTCGAGGGCAAGGAGCTGCGTGTCGAGATCTTTGAGTCGACGCCGGCAAAAACCAATCACCGGAAGCGGCCGACGGATGGCGATGAATTCGTCTATGTGCTAAGCGGCAAGCTGATTCTCACTGAGCCCGACGGCACGTCGCACGAATATCACCCGGGCGACTCTCTTGTGCTCCCGGTCGGCTACACCGGCACATGGGAGATGCAGGGAAACTATCGGGAGATCGCTATTGTGGCGCAGAAGCGCCGCTAGTTGCTACCTCTTCTCCGGCAGCGCGAACACGTATAACGCGTTGCCCGTCTCGGGACCGTGTACATCCGGAGCTACTAATCGGGGCACGTTGCGGGGGCTGCCTCCGCCGTTGGCTGTTGTCACCGCCAGATATTGCTTGCCGCCGACCGAGAAGGTCAGAGGGAAGCCCTGCACCGCGGCCGGAAGCCGCGTCTCCCATAAAATCTTTCCGGTATTAGCGTCGAACGCGCGAAACATGCGATTCAGATCGCCCGCGAACACCACGCCGCCCGCCGTCGACAAAACGCCGGTAAGGAAGGGCGCCCGCTGCTCATATTTCCAGATCTCGCGAAGCGTCCGCACATCGTAGGCCGCTAGTTTGCCGACGTTTCCGTTCGATCCCGGCATCTCAAAGTAGCGCGCCCGCGCGCCGCCCCCCGCCCCTGCGCCTTCCGTTTTATCGACCGCCTGGGCGCTGAATTCCAGGCAGCTTTGGCTCAACGGCACGATCAACCGATTGCCTGGCGGATAGTAGGACATAGCCGGCCAGTTCTTGCCACCTTCGGTCGAGGGACATCCCAGCACTCCTTCGCCGATGCGCTGTTCCACAATATCGTTGCGGTAGTGCGGCTCGCCTGTGGTGGGGTTGAAGGAATCGTATACATTCTGGAACACCATTTCTTTGTGGCCCAGATATTTCCCCGTCTTGCGGTCCAGCTTCCAAAGTATGCCGGTTTTGCCGGCGCTGAAGACAAAACTCTGGCCTTGGTCGTCCACTAGAACACGCTCGAAGACTTCGTCCAGATCCAGCGTCTCGCCGGGCGCATGGTCGTAATACCAGGCTAGCTTTCCGGTATCGGCATTCAGCGCCAGCGTCGAATTGGCATACAGAGTCGCGCCGTTGCCCGATCCGCGACTCGCTCGCATCCAGGGCTTGGCTTGGGCTGTTCCCCAGTAAGTGAGGTTCAAGTCGGGATCGTAGCTGCCGGTGATCCAGGTTTCCGCACCCACGCGAGAGGCGTCGGGTAGACCTCCCCAGGTATCGCCCCCCGGCTCGCCGCTCAGCGCAATGGTGTAGAAGCGCCAAACCTCCTTTCCGGTCTGGGCATCGTAAGCGCTGATGAAGCATTTCTCCCCGCCATACGTTTGGCAGCCGCTCAGACCCTGGATCAACTTGCCTTTCACGGCAATCGGACCGCTGGTGGTGGAATGCTGGTTCTTGGAGCGGTCGCCAATGGTGGTGTCCCAGACGACCCTGCCATTGCGGGCGTCGAAGGCGATCAGGTGCGCGTCGTTGCTGGTCACGAAAACGTTATCGCCGTAGATCGTGATGCCGCGCATGGCCGGTGCGCCCGCGTTGGATCCGTAGCGATTCTCCCAAATGAGCTCGCCGGTCTTGGCGTCCAGGGCTTGCAACACTCCGCCGGCGTTGTTCACATACAGCACACCGTTGTGAACGATGGGGGCAGGATCGTTGCCCAGGGGACTGCCATCCTGCATGGCCCAACTCCACACCTGCCGCAGGTCATTGACGTTCTGCGTGGTGATCTGGTTCAGCGGGCTAAAGGAGCTGGCCTTGTAATCTCGGCGGATCATCAGCCAATCGGCCGGATCCGGATTGCGCAACATGGCATCGGTTACCGGAACATAGTTTTTCGCTTCGCCCGCGACAGTAATTCCGCGGGGAAGTTGCTTTTCTTGTTTCCCTTGCTTCCCTTGCTTGGCTTCTCTAGCGTTGTCTTGCGAGGCCCTTTGACCGGATGCTACGCTCCGAATGGTCACGCTCGACGCCAGCGTGAGCGCCTGGTTCCCGGCCCGTGCGCTGTTGGCATCCAGAATGAAGGCAGCGAGGTTTACATACGAATCGCCCGGAAGAGCAGCTGCGCCCGGAGGCATCGTGGATTGCATGAAGCTGATCAGTTCGCCGGTGGTCCTGTCACCCCACTGGGCCAGGAAGTTGGCGCCCGCTAATTGAGGACCTTCCCGCCCGCTGAGATCGCCCGAATGACACGAGGCGCAGTTGGTCTGGTAAATCGCGCGTCCTGCCGCGGCCTGTTCTTGTGTATACGGTCCGGCTGGACGTTGCTGCCCTAACAAAAACGGCGCAACCAAAATCACCATGCCGCAGGCCGCCACCGCCATCGCGAGAATAATGCGCATCTTCATAAGCGCCCCCTAGGTTCAGTAACCTGCTCATCCCTCAACGGTGCGAAATGGGCTTCCGCTAATATGTCATAACCTCTTAGCCGGAGCCTTAGCTGCGATTTCGCACAGCTGTTTGGTCGCAGTATGGATTGAAGCCGCGAGAGGCCGCAACTTTGCGCTCCGACGTCCGCGGGCCTCCCGTGACGAATCGGGCGGGAACAGCAAGTTTCGGGCTCCACGTGAGAACTCAAGCTGGACGCCTTCCGCATGTTTTCCCAGATTCGTGATATTCGAGTCATCCAAGCCACGAAGATGCTCGGCAACAGCACTATCGGTTGCATCTGTGGCTCGGATGCCGTGCTCCCCGAAGGTGCGGTTTATTGACTCGGTGACGGTGTGGCGCCCGAGCTTCCATTTGCCGCCAACGTATACCGTTGATTCTTCAGACTCGCCTGCGCCATGAAACGAAATTACAAACCTGGCTTGGTGCAGCATGCCCTTCAGAGTAGGCTCATCGAAATGAGTGCTTGAAATATGCAGGGCTTCTTTATTTCCGCGGCGAAGAAAGCCTGCGAACTCATACCACGCCCAACCGCCTAAATCTGCTACGGCCCGCATGATTTCCGAAGAGCCGGGCTCAATGCCGCCGCCGTGCGGAGCTATCAAGAGACAAAGTTCGATTTTGCTATCGCCGAACTCAACTCGAAAGTCCCGTCCGAGAACGTTTCCACGCTTCAGGATCTCTGCGTAACTGCGAGGCTCAGCCACGGAAATAAGATAGCACCTCAAATGGAACGGGGATGGGCGGCGAATCCACCCAACCGATTCCAGTTCCTCCCTCGGGTCCGTGACAGACTGCATGCATTGGTGTATTCTTAGCCCAAATGCCGTATCTTTTTCTTTCTAAACGCGCAAACCCGAAGCTTGGAAACCGTGGACGTTACGAAGCGCTTGTCACGTTCGCTCTTGTCGTTCTTGGTACGCTCTTCGCATCGATTCCTCTGGGCGCCCAGTGGGTGCGCTATCCCACCGCGGGCGTGCCACGAAAGGCCGATGGCAATGTGGATATGTCGGCCACCGCTCCGCGGATGGCGGATGGCAAGCCCGACTTTTCCGGAATCTGGACCAGTGACGAGGTCGATCCGCGCCGGCCGGGAATCCAGCCGAATCCTCATGACGCCACGACCTCGCGCCGAATGGTGAATCTCGGTGTTGAGCTTCCGGGCGGGCTGCCTTATCAGCCCTGGCTGGTGCCGATCGTCAAGGAGCGCACCAATAACCTGGCGAAAGACGATCCCCACATCCGGTGCTTGCCGGATAACTTTCTTCGCGCCTATGGAATGCCGCATTTGCTGAAGTTCGTTCACACACCCAATCTTTTGGTGGTGCTCAATGAAATGAACGCCGGTTACCGCCAGGTATTCACGGATGCACGGCCTTTGCCCCAGGATCCGAACCCCTCGTGGCAGGGATATTCTTCGGGGAAATGGTCCGGCGACACCCTGGTGATCGACACCATCGGTGTGCGCGATGATACGTGGATTGATTGGAATGGAAGTGTGCTGACTCAGGCAGCCAAAGTGCGAGAGCAGATCCGGCGCCCGGACCTGGGACACCTCCTAATCCAGGTTACTGTCGACGATCCCAAAGCTTACACCAAGCCGTGGACTGTCAACATAAAGGAACGGCTCATTATTGACACGGAATTGATCGACGAGATCTGTTTGGAGGACGAGCAGTCCCTCAAGCACATGAAGTGATTCCGCTCTCACCCTGTTTCAAATCACGACTGCGGAACTCGCCTGCGTAGCGGGAGCAGCGATCGAAGGCGCTCGTCACGCAGGTAGATTCCCGCCCAGGCGATCAGGCTGGTCGACAGCGGGACCAGGACCGGATAAGGCTCGCCCATGCGGACATAGGTGGCGATGGCGCCGCCCAGGTAGCCGGTGAGCAGGACCGCGCCCAGAACCGCCGTCTGCGGAATGACGTACAAGAGGAGGGAGCCAAGCTGCAGGAAGGCGAGGAGCGGCAAGTCGCTCTGCGGCCAACCGATTCTTGCAAACTCCCCGACGTACCACGGGTTCCGGGTCAGCTTCCAGGTAGCGCTCATCCCCACAACAAAAACGGGCCATAGCGAAAGGACGCGGCCAGTCCACAGCATCCAAGGCTTCTGCGTCGTTTCCCGTACCGGAACAGCACTGGAACTCATATATGTTTTCTCCCTTCGCAAGAACTGCTCATGGCCGTTGAATCAGCTCAATGCGGTTTCCGGCCGGATCGATCGCGATACCTATTACCACGCCGGTGTTTCCGAATGGACGAGGATCGCCGGCCATCGAGCCGCCGGCGGTCTTGATGGAGGCGACCGTCGCCGCCATGTTCTTCACGTTGAGGATCACATGCGCGACCAGGTCCTTTATGTTGTCGGAATCGCGATGCATGATCACGATCGGCTCGCCCTTGTTGGCCTTTGCGTTCTCAATCGTCGCACCGAAATTGACGAAGATCTCCGGTCCTCCCTGTGCATCGATCCGATTGACTTCGTACATGCCGAACGCGGCCTGATAGAACTTCGCCAACTCGATGCTGTCTTTCGCGCCGATTCGCACTGAGTTCAGCGTCACCTGGGCGTGTGCGGCGCTCATGAGCAGCAGCGCGGCGGATACCGCAATCGCAGTCTTGTAAATTCTTGTCATCGAACTCTCCCGTAGGACATCTCATTCATAATAGACCGCGCCGGCGTCAAATTGGAGTACCGAATTGATACGGGACAAATCAGCTGCGGCCGTACAGCGCGATAATGAAGCAGAAGCGGGCTCCGGAGGAAAGGTCTTCCATAATGGATCTTGGACCACCTGGTGTTCCGAAGCGCCTCTTGCGCGACCGGCGAAAGGAAACCAATGAATGCGCTCCTGGAACTGAAAAAACACAAGCAGTCCGTCTGGCTCGACTATATCCGGCGGGACCTCGTCCTCGGCGGCGAATTGAAACGACTGGTGGAGCAGGATGGGCTGGGGGGCGTTACCAGCAACCCGACCATCTTCGAAAAGGCGATCGATGGCGGTACGCAATATGATGAGGCGCTCGGCATGTCATTCGCACGCGATGCTTCCACCCCGCCGGGCAGGATCTACGACCAGATCGTAATAGAAGACGTTCGGAATGCCGCGGACGTGCTGCGTCCCGTCTACGACACGACCGGCGGCGCCGATGGCTTTGTTAGCATCGAACCGCCGCCGCAACTCACCGCCGATACGAAGGGGACGATTCACGAAGCGCGAAGATTGCACGATCTCGTGAACCGGCCCAATCTGATGATCAAGGTGGTGGCGACCAAAGATGGCGTGGCGGCAGTACAAGCGCTCATCGCGGAAGGTGTGAATGTTAACATCACCCTGATTTTCTCGCTGCAGCATTATGAGGCAGTCGCGGGCGCGTATATTCGCGGATTGCAGCGTTGCAAATCGCCTGACAAAGTGGCTTCGGTGGCGTCGTTCTTTGTTAGCCGCGTGGATACTCAGGTGGACAAGGCGCTCGATGCGATTGGATCGCCTGAGGCCCAGGCGTTGCGCGGCAAGATCGCGATCGCAAACGCGAAAGCGATGTACCGCCGCTTCAGGGAGATCTTCCAGGGCGATCCATTCACCGCTCTACAGCAGAAAGGCGCAAGGGTACAACGGCCCTTGTGGGCCAGTACTGGGACCAAGAACCCCGCTTACAGCGACGTCCTTTATGTGGAGGAACTGATCGGGCCCGATACTGTAAATACGCTGCCGCCGGATACACTCGCCGCATTTCGCGATCACGGGCGCGTTCGGGGCGACACGGTCCTCGAAAATCAGGACGAGGCTGAAAAGCAGCTTCGGGCCCTTTCCAGTCTGGGCATCGATCTGAATGCGATCACCGACAAGCTGCAGGTCGACGGAGTGGCGACGTTCGCCGTGGCCTACGATCGTGTGCTGGATGCAATCGGCAAGAAGCGACGGGATAACCCGCATATATCGGCATGAATGAACGTCTGTTGGTTTGAGGGAGCAAGAATGGCAGAAGACAAAGCGCAGCCCTTATCGGGTCCCGATTTCAAAGTGGGTACAAAGTTCAGCGAACTCACCGACAATGCGCCGTTCCTCGGTCACTTCGATGGTGAACCGGCTGTCCTGGTCCGTCTGGGCGATCAGGTATTCGCGACAGGCGCCGTCTGCACTCACTACGGCGGCCCGCTAGCGGACGGCCTGGTGGTGGGTGAGACAATACGGTGTCCGTGGCATCATGCCCGGTTCGACCTTCGCACAGGCGAAGCGATAGCGGCGCCGGCGCTCAATCCGGTGCCTTGCTTCACCGTCCAACGACAGGGCGATCTGGTCAGGATCACGGGAAAACAAGCCCCGGATTTTCGCGTCTCTTGTCCCCTAAATCCCTCTTCGGTCGTCATTGTAGGCGCAGGCGCTTCCGGCGCGGCATGCGCAGATATGCTGCGCGCAAAGGGATATGGAGGACCGGTCACGCTGGCCGGCGATGAAGAGCCGGGCCCGGTGGACCGTCCGAATCTCTCGAAGGATTTTCTTGCCGGGACGGCCACTGAGGACTGGATCCCCCTGCGAACGCGCGAATATTACGAATCGATCCAGGTGGATCTGATGATGGGTGATCCGGCGATCGGCGTCAGCCCTTCAGACCACACTGTCTCGCTGCGCAGCGGGCGAACGCTCACCTATGGCGCGCTCTTGCTGGCCACCGGGGCGGAGCCTCGTTCGCTTTCGATCGAAGGCGCAGACCTGCCGCATGTGTGCCGCCTCAGAACTCTCGCCGATAGCGAAGCGATTATCGCCCGGGCGCAGCAGGCGCGAAGCTGCGCGGTGATTGGCTCTGGTTTTATTGGACTGGAAGTGGCGGCCTCGCTCCGGCATCGCGACATCCCGGTTTCTGTCATAGGCCAGGAATCCGTTCCTCTAGCCAAGGTTCTGGGGCCGGAGCTGGGCCGATTCATTCAGACATTACATGAACAGCACGGAGTCCGCTTCTTTCTAAATGCCGCGCCTCGTGCGATTCGGGAGAATCGGGTCGAGATCGGCGATGGTGTGTTCGTGGACGCAGACTTGGTAATTATGGGCGTCGGTGTATCGCCCCGAACTTCCCTGGCGCACGCGGCGGGTATGAAAGTAGATAACGGGGTGGTTGTCAGCGAAACATTGCGGACAAGCGCTCCTGATGTTTTTGCGGCGGGCGATGTGGCGCGATACCCTGAACCTGTTTCCGGGGAATCTGCGCGAATCGAGCATTGGGTCGTGGCAGAGCGTCAGGGCCAGGCGGTGGCTCGTTCGATGCTGGGTATCGGTGGAGCGTACCGAGAGGCACCGTTCTTCTGGAGCCAGCACTATGACGTGCAGATCTCGTACGTCGGCCACGCGCCCTCCTGGGATGAATGTGAAATACGAGGCAGCCTGGAAAAACACGATGCCTGCGCCATCTATCGCCGGAACGGAAAAACGCTTGCCGTCGCGACTGTAGGCCGCGATCGCCTGAGCCTGAAGGTTGAGGCCGCGTTCGAGCAGGGCGACGCCGCGGCGGTCGAGTCCATTCTGCTGGCGGCCTCCGGCGATAGTTAATCGGACCATGTTATCGAATGACGACCTTCTGGACCATCTTCAGTCCGCGGCATGTGGATATTTCCTGCGCGAAACCAATCTTGCCAACGGACTGGTGGCTGATTCGACCCGCGTTGGCGCTCCGGCCAGTATTGCCGTGGTGGGATTCGCGCTCTCGGTCTACCCGGTCGCCGTAGAGCGCGGTTGGATGCCGCGAGAACAGGCGGTCGAGCGTGTTCTCCTGACATTGCGCTTCTTTTGGCGTAGTTCACAGGGCGAAACGGGCAGCGTGACCGGATACAAGGGCTTCTATTACCATTTTCTTGACCTGCAAACGGGTCAACGGGTCTGGCAATCCGAACTGTCGTTGATCGATACGAGTTTGTTGCTCGCCGGAGCCTTGACGGCGGCTGCCTATTTCACAGGGCGCACAAATAGCGAAGCTGAGATTCGAGAACTCGCTGACTCCTTATATCGACGCGTCGAGTGGACCTGGGCGCAAAATGACAAGACCGGTTTGTCGCAAGGATGGAAACCGGAAAGCGGATTCCTGCATTATGGCTGGGAAGGATACAACGAGGCGGTTCTGCTCTATGTGTTAGGTTTGGGATCGCCCACGCATCCTCTGCCGTCAACGGCCTACGCGGCCTGGACCTCGACATATCAATGGGAGAATCTTTACGGTTACGATTTCCTATATGCGGGCCCGCTATTCGTTCATCAGTTTTCGCATGCCTGGGTCGATTTCAGGAGCATCCGGGACCGGTTCATGCGGGAGAAGCGCAGCGACTATTTTGAAAATAGCCGGCGGGCAACTTACATCCAGCGCGAATACTCGCTGCGTAATCCGCGCGGATTCCGGGGCTACGGCCGAGATTGTTGGGGGCTGACGGCCGGCGATGGACCAAGCACCGAAGTGCCCAGGGCAGATCATCCTAAGCACCGGCTTTTGGGATACGCGGCTCGGGGCGTGCCGTTTGGGCCGGACGACGGAACCATCGCGCCATGGGCGGCGCTCGCATCACTGCCCTTCGCGCCCGAGATCGCTCTATCTGCTGTGCGGCACTACTGTGAGCGATACCCCGACATGCTGAAAGACTATATGCTGCCGAGTGGTTTCAACCCGACAGTGACCGGCGACGGGCCTCAGGGGTGGGTTTCCCAGGGTCATTTCGGGTTGGACCAGGGCATAATCGTATTGATGATCGAAAACTACCGCACCCAGCTGATCTGGAAGCTAATGCGCGATTGCCGTTATATCCGGCGAGGGTTGCGGAGCGCGGGATTCCGGGGTGGATGGCTTTAGCCCAACATGCACTCCGCCACAGTATCGTCGCCCAGCTTGCCGGAAAACCAGGATGGCCGCTGGACGGTTTCGATCCCCTCAATCGAGTGGCGGAATCCACGACCGGCGCGCAAATACAATCTGGTGATTCTGGGCGGGGGTCCGGCGGGAGTTCTAACCGCCCGCGCCGCGGCTGCCTGGGGCGCGAAAGTAGCGCTCATTGAGCGGAACCTGCTGGGCGGCACCTGTTTGAATACCGGTTGTATCCCTTCAAAAACCATTATTCGGACATCCCGGCTCTATGCGGATATGCGCAACGCAGAGGCTTTGGGGGCGCATGCCCCTAAGACCATCACCGTCGATTTTGCGGCAGCGATGGCACGGATGCGACGCATTCGTGTACGCCTCAGCCGGGGTGTTTCCGCTGACATTTTGAGTGCTGCTGGAATCGACGTCTATTTTGGCGCGGCACGCTTCGCGGGGTCGAGCACCGTGATCGTAGCAGACGAAACTTTGCGTTTCAAAAAAGCCCTCATTGCGACGGGCGCGCGGCCTTTGATTCCCTCCATTCCCGGCTTGGTTGAAGCCGGGTACCTGACTCACGAGAATGTTTTTGAACTAACGGAATGCCCTCGACGTTTGCTGGTTATCGGTGGGGGGCCGCTTGGCTGCGAACTGGCGCAAGCCTTGTGCCGCTTCGGATCGCAGGTCACCATCGTGCAGAAAGAACCCATGTTTCTGAGTCACGAAGAACGGGATGCAGCGCAAATTCTTTCAGAAGTTCTTGCGCGGGAAGGGATCGACGTTCGTCTCAACACTGAGGTTCTCAGGGTTCGCAAACAAGGAAACGAAAAGCTCGTCGACCTTGTTAGTGACGATTACAGCAGTACTGTCGCGGTCGATCAAATCCTGGTTGGCATTGGCCGGTCTCCCAACGTCGAAAGCATCGGCCTGGAGACTGCTGGTGTTCATTACGACACCGATGCCGGTGTCAGGATTAACGATTTCCTGCAAACCACGAACTCTAACATCTATGCCACCGGTGATGTTTGTTTGGAACATAAATTCATGCATATCGAGGATGCTTCCGCCCGTATCGTAGTTCGGAATGCTTTATTTTGGGGCCGCGAACGAGTGAGCGCGTTGACAATTCCGTGGTGTACGTATACAGACCCTGAAATTGCGCATGTCGGCATGTATGTCCGGGAGGCAATCCGCCGGGGCATTCCGGTGAAGACATTCACCGTCCCGATGTATGACGTCGATCGAGCGGTAGCGGACGGTGAAGAAGAAGGCTTTGTGAAAATACACGTGAAAGAAAACAGCGATAAAATAATCGGCGCGACAGTGGTTGCCCGCCACGCTGGCGAGATCATCGACAATATCTCACTCGCGATATGCTCGAATATCGGTCTTCGCCGCCTCGCGCGAGTTATTTATCCCTATCCCACACAAGCGGCCGCAATCAAGATGGCTTCTGATTCCTACAACCTGCCCCGTTTGACGCCTGTGCGCAGTTGGCTGCTTAGACGTTGGCTGGCATGATTGAATGGGTTTCGCGTGCTTCGCGGCTGTCAGTCTCCGGACATGCGATCGCGGTCGGACAGAGCCCATTCCCGGCTGGACCTGGTCCGCGCCTTTTTCGTCGGGAATGCCCATTTCCCCCCATGAACCACGTGCCGCTTCAGCCGGCGGAAGGCCGGTAACAGCGTTGTGATACTGATCGCCGCAAGGCCTGCCAACAATGCGATCGTCACAATGTCCCACAACGGCCGGCTATTGAACAGGCCCGGCCAGTCCATCACATGCAGACCGTAATAGACCCATCGGTTAGCACGATCGCGCTTATCGAACTTCACCATCTGGCCAAGGGACGGCGTGAAATACAGCCAGGTCTGGTTCTCGTCGTTGTAGCGCACGCGCAGCACGGGCAGCACGTAAGCGGGTTTGTGCCTGCCCAGTTCGAATGACGTGGTCGTCTGATGATAGTAATTGTCGTAATCGGTCAGCCAATCGCTCGCGATGACGGGAACATTAGGCATCGCTTCACGGGACGCCTGTTCCATCACTTCCTTGCTGAATGACGTCATCACGCCATGCTCTGGATGACGAATGGAGACGAACAGATGCGGGTTTTCCTGCGGAAGATTTACGGAGTTGATCGCGTTGTTCGTCGTCCAGTGCTCGGCTTCGTCTTTGGTTATGGGAGGCTGGTAGGCGAGGAAGTAGGGCTCACCTCTAAACTGTATGAGTTCCACTTCCTTCGGAGCGAACGTTTCCTGGATCTGCGCGATTGCATTCCGCAGGTTTTCAATCTGGAGCGGTTGCAGGTTCAAAGGGCCGCCCGTGATGGCGCGCGCCATATCCTTCGTCATCGTTGATCTTGGAGAAACGGTGGGTGTCCCCATGATGAACCCCTCGCCATTGCTTTCGACGCGTTTTGACACCTGCGTCCATCCAGGAATCGGGAACGTGCTGATGGGAATCATCCCGCTAAGGATCCAGGAGATCGAAAACAAGCCAAAGACCAGACCGGCATAGTGGTGCCACTTCATCCAGCCGGAGTAGGGTGTATAGGACGCAACACGTTTGTGACGGAATCGTGGCTTAAGCGCCACGCGCCAGATTCCGACGACGATGCCGGTAACCACCATGAGCATGCCGGTCCAGGCGATGAAATCCAGCAACGGTGTCCACCAGGTGCGCTGTCGAAAGAAAAACAAGTTATGAAGAACGTAGCCGGAAATGGCCAGAATACGCCCCTTCCGGTCCGTTCTCTGAACAATGTCATTGCTCTTTTCGGAAACGTAGTACTCGGTGCCAGCCGGATCGTTCATCGCAATGCGATGCAGCGGAACATACCCGGCCAGTGTGGGAATCCTAGTGAACTCGTCGGGGCTATCCAGATAGGTGTCGTAGGTCATAGTGGAAGCGTACTCGGGAGCGAATTGCTTCATCCATTTCAGGGCCTGCTCGCGGCCCATGCGGGGAAGGACTTCACCGGTGTCCGCATAGACCGCGGACCAGTTGCCGATGCTGTTCCTGGTAAGCCGGTACACGGGCCGGCCGTCATACATGGACAGTCGCACTCGGTAAGGCTTGATGCCTGCCTTCGCCGCCGCCTCAGCCGGCGTTACGGTTGCCGTCGAAAAGTTGATGGGCTCCAGCCTAAGCAGGCGCTCCCCGGTAGTGATTTGCGGGTGGCCGTAATACATGAGTACCACGCCTGAGAGCGTCCAGATGAGGAACATCACAGTGATGATGATGCCCAGCCATCGATGCGAATAAATGAGGAGCTTGCGCCAATCGAGCAGCTTACGGATATTCATGTCGCCATCCCCTGGAAGATTTGCATCAGCTCGGTATAGAGTATATCGGAAGCACTGACACGAGATTCAGGGCTTCTTCAATTCGTCAGGGATAGGCGCGTTCTCTTGGCCATTTCTGGACCACGCGCTACCGTCGGATCTTTCGGAGAGATCCGGCGGATCGAAGCTGCGGGGCGATTCGGGTCTGGCTTGGATTGCACATAGGCCCCCGCACCCGTTGGTCGATGTCATAACTTTCGAATGCATCGAGGTACCGAAGGAGCATCAGTTCTTGGGAGGCGGAGAGCGAGGCCGGAGCGTTGTCCCGCTGATGAGCCAACGTGACTCTCGCGCGTTGCAACGCACTATTCACGCTGGCCACTGAGGTTTCAAGAGTCTGTGCAACTTCCGCCGCTGACTACCCAAGTACCTCCATTAGGAGGAGCACCGCGCGCTACTTGGGCGAAAGCTTCTGAAGGGCAGCCACGAAGGCAAGTCGAATGCTCTGGCGCAGAATGGCACGCTGAGAAGGATCGGTATCGGCCGGGATGGCGCGAGCATCTGCGATGGGCTCGATCCAATGTTCGCGCGGCCGCTGGATCAGAGCATCGAGCGGGGTGCACCGGAGGACGGGGGACCTTCCGCTATCGGACGCTCCCGACGCTTTCGATCGGCAAGGCAAGCTCGTCCAGGCACACATTCGTCGCAATCCCGCAAGGCGGCTCGACCGTCAAACCGGTCCAGACTCTTCCAGGCGCGAATCATGGTCTCTTGCGTGGCGTCATCCGCGTCTACCACCGATCCAAGCATCCGGTAGCAATGGCCCGCCAACGCGGGTCGATGTACTTCAATCTCGGCGATATCCGCGACCATTTACGGCTAAAGTACCACAGTGGAAAGCGGGAACCACAGCTTGGAGAAAAATCGGCCGGACATTAATTCGTCCCTCCGAAAACGGCGGCATGAGACCGATTAGCGAATCTTTTTTCGCGCGAAGTAGGAAAACGCTAACACCGGCGAGAGAACCAAGGCCGTCGTCAAGAAAACTCTGGCGATCTCGGCTGCAGCAAAGGAGACCACTCGAAATATCACAGCCGCCACCGCCAGCGCCAATAATAGGAAGATCAGGATGTAGTACAGCATTTGTGACTCACTCTATGTGCACCGACTCTGGCGAAGCAAATTCACGGCCAGCGCAGAAGCTTTGTGTTTTCATTGGGCCAAGCCAGGAGATATCGGCAAAGATCACGGGGTCGGACCGAAATTACCAGGTTTCTGATTCAGGACCTACTGGTCCACAGCGGCCTGGAACAACCGCGAACCAGTGGGAAGTAACGAAGCATCTCCTGCTGCCTTCTCTTTAAGTGTGCCTTTGCCGAGAACCTGCACGCACAAGCGAGGTTTTATGAAACTCAAAATATCTTGCATCGCATCCTTTGCGTTACTGCTCGCTGGCTTTCTGGTCGCACAAGAACCCGCCAAAGAGGCCTCGAGTGTCAAAAGCCAACAGGAGACCACTCTAACGGGCTGCTTAAACAAAGGGCCCGTCCAGGGTCAGTATGTTTTGACGGATCAAAAGACCGGGGATGCGATTCCCGTTACTGGAGCGTCGGATTTGGAGGAGCACTCCGCAAACCATACCGTTAAACTAACGGGAAACAGAACGACCGAAGGCGGTCGATCGACGTTCACCGCTACGAAGGTTGAACACATCGCGGCCGCTTGCTCGATATCTGGTGGCGATCAGAAATAGCAAGGGGAAATCAGCCATTTCCAATCTGGCGAACCCGGGTCTGCTCAAGAGCCCTGCCGTAGTCCGTATGCCCGTGACCCTATTGGCGTCAATTTACGATTCTGGCCTTGTGATGGTATTTTCCTCGCCAAATGTTCGTTGTGCTGCACCGTGGTTCTGGTCCTTTGGCGTCCCGCCGGCGCCACCGGTCGTGCGCCCCGAAGTTTACGAGCTGATTCGCCGCGGTGACTCCCATCGGTTGAAAGCCTCGATGTTTGACGTACCGCAAGCCGTGGCTTCATTCCGCGCGGCCATTTGAACTCGATCCGGCGTATGCCCCAGCCCACGCGGGTCTCGCACTAGCCTGCTGCGCACAGGCCGAACTCCGACTCGTGCGTCCCGCCCAGGCGTACAGCGAGGCCAGAAATGAGGCGCTACCTGCGCTGGCCATATACGTGCGCCGACGCCCAGGTCGCTCTTGGCGAAGTGTTGTTCCTCGGCGAATGGAACTGGATCGGGGCGGAAAGAAGCCTGAAACGCGCGCTCCAGCTCGACCCGCATTACCCCGAAGCCTGCTTGCTTTCCGGACAACTGCTCGAGACGCTAGGCAGGCTGGAGGAAGGACTGGAGATGAAGCTAAGGGCTCTGGAACGCGATCCGTTTTCGGCGTTTGTGCATTTGCAGATCTCGATGTCCTACTGGAACCAGCGGCGCTATGACGATGTGATCGAATGGGCCAATAAAGCCTGGACATCGACCTTCAGCACTCGCATGCCCGCGAACACCTGGCCGGTGCTTACTTGAAGAAAGGCGACTTTGACCGTCATCCTACGGAGAATATCAGGTACGCCGAAAAGCACGGCGTTCCCGCGGCCGCCTTCGAACCTCTCAGGCAAGCGTATTCCATCGCCGGACGTGCGGGCGTAGTTCGCCTGTTCCTCGTACGCGCGCCTCAACTCAACCGCAGGCTTTCCCTTCGATGCAGTTGGCACTATTTTACGGAGAGCGGGTGAAATGGATCGGGCCTTCCAGTACTTGGAAAGAGCTCTGGAAAACCGCGACCCTGCTTTAGTTCATCTCGCGGTTGCGCCGCAATGGGATAGCTTGCGCGCCGATCTGCGTTTCAATCAGTGCCTGGCAGATGGGTCTGCCTCGCCGCAGCCTAGAGCAGGCCCGCTAACAACTTATCATCGCTAGCGGTTTGGCCGACGGGTGACGTTTACTCGAGTCAAGCATGATCCCTATTAGAAGGCGAACAATACAAGGTTTCCGAACCCAGTGATGCCAGCCCACATCCAATGGACAGGCCATTCTGTCCGGCTGACATAATGGAAGCGAGGTGATCCGTGGTCAAAACAATTCGATCCAGGTCTAACATGGCCGTGCTCGACACTTTCGACAACAAGTGGAAGATCGTCGCTAAGCGGACTATTGCGGAGCCCACGCCCCGCACACCTTTTCAGGGACCTCGATTTGGTATCTACGACTACGATGTGGTTCCGGCGGACGCGTCAGATAGTCCTGCACTTGTTTCCACTCAGAGGTCGATTGAAAAACCGCTGATCGCATTTCGCAAGGTGAGGTCCTGATTTCCAACTCGGCCCGAAACTTCGGCTCGAACGTCTCACACTTCTCCGCAAAGTACCTTCCGAGTTGCCGACCATCCTGGGCACGATCGGTAAGGGTTACGCCGATTTGTCATGATCTACCCTAGGAGGAACCTGGATCGGGATCATTCGGGAATTGGCCTTGTCATAGCTTCGGATCTCGAAGTCGATCCCTTCCAGCGATATGATTTAGAAGGGCAGGGCGATCGGCGGCCAATTTGAGACGTCGGCCGCAGCAGATCAGCAGATGAGCTGGGTGGGTCACTTATACGGACCGGCGCGAAGACCGCGGCGTTCGCCCTGATCGAGCACAAGGAGCACACGGACATGAAGCCAAAGAACACGATCTGCCTCTGGTTCGGCAAAGACGCGCATGAGGCGGCGCGCTTCTACGCCGTCACCTTTCCGGATAGTAAAGTGACTGCTGTTCACGAAGCTCCCGGTGATTATCCGGGCGGCAAGAAGGGCGATGAGCTGACGGTGGAGTTCACCGTGCTGGGCATTCCCTGTCTCGGTCTCAACGGCGGCCCGGCGTTCAGGCACACCGAGGCCTTTTCCTTCCAGATCGCGACCGAGAATCAGGAAGAGACGGACCGTTACTGGAATGCGATCGTCGGCAATGGCGGCTCGGAAAGCCAGTGCGGTTGGTGCAAGGACCGCTGGGGCCTCTCCTGGCAGATCACCCCGCGCGCGCTAACCGATGCGATGGCGGCTGGTGGCGGTGAGGCAAAGCGTGCTTTCGAGGCGATGATGACGATGAAGAAGATCGACATCGCCGCCATCGAGGCGGCCCGGCGAGGCTGACGTGAACACGCCAAACCTATTCGTCTGGATCCCGCGCAAACCGGGAGTCGGCCGACCCTAGTCCGCGGATCTCCAGCTTGATCATCTTGGAATTAGCGGTGGGCGCATCCGGGCCAACAACAGGGGCGTCGTTTTCCATCCTTAAGGCTTGAACAGCCCCACTCAATCCGGCGGTTTCTAGTTTCTGCTTTTTTAGCTGACTCAATCCAACATATCCACTCGTTGCGGGCGAGCGGTGTAATTTCCTCCCATGCTGTTAACGCTTGTAGGTCGGATGTAAGTGCTTTTTTTAAATCCGCGGGCACTTCGTGCACCACACCGCTAGAAATCGTTTGTTGTGACATTTTTTTTTGCGACATCGATAAGCTCTCCTTTCGCAAGCTCCAGCGGCGCGAGGTCTCTTGCTGAACAAAGGATGTGGGTCGTTCGGTCCTTTAGCGGTCCTGACGCTCAGGTTACTTCGGTGACTGTCCATTGGGTCGTTGTGACGGCAAACCCGGAAGTTATCGCACTTTGACGCCTGACCCGCATTCGGTAGAAGTGCGCGTCCAAACACAAGTAAGTCCTCGTTGGGGAAGTGTGAGAACCCATTATCCATCATTATCGGTAACTACTTCCGACAACGCCGTCGGGAAGATGCTCAGCGGCCCGAAGGAAGCCATCCTGAAGACTGAATCGAAGTGGCAGCGAGCGCAGACCTTCAAGAAAAAACGACTAAGAAGCCGTCCTTGCTACTTGGCGACTGGGTTGACCATCCGCCAGCGAATGTAGTTCACCAAGAACTCGCTGTCGGATCGATACATCATAAAGCCCAATGCGGCACCAATCTTTGGAATGGGAGTACGGCGCAGTGACCCGTCAGTCGTCATTCGATCCACAGTTCGGGCGATTGCCAGCTCGTGATCGTTTAGCGGCTTGATGCTGATAGCGAGAGCACTCACGTCGATTAGAGTATCGGAGGGTCAGGGCCAGGACCTTAGAGAGAGGCCCTAGATACTTCCGGTGTCATCTAAGGGTCGCCGGTCCGTCCTATATCGGATATAGCGCACCTCACACCGATGTGAGGACATGTGTGCGTTGAATCTGTCGAGAGCAGCTTCGTAGGCAATGCGGGCAATTTCGCCCATTTTGTGGGCCTTCTCGAAGCCCTCCCCTTTGTTCTCTTTCAGCGCCTCAACCGCGCCCCTGTAGACGCGCAAGTCAGCTGAAAAGTAGCTTCCGGATTGCCGACCATACATCCACTATCAAGACAGCAAGTGTTTTCGATGAGAGTTTTAGTAGATATTACTTTACTGCAATCGGCCACTTACGCTCTACTTTTCTATGGAGGTACAGCTGGCCAACGACTCTCACTGCCACATTGGCGACGATAAGGCGATGGAGTGGAAACGTGTCTCTGCTTACGCGACCACAGCTGCGGGTGTCCGGGCGCGATGCATCTCGCACGAACGGATCGCGCAGGGCAGTCGCTCAGTGGAGCTTGGCGTATTCCGTCTCAGCTTGCTTGAGAATCGGGATGTCAGGGTCGGCGTCTTTCCAAGATGTAAGGAAGTCCAGGTAGGCGGATGTCGCTTTTGCCTTGTCTCCCGCAAGCTTCAATGCCCGTGCCAGCTGCCTCCGAGCCGCAGCGTCGACCGGATCGCCCGCCGCCAATCCGGGGTGTGCCAGCAGCCTCCCGAACTCGGCCGCTGCCTCCTTGGGATTACGCATCGCCAGATATGCAAGGCCGCGAACATAGATCGGGTACATGTTGCCGTAGAAATGATTGAACGCGAGTGGAGGAATACCGAATTCGTAGGGTCGATTCGCCTCCAGCAGATCGATCGCTTTGCGCGGGTCATTTTTGTCTAGCGCCACGAGAGCCCGCAGCATCGGCACATAAGTTGCCTGGACCTGAGTGTCTTCCGGGTATTCTTTGTCGAGCCGTTCCGCGAGAGCTTCAACTTCTACGGTCTCGCCCCCCAAGGCTAAAGCAAATCCGGCGGCGTAGAAGACCTCGCGCCCTTGGAAGGTCTTTAACGCCGTCTCCGCTGTTGCCCGCGCGACAGCTTTGTTCTCGTAAAGTGCGTTCCACACGGCCGGCGCCGCCTGGAAGACGGCGGTTCGCTCTTTGAGTCCGGCTCGGAGGGCCATCTCAATGGCACTGCGGGAGGACCGCCCCGCCTCATTCAGACGGCCATCGCGAGCCGCAGCAAGAGCCTGAACTTGCGCCAGCACTATTTCGCTGTCGTGATTCCCACGACTCTCCACCAGGATTTTTTCCATCGCCGCCTTATCCCGTCTCAACAACGCGAGACGGTACAGGACGGCGTATGCATCCGGCCCTCTGGCGTGATGTGCGGCGGCAACGGCGAAGGCTTTTTCCGCCTCATCGAATCGCCCCAGATGAAAAAGGGCGCCTGCCTGATTGATATATCCATACAACTGGTCAGGTTCGAGCTCCAGCGACTTCGCCGACATTTCCACCACCTGCTCCAATCGTCCGGTCCCGTTCGCCGCATAGCCTCCGGACAGGCCGTACGCCTTGGGATCTCGCGGATAAGTCTGCCGCCACAGTGAGATAGATTGCCACGCCTTTTCGAGGTTCCCGGTAACGTTGCGGTGGTAGGAATATTCGATGTTGAACTTTTCCGGCCCACTGGCGCGTTCCCTTGCCTGATAGGCCCGGATGGCGCTCTGCCGCGAAAGGGCGGTCTCTCCCGCGTTGCTGTACTGGATTGCGAGCTCACTCCATGCCGCCGCGAACTCCGGATCCAGTTCCGTGGCGCGACGGAGCTGAGAAGCCTGTGCGTCACCGCTTAGAGTGGTTGCCGCGGTGTACGCCTTCAACGCTTCGAGTGACGGAGTCGTTGCCTCCTCCAAAGGAACGTTGTGTTCGCGAATCGCGGCCAACGATTCGCCCGCGCGGGCGCGAAACTTACCTGCCATGTCGCCCAAGGTACTCAGAACCTGCTCCTTGCCGGAGGCTTGCGCCTGCTGATTGTCGAGCGCCTCGCCGTTGGCGCAGCCTTCCGCACGCAAACTCATGACATATTGGCTGCCGAGGCTGGAGATCGCTCCGGTAAGCATGGCTCTTGCGCCCACTCGCTGGCAAACTTCGCGCGCCGTGTCGCCGGTCATTGCGGATCCAACTGGCTTGCCCATCAGGGTGAGCGTTTGGTGGATCTTCTGGTCCGGGATGAGGTTTAAATACGGAGACTGCTGTAACTGAACAGTCAGCCCCTGCCGCAGCGTGTCGTCGAACACCGGATCGCCGGTTTTGTTTTCGAAGTCGGCGAGAACAATGGAGTCTTTCTCGGTGAGGGCCTTTGCACGGCCTCGCTGCTGCCACAGGAAGAATCCGCCCACGACCAGAACAAGGGTGGCCGCAACGGCGATACCATATTTGACCAGAGGGAGGCGTCTGCCCGTTCGTGCGGCTGGCCTCAGGCCCGCTTGTAACCTTTCCAGATCGCCTTGCAGTTCCGTGGCAGATGGGTATCGCAACGCGCGATCTTTTTCCAGCAGCTCGCCAATGATCCGTTCTAGCTCCTCTGGGACATTGGGATTTCGCTCGTGAACAGGTCGCGGAGCCTTATTTAAGAGCGCGTCGAAAATTATCGGAGACGTCGGGCCGTCAAATGGGCGCGACCCTGTCACCATTTCGTATAGAACCACGCCAAAGGACCACAGGTCGCTGCGCGCATCTACCGCCTTGCCCCGAGCTTGTTCGGGCGACATGTATGCGACCGTGCCCATTGCAGTGCCGGGCTCCGTGAGCATATCCACGGTCAGCGCGTCCGTGTCCGCCGGCTGGTTGTGTTTGTCGTTGTGCTTCGCCAGGCCGAAATCCAGCACCTTGGCGTGACCGCGTTGGTTTACAAAAATGTTGGCCGGCTTGATGTCGCGATGGATAATCCCTTGGGAATGGGCCGCGTCCAGCGCGTCGGCCACTTCAATACTCAACGTCAGCGCGGCCGGGATGTCCATAGGCCTGCCGTCGATGTGTTCGCGCAGGGTTTTACCGGCGAGCAGCTCCATCACGAGAAAAGGATGGCCCGCCGATTCGCCTACATCGTAAATGGCGCAAATATTGGGATGGTTGAGCGCTGAAGCGGCACGCGCCTCGCGCTGAAAACGCTCCCGCGCGGCTTCCGTCGCGAAGGCTTGCGGAAGCACTTTGATGGCGACATCCCGACGGAGCCGTGGGTCGCGAGCCTTATAGACCTCACCCATCCCACCCGCACCAATGAGCGCGATGATCTCGTAGGGGCCGAGCTTTTCGCCGGGAGAGAGCGGCATCTGGATGACAGAGTTAAGTCTATCTGATCAGAGAGCGGTGCCCGAGTGACGGCGTATCCGGAAGCTACTTTTCCATTCCGGTCTGAAAGTTCGGTTCTGAAAGTTGACCGTTATGTACTATTATCGGTAGTCTCGCGGGAACACGAATTCGACATGGCCTTTTTCTCTCGGCGTGACTATGCGTCACCGAGCTCACCGCCGCCGTGGCGTCGTCTTCGTTTCTCGCCGATGGCCGCGTGAAGGCCATTCAATCTGGTCGCCAAGTGTCTGCGTTCCATCGGAGTGCGTGAAGACGATTTGCCAGACCTTCGGCTCGTCTATGGGCATCGTCTGTTCTTCCAATCTCTCTAGTAAGCTGTCCCGGCGATTTTGTTAGGGCGGATCCTGCGAGTGGGATCGGTGTAGGTCCAGCAAAAAGGCTTGGCTGATTTGGAGTAGAGGCGGATGTAGCGGCGGAGCTTTCTTCCGAGATCA
>Ga0207707_10000634_pt1 | contig 34780 bp, 27 predicted proteins | sample KBSC83BmetaG_FD_184336 | JGI IMG/M metagenome (GOLD analysis project Ga0207707, IMG submission 184336) | Corn rhizosphere microbial communities from Kellogg Biological Station, Michigan, USA - KBS C8-3B metaG (SPAdes) (version 2) | ecosystem: Host-associated > Plants > Roots > Rhizosphere ... | reverse complement strand
GCGCTCGAATGGCATGGGGCGCCGGCGAAGACGAAGAGCTTTGCAGTCACCGTCTACGATCCCGACGCGCCAACCGGGAGCGGATGGTGGCATTGGGTGGTGTTCAACATTCCGGCGAACGTGACCAAGCTCCCTGCGGGCGCGGGCGACGGATCCAAGCACCTGATGCCTGCGGGCGCGGTGCAGGGGAAGACCGACTTCGGCACGGAGGGTTACGGTGGTCCGTGTCCGCCGGCGGGTGACAAGCCGCATCATTATCACTTCACGGTGTACGCGCTCGATACGGACAAGCTCGACATTCCTGCGAGTGCGACGGCGGCGTACGTGGGCTTCAACCTGCACGGGCACACGCTGGCGAAGGCGGAGCTGATGGCGTTGTACGGACGGTAATGCGCCTGATGCGTTAGGCGCCGCGGTAGCGTTAGGCCTGGTCGACAAGCCCGGCGAAGCGGGCGAGCGCATCGGGGAACGAGCGCCGTCCGAAGCCAACGCGCACGCCGCGACCGGATTCGTCGAACACCGTTCCGGGGAGCAGCAGGACGCCCGTGCGCTCGAGGACGAGGTCGCAGTAGTCCTCGATATCAGTGACGTGGGCCGGCTCGACCATCGCCACCGGGCCGGCCCTCGGCGGCACCCACGACAATTGCGCCGGCCGTGCATCGAGGAAGGCGTGGAGATCCGCGAGGTTGTGGCGGATGATGCGGAGGTTGCGGTCGAGGATCTCTCGGTGGTGCGCGAGCGCGATCATGGCCAGGCATTCGCTCGGCGCGCTGCTGCAGATGGTCGTGTAGTCCTTGATCTCGCACACGCGTTGGGCGAGCGCGCGGTCGCGGACGGCGAGCCAGCCGATGCGGAGGCCGGCGAGGCCGTACGCCTTCGACATCACGCCTAACGACACGCCGCGCTCGTAGAGGTCGACGACGGCCGGGAGACGGTCGCGCTCGTCGTACTCGAGGCCGCGGTAGACCTCGTCCGAAAACAACAGGACCCCGTGTTCTCGCGCGGCGGCGACGATTACGTCGAGCGTCGACGCGGACGGGAGCCAGCCGGTCGGGCTGTGGGGGATGTTGATGACGATGGCTTTGGTGCGGGGGCGCATGAGCCGGCGCAGGACGTCCGGGTCGAGGGCCCACTGCTCGGCGGCCGACGTCCGCCACGGGGTGACCTCGCAGCCTAACGCACGCGGGATCTCGGCGAGGGACTGGTACGCCGGATGGTGGACGATGACGTGGTCGCCCGGCTCGAGCGCCGCGTGCATGAACGTGAACACGGCTTCCTGAGCGCCGGTGTGGACGATGACCTCCTCGGGCCGGACGGTGGCGTAGAGCGAGGCGATGCGGCCGCGGAGGACTGGGTGCCCGGCGGTATGCGTGTAGCCCAGCGAGAGCGCGAGGAGGCGCTCGGCCGCGTCAGGGTCGAGCGCGGTGAGCTCGGCGACGGTCCACGACTCGCAATCCGACGCGGACATCATGTAGCGCGCGGTGAATTCGCGCGTGTCGTAGTAGCGCTCGAGGCGGAAAGGCTGGAGGTTCACGATGGTCTCGACGCCGATCTGTCAGCGATGTGAGCCCGGTCACGTTTGATGCGGGTACACTGTCCACCCGCGAGCCGCTTCGCAATGGGAACGCTCTCACATTTCTGAGCACACCGGTCATTCCTACATTAGAGGCGTTTCGACCGAGCGCCTTACCGGCACGGCCCTCGCACTGTGAGCTGGAGGAACATTCCTCATCGGGGTGCGTCTCGTGCCAACGATACCAGCACCACACGGCTACGCGTTTCTCGACGTGGCGGCCTGCCATCGCCGCCTAACGCGGTCACTGTTGGCGATTGCCTTGCTCGCGACCTGCGCCAGTCGTCCGCTCCGCGCGCAAGCGTTCCTGCACCTGAGCGCGACGGACTCCGTACGAATTCTTGCGACTGAACTGGTGCACGTGCCTGGACAGCCGCCTGGTTTGGTGATCGATTACGCTGCGACGAATGGCTTGGCGGATACGGCGTTGCTCAAGCGGCGTGCGATTGCGATTCTGCGCGCCGAAAGCCCGCATCTTGACAGCTTGCACCTGGGCAACGTTGTTGTGCGCGCGGTGGACAAAGCGTCTGACTCGACGCTGTTCCATCGCAAGTTGTACGGTTTCGTGCTGCAGCGACGGGCGGACGGGAGCTGGTACTTCCTCCGTGACAGGACTCCCGCCGTGCTCGCCGCGGATACGAGATTGCGGCTCTAGCCTAACGGCGGAGCGCCTCCGCGAATTTTCGCGCGCGCTCGCGGGCCGGCCCGGGCGACTTCGGTCCTGGCTGCCCGTGTATCGGTTCCACTGCTAGCGCGACGAACGTCGGCCCGGTCGCGTCGATCACGCGCCTAACGTCGCTGCGCCACGCCTCGTCCGATGCGTACGCGTGCACCGACTCGAAGCCTGCTGCGCGCGCCAGCGCCGCGTAGTCCACGACGCCGGCGCCGGGGACGGGTTGCGAGCCCGTCACCTCGTAGGTCCCGTTGACGAATACAATGATCACGAGATTCGTCGCGCGCGCATTCATGATCGACACGAGCGAGCCGAGGTTCATCAGCATCGACCCATCGCCGTTGCAGACGATAACGCGGCGATTCGGTTGGGCGAGCGCGAGACCCAGGCCCATCGATGGCGCGCTGCCCATGGCCGAGGGCACGAGCACCAGGTCTAACGGATGCTGCGGGAGCAGCATCCAATCGCGGGAGGGCGTCATTGTGGTGATGACAATGTCGCGCGGACCGCGCGCGGCATGCACAACGGCGAGTGCGTCCTTGGCCGACATACGAGCGGTGTGCGCGGTCTGGGTCGTCGTCGGCGCGGTCATGCTTTGCCTTCGGCGAGGAGAATCGCGCCAGGCACGTGGGCGTCGCGACACGCGGTCCAGTGTGCGCCGATCTCGTCGAACTGCGAGGGGTCGGCGATCAAGCGATAGTCGATCTTCCACGCGTCGAGCGTTGGCTCGGTGAAGGCGAGACACGTATCGCCGGGGAGCGTGTCCTGGTTGAGGTAGCTGCGGTAGCCGATGATCGCGAAGAGCGGCAATCCGAAATCGTGAAGCGCGTTTCGGATCGCGTCGCCCGACTCGAGCAGGCCGGTGCACTGGATAAGCACGAGCGGCGTTGCGCCGCCTAAATGAAGGCCTGCCGCCACCTGCCATGCTTCGCCTTCGCGGCAGACGCGCACGACTCGTGTGGCGCCGCGTTCCTCGATCGCGGATTGCCAGCGTCCGATCGTGCTGTCCGGCACGGTGACGACGTGGGTGACGCCGAGCTGCTCGAGCAGGATGGCGATCTTCTCCCCGGTGAACATGCAGTGATCAGTGGTGAGTGGAATGCGCGAGCAGAACATGAACGACTCATAGATATTCGAGGTACAACTTAGTGCGCCATGCTCAGCGGCCGTTCAAGCGCACACCGACCCGCGTTCTTCCCACTACTGCCTAACTGGCAATGCGGCGTGGCATCTAGTGCAGCCACCTACTACCTGTGCAGATGTTCTCGCAACGTTCTCGCGAAATTCTTGAGAATCATCGAACCGTCTTGGCGATTGCCGAGCTCGACCGCACGCTCTGGATGCTGGTCGCTATCGACCGGGGATGCTATATTCACCGCGCCTCCACGTGCGACACCGCTCGCCTAACTAGACGCTGTCGTTCCGAATCAACCACCAATTGCGCGCGGGCGATGCGGGCGTCCAACCGATTGTAAGCAAGGGCGAGCACGACATTTTCCCGAGTCCAAGAGAAAAAAATGGACTTCCTGCAGCCTTCTTGCCAGACACAGATGCTCTCCATCTTGCCCGTTTCACACCGCGACAATTAGCACGAGGTCTGAGACTGGAGGAAGCTGTGTTGGAGAATAGCAGATCACTCGAGATTGACGGCCGGTGTGTCGACCTGGCTGGTGTCGAACGCCTTGACCGGCGTCAGAAGCGGAACGGTGACTTTGCTCGCAAGGCGCGTGAAGAAGGAAGACGATGAACGGCTTTTTTGGTTCGCTGTTTGGCTGTCCGGGGCGCTGGCCCTCGCAGTGCTCGCAACCCTTCTGACGCCAAAGGAGCAACTTGATAACGTTTGGTTGCCTCTGATCCTCTCGATGATTCTTCTACTCAACGCACTGGGCGGTTTGGTGAATGGAAAGGCGTCGTTGCTCACGCGCTCTGTTACGAAGGGGGAGCATCGCGTTCAGCTTTGGTTGGCCGTGGCGGTATCCGCGGTGTTAGGCATCGGCGGTCTGGGCCTTATGTTCGCAAGCCTCTTTTCCCGCTTCTAGGCCCGGCTGAACAGCTGGCAGAATTTCACACGCTCATTGGTCGCTGGCTCTGCACCAAGAAGCCAGGCGATTCCAGCTGGCAGTCATCGACGAGCCTGGCGATCCGCAGGCTCCGGCCGTTGCCTAACCCATCGGAAACAAGTTCATCGACCACCGTTCGTTGGCCATCATGGGCGTATATTCGCACCTGGCGCTCAGAACTTTCGAAGGGGAGTAATCACGCCCTTCCGGGTGAGCTCCTCATGCACGGTCGCCCAGTTAGGCAGTGGCCGCGGTACGGACGGCCGCTCCGTTCGGGTGAAGACCCGCGCCTCGATCGCCGCGGTATCGAGCTCGAGCGGCTCGCGGTAAACGGCGCCAGGTAGGTGTGCACGCTACCCTGTGCCACACGAAGCGACCGCGCGATAGCGCGATGGCTCAGCTGCTGATCGAAGCGGAGGCGCAGCGCCTCGATCACCTTCCGCATGGATACGCTCTCGGCCGGCACGACCTCGCTCTGGGAAAGAGTCCCCGTGGAGATAGCGTCGGCGGTGGCATCCCGCGGACCCGTCACTCGGTGATCAGCATCGAGCGAAACGAGCGATCAGCATCGAGCGAAATACGTGATCAGCTTCTGCCGAAACGGGCGATCAGCTTGGAGCGAAATGGGCGATCAGCTTTCAGCGAAAGGACGGATCAGCTTCGGCCGAAGTCCGGAATTGTTCGTGCGTATCGCCGCTACACTCCTAGCGGCAAGCTAGCACTCTTGGCGATTGCGCTATGGGCGGCGGCTGCAGCGTCCCTTGTTTTCCTTGGCTATTGGACACGGATCAACGGAATGCTTTGGCTTCTCCCTGTGGAAAGGCATAAGGATCAGGTTAGGCGCGGGCCAAAATGAGGCGGGCTGGCGCCACCGGGCACGACATGCGCGCCCGTTAAGACTGGTCAAGAGTCCATCAGCCGCTTAGTGTCTTGAAGACGGCAGTTACGGCGCTCCGTTGGTCATTTGAGCATAGCGTTCCGTCGCCGCGGACGGCGAACTCAGCGAGGTGCACGGGTAATGGCGCTTCACGAAGTCAATGGCGTTGTCGTTGTAGTTTACGGCGCAGCGTTAGATGTGGATCGGCTGTCCGAGTTGCTCCGCCTGCCCCCTAGGCAGGTGCAGGCCAGCGCGCCGAGGACTGAAAGCGAGTTGGACCTCGACGGATCGGTCTTTGACAGCGAGATCTCGGGGGCGTGGCGCTTCAACACCTTCGGGCTGGTTCGTAGTCGAGAGCTGCGGGCCCATGTGCAACACGTAGTTGATGCGCTGAGCGAGCTACCGCAGGCGTGCGTGGAGGCTCGCGCCGATGGGCAACGATTGGACATCGAGTTTGTGGGTGCCTTCGACGACGCTCTTCCCGACTCTGTCGATGACTTAATTGGAATCGGGTTGCTAGCGGATCTCAAGCGGCTCGGCCTGGGCCAGATGAGCTGGCGGCTTCATGAACGGCCTTGACGATCGATCGTTAGGCAGAGCCATCGACGAGCAATCGGTGACAACAGCAATCCAAACTCAACGTGAGTCGCTCTAGCTCAAGCGCAAGGACCTGACGCGGCGAGAAACGAGCGAGTTCGCTTCGCCACTCGTCGCCACGCACGGCGAATGGCTGCAGCGCTGCGGGCGAGCGGTGGTCCTGACATTGCGCCGCGCATAACGCGGGCCTAAAACCAGAGATGACCTCGGTTCGTTCTCAACGCGGCTGCGTTATATCTTCGCCCCGAGTTATCGGACGGGCGCACGTTATACGAGCTCGCGCCGAGTGCGGAGGTTGTCAATGCTGAGATTCACGTGGACTGCGACTGTGGCGATCGTCTCCTGCAGTGGCCAACGGAACCGAAAGACCATATTTGGGGCGTTGGCAAAGCCAGGAAGGCGATGAAGGCCTGGCTGGCGTGCCGTTGCGCCGTCTGCCCAACGACGAGGCCCGTCTTCGTGTTGAGCGCGGCGTAGAGCGACAGCGTGCCATGGCGGATGTATTCAAAGCCGTGCCGCTCGGCCCGGCCCGGCGAGAACGGCAGAATCGGGTCTTTCCGATCGAGCGCCTGAATGGCGGTCTTTTCATCGACGGAGAAGACCGCCGCATGATGCGGGGGATGCAGATAGAGCCCGATCACATCGGCGGCCTTCGTCTCGAAGTCGGGATCATCCGAGGCCATGTAGCGTTACATCAGATGGGGTTGAATCCCGTGCTTCTGCCAGACACGCGCCACCATCATGTGATGCACCTTCAGGCGCTTGGCGAGGCGCCGCGTACTCCACTGCGTCGTCCCATCCGTGGGCACGCGACGCGTCCAATCGAGAATCCGCGCCTCCATCTTCGGGGTGAGGGCCGTCGCTTCGCGTCCCGCGTGACGCGTATACAGTCCCGCCAAGCGATCCGCGGTGAAGCGTCGTTTCCACTTGCTGATGAACGGCTCGGAACAATCCACGAGCGCGGCGATCTCCCGGTAGGTCCGCCCGTCGCTCAACAGCAGCAGCGGCCGAGCGATCCGCGCATCCTCCGCTCGCCCAGCACGACTGCGCGCACGTCGCGTCAACTCCGCACGTTCAGCGGCGGTGAGCAATCATGGCTTGAGTAAGCATGCACAATACTAATCATTTACCTGTTACAGCCAACTAGTAGCACCGGCAGACCGCACGTCGCGGAAAGCGAATGCGCTATGTGCGGCTGCAGGCACCTGTCGCGAGCGCGTGAGAGTGGATTCGCAACGCAACAGACTACCTAGCGAATCCTATCGCGAAGCCGCCGCGCCCCCAGACGACACCACCATCAAGCATGATCTTCCAAGCAATTCGGTCGCGTCTGAGCGTCATTATTTCAGGGGCAGTCTCGCGACCTGAATGCTCGTAGCCACCGAGTGGAAATCTAACAAACACCACATAGGCTGTGGAATCGCCGTCGAATACAGTTCCGACAATACGAAAGCGCCCCAGGGCTGGATACACCTGCCCGCCGGGAGTCACCGCGTAGCGAACGCCGTGCGTACCGGCGAGGTAGCGCGATAGCATCTCTGTGGCAGACATCGCCGCCAACTCATGTGCAGACTGCACCTTGTACAGCATGGCGTACCAGGGCATTCGAACGTGAGTTTTCTCCTCCGGCGCCAAGTCAGAGTCCGACTTATCCGCATCCTCATCGCGGGCCTCGCTTAGTTGTTCCGCTTGGAAACGATCAAGCGCTTCTGGGTGTGCCAAGCGAACTAGGCGCGGCCAATACGCCGAATCCAGCGCGGTTAGCGCTTCGTCGGCTACAAGCTCAGGGGTTTGACCAGCCGCATTAGAGTTTGTTGTCACGAGCAGTAGTGCCGTTAGGACCGTGGCTCGCAATACCAGATTCGGCAAAGATGGGTACATGTCCAACCCGCATGAAGTATTTTTAGGCTGCTCATGAGGTTACGTTGCGGCGGACTCACTTGTGGAGACATCAGGTTTCGTCGGGCCATACAATGGTATACGAGAACGATCCTGCTCCGGTAGCGCAGTTTACAGGCTGAAAGCTAGTAGCCATAGCTCTATCCGGAAGCAGAGGATGGTTAGGGTCCTTGCGAATCATTGTGAACTTGTACTCGCCTTTAGAAGATCCATTTGCTGCGCCACTGTCTGTGCGCCTGATATTGGTGAATCTATAATTAACGTCGAACGCAATGCCCCAGCCGTCGGGAAACCCATAAAGCATTGTGCCCGCCCAATTGAAACTCCCTGGGGTCTTGAGACAGTTCTGAAAGTGCCAATTACCCGGTAGGAAAATGAGGCCGTCAGCATCCATCGAATCGAGTTCGTCGAGTATCGACGAGTCGCCTGAGAGTAGATCTTGCATAATTGCTGTCACGTCTTGACCCGCTTCTTGGGCCTTCTCCAGCAGCGCCGCGTCCGCCGTAATATCCTCTCCGGTGAAGTCATCAAAAATGTCACCTTGGCACGGTGAGTATCCCATATCCGGCACGCCACCGCCGATGCTAACTGGGCCGCGACCAAAGCACTGATCTCCACCGCCGTCGGTCCGCGGAGAGCACATACCGTAGCCATCGCCGTCTTCCATGTTGGCATAGGACCCTCCGGCATCCAACCCACAGGTGCCGGACGGATCCATTGCGCCGATGGGGTTGTTACCGGCGTAGGCATACTGATTGATGCCGCCACCTTGACCGATGGGATCCTCCGACAGGAAGCGCGCCAATTGCGGATCGTAATAGCGGGCGCGGTTGTAGTAGAGGTTCGTCTCGGGATCGTATTCTCGGCCCGCATACTTGAGTACGTTCGGCACCTGCTCCAGTGAATCCTCAAGCGCGCCCCACGGCGTGTACCGGTAGCGGTTCCAGAGCTTCCCGGTCGAGTCGATGAGGCCGACGATGCCTGGCGTGCCGATGCCGGAGAGATAGTAGTAGGTGACCAGCGGTTCCTTAACGCTGTGCGGGGTGTCGACGCCCGGATAGTAGCGGTACAGCTTCAGCGGGTGAAAAGTGGCGGAATCGACTTCGGCGACGAGTTGTCGCCCGGAGTAGAGATAGAGCAGCGTCTGCGTCGACGTGCGCTTCCTAACGCGACGGCCCTGGCCATCATAGAGGAAGTGCACGGCGGTGCCGTTCGTAACGACGCTATCGAGTTGGCCGATGCTGTTCCAGTAGTAGTGCTGGTCGAATCCGGTCTTGGACTTGTGGCTCAGATTGCCGGCGTTGTCGTATGTGAGCGTGTAGCCGTTGAACGTCGTCGTGCGGTTGCCCGGCGTGAGCACGGCGCCTAAGTCGGTGCGGTTGTTCGCCGAGTCGTAGGCGTAGTTCGTCTGCGCTGCGAAGGTCCAGCCGCCCACTGGCGTGCAATGCTCGCCATCTTGTCCGTTCGGATCCGGCACGCAGACGAGACTGTCAGCTGGAAGTGAGTCCGAGTACGCCGTTAGACGGCCAGTCGAATCATAGCCGAAGAAGCGCACCGTATCGCTAAGCGCGCTGATCGTTTGCTGGACAACGCGGTCTAACGTGTCGCGCTGCAGCGATTCAAATAACTGCGTGTTGAGCGTCGACCGGTGGTAAATTTTCGTGAGTGGCCGGTGCGTTTTGCTATAGGACATCATGATGCTATCGCCACTCGGGAGCTTCCAGCTAGTAAGCAGGCCATCTTGGGCATAGTACAGGAACGTGCGGTCTGGACCTGCCGTGCCGATCGTGTCCAGCCGCATGAGCGAGTCATATCCGTAGCCCACCGAGTCCCATGTCGTCGTGCCGCTAGCCTTGAGCACGATCCGACGCAACAGCCCATTCACATCCGCAGTGGATGTGATCGTGTAGGATTGGCCCGCCGCTTTCGTGAATTCCGTTTGGACGAGACCGGCCGTATCGATCTTGACCGTATCGCGGCTCGCCGCGCTCGAGTCGGTCTGGAAGTAGCCGTTGGGATCGTAGGTGTATTTCGTCACTCGGCCATCGGCGAGCGTCAGTGTGAGGACGCGGCCAAGACTGTCATATGTCATGGTTGTCGACACCGCGTTGCGGTCGCGATGCTTGGTCACCATCCCTGCCGCGCTGTAGAAGAAGCTATCGGTGCGCGCCGAGAGCGTGTGGTTCGTGTCTGCGTTGATTTGCGTGATGAGCCAGCCTAACGGGTTGTAGGAGTACTGGTAGGTTTGCCCCTTGGCGTCCGTGATGCTCCGCACGTGCGAGAGTGAGTCGAAGGCGTAGGTCACGTGAACGCCGTTCGGCCCGCGACTCGAGCGTGTGCGGTTGAGCGAGTCGAGCGACACCGTGAACACCGCGCCGCCGGGTATCGTGGTTGAGTCTGCGCGTCCGTACCGGTCGTACCGGTACGTGGTGACACGATTGACCGCGGTCACCGTGCTCGTGTTTTGAAAGCCCGTCGTATTGTATGCGACTGCCGTCACGTGGCCCGAAGGATCAGTTGTTTGCGTAAGGCGGCCGTGTGCGTCGTGGGTGAATTTCGTCACGCTGTCATGGCCCGTCGCGCCGACCCTTTCGCTATCGGCCCACGTCTTTGCGGCGTTGAGGAAAAGTGAATCCGGCACCGTGTTTCCGGTGACTGCGGTCAAGAGCTCGTTCGTACCGTCGTACGCGTAGCTGAGCCTCGCTCCGGACAGCTCGTCCGTCGTCTGGGTCGTGACCGGACCACTCCACACGGCGGTCGACAATTGCACCACCTTCCCGTGCGAGGTGGCGATCGTCGCGATCGCGCGCGACGCGCTATCCAGGGTGACCGTGGTGATCTGTTGCGCGCCGACGTCTCCGGTCACGAGCGGGTTCCCGAATGCGTCGACGCGATAGCGCACGGAGTCCACGTTAGGCGGACTCACGAGCGCCCAGACGCTATCCACGATCACCCGCGTCGCCGGAGTCGTTGAGGAGCCCGTGTGTGAAGCCGTGTCGATCAGCTCCGCTGCGAGCGTCGAGCGAAACCGGGTACCTAACCGCTTGGTCACGCCGTCAGCGAGCACGGCCGGCGTACTGTCAGAGGCAATGGTGCTGGCGAAGTCGTAGCGATAGAGCCAGGTGTTACTGCCTCGATCGGTCACCTGCGTTAGGCGATGGTGCGTGTCGTACGTCCCGCTAAACGAGGTCGTGTTGGTCGGATCCCTGATCGTTGTCAGGTTCCCACTGGCATCGACCGTGAAATGCGAGACGCGCCCGCCCGGATCGGTGATTGTATTGAGCTTGCTGCTGGTGTAGGCCAGCGTGAGCGAGTCGCCGATTGGGTCGACGATTGCGGTGAGCAGGTTCGACCCATTGTAGTGGTACTGCGTCGAGTCGCCAAAGCGGTTCTTCGCACCGAGGAGATAGCCGGTCGGCGAAAACGTGAGGATGGTGCCATTCGGCGTGACGCGGTGGTAGCTCGTCACCGTGCCGCCGCTCAGAATGGTCGTGAGCGTCGTGAAGTCGCCCAAGGGAGAAACCCACGGCGACGTCTTGGTGGGCCGCGTGAAGAGCAAGATCGAGCCCGTGCCATCCGTGAGTGCGAGTGACAGCGAGTCCGATGTAAATATGAGATGCTGCAGTCCCGCGATGCCCCAGCCGGCGCCATACGGACTCGACTGCTCGTTATCGATCAATAGCGTAGTCGGCACGTTCGTCTGCGTGACTGTGCCCGCGTACACACCGCTCGTCCAGCGGCTCTTGATGATCGTCGTGTCGTGATAGATGCCCGTGGCGAGCACGGTCGAGATCTGGGCCGCCAGCCGCTTGGTACTCGTGTCTGTGCTGCTCTGCGACACGTAGAGCTCTGTCGTGCCGTTCGTGAACGTTTCGTTCACCCCGCCGCGCACGGCGGAAATGGAGAGCTGCTGCGCCAGGCGGAAGCTTGAATCTTTGACGTTCACGGACACCAACGCTAACGGATACGCCATCGCGCTCGAGTACACGAGTGACACGGAACGCGGGACGTCCAAGCTGGTGTACGCCGGCGTCGAATACCCGGCGGTGACATTGAAACAGCTCGCCGCACAGAGTGCGGTGTTCCGGTTGTACCCGTTGTGCGGCAACGCGGATACCGTCGGCGAGAGTGGCACAGGTACGTTGGTCGTCACGCTACCCAGGTCGGATCCAACGCCGTGAGTCAACGCGGCATTGAGCGTGACTGGTCCACCGCTGCCAGCCGGACCCGTCGTCACGCTCACGTTCGCGGTTCCCGAACTCAAAGCCGCGATCACCATCGGCGTCGTCGTGAGCAGGCTGCATGTGAATGCCGCCGGACAACCCTTCGTGAGGTTCACCGTGTCCGCGGTGGCACTCAGGTTCTTGACGGTAAAGCTCTGCGTATACGTCGTCTCTGGCACGACAGTGATCGTGTCTTTCGGCAGGACTTGAACCGGCTGTACCGTCACGGTATCGGTTGCTTGGAGATCGACGTTCCCCGAGGCGGTAATCGTGACTACACCGGTCCCCCGTGTAGTCCCGGCTGCAAAGAACAACCAGATATTCTTCGAGCGTCCGGCCTTGACCGTGTCCTGCACGGGACGGACGCTGCAGGACGAGATAACGCTCGGCTTCGTGCAGGTACTTACCATGATGTCGTCGAAACTCGAGTTGTTCTGGACTTGGAACATCGTCGAGTCCGTCGTGCCTACCGTGAGCGTGCCCACGTTGACGCCGCACGGGCTGATCGACTCGAAGCCGGCCGTGCAGAGGTTGAACAGACGTGCCCGATGCGCGGCTGCCTGCCTCGGATGAATCGCCGTCCGATCTGCGGCCAGCGTGTCCGCGCGCAGCCCGAGCGTCCGCCACGCCAACCCGCCGATCACCGAGGACACCACCGCCACAATCACGCTGAACCGAATACGCGCACGCATGGCACCGCTCCGAACAGGGAAGGAGACGGCCCATACGTTAGGCACAGCGTGTGCCGCGCCATAACGACGCCTAACTTACGGCATTTGGCTCACTTGGCTTCTCCCGGCCATCGCAGCCACGCTTACATTCTCGCAACTCTCGCGAGAAATTCTTGAGAATTGCTCCGCGGGATTCGCCCCATGCCGGTGCGCCAACGGGCAATGCGACAAGACTTGTCCGTAGTCGCGGAGTCAAACGCAACCGCCAACGTCTTCTAGGGCCTCGCAGATTTGCCGCAATCGTCGCTGCGCAGCGAACCCGCAAGCCGAGCTCGTCAGCTCGGCATCGAGATTCCGCCTAGCCGCCCGCGCCCAGCCGCACTATATTCGCGGCCCGCTCGACCGCCGCAAACAACGCTCGCCTAACCGAAAGTCGTTGTGCCGAAGGCTTGCCGTCCGCCGTCAGCAGAGCCGCACTGGGAGCTCCGCGCTTGAAATCCGGACCTTCACGCCGCCAGGTAGTCGCGTTGACCGAGGATGGGAAGACATACGACCGTCTGGCGCGAGCTATCCAGGGGAATGCGTCTCTGGTGCGCGCACCTGACTGGGAATCCCTCGTGACTCGTCTGCCGGCAATGTCGGTCGTAACGGTCGTGCTCGACCTTGCGGCCTCGCTTCCACCACGAGTCGACCTCGCGGCGCGCTCGCTCGTGCGTCGGCGTCACATCGCGCTCTTCGTGCTTCTCTACAACCTCGTGCTTTCTGAGGCGGAAACCAGCTTTCAACTGCGCCACGTTGCGGATGACTTCATCGTGCCGGAGAAACAGGACGACGCAACGATTCGAAGACGCGTGCTGGCGAACCCGGGACTTAGGCACGCAGTCAACCGTGTCCGAGGGGCGCTCCATGGCAGAATCTCACCGTCGATCGAACCGTATGCCGCGTGGTGCCTTACCACTCTGGAGAACGAGCCCGGCCGTCTACTGAGAGTGAAGGGCATGGTAACGGACGCACGACGCAGCCGCGCACGACTCGATCGCATTTTTGCTGATGCAAAGATTCGAGAACCACGACGTCTCATCGCCATGGTTCATACGATGGTTGCTGTTGCGCTCATGGAATTTCCCGGACGCAACACTGCCTCAGTTGCAGAAGAGCTCGGCTTCTCGTCTGCTGGCACGCTGTGCGAGTCCGTAAAACACGCAACCGGGAAGACGCTTGGAGCGATTCGTGAGTCTGGGGGCATCGACTACCTGGCAAATCTTTTCGAACAACGCTTCGGTGCAGCGACAGACAAGTGGCGTCTGCATGCGACGTTAGGCCAGGCCGCGAGCACCTTCGAGGCCGTCGCACAAGTGGACTTTCAGTTGATACTCGACTTGGACCTGCACGTGGGTTAGTCATCGCGGTGTTTGCAAACGCCGGATGGAAAGTTTGCATTCGACGATTGCGATCGGCCTTTCGGGCTGGTAGAGTGCTGCCCCGCACGAACGGACGACACGTCGATGATGACGGTGTGTCTGCGACCGTGAGCGAGGCCGCTCTATGCATGATATCGCGAACACGACGCCGGACATGCTGCTGCTCGCCAATGGCGTCTCGAAGGCGTATCTGCTGCACCACCGTGTATGCCCAATCGCAATCAACGACGAAGGTGCACTGATCGTCGCGACAGCGCCGGACGCGCTGCTTCCCGAAGCACTGGACGATCTTGGGATTGCGTATCGTAGGCCGGTAGTCGCGGACGGAAAGCCGAAGCATGAAGTCGAACGTCTGATCGCGCGCCTCACGAGCGGACAACGTTCTGAAGAGATGGCGCTGGTCTCGGCCGCCGAAGATACAAACGAAGGCCTCGTGGCAGACGTTCGCGACGTTGCGAACTCCGCGCCCGTCACAGCGTACGTCAACTACCTAATCGGCGAGGCGCTCCGCGCTTCTGCGAGTGACATACACCTCGAAGCCGATCAGTCAGGCCTGGTCGTCCGCTTCCGCGTCGATGGCGTGTTAGGCCCCGCACCGGCGGCTCCAGCCGGCCTCGAGCAAGCGGTCATCTCGCGACTCAAGCTCATGGCGGAGTTGGACATCGCGGAACGACGGCGCCCGCAAGACGGCCGCATTCGCGTGCGCATGGGCGATCGACATATCGACGTGCGCGTTTCGACCATCCCGACACTGCACGGTGAAAGCGTCGTTCTCCGGTTACTCGATCATGGCGGCCGCCCGATCACGCTCGATGCGTTGGGCATGCCGCCCGCGATTCAGTCGCAAATGGAAAGGCTCGCGCGACTCCCGCACGGCATGGTCCTCGTCACCGGACCAACCGGATCGGGCAAGACGACGACGCTCTATTGCGCGCTGCGCCTTCGCGATGCAGCGGCGGAAAAGATCATCACCATAGAAGACCCCGTGGAGTACCAGCTTCGCGGAATTACGCAGATGCCCGTGCACTCGCACGTGGGCGTCACGTTCGCCACGGCCTTACGCTCGATCCTGCGGCAGGATCCGGACGTCCTGATGGTGGGCGAGATGCGGGACGGTGAAACGGCCGCGCTCGCCATACAGGCCGCGATGACCGGACACCTCGTGGTGTCGACGCTCCACACGAACGACGCGTTAGGCGCAATTCCGCGGCTCATCGACCTGGGCGTGCCGCCGTTTCTGGTGGCCGCCAGCGTCAATGCCGTGATGGCGCAGCGTCTCGTCCGTCAGATCTGTCCCGCTTGCAAGGCAGTAGACCAACGAGCGTCACAACACGAGGGGTCCGGGCTGCCGCCTCACCTTCAGATTCGAACCGTTATGCGCGGTCGTGGCTGCGCGGCGTGCCAAGGCACCGGGTACCGGGGGCGATTGGGAGTTTTCGAGCTCGTGGCAATTAACGAAGCAATGCGGGATGCGATCGCTCAGAGCGCGACTCGGCGTGAACTCGAAGCGATCGCGCGCGAGGCTGGGTGGCGACCGTTTGCAGACGATGGCTGGAGCAAGGCCGCGAACGGCGACACGACCATCGACGAGGTGTTGCGTGTCGTTGCCGCCTAACATGACACGCCGGGCGTCAGGATTCACGCTGCTGGAACTGCTGGTGGTGTTGGCGATCATCGCGACGCTCGTGGCCGTGGTTGCGCCATCGATCTTCAGAAACGTCGGGGACGCGAAGGCGGACGCGGCCAAGAGCCAGCTCGAGATCTTGAGCCTGGCGCTGGATGCGTATCGCATCGACAACGATGCCTACCCGACCACGGCGCAGGGACTCGAGGCGCTGTGGACGAAACCCGCCCTCGCGAATGCGCCTCGGAATTGGCGCGGTCCGTATCTGCGCAAAGACGTGCCGTTAGACCCATGGGGAAGACCCTACGTGTACGTCGCACCAGGTCTGGAGAATCCCACTGGATACGACCTCTACACGTTGGGCCGAGATGGGAAGGCCGGCGGGAGTGACGAAGATGCGGACATCACATCGTGGGGCGGACCTGTGCATCAATGATCGCGGTACATCGATTCGCCTACCGGGCAGTGCGAGCTGACGGCGCGACGGAGACTGGCGAGCTGCAGGCCGAGAGCGCTGAGGCTGCTGCGACGGCGCTCGCGGGGCGCGGTCTCTGGCCAATCAGCGTCCGCGCCCAGCATGCGCGGGCGACGCTGCGGCGCGGCCTAACTGCCGCCGACTTGGCGTTAGGCCTCCGCGTTATGGCGACACTCCTCGAGAGCGGCCTTCCGATTGGCAAAGCGCTCGCGGCCATGCCGGATCTCGTGCCGCCGGCTTGGGTCTCCGCCCTGCCGGAGGTAGAGCGTGCTGTGCGTGAAGGAGCCTCGTTGGCAACCGCAGTCGAACGCTCGCCGCTCGAAGTACCCGCGGTCGTCACTGGAATGATCCGGGCAGGTGAGGCAGGCAGTGGGCTCTCGTCTGCGGTTCGACGCGCGGCTGTGCTCATGGAGGAAGCGGCAGCAATACGCAGTGCTATTCGTGGCGCCTTGGCATACCCGGCCGTCCTCGCGGTCGCTGGTACAGCGTCGGTCGCAGTACTCGTCGGCGTCGTGATTCCTCGCTTCGCCTCAATTCTCGGTGACCTCGGTCAGACGCTGCCGCCGAGCACTCGCTTCGTGCTCTACGCATCAGCCGTAGTGCGGGCGGGCTGGCTGCCTTCGCTGCTTGGCGTACTCATTGTATTGAGCGTGTGGCGCGCATGGGTGCAAACACCACGCGGCGCCCAACGCTGGCATTCCTTCATGTTGGCACTTCCATTCGTCGGCAGTATCCGCAGATCGGCCGCAACGGCGCGCGTCTGCGCCGCGCTTGCAGCGCTATTGGAAAGCGGCGTTCCCCTCGCGGTAGCCCTCACGCACGGCGCCAAGGCCAGCGGCGACGCTGCAGTCTCGTCGCGGATGCTCGATGCGCGCAACGCTGTAATCGGCGGATCTCGTCTCTCAACCGCTTTGGCAGCAAAGTCGGCACTTACTGATGTCGCTGCGCGCCTTATTCGAGCGGGAGAGGAAACCGGCTCGCTCGCATCCATGTTCTCGCACGCCGCCCGGCTTGAATCAGAACGCGCATCCGAGCGCCTGCGTGCAGGCGTTAAACTGCTCGAGCCCTCGCTCATTCTCATCTTCGGAGCCGTCGTTGCGTTAGTCGCCGCGGCATTGCTGCAAGCCATTTACAGTGTGCGCCCAACGTGACTCTCGATCGCGGTGTCACGCTCATCGAGTTGCTGGTCGTGCTGGTGCTGCTTGGCATCGTCTCCGGCGTCGTGGGGTTGACGATGCGCTCGGCGGGTTCCTTCCCTGTTAGGAACGGCATTGACGCAGGGCAGGTCGTGGCGGCGCGTGTTCGCGATTCTGCAATTCGACTGGGGCGGCCCGTCACGATTGTAATCGAGCGCGACTCCCAACCACTTGCCGTTCGCGCGCTCCCGGATGGCCGCGTGGTCGCTGACGGGCGCCTTGGAGTCGATCCACTGAATGGAGTTGCGGATGCGAAACCGTGAAGTTGCCAAGAGGCGCGGTTTGGTGCTGCTCGAGGTGATTGTGGCGCTCACTATCTTCTCCGTGGCGGGCGTAAGCGTCGTCACTCTGGCCGCGAGCGCACTCAGCGCGATGACGCGCGCTCATCGAGCCGACGTAGCTAGCCAGCAAGCCAATCATTTCTTCGACGCCGTATCACTGTGGCCGCGCTCAGACCTCGATCGGCATCTCGGTGATCGAGCGGAAGGCCCGTGGCGTCTGCGGGTTGGACGGCCGATCCCGACGTTGTATGTCGTGTCGCTCCGTGACTCGACGACTGATCGAACCCTGTTCGCCACATCGCTATTCCGCTCGGAGGCATTGCATGCGGTGCCGTAACGGGTTCACGCTCATCGAGATACTTGTAGCCCTGATCGTCGGTGGCATCGTCATCGTCGGTGCGCACGACATTCTCGATGCCCTGACCAGGAGTGCAAATGCTGCGCAGTTAGGCGCGGTGAGTGCAGACCGTAGCGCCAACGGCGATGAGCTGCTCCGCAGCCTAACGGGAAGGATGGATCTCGCGACGCCTGGAGCCAAGCCATTCTTCGGGAGCGAGCGGATCACCGCATTCTCTTCGTGGTGCGAAGTGCCGCGCGGTTGGCTCGAATCGTGTTCCGTTGTTCTCGCGTTCGATACGTCGTTCGGAAAAGCGGCCCTCATCGCACGCGTGAACGACTCGACACGCGTTGTGCTGTTGCGTGGGTTTACCAGCGGCTCGTTTCGATATCTGGAGAGCGCGGCGAACGGTGGTGTCTGGCAACGGCTATGGGGCCGAGGCGTCAGTGCGCCCTCTGCGATCGGCGTACTGATCGATCGCGACACACTCATAATAGCGGTGGGTGAGCGAGGATGAGGATGCAGCGCCGAGGCTTCGTGTTGGTTGCCGTGCTCTGGGTCATGGTCGGTCTGAGCGCCCTGGGAGTCGGCATTGCCCTGATCGCACGGCGCGCGGTTGACGAGGCGCGAAACCGCATCGCGTTGCGCACTGCGACCTGGAGTGCGCAAGACTGTGTATCGAGGGCACAAGCAGTCATCGCTGCCGCGCTCGACCATCAAGCGGCGATCGCTGGAGATTCTACGTCCTGGGAGACGCTCGGCCAATCGCTCGCTGCCTCGTCGTTGATGCACGTTAGCGAATGTTCTGTCGAGCTGCATGCGGCGGGAGAGTTGTTGAACGTCAACACCGCTGACAGCGCGATGCTTTTTCCATTGATGCGCGCGTTGGGCGTAGGGCCGGCCAAGGCCGATTCACTCGCCGAGGCGATTCTGGATTGGCGCGACACCGACGACCAGCCGCGACCACTTGGTGCCGAACGAGCCTGGTATGCTGCGGCGCATCGTGCATTGCCACGCAACGGTCCATTCGCAGACGCCCGCGAGTTGGAGCTGGTTCGAGGCGTTGATGCTGTTCCCGGGCTGGACACGGTGTTCTCAACGGAAAAGGGTCGAGTATCACTAAACGATGCGGCGCTTCCGGTGATCGCCGCGCTACCAGGTTTCACGCGTGAGGCGGTCGCCCTTGTTGCGGAGCACCGCACGAGGCATTCGCCGATCACGGACTTCTTGAGTTTTGCCACCGAGCTGTCGCCTGGTGCTCGCGACACGCTGCAATCGCATTACGGCGATCTCGTTGAGCTCGCAACGACGATTCCCGATGCATGGATTCTCACGAGTCGAGGCACGGCCGGGGGGGCGCCCCGCGTCATTGAGGTGATCGAGCTACGACTTGTCCTCGCTGGTGGGCGGGCCGCCACCGTCCGTAGACGGACGTGGATCGAATGACGACAACGCTGGGCTTGGCGATTTCGAGTGATCGCGTCAGCGGGGTGCTGGTGTCCCGCGGTTCCGAGAAATGGGCTGAGGTTCGAGTATGCGATGGAAGCGCATCAAGGGGGGAGGTCATCACCCACCTTCTGGCCGAGTGTCCACGGCCTTGGTGGGTTAGGCGTCGTGTCGTTGCCGCAATCGGTCCGAGCGGCGTGCAAGTAAAGCGACTCACCGACTTGCCACCATCGCGCGACCGCAAGGCGCTTCGCGCAATCGTCCGTGAGAGCCCGGGCCGGTTCTTTCTCAAGAACGGGGTTCCGCTCGAGACGACCTGCGAGCTCTTGCCGGACGACGGCACCATATGGGCGGCTGCCTACGATGGGGAATTGATCGACGACATAGATCGAGCGTGCCGCAGAGCAAGGTGGCGCTTGCAGACGTTGGTACCCGTCGCTGTTGCGCTCCGGCTGGCGACGCGTGAGCAGTCTGTTGGCTGGCAGGACGGCGACCTGCATCTCGAGGTTACGTACCACGGCACCGCGCTCGGCCAATTGCGTTGCGCGCGCGACGCAAAGGACATGTTGTCCAACGCGGTAGCTGACGACCGCCGAGCACACCTGCTGGCGGCATTCGGTGCTACGCAGATCGCGCGTCGTGAACCGCTTGCGGTCCAACGGTCGGTCTTGTTCAACACGCGTCCTTCTCGTACGCAACTGCTTGTCGCCGCGGCGTTCTTCGCGTTGGCGCTTCTCTGCTGGTGGCTCACGCCTCCTTTTGTCTCGACGATTCGTGCGAAAAATGCCCAACGCGCGCTATCACACCTCGCATCACGAGTCAGTGCGGATCGGCGCGACGCGATGGCGCTCGACACTCTGACCGCGAAGCTGCGCGACATCGCCGCGTTCGAAGCGCGAACCCGATCGATGTCGTTGCTGCTTGCCGAGATCACGCGGGCGCTGCCTGACAGCTGTACGATCACGCAACTCCAGGTCGTGGACAGCACCGGAGGAAGCCTCGTCGCCCTGGCACCGAGGGCAGCAGAGATCGTCGACGCACTGGAACGGGTGCCCCTCATCGTGGCGCCGACGATAGCCGGTCCGGTGGCAAGTCAATCGTTAGGCGGACGATCACTCGAGAGAGTTTCGGTGGCCTTCCGACTTGTTGAACAGTGATGCGCGTACTGCTTCCGGTGATGTCGGATCGCGATCGGCGGGCGCTTGCTGCTGGCGCAACCTGCATTGTGTTGACGGTCATGCTCGGGACAGTCATACCTGCCGAACGCAGGTGGCAAGCCCATGCGGAAATTCGGGCGGCGTTGTTGTCTCGCGAGTTGGCGGAGGCGAGGGCGGTGTTGAGTCGTGAGATTGCCACGCGCGATTCGGTGGTCGCGCGAGCGCGGATGCTCCAGACAGTCGAACGAGATCTCGTCCGGGTCGAAAGTAAATCGAGCGGAGAAGCGACACTTGCCGCCCTCGTCTCGACGGCTGCCGCATCGTCAGGCATCAAAGTCGACGCCCTCGCACTCGATGCCGACGGAGTCGATGCGGGACCGCTCGAGTACGTCTCCGTTACCGGCGACGCGACCGGCGATATTCAGTCGCTCGCTGCCTTCTTGACGGCAATGGAACGTGCATCAGCGCGCGTCGCGTTCCGAGCACTTTCGATCACGCAGTCAGATGCCGGCGCACCCGACACACGTGCCGAGAACCTTCGGCTCGAGTTTACGGTGCAGGCTCAGGTTATTTCTGCTTCGCGCGCACGCCCGTGAATCGCTTGGCTCTGTTGCGCGCGCTGCTCTGGCTACTGACAGCGGTGTTCTTCGCCGGCGCTGTGGAGCGCGCCCGCTTTGTGTCGTCGACCAACGTTCAGCGGGGCGGTTCCCAGACGGCCGCGCCGGCGTTTCCTCAACTGCCCATCGCCGCAGAATCGCTGAATGCGCTCGCCGATCACATTGTGGGCGCCGACGCATTTCGGATCACGAGACGGCCATCGCCGGTGCCCTTCGGCGCCACAGCCGATGCCCGAGCGGCCACCGTTCCAAAGCCGTCGAAGCCTGCGTTAGTCCTGTCAGGCATCGTTGGCGGACCGCCGTGGATTGGCGTAGTCGATGGCGTACCCGGTCACGATCAAACCGTTCTGGTGCATTCGGGTGATACGCTCGGTGGCCTCCGCATCAGAAGTATCACCAAGGATCACGTTCTCGTCGCCGGCCTCGATACCGTGTGGCGCCTAACCGTGCATCAGCCATGGCAGTGACCGTTCGGCGCTGGATCGCCGTCGTCGCCGTCGCGTTCGTGTCGTGTCCTGCTGTTGCACAACATGCCGACAGCTCGATATCGGTGCGGGGCGATAGCGTCAGCGTCCATCTCGTCGATGCGGACCTGCGTGCGGCTGTCGAATCGTTGGCACCATTCCTGGACCGGCCCGTGGCGTTTGGCAGTGCCGTGCCCGGAGCTCGCGTGACGCTGGAAACGCCGCGCCCCGTGCCTCGCGGCGACGTGCTCGGATTGCTGACTGGCCTCTTGGCGAGTCAGAACCTCGAGTTGGCGCGGGACTCCACACTTTATCGAGTGGAGGCGAAGGCGGCAGCACCGGCGGTTGCGACGGCGCCTAACGCGGCGAGCTCGCGCGCAAGCGTACAACTCTTCATCATCCATCTGCGACACGCACGAGCCGCCGACGTGGCGGCGACCGTCAACGCACTCTACGGTCGTGCGAGCGCGTTGGGAGAACCTGGAACGGAACATCCAACCACGCTCGATCAGCAGCTGCAGTCAACTCAGATTCCACCGGTCGGCGCGCAAGGCGCAGTCGTTGCGAGTGTCGCTGGCCGGAATGCGACGTTGTCCGGTGATGTAACGATCGTGCCTGATGCACGGAGCAACAGCCTGCTGATCAGAGCGAGCCAGAGCGACTTTGACCTGATTACGGCCGCGGTGAACGCGCTCGACACACGGCCGCTGCAAGTGTTGATCGAGGTCATCATCGCGGAAGTGCAGCGCGACCGGAGTCTCGCATTCGGCGTCGATGCGACGCTTCCGCCGACGCGAGTGGGCTCGTCCAAGACAGTCGTGAACGGCTCGCAAGTCGGCGCCGGCCTAACCGACGTCATTGTGCACGCGTCGCACCTCACGGGGCTCGACATCGACGCGACACTGACGGCGGCCGCCGAGCGCGGCGACGTTCGCATCCTCAGCCGACCGATTCTCATTGCCGCCAATAATCAACCGGCGACCATCAACGTGGGCAGCCAGCGTCCGTTCGTACAGCTCTCGCGTACGCTGGCGACGGACAACACGGCGCGCGATCAGGTGGTGCAGTACATGGACGTCGGAACCAAGTTGACGGTGCTGCCGACGATCAGCCCCGATGGCTACGTGGGCCTCGAGGTGACGCAGGAGGTCGACAATGCGACGAGTGAAATCGCTTTCGATGCCCCTGTGATTTCGACTCGCTCGGTTCAGACGCAACTGCTCTTGAAAGATGGCCAAACCGTGGCACTCGGCGGCCTGACAGACAGCGAGCACGATGTGTCGCAAGGCGGTATCCCGTTGCTGTCGAGCATCCCGCTGTTAGGCGGCTTGTTCGGGCACGTCAGCCGTCAGACTACATCGACCGAGCTGTACCTGTTCCTTACGCCCCACGTACTGCACACGGACGCCGACGCCGATAGCGTCACTGCTCCCCTCATCAAACGCGCACAGCCGGAGCGACCATGATCGAGAACCAGTTGAAGGAGCTGATTGTTGGGAATTCCGCCGCCATCCGCCGACTGCGAGACACTATTGCGCGCGTCGGGCGGAGCAAGCTTCCGGTTTTGATTCTGGGTCCGACTGGCGCCGGCAAGGAGCTCGTCGCGCGCGGTGTGCATCTCGCGAGCGGCCGAACGGGCAAATTCGAGACGTGCAATGTTTGCGCACTGAGTCCCGGACTGTTTGAGAGCGAGGTATTCGGTCACGTTCGCGGCGCATTTACCGGGGCGGTGGCAGACAAGCGCGGACACCTCGTTACTGCGAACGGCGGTACGATGTTCTTCGACGAGATTGGAGCGCTCGCACTCGAAAGCCAGGCAAAATTGCTCCGCGCACTCGATGGGTATGCGTTTCGTCCGGTTGGCGCGTCGCAGGACCGGCAGAGTGATTTTCGCGTAGTTGCCGCAACGAACGAGGATGTGCCGGCCCTCGTCGCTGAAGGACGGTTTCGAGACGATCTCTGGTATCGCCTGGCCGGTATCACGTTACGCGTGCCATCACTTTCCGCTCGCCTCGAAGACCTGCCCGACTTGGTGCAGCATCTTCTCACTCGTCGGTCGGGTCATTCGAGCCGACAAATGACTGTATCGGCATCGGCGATGGTTGCGCTCCAAGGGCACAGCTGGGATGGAAACGTTCGCGAGCTGGCGGTCACATTGGAACGCGCGGCGCTCTTTGCCGAAGACAACATCATCGACGCGACCCAGGTGATTGCGGCGATCGAAACGGTGTCGAAGCGAGTGCACGGGTTGCAGAAGACGACTCGCGGTCAGCTGATCGCCGCGTTGCGCACGGCAGCCGGCGACGTCGGCATGGCAGCGCAACTGTTGGGCGTTAGCCGCCCAACCGTGTACCGGCACTTGGCGGCGCTTGGGCTCAGGGCGCGTCGCTGGCGGAACTCGTGGGCCGATTCTCAAGAATTTCTCGCGAAAGTTGCGAGAATGTCGGCGTGGCGCGAGGAGCGAGATGAGCCAAGTGAGCCAAATGCCGTGAGTTAGGCAGGGCGCCCGCACGGCACACATGGTGCCTAACGTATGGCCCGTCTCCATCTCCTCCGGAGCAGTGCCATGCGTCCCCTGCGTCGAATCGGCGTCGTCCTAGTATCGGTATCGTTGTTAGCGTTCATGGCGTCGCACGCGCGCGGCTTGCGAGCCGCGACTGTGCAGTCGCAGCCGGCGCTTCGGCAACCACCCTCCAAACTCCTGCTCTCGGCTTGTGTCGACGGGTTCAGCTCTATCGATCCCTGTACCGGGGTCTCCGCCAGCCTGAACGTCGGCGACTCCGTCCTCAGAGTCTTCCGCTTTGACAACGGCGAAAGCATGGATCAGACGGTCGCGTCCAGCTGCACCGCGACGAGCTTCACGACGTGCTCGGTGAGCCCATCCATCCTCGTCGTCCATGCGGGACAAGAAGGCTCGTTCACCCTCAAGGTCAAAGGGACATCAGGCGGGAAGGGCGCCGTCGTGATCGCACTGTCCGGGGACGGCATGGTGCAAGGCAGCGATACCATCACCGTGAATCCGATATCTGTAACCCCGACGATCACTATTCAGGAAGCGTCCGACACGACGTACACTCAAAGCTTCAGCGTACACAACCTTGGCACGGTTGCCGACACGGTGACTCTCGCGGCTTCGTGCAGCCCGGGATTCACGTGCTCGCTGCTCAGCTCCACTCCGATGCCGTTGGCCGCGCATGGCGTCGGCACGGCGAATGTGAACGTGACCACCAGCGGCCAGGGTACGAGTGGGACGGTGACGCTCGGGGCGACGCCAACGCATGGCGTTGGTGGCGGGTCCGCCATAGTGACTGTCAACGTCCCGGTGCCGCTCCCACCGACCGTCGCGATGCTGCCGCACAACGGATACAACCACAGCACGGCTCTCTGCGCCCTGAACTGCTTCAACGTCACGGCGGGATACGCGACGCCATCTTACGTCAGCCTAGACGTATCGCGATCCGTGACGCTGGTCTATTCAAGCGCGATGGCATATCCCCTAGGCGTGGTCGCCGCGAACGCCAAAGACTCGAGCTTTCGCTTGGCGCAGCAGCTTTCAATTTCCGCCACGCGAGGCGGCGTACATGAAACTTTTACCAACGGCACGACGGAACTCTACTTCTCACAAACTGCGACAGACACAAGTACGAAGCGGCTAGCCGGCCAAATCTCGGCCGTGCTTTCTACCGGGATTTATTATGACACGACGACCATAAAGAGTCGCTGGACGAGCGGCCCCTACTCCGGCACAGTGACCCAGACCAGCGTGCCCACGACGCTGTTGATTGATAACGAGCAATCAAGCCCGTTTGGCTCTGGTTGGGGCATCGCCGGTTTACAGCATCTGGTCGTTGCCTCTGATTCACTTTCGATCGCCGTCACGGATGGGACTGGATCGATGCAGCTCTTTGCGCGGCCTAACAAGACATCACCTTGGGTCTCTTCTCCGGGTGACTTCACGACATTCACCACGCTCACGAGCGGCGGCACTATAACCGGCTATCAACGTAGGACTCCGGACGGAATCGTCTTCGCGTTTTCACCCACGGGATTCTTGCGGTCGGCCAAGAATCGCTTTAACGACTCGACTTCGTACCACTACAACGCGTCGAATTTGCTCACGGCGATCGTCGACCCGATCGGCGACTCGATTACCCTGACTTACACGAGCAATAAACTCAGCACACTCACCGATCCTGGCGGGCGGGTTACCCATGTTACCGTTGATGCGAGCGGCAACCTCGTCACAATCAAGGATCCTACCGGCACGTCGACTTTCGGCGGCACCTACGACAGCCACCACCGCCTAACGCAGATGACGGACCGGGCCGGAAACACGTGGCTCTATCGTTATGATTTTGCGAGCACCATCGCCTCTGATAGCACGCCCGCCGTAGTGGCCGATGGCGTAACTAAGCGCTTAGGTACTCACTTTCGGTCGACCCTTGCCGCGGAGTTGATCGATACTGCCACGCATACAGGTTCGTCTGCTGCGCCGGCACCGCCCGTCAGGTCCGACAGTGTCTGGGCCATCGAGGTGCGGCCGGCCGTGGACTCCGTTAGAATGGCAGTAGATGCGTTTGGGGATCCGACACTTGTCGAGGACCTTCAGGCACAGATTACTAGCACCATTACGCGGAATACAGCCTCACAACCAACGAAGACCGTTACCACAGTTCACGGCCGCACCGTGGAAAATTCAACGGACGTGTGGAACGGCGTAGACGAGACGAAAACGACAAATGCGCTGACCGGCGCAGTCGTAACGTTCCAGTTCGACTCGACCTATCATCTGTTGACGGCCATAGGCGGAAGCACGGTGGCTGACACATTCTTTCTCGAAGCAGGGGGGAAGGTCGCCGAACTCGAAAAAAGCGGAGGAGTCTTCACAAGCTTTAGTTACGATTCGCATGGCCGGCTACAGAAGGTGACCGATCCCGCGTTACACGTGGACTCGGTCATCTTTTCGACCGGTGGCTATCGGAATACGGCAACATCCGTCTTGCAGAATCGCATTACGTCCTTCGGATATGATCACTATGGGCGCATTGACACCGTTAGAACGGGTAGCTCAGTTTCCGTTTCGCAAGAAGATTCACTTGGTCGCAGGCACCGCACGATATTGCCTAACGGGGTTAGCGTCACCTTCGCCTACGATTCTCTTTCAAACGTTCGTTCGATTACGGACGCGATGGGCCAGACGTATCAGTACTCCTATAATTCGCTCGGGTGGCTCGTAGCACAGATTGATGCGGACACAAATCACACGCTCTCCGCGCGAACGGACAGCTTCTTCTACAGCGCGGCTGGCCTGCCCACAAAGCATCGTGATCGGAACGGTGCTGTGACCAGCTTTACGTATGACCCCGAAGGCCGGCCCCTTACGCGCACGCTGGCTGACGGCCGCGTGACACGTTATGGGTATGATCCCACAGGCCTCTTTGAGACGGATTCCAGCGCCGAGAGCATCGACTCGGTTTCACTGGATTCGGCTGGCCTCCGCCAATCGGAATTCACAAAACAGCTTGGTCGCACTTACACACTCGTCTCGACGGCGGACACGAACGCGCTCGTACGAGCGTTAGCAGTGAGGCAAGGCACGACCTTGCTCGATTCCGTGAGCTATGGGTATGACGGTACCTTTCGACTGGACACGTTAAGAACTGGGGCGTCGAAGAGCCGTTTCCGCTACGCGGCTGATGGACTTCTGCAGTCATGGATTCTGCCGACAGGCGACAGCATAAGTATGCTCTACAGCGGGACGCACCAGGCGCTCAGCGAGACACACAGCAGCATCGCGGCTAAAGTACTCAACGAGTCGGTTCAGCGAGACACACTAGACCGTGTAATTCAGGAAACTATGGCCAGGCTTGCTGACACCGTCCGGTACTTCGCGTACGACTCGACAAACAGGCTCCTGAGCTACTTAGACTCGGCGTCCGTCGACAGCCTAATATGCGTGCCGGATCCAAACGGGCAGGATGGCCAACACTGCTCGATGGCAGGCGGAGGGGTGCAGACGGCGGACGAGACTTACACGTACGACTCCGCCAACAATCGTCGAGATATGGGCGCCGTGCTCACAGCGGAAGACCGCCTAACCAGGTTCAATGGATACACGCTGACATACGACAACGATGGGAACATCACACACAAGTCGAAGGCCGGCTTTGATCAATACTACTACTGGAACAGCATTGGTGAGCTCGACAGTGCCATCACGAACGGCGTGGCCGTGCGCTTCGGTTACGACGGACAAGGGCGCCGTATCCGAAAAAGCACATCGACGCGCAGTCTTCGCTACATCTATGATGGCCTTGTCCTGATTGCTGAAGTCGATTCCGCGACAGGCATCGCGCAGAAGATCTACCGCTATTATCCGGGCGTCGATGATCCGCACAGTGTCAAGGAGCTGACGGGAACGTATTACTACCTTTCAGGTATCGCCTCCCCTGGCGTATTTGGACTGGCCGATTCGACCGGCGCCTTGAGGAACCGATATCGGTACGCCCCGTGGGGCCAGCTTGAGGACTCTCTAGAAGGAGTGCCTAACGCACTAAAATTCGCTGGACGAGAGTATGACGCCGAAACGAATCTTTACTACAACCGTGCCCGTTACTACGATCCTCAGCTTGCGCGATTCATCTCTCAGGATCCACTGGGGCAGGTCGCGGGTGTCAACGAATACGCTTACTCAGGCGATAACCCGCTGGGGAATACAGATCCAACCGGCCTCGACTGCACATCTGGGTATCTCCAACTTACTTGGACATACCCAAACCCGAGGGGTATTGTAGTGCAAGCGTATGATTTTATTCTATGCGACGACGACGAGGGCCTCGGCGTGGCGGACAATGGAGCTCCCGGCGCGTTCGGTAACACAGTGACTGGCGGGGGTGGTGGCGGAGGACGGGTGGCGAGCCCGCCCAAGCGACCAGGTTTCTTTCGGAGGGTCGGCAGGTGGTTGGACAGCGATTGCGGAGCAGAGTCAGCGAAATTGGCAGGGACCGTACTGGGAGACGCAAGTTGGTTCGTGGGTGCCGGGGAGCTCATCGAGGGTGCAAAGCTGGCGAAGGCATCGTTTGAGGCAGGATCGATTGCCTATTTTACGAGTGAGGCCTGGCTTGGAAGTAAGATGCTTGCACCGATGTCGCGGCAGTTTTCACTTGCGGCCGGCGCTGCAGCTGGCGGTGCTGAGGCGAAGCTAACGATGTACTCTACCCAAACGTCGTTGGACAACCTCGCGGCTAATCCGGGCTCTAATCCTCCAGAGAGTTGGATGGACCTTGTGCCTTTCCTCGACCTAGGTCCAGCGCTGAATCGGTTTGCTAACGCTTGCTTATAGACAACCTGAGGCTCAGTGTCGCTGAACAGCACGCTTTCCAAGAACATTCGTTGGGGGGTTGCGAACGGGGCTCTCTTCGCAGCCGTGTTGAGTGGTCTTGTGGCCCTCATAAGGGCGCCAAGCGGTGAGCTTACCGGTTCACGGCTCTGGCTTGTGATCGCCACGTACTTCGCGAGTGGAATATCAGCTGGCTTCGTTGTTGGAATATTGCGTCCTTGGACGCGGCGCAGGGCCGGGGCGCTTCTCGTTGGTATCGTCGCAGCGGTGCCAGTCGGTATCGCAATCGAACTGGCCTACGACATGACTAGTCAGCAGCACTTCAGCTGGCTCGTCCTCTTGCTTTTCACGGTTATTGCTGGTCCGCTAGGTGGATGGATTCGGTGGAGCCAGACTTGGGGACGGGCAAATGACGGGCCGGACCTGGAACGACGATCGTAAATTGAGAGGCTTCTTGGACCGAATCGGGCTCCCTCCTTGGTAGAAACGTCTTAGGCCCGGCGTAATCGCGAGCCGCGTAAATGAGGAGGGCGGGCAGCTTGCCGGACCTCGCTGTGCCCAACGGACGCCTCAAAGGCGTGAAGCGCTACGACTCGCGCCGGAGGCGCTGCTATTCTTGACGCCTTGCTTTGCACGAAGGCAGCTCGAATAGCTGCTCGAAACGCGGTCATCCACGAGAGTCCGTTAGTCGGTCGCGGGAAATGTGCGGGGGACCTTGTGGCAGAAACGCAATGTTTGCCGGGAGAAGCGCGACGCGATTTCCCTATGGAGACCGCCTACAGCCTTTCACCTGGCCGAATGTGACGATCATAGTCTTCAATGTGACTTCCGTCCTCTCCTTCTGGCGGTTCCGAGTGTAGTTGGAATACAGGCGATGCCGCGGGATGTCGCGGCGGTTAGCGGCCACGTTGGATGTGAGCACGAGTTTGTTCTGCAGTGCCTGTTTCTGGTCCTCTCCCATGGACTCGGGGCCGTGGTCGACCACGAGACTCTTAGGCAGCCCGCTCCTGCGCAAATGCCTCTGCGGCCCCGGTAGCGTAATTTCCTAACCCATTCGAATCGGTAACTCCCGCACGCGCTTCTTCGTCAGCGCGAACACCGCATTCGCCACCGCCGGCGCAATCGGCGGCGTCCCCGGCTCGCCAATCCCGCCCGGATGCTCGCTGCTCTCGACGATGTGCACGTCGATCTTCGGCGCCTGGTTCATTCGCATCACCGGATAATCCGCGAAGCTGCTCTGCTGCACGCGCCCGTCCTTGATCGTGATCTCGCCCATGAGCGCCGCCGAGAGCCCGTAGATGATCGCGCTCTCCATCTGCGACTCGACGATCGCAGGATTCACCACGATCCCGCAGTCCACCGCACACGTCACCCGATGCACGCGCACCTTCTGCGCCTCGACGCTCACCTCGGCGACCTGCACCACGATGGTGTTGCCGAAGCCGTCGAGCAACGCTATGCCACGCGCGTGTCCGTTAGGCAGGGGTTTGCCCCAACCGGACTTCTCCGCGGCCAGGTTCAGTACCGCGAGGCGGCGCGGCGAGTCGGCCAAGAGGTGACGCCTGAGCTCCACGGGATCCTTGCCGCCCGCAGCCGCCAGCTCGTCCAGGAAGCTCTCGACCACGAAGTCGGTGCTCGAATGCCCAACGGAACGCCACCACCACACGGGCACCGGCGTCTCGGGGATCCCGTACTCGACGTGCATGTTGGGGATCGTGTACGGGAAGTCGTCGCCCGTCCCGGACACGGCGTCGCCGTCGATGCCCTTGTCCACGGCCTGCTTGCCGTACTGTGCGAGGATCGACGGCGCGACGAACCTGTGCGTCCACGCGACGGGCCATCCGTTCGCATCGAGCTTCGCGCTCAACCGGTGCAGCGCGGCCGGCCGATAGCCATCGTGTTGGATATCATCGGGTCGGTCGTAGATCACCTTCACGGGCGCGCCGACAGCCTTCGATGCTTCGACGGCATCGGTCACGAAATCGGTTTTCGACCGCCGGCCGAAGCCGCCGCCCAGGAACGTCGTGTGAATCGCGATCTGATCCTTGGTTAGACCGGTGATCTGCGCGGCGGTGTCGAGTGCGCCCGTCTGACTCTGCGTTGGCACCCACACGTCACACCCGTCCGCCCGCACGTGCGCCGAGCAGTTCATGGGCTCCATGGTCGCGTGCGCCAAATACGGCAAACGATACTCGGCGTCCACTGTCTTCGCCGGGTCGGCGCTGGCGACGCTGCCGGTCTCGCGCACGAGGGCCAGCGGCTGGGCGAGCCGGTCCTCGAAGATCTTCCAGATGCCGGCCGAATCGAGCGTTGCGTTAGGCCCGAGGTCCCACTCCACCGTGAGCGCATCGCGGCCCTTGTACGCGGGCCAGTACCCGTCGGCCACCACGGCGACGCCGCTCGAGATCTGCACCACATGCCTAACGCCCGGCACGGCCTTGGCTTTCGCGTCGTCGACGTGCGCGACCTTGCCGCCGAATACCGGACACCGCTTGACCACGGCCACGAGCATTCCCGGCCGCCGAGTGTCGATGCCAAACCCGGCGCTGCCGTTCGTCTTGGCCGGCGTGTCCACGCGCTTGGCGCGCGTCCCCACGATGCGGAATTCGGCGGGCTGCTTGAGCTTCGGTTGGGCAGGCACGGGCAGCTTCGCCGCGGCGGCCGCCACCTGTCCGTACGATACGGACCGCTTCGATGCGGTGTGAATGACCTTGCCGCTCTCGGTGTGACACGACGCGGGCTCGACGCCCCATTGCGTGGCGGCAGCCGAGACGAGCATCTCGCGCGCGGCCGCGCCGGCTGTGCGCATGGGATCCCACGACGTGCGCACCGATGTGCTGCCGCCGGTGCTCAAGCGGCCGTGCCGCAGGGTGATGAACGCGGCGGTCACCGGCGCCTGCACGACCCGCACCTGCTTCCAATCGGCGTCGAGCTCCTCGGCCAGGATCATCGGCAGCGCGGTCATCACGCCCTGGCCCATCTCGGACTTGTCGAAGTAGACCGTGACCGTGTCGTCGGTACCGATGAGAAGCCACGCGTTAGGCGACAGTCCGGCGGCGTCACGAGCCTCGTCTCCTAACTTGGTCAGGCGATCAGCCGACGGTAGATAGAGCGCGATGAGCAAACCGGCGCCGGCACCGGCGCTCGAGCGCAGAAAGTCGCGGCGGGTGACGGTGGTGGTCATGTCACACCTCCTGCGCGGCGCGGTGAATCGCGCTGCGGATGCGACTGTACGTGCCGCACCGGCAGATGTTGCCGGACATCGCGTGGTCGATGTCGTCGTCGGTGGGACTTGGGTGCGCGGCCAAGAGAGCGGCGGCCGACATGATCTGCCCCGACTGACAGTAGCCGCACTGGGGCACGTCTTCCTCGACCCACGCCTGTTGCAACCGGTGCCCGTGCTGCGTGGCCAGGCCTTCGATGGTGGTCACCTTGTGGCCGGCAGCGGCGGTGATGGGCGTCATGCACGAGCGCACCGCCTTGCCGTCCAGATGGACGGTGCAGGCGCCGCACTGGCCCATGCCGCACCCGAACTTGGTGCCCGTTAGGCCGATCGAATCGCGCAGCACCCACAGGAGGGGCGTATCGGCGGCCACGTCGACGGTGTGCGACCGCCCATTGACGAGTACGGTGAACGACGGCATGGGACTCCGCTCCGGTGCGTGTCTGTCTCATAGTGTACCGGCGGGTCCCGGCGAATGCTACGTGCGTTCCTTTCGCGTACGGCTGGGCCCGCCCGTGGTACCCGAGGCCGTGTCGGGACCGGGCCGAAATTCTCGATTGTTATGAGACAGGGTGAACACGACACTGGCACCGGAGGAGGCTTCATGCGCAGGAGTTCCTTGTTTGTTATCGGCTTGGCCGCGGTTCTTGGAGGGGTGTTGGCTGGCTGTTCGGAGAAGCCGACGGAAATGTCGGCGGTGCCCAACGGCAATCGAGGGCGCCAGGGCGGGGATACGATCACGCCCCGCCTCGTTAGGCAACTGGCGAAAGGCCGCGGCATCGTGGCATACCCTCGGCCGCCCTACGTGCGGCCGGCGCTCGTGCGGTTGGGCCGCGAGCTCGCCTTCGACAAGATCCTGAGCGGCAATCACGACGTGTCGTGCATGACGTGTCACCTGCCGCGCTACGAAACCGGCGACGCGCGCAGCCTGGCCATCGGCTCGGGCGGCACGGGACTCGGGCCTAACCGGACGCATCCCGACGGCATCAACATCCCGCGCAACGCGCCAGCGCTGTTCAACCTCGGTGCCATGCGGCACCTGTTCTGGGATGGACGCGTCGAGGTGGATGGCCACGGGCACGTCAGCACGCCGGCGGGTGCGCAGCTCACCACGCAGATGACGAACGTGTTCGAGTTCGGCGCGCTGTCGGCGCAGCCCATGTTTCCACCCACGAGCGCGGCCGAAATGCGCGGATCGTCGGGCAACGAGCTGTCGGGCTTCACGGACAACGACGTCACCCAGATCTGGGCCGGTCTCATGCGCCGGTTAGGCACGATCCCGAAGTACCGCCGCATGTTCGAACGGGCGTATCCGGGGAAGCGCTTCGACGACATGAATTTCGCGTACGCGTCCAACGCGATCGCCGGGTTCATCGTGAACGATCTCACGTTCCGGAATTCGCCGTGGGACCGCTTCATGGACGGCGACGACGGCGCGCTCACGCAGCGGCAGTTGGACGGCGCGGCGAAGTTCCTCACGCTCAAGTGCTCGATTTGCCATAACGGTGCCACGTTCAGCGACGATGAATTCCATAACGTGGCGGTGCCGCAGATCGGTCCGGGGAAGGGCAACGGTGCGGCGGGGCTCGATGACTTCGGGCGCATGAACGTGACGGGCGATCCCGCGGATCAGTACCGCTTCCGCACGTCGCCGCTGCGCAACGTGGAGCTGACGGGTCCGTACGGGCACGACGGCTCGATCATCTCGCTGCGCGACTTCATCGACCACTACAGCAACTCCGATGAGAAGCTGATGGACTACAATCCCGCGCAGTTGATCGCGCCGCTGCGGAACACGGTGCTGGACAACAAGGCGACGGTGATCGCCGAGCGCGACACGATCATCCTGGGCGTGGTGTTGACGCCGGAGGTCGAAGACAAACTGATGGACTACATGTCGGCCCTGACCGACCCTGCTGCCCGCAACCTCTCGCGCCTAACGCCGGGGAGGGTGCCGAGCGGGTTGCCGATCGACAAATAAAGACGGACAGGACGGGACAAAGCCGGACAGATAAAGGCGGACAAGACCGGACAAAGCCGGACACCGCCCGATAAGAGCGGACACTGACGGACAAAGCCCGATAAAGCCGGACAAAGGCGGACACGACCCGGCAGACGAAAGTGTCCGGGTTTGTCCGGCGGTGTCCGGCATTGTCCGCCCTTACGGTGTCCGGCATTGTCCGCCCGTACGGTGTCCGCCCTTACGGTGTCCGGCATTGTCCGCCCTTACGGTGTCCGGCATCGTCCGCCTTACGGTGTCCGGTTTTGTCCGCCCTTACGTTAGGCCGCTGAGCGGTGACAGCATGCGTCGTGATGACGCAGAAACCGGCGGACAGCGGACCTTGCGGCCTCATGTACCCGCCGGCATACTGCGGGGTCGTCTCCCCCCTCGGTTCGGACCACAGAAGGAGTATCCCGATGACGTACGCACCTCGGCAGTGGGTGCTGTCGGCCGTCGCTGCATGCGTGGCCGTGTGCACCGTCGCGCTCGCCATGCCGGCGCAGGCCGCACCCGCGGACAGCGCGGTCGCGCACAGCAAGGATGGCAAACGTCTCTTCGGCAGCGCCGAGGCGCTGCGCGTGGCGCGGGTGTCGGCGCCGAGGTTGTCGCCCGACGGGTCGCGTGT